>Ga0068865_100000043_pt1 | contig 70962 bp, 70 predicted proteins | sample KBSMisM12_FD_75293 | JGI IMG/M metagenome (GOLD analysis project Ga0068865, IMG submission 75293) | Miscanthus rhizosphere microbial communities from Kellogg Biological Station, Michigan, USA - KBS Miscanthus M1-2 | ecosystem: Host-associated > Plants > Roots > Rhizosphere > Soil ...
TTACTCGATGATCTTCGCCACGACGCCGGCGCCGACGGTCTTGCCGCCCTCGCGGATGGCAAAGCGAAGCCCCTGCTCCATGGCGATGGGGGTGATCAGCGTTACCACCATCTTCACGTTGTCCCCGGGCATCACCATCTCGGTGCCCTTGGGGAGCTCCACCGACCCGGTCACATCGGTGGTGCGGAAGTAAAACTGCGGCCGGTAGTTGTTGAAGAAGGGGGTGTGCCTTCCACCCTCTTCCTTGGACAGCACGTACACCTCGCACTCGAACTTCGCGTGCGGCGTGATCGAGCCGGGCTTCGCCAGCACCTGCCCGCGCTCCACCTCCTCGCGCTTGGTGCCCCGAAGCAGGATGCCGACGTTGTCGCCCGCTCGCCCATCATCGAGGAGCTTCCTGAACATCTCCACGCCCGTGCACACCGTCTTTTGCGTCGGACGAATCCCCACGATCTCGATCTCGTCGCCCACCTTGATGACGCCCCGCTCAATGCGCCCGGTCACCACCGTGCCGCGCCCGGAAATGGAGAACACGTCCTCCACCGGCATCAAGAAGGGCTTGTCGATGTCTCGTTTCGGGGTCGGAATGTACGAATCGAGCGCCTCGGCCAACTTCAGCACCGACTTCACCCCCAGGTCACTGTCTTCGCCCTCCAGCGCCTTGAGCGCGCTCCCGATCACGATCGGGGTCTTGTCCCCGGGAAAGTCGTACTTGCTCAGGAGCTCCCGCACCTCCACCTCGACCAGCTCCAAGAGCTCCTTGTCATCGACCATGTCGGCCTTGTTCAGATACACCACGATGTAGGGCACCCCCACCTGGCGCGCCAGCAAAATATGCTCGCGCGTCTGCGGCATCGGCCCATCGGCCGCCGACACCACCAGAATCGCCCCGTCCATCTGCGCCGCACCCGTGATCATGTTCTTGATGTAGTCGGCGTGCCCCGGACAGTCCACGTGCGCGTAATGCCTCTTCTCCGTCTGGTACTCCACGTGCGCCGTGTTGATCGTGATCCCCCTCGCCTTCTCCTCCGGCGCCGCATCAATCTGATCGTAGTTCTTCGCCTCCCCACCGTACTTCTTCGCCAAAATGTGCGTCATCGCCGCCGTCAGCGTCGTCTTGCCGTGATCCACGTGCCCAATCGTGCCCACGTTCACGTGCGGCTTGGTGCGCTCAAATTTGCTCTTGGCCATGTCTGTACGCTCCTACGTCCGTAGTTCTACTTCTTGGGCTTGTCGTCTTTGTTGATGATCGAGTCCGCGATGCTCTTCGGAGCCTCGGCGTAGTGCTTGAATTCCATCGTGTACGTGGCGCGGCCCTGGGTGAGGGACCGGAGCTGGGTCGAGTAGCCGAACATCTGGTTCAGCGGCACTTCGGCCTTGATCGCCTTGCTGCCCGGCAGGTCTTCCATGCCCTGGATTACCCCACGTCGTGCGGAAAGGTCGCCCATCACATCGCCCATCTTCTCTTCCGGCGTCTCGACTTCGACCGCCATGATCGGCTCGAGCAGCGTCGGCGTGGCCGAGCGCATCCCGTCCTTGAAAGCGAAGATCGCGGCCATCTTGAACGCGTTCTCGTTCGAGTCGACGTCGTGGTAGGAGCCGTCGAACAGCGTCACCTTGGCGTCGACCACGGGGTAGCCGGCGAGCACGCCTTCCTGCAGCGCCTCCTTCACCCCCTTCTCGACCGCCGGGATGTACTCCTTCGGCACCCGGCCACTCTTGATGGCGTCGACGAACTCGTAGCCCTTGCCCGGCTGCGGCTCGAGCTTCAGCCACACGTCGCCGTACTGGCCGCGGCCGCCCGACTGCTTGACGAACTTGCCCTGCTGCTCGACCGCCTTCTTGAAGGTCTCGCGGTAGGCGACCTCCGGCTTGCCCACCGAAGCCTCCACGCCGAACTCGCGCTTCATACGGTCGACGATGATCTCGAGGTGCAGCTCGCCCATGCCGGAGATGATGGTCTGGCCCGACTCCTCGTCGGTGCGCACGCGGAACGACGGATCCTCCTGCGCGAGGCGCCCGAGCGCCACGCCCATCCTCTCCTGGTCGGCCTTGGTCTTGGGCTCCACGGCCTGCGAGATCACCGGCTCCGGGAACACCATGCGCTCAAGCGTGATCGACTTCTTCACGTCGCTGATGGTCTCGCCTGTGATGACCTCCTTGAGGCCCACCACGGCCGCGATGTCGCCGGCACGCACTTCCTTGATTTCCTTGCGCTCGTTGGCATGCATCTGGAGCAGGCGACCGATGCGCTCCTTCTTGCCGCGCATCGAAGTGAGTACCGTATCGCCGGAAGTGAGCACACCCGAGTACACGCGAATGAAGGACAGCTGGCCGACGAACGGGTCGGTCATGATCTTGAACGCCAGCGCGGCGAAGGGCTCGTCGTCGCCGGGCTTGCGCACGTCCGGCTCACCCTTCTCGTTCTCGCCCTTCACCGGCGGAATGTCGATCGGCGAGGGCAGGTAGTCGATCACCGCGTCCAGCATCGCCTGCACGCCCTTGTTCTTGAACGCGGTGCCGCACAACATCGGCACGATCTCGTTGTTGATCGTGCGCAGTCGCAGGCCCTTCTTGATTTCCTCGATCGAAAGCTCGTTGCTCTCGAGGTACTTGTTCATCAGCTCTTCGTTCGCTTCGGCGGCCGCCTCGACCATCTTCTCGTGCCACTCCTTCGCCTCGGCGAGGAGCTCGGCCGGGATGGGCTTCTTATCGAACTTCATGCCCTGGGAGGCTTCGTCCCAGTAGATCGCCTGCATCGCCACCAGGTCGATGACTCCCGCGAACTTGTCCTCCAGCCCGATGGGCAGCTGGATCGGCACCGGGTTGCCCTTCAGGCGGGTGCGGATGTGCTCGTAGGACTTGAAGAAGGTCGCGCCGACGCGGTCCATCTTGTTGATGAAGGCGAGGCGCGGCACACGGTATTTGTTCGCCTGGCGCCACACGGTCTCGGACTGCGGCTGCACCCCGGCCACGGCGTCGTACACCATGCAGGCGCCGTCGAGCACGCGCAGGCTCCGCTCGACCTCGATCGTGAAGTCGACGTGTCCCGGCGTGTCGATGATGTTGATGTGGTGCTCGGGGTAGGAAAGGTCCATCCCCTTCCAGAAGCAGGTGGTGGCCGCGGAGGTGATGGTGATGCCGCGCTCCTGCTCCTGCTCCATCCAGTCCATGGTGGCGGCGCCGTCGTGGACCTCGCCGATCTTGTGGTTCACGCCGGTGTAGAAAAGGATGCGCTCGGTCGTGGTCGTCTTCCCGGCGTCGATGTGCGCCGAGATGCCGATGTTCCGATAACGCTCGATAGGGGTTTTGCGTGCCACAGCCATATTCCTTAAACCGTCAGATCAACTAGAACCTATAGTGAGAGAAGGCCTTGTTGGCCTCGGCCATACGATGAACCTCCTCGCGCTTCTTCATCGCCCCGCCGCGGCCCTCGGCCGCTTCCTGCAGCTCGCCCGCGAGGCGCACCGTCATCGACTTCTCGCCGCGTTTCTGCGCCGCCTCGCGGATCCAGCGCATCGCGAGCGCCACGCGGCGGACCGGCCGCACCTCGACCGGCACCTGGTAGTTCGCGCCGCCGACGCGGCGGCTCTTCACTTCCACGATCGGCTTCACGTTCTGTACCGCCTGCGTGAACACCTCGAGCGGGTCCTTGCCCGACTTCGACTTGATCGTGTCGAGGGCGCCGTAGATGATGCGCTCGGCGACCGACTTCTTACCGCGCGTCATCAGCACGTTCACGAACTTGGCGACGTCGACGTTGCCGAACTTCGGATCCGGCAGGATCTCGCGCTTGGGGACTTCTCTGCGACGCGGCATCTAGCTCTTCCTGTTAAGCAGACTTCGGCGCCTTTGCGCCATACTTGGACCGGCCCTGCTTCCTGTCCTTGACGCCCTGGGTGTCGAGCGAGCCGCGCACAATGTGGTAGCGCACGCCCGGCAGGTCCTTCACACGGCCGCCGCGGATCAGCACCACCGAGTGCTCCTGCAGGTTGTGGCCCTCGCCGCCGATGTAGCCGATGACCTCGAAGCCGTTGGTGAGGCGCACCTTGGCGACCTTGCGCAGCGCCGAGTTCGGCTTTTTGGGCGTGGTCGTGTAGACCCGGGTGCAGACCCCCCGCTTCTGCGGCGAGCCGGCGAGCGCCGGGACCTTCGACTTGGGCCGCTTGGCGGCGCGCCCATCACGCACTAACTGATTGACGGTCGGCATGTTTTTGCGTTTCCAGAAACGAACGGGCGGCCACGTCGAAGCTTACGAGGCCGCCCCGGCACCCAAAAAAGAGGCCGGATTATAAAGAGGAAAATTGCCTAGCGCAACAAAACCGCAGGCCGAAAACGCTTGACTTTCATAGCTGTGTGCAGCGCAGCGTCAGGCCGGCCGGGGGTCCGCGACGAAGCCGAACCGGGTCGCGACCTGTGCTTTCGCAATCGAGCCCGGCGAAATGCCCTGATCGGCAAACCGGGCCAGGTCCCGGTCGTCCAGCAGCGCCACGGTTCCGCTGCCCGCAAGGAGTACAGAGCCCTCGTCGTCCTCGAACGCTTCGGCTGCCACGAACGGCCGGCCGCAGTGGTCGACCAGTCCCTCGCCTTCGTAGCGCACGACGAGCGGCGTGTACGCGAGCGAGACGTACACGCGCTGCGGCCCGTTCTGGAAGTACCAGAGTCCCTTCCCATCGGCCTGGTAGTTGCGCCCGATGAACTCGCGCAGCGCCGCGTTACCAATCCGTTCCCCCTTGATGCGCCAATTACCCCGGCGGTCGAGCGCTAGCCAGCCGTAGACCGCGGGAACGTTCGGCCACTTCGCCATGCTGCGGGCAACGATCTCGTCCACCGTAGAATCTTCGCCGGAGGAAACGATGTCCGCAATCGACGCGTACCTGGGGAAGCCGTGGCTCGCGCATTACCAGAAGGGTGCGCCCGCTGAGGTGGAGGTGCCCCTGAAATCGGTGCACCAGGCCTTCGACGAGGCGGCTTCCCGCGCCCCCGGCAAGGCGGCGGTAGTGTTCTATGGCCGCTCGATCACCTACGGCGAGCTGCGCGAGTCCTCCGATCGCCTCGCCTGTGCGCTCGCCGAGCTCGGCGTAAAAAAGGGCGACCGGGTCGCGCTCTACCTCCTCAACAGCCCGCAATACATCATCGCCTACTTCGCGGCGCTGAAGTGCGGCGCGATCGTGACCCCGATCAGCCCGGTCTACACCAGCCACGAGGTACGCCACCAGCTCGCCGACAGCGGCGCGAGCGCCATCGTGTGCCAGGACATCCTCTACGACAACGTCGCGAAATCGGGCGCGGCGCCCGCGCTGGCGATCGTCACCGGCGTGAGCGAATACCTTCCCGCGCTCAGGCGCCTGTTCTCGAGGAAAGCCGAGGTTCCGGACGGCGTGCACGGGCTCCAGGAGCTGCTGCGGAAATACCCGCCGCGGCCGCCCCCGGTCGGCATCGACCCCCGCAGCGACCTCGCCGCGCTGCCGTACACCGGGGGCACGAGCGGCAATCCGAAGGGCGTGATGCTCACCCACTACAACCTCGTCGCCGCGCAGACCATCGGCGCCGCCGGGTTCGCCTCGCTGCAGCCCGGCCGCGAGGTGGTGCTCGCGTTCCTGCCCTTCTTCCACATCTATGGACAGGTGGTCCTCATGCTGAACCACCTGTGCCAGGGCAACCTGCTGGTTCTTTTCACCAGCGCCGATACCGGTCAGATCCTGGAAGCCATGGAGCGCTATCGGGCCACGGTGTTCTACGGCGTGCCGACGCTCTACGAATACCTGAAGGACCACAAGGACACCGGCAAGGCGAACTGGCGCCGGCTCAAGCTCGTGCTGTCGGGCGCCGACACGCTCCACGTCTCGACCATGCAGCAGTGGACGACGCGCACCGGCTCCACCATTACCGAGGGCTTCGGCATGTCGGAGACGGCGGGCGCGAGCCATCTCAATCCGATGGACCGGCCGAAGCCGGGGTCCTTCGGCTGCCCGATCCCCAACATGCTTGCCGCGGTGATGGATCCCGAGCGGCTCGAGTTCGTGGTTCCGGGGGAGACCGGCGAGCTCGTGCTCGCCGGTCCCAATGTGATGCAGGGTTATTGGGGCCAGCCGCAGGAGAACGCGCGCGCCTTCGTGGAGCGCAACGGCGTGCGGTGGCTCCGCACCGGCGACATCGTGCGCATGGACGCCGAGGGTTACTTCCACTTCTACGACCGTGCCAAGGACCTGATCAAGTTCAAGGGCCTGTCGATCTTCGCGAAGGACATCGAGGACGTCCTCTATGCCCACCCCCAGGTGAAGGCGGCGGGGGTGATCGGCGTACCCGACCCGGCGGTCGGCCAGCGCATCAAGGCGCTGGTGGTGCTGGAGGGCGACGCGCGCGGCAAGGTGAGCGAAGACGAGATCAAGGCCTACTGCAGGAAGAGCCTCGCCGAATACAAGGTGCCGCACGTCGTCGAGTTCCGCGGCGAGCTGCCGAAGACCGACGTCGGCAAGGTGTCGCGTCGCGAGCTGCGCGACGAGTCGATTTCCTAGGCGACCTCGTCGATCGGACGCGGCGGATGCACGCCGAATCCCTGCGCGTGGCTCACCTTGAGCGTCTTGAGGTGCTCGAGGATGGCGCTCTCCTCCACACACTCCGCCACGATGTTGAGGCGCAATGCCTGCGCGAAGCGCAGGATCGCATTCATCTTCGTGCGCGCGACGTCGCTCGTAAGCAGCTTGCGCACCACGCTGCCGTCGACCTTGATGAAGTCGGCGCGAAGCACCTTGAGCGGCGTGAACGACGCCGCGTGGCGGCCGAAGCCGTCGATCAGCACGCCGCAGCCGAGCGCCCTGGCGGCAGCCGCGAAGCGCACCGCCGGATCCAGGCGCGTGAGCACGTGGCTCTCGTCGATCTCGAAGGCGAGCGACGCCGGTGCAACGCCGTACTTGCGCGCCACGGCTTCCACGTACGGCAGGAATTCCGCGTCCTGCAGCGTTTGCTCGGAGACGTTGAACGTAAAGCGCTTGATGCGCGTGGCGCGGCCGAGGCGCTGCACCGCGTGAAACACGACCCAGCGGTCGAGTTGGGCCATCATGCCGAAGTGCTCGAAGGCGGGCAGGAACTCCCCTGGCGGCAGCAGCGCGCGCTCCTCCTCGCGCAGCCGGACCAGGACTTCCGCCATGGGCAGCTGCTCGCGGGGGGTCAACGCGACGATCGGCTGGCAGTAGAGCTCGAACTCGTTTTTCTGCAGCGCCTCGCGCAGGCGCGTGACCGGATCGCTCCAGCCGGCAAGCTCCGACTCCGCGCGCTCGAGAGAGTTGTCGTCCACGCGGTATGCTAGGCCATGACGCCCTCGTTCCTTGAGGTCGAAAGTCTCACCAGGCGTTTCGGCGGCCTGACGGCGGTGAACAAGGTCAGCTTCCGCCTCGCGCGCGACGAGATCGTCGGCCTCATCGGCCCGAACGGCGCCGGCAAGACCACGCTACTGCGTCTGGTTACGAAGATCCTGAGGCCCGACGCAGGACGGATCCTGTTCAAGGGCGAAGATCTGACCCGGCTCGCCCCCTGGGAGGTCGTCGAGCGCGGCATCTGCGGCACGTTCCAGAACACGCGCGCGTTCCGCAACCTTCCCATCGTCGCAAACGTGATGGTGCCGCTGGTTGCGCCGCGCGCGCGGCGAAGGGGGGAATGGGTGAAGCGCATCGAGGCAAAAGCGATGGACGCGCTCGAATTCGTCGGCATCTCCGACCTGGCGCTCGAGCCCGCTTCGGCGCTGTCGCAGGGCGACTTGAAGCGCCTGGAAGTGGCGCGCGCGATCGCCACCGAGCCCGAGCTCCTGCTGCTCGACGAGCCGCTCGGCGGCCTGAACGCGGCCGAGTCGGAGCTTCTCGCGAGATCGATCCGCCGCCTGCACAAGGGCGGGCGCTTCGGCCGCCTGCATTCCGAGGGCCCGGCGGTGCTCATGATCGAGCACAAGCTGAAGGAGCTGATGTCGATCGTCGACCGGGTGATCGTGCTCGACTACGGCGAGGTGATCGCCGACGGGCGGCCAGCCGAAGTGGTCAAGAATCCCAAAGTCATTGAAGCCTATCTGGGAATCGCGCATGCCCCTGCTTGAAGTCAGGAACCTGAGCGTGCGCTACGACAAGGCGCAGATCCTGAGCGGGGTTTCCCTCGACGTGGGCGAGGGCGAGCTCGTCGGGCTGGTGGGGCCGAACGGTGCCGGCAAGTCGACGCTGCTGCGGGCGATCTGCGGCCTGGTGCGCTTCGAGGCGCGCGCCAAGCGCGGCACCGCGGGCGAGATCGTCCTCGACGGCGAGGTGCGCTTCGCCGGCGAGCGGATCGACGCGCTTGCCGCGCACGAGGTGCGCATGCGCGGTCTCGCGCTGTGCCCTGAGCGGCGGCGCCCTTTCCGCGAGCTCACGGTGCTTGAGAACCTCCTCGCCGGCGCATTCCTGTCTTCAAACAAGAATGAGACCCAGAGACGGTTGGAGCGAACCTTCGCCCTGTTCCCGCGCCTGGGCGAGAGAAAGGAGCAGATCGCGGGCACGCTGTCGGGAGGCGAGCAGCAGATGCTCGCCACCGCGCGGGCGCTGATGTTCGAGGCGCGGCTGCTCGCGATCGACGAGCCCTCGCTCGGCCTCGCGCCGCGCATCCGCGAAGAGCTGTTCGCTGCGGTGCGCGCGATCCACGCCGCCGGCGTGCCGGTGCTGCTGGTGGAGCAGGAAGTCGCCCAGGTCTTCAGGCTCGCCGACCGCAATTACGTGCTGTCGCAGGGCCGCATCATCGCCCAAGGCAGCGCGCCGTCACTGATGGCCGACGAAACGCTGCGCGCCGGGTACCTCGGACTCTAGCCGCGCGCCGCAGAGCCTGCAGACGCGCTTCCAGCTTGCGTTCCTCTGCTTGCAGCGCGGGCACTGGGTCTCGATCCTGTCGCGCACCCACGGCGCGAGGCCGCGCGGCATGAAAAGCAGCACGAGCAGCACGACGAGCGCGAAAATGAGGAGGCGCAGCTCGCCGAACGCCGCGAAGCTGCCGAGCCACTCGGTGAGCGGATAGAGGATGAACACCGCGGCGACCGGACCGTAGATCGTGGCGACGCCGCCGAAGATGCCCCAGATCACCACCTGGAAGGAGAGCGCGACCTCGAGCGTCGAGGGGCCCGCGACGCGCAGATAATGGGCGAACAGCGCGCCCGCGAATCCCGCGGCGGCAGCCGACACGGCGAATACGCCGAGCTTGTAGCGCGGTGTATTGATGCCCGAGGCGCGCGCGGCCACCTCGTCGTCGCGGATGGCATGCAGCACGATGCCGAACCTCGAGTCGGCAAACGCCCAGAGCGCGAATACCACGGCGAGCATCGAGACGACCGCAACGTAGTAGTTCCCGGTGGCGCTTGGCATCAGGCGGCGCAGCCCGGAGACGCCGAGCTCGCCGCCCGAGAAGTCCGGAAACGCGAACAGGATCCCGAGCACGATCAGCGGAAACGCCAGCGTCGCGAGCGAGAGGTACGAGCCGCGCAGCCGCAGGCACAGATAGCCGGTGAGCCCCCCGAAGAGCGCCGCCACGGCCGTGCCCGCCCAGATCGTCGCCCAGGGGCTGATGCCGAGCTTGAGCGAGCTCAGCGACGAGGTGTAGGCGCCGGCGCCGAAGAACAGCGCGTGGCCGAAGTTCACCTGGCCGGTGTAGCCGGCCAGGAGATCCCAGCTCGCCGCAAACGTCGCGAAGATGCAGGTCATCGTCAGGATGCGCAGGACGTAGGGGTCGTCGTACACGGCCGGCAGCGCGACCAGGGCGAGCGCCCACGCACCAACCAAACTTCTGGAGGGAAGCACGAAAACTTCGTTGCGCAGCTCGGCGCAGGCCCGCCGAAGCCAGTACATCAACGCTCTTCCTCGAACGCGATTCCGAAGAGGCCCTCGGGACGCACGAGCAGGACCGCCACCATGATGGCGAGCGCCACGGCCCCCTGGAGATAGGCGCCCGCGGGCAGCGCGAAGACCGTGATGGCCTCGACGTAGCCGATGACGAGGGCGCCGATCACGCTGCCCTTGAGGCTGCCCAGGCCGCCCAGCACCACGATCGCGAGCATGGTGACGAGCGGCGCGAGCCACATGAACGGGTCGACCACGAACACCGGGGCGACCACCACGCCGGCGATCCCGGCGAGCGCGACGGACACGGCGATGGTGGCCATCGCGATGCGGTGCACGTTCATCCCCATGAGGTTCGCCACCTCGAGGTCGTTCGCCGTCGCGCGGATCGCGAGCCCCAGGCGCGTGCGGTAGAGCAGGAACCAGCTCGCGGCGAGGGTAGCGGCCGCGACCGCCAGAATGAGCAGGCGCTGGTAGGGAATGCTCACGCCGAGAACGCGCACCGCGCCCTCGAGGGTCGAAGGTACGCCGAGATAGTGGCCGCCGAACGAGAACAGCATCAGCTCCTGGAACACCAGGGCGAGCGCGATGGTGGCAATCAGCACCGCCGCCTCGTGGCTGCGCACCGGCTCGATCACCAGCCGGTAGCAGGCGAGCGCGAGCAGCGTGACCGCAAGGACGGACACCGGGGCGGCCAGCGCGAAGCCGAGGCCCAGCTTCGTCAGCAGCGTGTAGAAGCAGTACGCCGCGAGCATGTAGAACGCGGTGTGCGCGATGTTGACGATGCGCGCGACGCCGAAGACGAGCGAAAAACCTACCGCGAGCAGCGCGTACACGCCGCCTTTCACCAGCCCCGTGACGAGGATGTCCTGAAGCAAAGCGCGATCAGCGCGCGGGCATCTTGAAGGGTTGCATCCCCTTCACCTGCGGCGGCCAGAAGGGCACCTTCTTCCCGTCCTGCCACTGCACCGCGATGCCCGCGGTCGTGCCCACGCCCCATACCGGGTCGTGGCGCTTGTCGAACGTGAGGATCGCCCCGCTGCCCACGTGCTCCATCTTCTCGAGCGCCGGCACGAGCTTGTCGGCGCTGATGGTCTTCTGCTGCTCGATCGCGCTCTTCAGGAGGTAGATCGCGTCGTAGGTCGCCGCGGTGTAGGTGGGCGGCTTCTTGTAGCGCTGCTTGTAGGCGCGCACGAAAGCCACCGTCTTCGGCGTCATCTCCACCTCGGCGTAGGTGTCGAGCGTCGAGACGAACTGCGCCTTGCCGGCCGCCGCCTGCCAGAACTCCTCCTTCTGGCCCTCGACGTTGATGCCCCAGGCCACCGCCTTCATGCCGCGCTCGCCCATCTGGCGGCCGACCGAGATGCCGACCGGACCCGAGAGCGCGGTGAACACGATCTGGGCGCCGCTGCGGTCGATCGCCGAGAGCTCGGCGGTGACGTCGGTCGCGGTCGCCGAGGGCTGCCAGGTGCCGACGACCTCCATCTTCATCGCGGGGAGGTTCTTCTGCGCGGCGGCGACGATCGCCTCGGTCCACACCGCCTTCTCGGCGAGGATGGCAACCTTGGGCGTGTCGGTCTTCAGGTCGGCGCGGATCTGCTCGCCGATCGAGCCCAGCACCGAGAACAGGGTGCGCGCCAGGTCGACGTCTTTCGTGGGGGCGACGCGGAACCAGTACTTGTAGCGCTCGTAGTTCTGCTCGACGTTCGCGCCCAGCTTGGAGTGCGCCGCGCCGACGCCGAGGAAGATCTTCTTGTAGTCCATCGCCACTTCCTGCATCGCGAGCACGGCTTCCGAGCGGAAGCCGCCGACCAGGAAATCGACCTTGTCGCGCGTGACGACCCTCTCCACCGCATTGGTGGCGTCGGGCACCGACTGGATCTCGTTGGTGTCGGCGCGCACCAGCTCGATGCGCATGCGCTTGCCGCCGACGTCGATCCCGCCCGCCTTGTTGATCTCGTCGCGCGCCATTTCCGCGCCGTACCAGTGATGCTCGCCCTGGACGAAGGCCATCGGGCCGAGGATCGCGATCTTGATGGTCTGCGCCTGCGCACCGAAACTGATCAATGCCGCCGCGGCCGCGGCGAGGTAGCAACGAGCCATGGTGAGCCTCCTCCTTCCCCTTAAATTACACTCTATCCGAATTTTCGGCCCATCTATGAGCGCCAGAATCGACCTCAACCACAAAATCCACGTCCTCACCAAGAAGGAGGAGCTCGACTCGGTGCGCGTCCCGGGCAAGGTGGTCGTGGTGCTCGACATCCTGTTTGCCACCACGACCATGGTGACCGCGCTGGCGCACGGCGCCAGCGAGATCGTGCCGGTGCTCGACGAGGCGGCGGCGCGCGCCTGCGGCAAGGATCTCGCGGCGGGCACTTTCGTCCTTTCCGGCGAGCTCTACGCCGAGACCCTGCCGGGATTCGCGCATCCGGCGCCGCTCTCGCTCCTCGAGCACGGCGTGAAGGGTAAGACGGTGGTCTACTCCACCACCAACGGCACCGTCGCAATGACCCAGTGTGCCGGCGCGGCGCGGGTGTACTGCGGCGCGCTGCTCAATGCGGGCGCGATCGTCGAGCGCGTGCTCGCCGCGCATCCCCGCGAGACCGTCCTCATCGTGTGCTCGGGCTCGGGAAACAACTTCAATTTCGAGGACTTCTACGGCGCGGGCTGCTTCGTCGAGCGCTTCGCCGAGCGCCTGGGCGCCGCGGCCGACCTGTCGGACGCCGCGAAGGCAGCGCGCACGGTGTACCGCGGCGCGCGCGCCCCCGAAGCGCTGCTCGACTGCCGGGTGGGCCGCATGATGGCGGCGAAAGGGCTCGCACGCGAAGTGGAGTTCGCCTGCCGGGTCGACGCCCTGCCCGTGGTCCCCACCTTGGACGAGGGACGCGTGCGCCTGTCCACCTAGGCGCGGGCGCCTGTCACCTAGGAGCGGTCCAGCTCCGCGCTGACCGCGAGGTGGTCCGAAAGCATCGACCAGGGCTTTCCTCTGTGCACCTTGGAGGCGTTGACGCGGAAACCGCGCACGTAGATCCGGTCGAGGCGCAGCAGCGGCATCATGCTCGGGTAGGTCGCGAGCGGCCGGCCGTGGTGGGCGATCGACACCTCGGTCATGCCGAGGCGCCGCTCGAGGATGGCGGTGGCGCGGTGGCGCCAGTCGTTGAAGTCGCCCGCGACGATGATCGGCACGTCGCGCGAGGCGAGCTCTTCCAGCCGGCCCGATATGGTCTCGAGCTGGCGGCTGCGGCCGCGCTCGTGCAGCGAGAGGTGCACGCATACCAGGTGCAGGTTGCGGCGCCATCCCGGCACCGACACCACGCAATGCAGCAGGCCGCGCCGCTCGAAGCGGTGATCGGACACGTCCTGGTTCTCGAAGGACACGAAGGGAAAGCGCGAAAGGATCGCGTTGCCGTGGTGGCCGTGGTCGTAGACCGCGTTGCAGCCGTAGACCGGCTGCCACTTCTTCCCGGCGAGGAACTCGTGCTGCGGCTCGACGGGATAGGTGTTGAAGCGCAGCGCGAAGCGCTGGTTGAGGCCCTGGACCTCCTGCAGGAAGACCACGTCCGGGTCGAGCGCCGCGAGCCCGTCGCGCAGATCGTGGATCACCATGCGCCGGTTGAAGTGCGACAGCCCCTTGTGGATGTTGAGCGTGACGACCCGCAGCATCATCGGATCATATAGAAATCATCTCGCCGCCGCGGCGCGCCGCTCGATCTCCGCCACCATCGCCCCGAACTGCTCCTCGACCATCGTGCGCACCGCCAGCGTGCCGATGATCGGCGGCAGCCCGAACGCGGGCTCGAGCTCGCCGGTGTAGCGCAGCTCGATGCCGCCGCCGGCGCTGCGTAGCTGGTAGCGGCCGCGCATGCGCTTCAGGTTGCCCTCGATCGCGCGCGAGGTGATCGAATCGGTCGGCGATTCGAGCACCTCCAGCCGGACGTCGATCGGATACGAGAACACCAGGAACCGCGCCTCGCCCTTCTGCTCGACCACCACCCGGTTGGCGCTGCGCTCCTGCACCGCGCTGCGCGACAGGCCGGGAATGAAGCGGGCGAGGTTGTCGTAGTCCGTCAGGACCTGCCACACCGTGGCGATCGGCGCGACCACGGTGGCCACGGCGCGCACCTCGAAGCTCTCGCCGTTGCGATCGACGTCGACCCAGAGATCGTCTGCCGCGGATGCGACAGCAGCCTGCAAGGTGAAGAGCGCCGCCAGAAGGTTAGGAAGCGCTCTCACCTAGCATGCGGATCGCGTCGCGGTTGGACCAGCTGAAGCACTTCGCCGCAGCCTCCCGCCAAGGTAGCCAGCAGTACGCGGTGTGCTCTTCCGGCGAGATCGCCACCGGCGGCGGAACGGTGAGCTCCAGCCCGAACACGTGCTCGGTGTTGTGGGTCACTCCCGGAGCGAAGCGATTGCGCCATTGCAGATAGATCTCGAAGGTGTTCGTAAGGTTCCAGCGCGTGAGCCGGCCCGCGGCGGCGTCGATCCCGGTCTCCTCCCGAACCTCGCGTGCCGCCGCGGCTTCGAGCGGCTCCTCGCGCCAGTCGAGCGATCCGGTGACCGACTGCCAGTAGCCCGGGCGCCGGGCGCGCTCGAGCAGGAGCACCTCCAGATCCGCCGTGTGGATCACGACCAGAACGGATACCGGCAGCTTGTAGCTCATGGTTCCTGGTAAAGGCCCGCGAGCGCGAGCGTGCGTTCGGGATCAATGAATACAGCGAAGAACGGCTTGCCGCGACCGGCCCAGAATTCCGCGGCGGAAATCATGACGTCGATAAGCACGCCAAGATCCTCGGCGGAAAGAAGTTGGAAGCCCTCCACGGCCAGGACGTTGCCGTCGCCTTCGCGCCACGAAAGATCGGTGAGGCAGTCCTCGAGGGCGTCCCAGTTCTCCCCGAACCAGGCCGGAAACCCGAGCCGCGCGCCGATCCGTCGCAGCAGCGCGGTCTTGTCGGTCACGTCGTGTAAGGCGATGCGCTCGAGGCTGAGCCGGCTGCCGCGCAGCGCGTCTTCGATCGCATCGACCCGGCTCGCGCGGTAGACACCGGATTTGGCGGCGTCCTGCAGCCGCTGGAGGAGCTTCGCCATCAGTCCCTTATCCGCCTGAAGGAGCGGTAATGATCTGCGCTGTAGTAGTACTCGCCGCCGCTACCGGCAACGATACGCCGTGCGCCACGGTCGCGCCCGGGTGTTCGGACCGTGTATTCGCGGTAGTACCCGCTGCTTTGAATCGGCAGCAGCTTCTCGCGGTTCGAGAACACCCGCCCGTCCTGCGGATAAGGAAAGGGTCCGCCCGACTTGACGAGGGCGAGCGTCGCGCGCGCCTCGGGCGGGAGCTCGTCGAGCCTGACCTCGGCGCCGCACGCTCCCGTCAACCAGACGAGCGCGAGAGCGGCGAGTGCCAGCCTCAAGTCTTGGGTGCCTCGCGCAACGGGTCCCGTAACCTGAGGCCGAGCTCGCGCAGCTGCTTCTCGTCGACCGGGCTCGGCGCGCGCACCAGCAGGTCCTGCGCGCGCTGGGTCTTTGGAAAGGCGATCACGTCGCGGATGGATTCGGCGCCTGCCATGAGCGCAACCATGCGGTCGAGGCCGAACGCGATGCCGCCGTGCGGCGGCGCCCCGTATTGGAGGTTGTCGAGCAGGAAGCCGAACTTGTCGCGCGCTTCGTCCTCGGAGATGCCGAGCGCCCTGAAGACCTTCGCCTGGACCTCGGCGCGGTGAATGCGCACCGAGCCGCCACCGATCTCCCAGCCGTTCAGCACCATGTCGTAGCCCTTGGAGAGCGCGCGCGCCGGATCGGAGGCGAGCAGATCCTCGTGGCCGTCCTTGGGCGCGGTGAAAGGATGGTGCATCGCGCTCCAGCGCTTTTCCTCCCCGTCCCATTCGAACATCGGGAAGTCGACCACCCACAGCGGCCGCCAGCCCTTTTCGGCCAATCCCTTGTCGTGGCCGAGCTTCAGGCGCAGCGCGCCGAGGGCGTCGTTGACGATCTTCGCCTTGTCGGCGCCGAAGAAGATCAGGTCGCCCGGTTTTGCCCCGGTCCGTGAAACGATTCGGTCCAGCAGGTCCTTGGCCAGGAACTTCACGATCGGGGACTGCAGGCCGTCCGGATTGACCTTGATGTACGCGAGTCCCTTCGCGCCATAGGCGGCGACGAACGGCGTGAGATCGTCGATCTCCTTGCGCGTGAGCTCCGCGCTCACCTTGAGGGCCGCGACCCGGCCGCCCGGCATCTCGGCCGCCTGGCGGAACACCTTGAACTCGGTGTCCTTCATGAGGTCGGTGAGCTCGGTCAGCTCGAGCGGCACGCGCAGGTCGGGCTTGTCCACGCCGTAGCGCGCGAGCGCCTCCGCGTGCGTGATGCGCGGGAAGGGATCGGGCAGGTCGACGCCGAGCACGTTCCTGAACACCTCGCGTACCAGGCCTTCCATCAGCGCCTGGATCGCGGCCTCTTCCAGGAACGAGGTCTCGATGTCGATCTGGGTGAACTCGGGCTGCCGGTCGGCGCGCAGGTCCTCGTCGCGGAAGCACTTCACGATCTGGTAATAGCGGTCGTAGCCGGCGACCATCAGCAGCTGCTTGAAGAGCTGCGGCGACTGCGGCAGGGCGTAGAACTCGCCCGGATGAACCCGGCTCGGGACGAGATAGTCGCGCGCCCCCTCGGGCGTGGAGCGCGTGAGCATCGGCGTCTCGATGTCGATGAAGCCGTGCGCGTCGAGGTAGCTGCGCACCGCCATCGCCGTGCGGTAGCGGAGCTTCAAGTTCTTCTGCATCGGCTCGCGCCGCAGATCGAGCACGCGGTGCGCGAGGCGCGTGGTCTCGTTCAGGTTTTCCTCGTCGATCTGGAAAGGCGGCGGCACCGACGGGTTGAGGATCTCGACCTCGTGCGCGAGCACTTCCACCTCGCCGGAGGCAAGATCCGGGTTGACCGTGCCCTGCGGGCGCCTGCGCACCCTGCCGGCGACGCGCAGCACGAACTCGCCACGCACGCGCTCGGCGATCGCGAACGCCTCCGGCCGGTCGGGATCGAACACGACCTGCGCCAGACCCTCGCGGTCGCGCAGGTCGACGAAGATCACGCCGCCGTGGTCGCGTCGGCGGTGCGCCCAGCCGCACAGCGTGACCGTGCGCTCGACCAGCGCGGCGCTCAGCTCACCGCAGTAGTGAGTTCTCATTGGTTTCTTTTTCCAGCGGCGCCACGCCCTTTTCCAGCGGCGGCGCCACGCCCATCGAAATGATGTACTTCAGCGCCTGGTCGACGCTCATGTCGAGCTCGATCACGTCCTTGCGCGGCACGATGACGAAATAGCCGCCGGTCGGGTTGGGCGTGGTGGGCACGTACACCGCGACGCAGTCGGGCGGCAGGTGGCGCGCAACGCCCGCGCCAGGCGTGCCGGTGAGGAAGGCGATGGTCCACATGTTCTCGCGCGGCCACTGCACGAGGAGCGCCTTGCGAAACGCCTGGCCGCTCGACGAGAACAGCGTGTCGGAGATCTGCTTCACGCTCGAATAGATCGAGTTCACCACCGGAATGCGGTGCAGGATGTCGTGCCAGATCTCGACCAGCTGGGCGCCGAAAAAATTGGTCGCGAACAGTCCCGTCAGCAGCACGATCACGATCGTGAGAATCGCGCCGAGGCCCGGGATGTGGACGCCGAGCCAGTTCTCCGTCTGCCAGGCGTCGGGCAACAGGCGCAGCGACTGGTCGAGCACGTCGACGACCAGCTTCAGGACCCAGATGGTGATGACCAGCGGGATCCAGATCAGAAGCCCGGTAATGAGGTACTTCTTCAAGGGGGCGGAATAAAAAGGCCCGGCTGGGCCGGGCCATGGAGTTCACGCGCTGCGGCTCAGGCGGAGGCCTCGGACTTGGATTCGGTCTTCTTCTCCGGCTTGGCGTCGCTTTTCGACTCCGGCTTGTCGTCGGACTTTTTCTCCTCGGACTTTTTCTCCGCCGGCTTGGAGCTCTTGTTCTTGAAGTCGGTCGCGTACCAGCCGCTGCCCTTCAACTGGAAGCCCGCAGCGCTCAGAAGCTTCTGGAAGGTCGGCTTGCGGCATACCGGGCACTCGGTGAGCGGCGGCTCGGTAACCCGCTGTAGAAACTCCTCCTGGTGGCCGCAGGCCTGGCAGCGATATTCGTAGATCGGCATGCGGTGATTATATCGCGCTGATTTCAGAAAGGAATATCGTCTTCCAGATCATCGAACTTACCCGCCGGCTTCTTCGCCGGCGCGGGGCGCGCCTCGGCCGCGCGCGGCTCAGCGGCGCGCGGCTCGGGTGGCGCCTCGCGCGGCTCGCCCGCACCGGCTCGCGAGCCGAGCATCTTCATCTCGGTCGCCATGATCTCGGTGGTATAGCGGTCCTGGCCGTCCTTGTCCTGCCACTTGCGCGTGCGCAGGCGTCCCTCGACGTACACCTGCGAGCCCTTCTTGAGGTATTCGCCCGCGATCTCGGCGAGCTTGCCGCGGAACACCACGCGGTGCCACTCGGTCTCTTCCTTCTTCTCGCCGCTTGCCTTGTCGGTCCATTGAAAGGACGTTGCGACCGATACGTTGGTAATCGCCCCGCCGTCCGGCATGTAACGCGTTTCCGGGTCGCGCCCGAGATTGCCGACCACGATCACCTTGTTCACCGAAGCCATGTCAGATCTCCCCTGTCACCAGTTTGCGTACGCTACGCTCATCCCATTGTCCGGGGACTACCTGGATGCGCGCAATGCGCTCGTGCACTAGCACCTCGACTTGCCGCACCCCGCGCACGCTCGCGAGCGCTTCTCTCAGCCCATCGGGATTGACCCCGGACGCTATCGACAACGTCAGACTCGAAACCTCGTTGACCTCGCGGCGCACCGGGCGCATTCCGGCGGCGAGCGCGAGCCAGACGACCGCCAGCACGGCGCAGGTCGCGAACACGCCGCTCGCGCCATGATGGGCGGCGACCCAGCCGCCCACGACGCCGCCGAAGAACACCCCGAGGGTCTGTGTCGTGTTGTATACCCCGATCGCGGCGCCGCGCCCCTGCGCCGGCGCGACGCGCGACACGAGCGACGGCAGCATCGCTTCCAGCACGTTGAATGCAACGAAGAAACCGAACATGAGAAGCGCGATTGCGGTCACCGAGCGCTGCACGGACATCAGCGCAACCTCGACCGCGAGCAGCAACCCGACCGAAGCGAGCAGCACCGGCTTCGCGCCGTTTCGGCGATCGGCGTAGAGGATCGCGGGAACCATCGCCACGAACGATGCGAGCACCACGGGCAGATAGAGCTTCCAGTGCTGAGCGAGCGCGAGCCCGTCCTGCACCAGGACGGTCGGCACGACCACGAACATGGCGTAGAGCAGGATATGCAGGATGAAAATGCCAGCGTTGAGGCGCAGCAGGTCGGGCTCGAGCAGGCGGGCGGCCACGCCCGGAGCTCTTGGCGCCGCGCTCGCGCGCGCGGGCGGCTCGGGCACCTGCGTGCGCACCACCCACATCGCGACGAGCGAAAGCGCGCCGGTGAGGGCGAACAGGCCCTCCATGCCGATCCAGCGATAGAGCACCGGCGCGCCCACCAGCGAAAGCGCGAACATGAGGCCGATGGTCGAGCCGATCATCGCCATGATCTTGGTGCGATGCTCCTCGCGCGTGAGGTCGGCCGCGAGCGCCATCGCGACCGACGAGATCGCGCCCGCGCCCTGGAGCGTGCGCGCGGCGATCGCGGTCCAGATGTCGTGTGCGGCGATGCCCAGGAAGCTGCCGGCGGCGAACACCGCCAGGCCGACGTAGAGCGCGGGCTTGCGACCCCAGCGATCGGAAGCCATGCCGAAGGGAATCTGCAGGATGCCCTGGGCGAGCCCGTAGGCGCCGAGCGCGACGCCGACGAGCGACAGGTCGTCGCCGCCGCGCAATCCCGCGGCGTGCACGACGAACACCGGCAGGATCACGAAGAGGCCGAGCATGCGCAGGCCGTACACGCCCGCGAGGCTCACGCCCGCGCGCACTTCGAGCGGGCTCATGCGTTCTGCAGGCATGGGATACAGGAGAGCAGAGAAAAGTCGCGAATCGGCGTGAAGGCGTCGGCGGGAATGCGAAACGAGCTATAGTAGCAAGTTTCACTTTTTTCACCCGGGAAATTTGGTTTGAGCGACAGCATCCGCATTCGCGGCGCGCGCACCCACAACCTCAAGAACCTGCAGCTCGATCTGCCGCGCGACTCGCTCGTCGTCGTCACCGGGCTTTCGGGCTCCGGCAAGAGCTCGCTCGCCTTCGACACGCTGTACGCCGAAGGCCAGCGGCGCTACGTCGAGTCGCTCTCGGCTTACGCCAGGCAGTTCCTGCAGCTCATGGAGAAGCCCGACGTGGATCTGATCGAGGGCCTGTCTCCGGCGATCGCGGTCGAGCAGAAGGCGGCGAGCCACAACCCGCGCTCGACCGTCGGCACGGTGACCGAGATTCACGACTACCTGAGGGTTCTCTTCGCGCGCGCCGGCACGCCGTACTGCCCGGAGCATCACCTCGAGCTCAAGGCGCAGACCGTGGCACAGATGGTCGACCACGTGGCTGCGTTGCCGCAGGACGCGCGCCTCATGGTCCTCGCCCCGGTGGTCACCGGCAGGAAAGGCGAGCAGGCCGAGCTGCTGGAGGAGCTGCGCGCCCAGGGGTTCACGCGGGTGCGCATCGACGGAGCCGTGCACGAGCTCGACGCCGCGCCGCGCCTGGCGAAGAATTCCAAGCACACCATCGAGGTGGTGATCGACCGCCTGCGCGCGCGCGCCGACGCCAAGCAGCGCCTCGCCGAGTCCTTCGAGACCGCGCTGCGGCACGCCGATGGCCGCGCGCTCGTGGTCGAGGCCGACTCCGGCAAGGAGCACCTTTTCTCGGCCAAGTTCTCCTGCCCGGCGTGCGACTATTCGCTGCCCGAGCTCGAGCCGCGGCTCTTCTCGTTCAACAATCCCATGGGCGCCTGCCCGCGCTGCGACGGTCTCGGCACGGTCGAGTTCTTCGATCCGAAGCGCATCGTCGCCCATCCCAACCTCTCGCTCGCGAGCGGTGCGATCCGAGGCTGGGACCGGCGCAACCACTTCTACTTCTCGATGCTGCAGGCGCTGGCGAAGCACTACGGCTTCGACGTCGAGCAACCCTGGGAGATGCTCGACGAGCGCATCCAGGAGCTCATCCTGCACGGCTCGGGTGGCGAGAAGATCGCCTTCCGCTACCCCGGCGCGGCGGGCCGCGCGGCCGTGAAGGAGCATCCCTTCGAGGGCGTGATCCCGAACCACGAGCGGCGCTACCGCGAGACCGACTCGCTGGTGGTGCGCGAAGAGCTCGCCAAGCTGCGCAACGTGCGCGCGTGTCCGGAATGCGGCGGCGCGCGGCTGCGCCGCGAGGCGCGCCACGTGAAGATCGCCGGCCAGACGATCTACGAGATCTCCAGCTGGCCTCTGCGAGCTACGCAGGATTTTTTTTCCTCCCTGCGGCTCGAGGGAGCAAAACAGCAGATCGCCGAGCGCATCGTGCGCGAGATCGCGAACCGCCTCGGCTTCCTCGTCAACGTGGGGCTCGACTACCTGGCGCTCGAGCGCTCCGCGGAAAGCCTCTCCGGCGGCGAGGCGCAGCGCATCCGCCTGGCGAGCCACATCGGCTCGGGCCTCACCGGGGTCATGTACGTGCTCGACGAGCCTTCCATCGGGCTGCACCAGCGCGACAACGAGCGCCTCATCGCGACCCTCAAGCACCTGCGCGACCTCGGAAACTCGGTGATCGTGGTAGAGCACGACGAGGAAGCGATCCGCGCGGCCGACTACGTGGTCGACATGGGGCCCGGCGCGGGAGAGGCCGGGGGACGCGTCATCGCGCAGGGCTCGCCCGCCGACATCCTGGCCAATCCCGACTCGCTCACCGGCCGCTACCTCGCGGGGAGCCTTTCGATCCAGGTGCCGCGGCTACGGCACCGGCCCGGGAAGCACCGCATCACCGTGCGCGGCGCGCAAGGCAACAACCTGAAGGACGTCGCGCTTTCGCTCCCGCTGGGGCTCCTCGTGTGCGTGACCGGCGTGTCGGGCTCGGGAAAGTCCACCCTCATCAACGACACCCTCTACGCGGCGGTGGCGCGCCAGCTCTACGGCAGCACCGCTGAGCCTGCGCGCCACGAGTCGCTCGCGGGCCTGGAGCACCTCGACAAGATCGTGAGCGTCGACCAGAGCCCGATCGGCCGCACGCCGCGCTCGAACCCGGCGACCTACACCGGCCTTTTCACGCCGATCCGCGAGCTCTTCGCCGGCGTTCCAGAGGCGCGCACCCGCGGCTACGACGCGGGGCGCTTCTCGTTCAACGTCAAGGGCGGGCGCTGCGAGGCGTGCCAGGGCGACGGCGTGACGAAGGTCGAGATGCACTTCCTCGCCGACATCTACGTTTCCTGCGACGTGTGCCGCGGCAAGCGCTACAACCGCGAAACGCTGGAAATCCGCTACAAGGGCAGGAACATCCACGAGGTGCTCGAGATGCCCGTGGCCGAGGCGGCCGCGTTCTTCGCCCCCGTGCCGGCGATCGCGCGCAAGCTCCAGACGCTGATCGACGTCGGCCTGGGCTACGTGCGGCTCGGCCAGTCGGCGACCACCCTCTCCGGCGGCGAAGCCCAGCGCGTCAAGCTCTCGCTCGAGCTCTCCAAGCGCGATACCGGGCGCACCCTGTACATCCTCGACGAGCCCACCACGGGGCTGCACTTCCACGACATCCAGCTGCTCCTCGACGTGCTGCATCGCCTGCGCGATGCCGGCAACACGGTAGTGGTGATCGAGCACAACCTCGACGTCGTCAAGACCGCGGACTGGATCATCGACCTGGGCCCCGAGGGCGGCGAGGGCGGCGGCCGCATCGTCGCCGAGGGCACGCCGGAGCAGATCGCCGCGAGCCCGGCGAGCCATACCGGGCGCTACCTGAAGCGCTCGCTCGACGCAGGCCAGCGCGCCGCCACAATCGGTCCCGAAAAACTCCCCCGCACGCGCGCGGCGTAGCCATCCCCGGGGGTTGCAATGGGCGGTATCGCCCACCCCCAAAGGAGTTCGCCATGGCGCGCACGGTAATCTTCATTGTGTTGTGGTTCGCCGTCGATTCGACAGCGCAAGCCTGCGGCAACGAGCCGCTATTGGAGGAGCTCACGACGCCGCAGGCCGATCGCGAGGTCATCGACGCCTACCAACTCGCCCGCGAGAACGCCGCGTCGACGGAATTGCTCGAGCGCTCGCAGCAGACGTGGGAGGAGTACCGCCGGGCTAATTGCGAGCTGATGAGCGCGCGCGACGCCGGCACGTCCGAGGAGGCGGCGGCGCAGTGCAACGCGTTCATGGCGCGCGAACGCAGCCTGGAGCTGCGGCTTCTCAGCTACTGACCGGGCAGTCGACGCGCATGACCACGCCCGAGGCGTCCTCCCGGTTCGCGGCGCGCGCTTCCCCGCCGTGGAACTGCGCGATGAGGCGCACCATGTACAGCCCTAGGCCCAGGTGCGGCTCGTTCGCCCCTTCCGGGCGCACCGACACCATGGATTCGAATAGACGCCCGGTCATCTCGGCGGGCAGGAGCGCGCCGCTGTTGCTGACGGTGAGCGTGCCCTTCTCGTCCAGGCGGATGCGCACCGGCTCGTCGCGCTGCGAGAAGTCGGCCGCGTTCGCCGCCAGCTTGTCGAGCATCTGGGCGTAGAGGTCGGGCGCGCCGCGCAGCATGACCGGCGATTCGGGCAGCGACAGGGAAAACCTGACCAAGGGGAAGATGGATGCATACCCCGCCACGCAGCCGCGCAGCACCTCGCGCGCGTCGAAGCGCTCGCGCTCGGCCTCGCGCACCACGGCCTCGAGCCGGGTCGCCTCCGACATGCGTGTGAGGATGGCGTCGAGGCGGGCGAGGCCTTCGGCGGCGCGCTCGGTGTAGACGCGCGCCTCGTCCGGCAGCGGCGTCATCTTCAGGTTCTCGAGCGAGGAGCGGACCACGGTGACCGGCGTGCGCAGCTCGTGCGAGAGCCGGCCGCCGAGCTTCTCGAGGTAGGCGTTGTATTGCGCGAGCCGCTCGAGCGCCGTGGAGAAGCTGCGCGACAGGTCGCCGAGCTCGTCGCCCGAGCTCGAGGCGGCGAGCAGCTTCTTCACCCGCCCCTGCGAATCGATCGCCTGCTCGGCCTCGTCGCGCAGCCGCGTCAGGCGCAGCGAAAGGCGTGAGGCGAACGCGAGCAGCACCAGCGCGCCGATCGCGAACACGAGCAGCGTCACCGCGACGACCTTCTCGAGCGTGCGGTCCGAGAGCGAGCGGATCGCGTTGGTCGTCTCCTCGACCACCACGGCGCCGAGCACCTCGTCGCCCGACCAGATCGGGTGCGCCGCCGAGAGGATGACGGCGCGCGAGTCGGTGGAGCTGCGCCAACGCCTGCCGGCCATGCCCTGCAGCGCGGCGCGCACCTCGCCGGCGCCGCTGATCTGCGACTCGGGCAGCGCGTCGTCGAAGTCCTCGGTGGGCCGCTCGAGCAGGAGCTCGGTGACCGGGCGCAGCCAGCGCGCAAAGACCTCGAGCGCGTCAGCGGGCGGCCGTTCCTCCGGCGCCTTCTTCCTCAGGTCGCCGGTGATGGCGAGCAGGCGCTCCTGCCGGTCGACGATCCAGATCCGCAGATCGGCCCGGCCGAGGCTCTTGAGGATGCGCTCCATTTCGCCGCCCGCGGCGACGCCGGGACGCAGGTCGGCGAGCTCGGGCCGGTCGTGCAGCGCGGTCGCCACCGCGCGCGCGGTGGCGACGAGCGCCTGCTCCTGGCCCTCGCGCAGCACCGCCTCCATGTCCTTCACGTAGCGGTAGCCGAGCCACGGGATCGGCGCCAGCACGAGCGCGACCAGCGCCACCTTGGCTCTCAGGCCAAAGCGCACCCTAGGTATTCCAGCGGTAGCCGAGGCCGTACACCGTGTCGATGGCCGCGAACGCAGGATCGACCGCCTGGAACTTGCGCCGGATGCGCTTGACGTGCGAAGTGATCGTCGAGTCGTCGACCACGATGTGCGCTTCCTTCATGAGCTGCTCGCGATTCTTGACGTGGCCGGGGAAGCGCGCCACGCAGTGCACCAGCCAGAACTCGGTCAGGGTGAGGTCGACGGGCTTCGACTTCCAGCTCGCCACGAAGCGCTTCATGTCGAGGCTCAGCTCGCCGCGCTCGAGGATCTCCTCCTCGAGGGGCGGCTCGCGCAGCAGGTCGGCGCGGCGGAACAGCGCGCTGATGCGGGCGAGCAGGTGCGGGATTCCGGCGTCCTTGGTGAGGTAGTCGTCGGCGCCCATGCGCAGGCCCGAGATCACGTCGAAATCGCTGTCGCGGGCGGTGAGGAAGATGATCGGCAGCGCCGCGGACAGCGCGCGCAGCTCGCGGCACAGCGCGAAGCCGCCGTCCGGCTCGCCCGCGAGACCGATGTCGAGCAGCGCGAGATCGGGCAGCCGGCTGCGGAACGCGGCGAGCGCCGAGCCCCGGTCGGCGAACGCGCTCACCTGATAGCCGTGCTTCTTGAGGAGATCGGCGTAGTTGGCGCGGATTGCCGGATCGTCCTCGACGACGGCCACTATTTTTGCCATGCGGCCAATATACCGGAGGCCGGGCCGCGGAAAACCGCCTGCCACCGGTTCGCCACAATTCACCCGCGCGGCGCCCGCTTTGCGCTGCGGCCGACGCAGCTTGCGCTGCTGAAATGAGGCATGTCTCACACGAACCGGAGCGTGCCCATGAAAGCCGTGATCGATTTCTCATACGCCGCCTTCGTCGCCGCCGTGATCGGCATCGCGGTCGGCGGCACCGCCTTCTCGCTCGTCTGGCTGATGCACATCCTCAAGGTCTAGGACGACGCCGAGGGCCGGTGGTTGGCGGCTCGCGTGCCGCCGCCTCCCCACGGCCACGATGCCAGAGCGCCGCGTCCGCCGCCGGCGGCGGGGCGCATGGATCCGCCAGCTCCTGGCCCTCGGCGCCGTTCCCGCGCTCCGTCCTCCGATGCTCCGCCTTGCCCTGGTCTTTCTCGTCTGGATCGCGTCCACCGCGTGGGCGCTCGACGAATCGGACGCCGACTACGATGCAGAACTGCACGAGGCGTACGTACTTGCGTGGAACGAGGCCGACGACCGGCAGCGGCGCCTTCTCGAGCGCGCGCAGCGCGGCTGGAACGACTACCGCGCCGCCAACTGCGAGCTGGTCGGTAGCGGCTGCTATGCGCTGATGGCGCAGGAGCGCGCGGCCGAGCTGCGCCACGTTTTGACAAATACGAACGTTCGTACTATTATTGACCGCCATGGCCGCGTCGACCCCAGCCAGTCCAGCGAAGGCGAGCTCCGTACAGACCTCGGTGCAGACCAAAGGTGAGCGCACCCGCGCCGCCATCCTCGACGAAGCCCTGCGCCTGGTGAGCAAGGCGGGGCTGGACGGCCTCACCATCGGCACGCTCGCCGACGCGACCGACATGTCCAAGTCGGGCCTGTTCGCCCATTTCGGCTCGCGTGACGAGCTGCTGCTCGCGGTGCTCGCGCACGGCCAGGCGGAGTTCACCGAGGTGGTGTTCCAGCCGGCGATGGCCAAGCCGCGCGGGCTGCCGCGGCTGCGCGCGATGTTCGTGAACTGGCTCGACTGGACCGAATCGGCCGAGCTGCCGGGAGGCTGTCCGATGATCGGCGGCGCGGCCGAGTTCGACGACCGGCCGGGCCCGGTGCGCGACATGCTCGCAGGCGGCCAGCGCACCTGGATCGAGACGCTGAAGCGCGCCGTGCGCCAGGCGATCGAGGAGCGCCAGCTCGCCGCGGACACCGATCCCGAGCAGATCGCCTTCGAGATGTTCGGCATCGCGCTCGTGGTGCACCACCACCGGCGGCTGCTCGGCTACCGCAAGGCCCGCGAGCGCGCCCTCGCCGCGCTCGACTCGCTGTTCCACCGCAACGCCGTTTCCTGAAGAGAGTCGCCATGCCCACCACGCTGCGCTTGCCCCAAATTAGCACGAACGTTCGCTTAGTCGCCTCGCGGCTGCTGTTTCCCGACCTCGCGGGCGCCTGGGCCGAGCGCCTTTTCCTCACTCCGCCCAGGGCGGACGATGCCGCGGCGAGCGCGCTCGACCTGATCGACGCGCGCGCGGGCTGGATCGTGCACAAGGGACGCCACATCATGACCTGGCGCTGGGGCGCGCCGGACGCGCCGGCGGTCCTGCTCGCGCACGGCTGGGGCGGCCATGCGGCGCAGATGCGTGCCTTCGTGTTTCCGCTGCTTGCCGCGGGCTACCGGGTAATCGCCTACGACCAGCCGGCGCACGGCCTCTCCGAAGGGCGGCTCACGGGGCTGCCGGATTTCGCCGACGTGCTCGCGGAGCTGGCGTGGCACCACGGCGAAGTGCGCGCGATCATCGGCCATTCGCTAGGCGCGACGGCGGCTGCCATGGGCCATGCGTGGAGCAAGCTCGACCTCGACAAGATCGTGCTGATCAGCCCGCCCTCCGACCTCGTCGGCCATTCGCGGCGCTTCGCGCGCTGGCACTGGATGCCCGAGCCGCTGCGCAGGGCGATGCAGGGCGCGATCGAGGAGCGCTACGGCGTGCGCTGGGAGGAGCTCGAGCTCGCGCGCGTCGCGCCGCGCCTGACGGCGCAAGCGCTCGTCATCCACGACCGCGATGACCGCATGGTGCCGTGGAAGCAGGGCGCTGCGGTCGCGCAGCACTGGCGCGGCGCGCGCCTCATGACGACGCAAGGCCTCGGCCACGGCCGCATCCTGAGGGACGAGGCGGTCATTTCGGCCGCGGTCGCCTTCATCAGCGCGCGCTAGCGTGCGCAGCCTCACGATCAGCTGGAGCGACCCGCATGCGCTCGCGCAGGCCGGACGCTCTTTGCCGGGCCTTGAATTCCTGCGCGCCATCCGCGATGGCCGCCTGCCGTTGCCGCCGATCGCCGAGCTGCTCGGATTCAGGCTGGTCGAGGCGGAGCCCGGACACGCGGTGTTCGAGGTGTTGCCCGACGAGCGCCACTACAACCCGATCGGCGTGGTGCACGGCGGACTCGCGATGACCCTGCTCGACTCGGCGATGGGCTGCGCGGTGCAGACCCAGGTCCCTGCCGGCGCTGCCTATGCAACGCTCGAAGCGAAGACCAACCTCACGCGCGCGATCACCGCGTCGACCGGCAAGCTGCGCGCGATCGGAAAAGTCGTTCACCTTGGCAGCCGCGTGGCGACCGCCGAGGGGCGCCTGGTCGACGGCGAAGGCAAGCTCTACGCTCACGCCACCACCACGTGCATCGTGCTACGCGAGGGCTAGCCGCTTCTCCTGCCAGACCAGCCGCTTGTCGTGATACTGGGCGAGGCTCTCGCGGTGGCCGATCGAGACGAGCGTGGTATTGGCCAGCCGCTCCTTCAGCAGGCGATAGAGCGCGGCCTGATCTTCCTCGGGCAGCGCCGCGGTGGCCTCGTCGAGAAACAGCCAGTCCGGCTTGTTGAGCAGCGCGCGCGCGAACGCAAGGCGTTGCTGCTCGCCGCCGGAGAGCACCTGCGCCCAGTTCTCGCTGCGCTCGAGATCGCCCGCGAGCTGCGCCAATCCTACGGCCCTCAGCGCATCCTTGACGGTCTCGTCGGAGTGCTTGGTTGGCTCGTCGGGATAGCTCACGGCGTGTTTCAGCGACCCGAGCGGCAGATACGGCTTCTGCGGCAGGAAGAGCAGGCGTGCGCCTTTCGGCAGTTTGATCCGGCCTTTCCAGTAGGGCCAGATCCCGGCGAGCGAGCGGAAGAACGTCGACTTCCCCGCGCCCGAGGGGCCGTTGATCAGGACGTCCTCGTGCGGCTTGAGCTCGATGGCGGTGTCGTTTAGCAGCGGGCTGCCCTGCGGCAGCTCGATCTTCACGTGATCCAGGGCGATCCTTTGGTCCGCCGACTCGGTACGCTCACCGTGGATCTGCGCCGCTTCGGCGCGTACGCGCTCGATCGAGGCGCGAAAGCCGATCAGCCGGTCGACGGTCGCCTTCCAGGTGGCGTAAGAGGTGTACGCGTTGATGAACCAGGAGAGCGAGCCCTGCACCTGGCCGAACGCGGAGGCCGTCTGGAAGATGGCGCCCAGAGGAATGCTGCCGGAGAAGAAGCGCGGGGAGACCACGATGTAGGGGAAGATGATGGCGAGCTGCGCATAGAACGACTGGAACCAGTTCAGCTGCTTGCGTTTGCGCATAAGCTGCCACCAGTTGCCAATCACCGCGGCGAAGCGCTGCCGCAGGCCGCCGAGCTCCTCGCGCTCGCCCCGGTAGAGCGCCACGCCCTCGCTGTTCTCCCGCAGGCGCACCAACGAGAAGCGGAAGTCGGCTTCGACGCGCTGCTGCTGGAAATTCAGCGGAATCAGCTTGCGGCCGACGTAGTGCGTGAGCACCGAGCCGACGATCGCATAGACGAGCGCCGTCCAGACCAGGTACCCGGGAATATTGAATCCCCACAACTCTAGCGACCCGGACAGGCCCCACAGGATGACCACGAACGAGATCAGCGTGACCACCGCCGAGAGCAGGCCCAGCGCAAGGTCGCTCGTGTAGTCGACGAACATGTGCAGGTCGTCGGCGATGCGCTGGTCCGGGTTGTCGGTGCCGCGGTCGAGGAGCTGGATGCGGTAGTGCGCCTGGTCCTGCATCCACTCGTCGAGGAAATGGTCGGTGAGCCAGGTGCGCCATTCGATCTGCAGCATCTGGAGGAACCAGAGGCGATACACCGCCATGACGATCCAGGCGAAGGCGAGCACGCCGAACTTGCCGAGCTGGTAGAAGAACTCCGCCTGGTCCTTCTTCTCGAAGGTGTTGTAGAAGTCGCGGTTCCAGTAGTTGAACTGGACCTCCATATAGACCATGGCGAGCGCCAGAGCGACCACGAGGACGAGCAGGCCGAGCGCCTTGCCGCGCTTCTCGGAGACCCAGTAGGGCTTGGTAAGCGCCCAGAAAGCCTTTAGAAATCCATTAGTTCGCATGGCACACCTAAGAGGGGACTCAAAGCAGTTTACAGAACCGTCATCAAGGGTTAACAATCAAGGGGCATGTCTTCGGGCCGGGTCTTTCGCTTCGCGCCAACTCCAGACCGTCCCGCGCGCCATTTGTTCGTGTTTCTGCACGGCTGCGGCGCGACCGCGCAGTCGATGATTCCGATCGCGTTCAGGTTCCAGGCGCGCTTTCCGAGCGCGGCGCTGGTGGTGCCGAGCGGCTTCGATCCCGACGCCCGCGGCGGCGCGGCGCAGGACTGGTACCCCACGCGCGGCCTCAACGTCGACAACCATCGCGAGCGCGTGGCGTCGGTGCTTCCCGACGTCGAGGACCTCGTGCGCCGCGAGCAGACGAACTTCGGCGTGAGCGCGAGCCGCACCGTGCTGATCGGCTTCTCGCAGGGCGGGACCGTGGCGCTCGAGCTGGTGAAGACGCCGGGGCTCGCCGGCGCGGTGGTCGCGTTCTCGTCGCGCTACGCGCGCCTCCCCGCGAACGGGGCCCGCATCTCCTCGCGCATCCACCTCGTGCACGGCGAGTACGATTCGGTGGTCTCGCGCGTTTACGCAGAGCGCGCGGCGCGCGTGCTCGCCGGACTGCACGTTCCGGTCACGCTCGACATCGTCGAAGACCTCGGCCACGCGCTCTCGCACCGGGCGATCAGCCTGGGCTCCCTGCGGCTGCTGCAGGGGATCTACGAAGGCCGTCGCGCCACCCTGCATTGAAGGAGGGCATCGTTCTCGTCGCTCACGGGTCGCGCGATCCGGAGTGGTCGCGGCCATTCGAGCGCATCGCGGCGAGCGTGGCGCAGAAGCTGCCGGCGGCGAGCGTGGGGCTGGCGTATCTCGAGCACGGCCCCTCGCTCGATGAAATCGTGGCCGCTCTGGTCGCTAGGGGCGTGGCGTCGATCCGTGTCGTGCCGGTGTTCCTTGGCCAAGGCAGCCACGTGAAGGACGATCTGCCGCGGCTCGTCGCTCAAAGCACGCGTCCCGGGGTTGCCCTCAGGCTCGACGAGGCAATCGGCGAGCAACCCCAGGTGATCGAGGCGATCGCTTCCATTATTTCCGGGGCTCGCCAAGGCGGCTGAGCATGGCCATGACGGCGCGGATCTGCGCGCCGTCCTTGGTGTGGTATTGGGCGCCGGTATAGCCCCACCAGTCCCAGCAGCCGTCCGGGTTGTACACCCACCACCACCTGGCGATGGCCTGCGGATACAGCACGACGATGCGGTTCGTGTCGGCCCACCGGTTGTAGCCTGCCTCGCGCGCGAACGTGTCGTTGACCGCGCCTCTGCCCTGCCGGCAGCCGTGAAATGCCACGTGCACACGGCAGCGCTGGGTCTCGCAGTCTTTCGGGATGTAGACGTAGCCTTCGTCGTCCATGCTGCTCTCGTATCCGCCGAAGGGCGTCTGGTCGAAGCTCTGCAGGCGGCCCGACGGGCTCGCTGCCGGCGGCGCGAGCGGCCCGGCGAGATACTGGAGCAGGACGCCGGCCGCATCGTAGTCGCAATCGTTGATGAAAGGAGAGCGCGTCGCACCGCAGTCCTTGTTCCCGGCGTCCAGCGTGATCATCGCGTGTCCCGCGGGCTTGTCGCGCACGAGGACGGTCGCGGTCTTGTAGGCGGCGTAGAACGCCTGCAGCTCTTCCACCACTGCGCGCGCCACCGTGTCGTCGTGCGTGCCGGTGAAGAGCCAGGCGCGCGCGGAAGCGAGATTCGCGGTCGGATCGATGCGCCCGGCCGCGGCGAGGCGGTCGGTCGCGTTCTTCAGCGTCGCGAGCGACGGCAGCGGCGTGAACGCACCGGGCTTCATGCAGTTGTAGTAGGCGGTCCACAGGCTGCCCTGGGCGCAGTAGTAGGGTCCGCCGGCCAGCGCACCCGCGCCCTTGATCCGGCTGGAGTGGGCGACATGCAGCTGCACCGCCATGTAGGCGCCGGAGGAAAGTCCCGACACCGTTGCCGTCCCGTCCGCGCCGAGAGGCGGCAGCGGCGGGGCAGCCCACGCCTGGACGCAAACGAGTACGCAAACCACGGCATACGGCTTGACAGCGTTGCGCACGGGCTGATCTTAGCGAAAGCTGTTGCGGCGCAAAAAAAACATTTGATCTGGCGGGAGTAAAGTAAGGGCGAGAGGAGGAAGCCATGGACCGTCCCGTGCGCAGCATCATCGAGAATCAGGCTCCCATCACCGCAACCGCCGACATGACCGTCACGGCGGCCTCGCGTCTGATGAAAGCGAAGCGCATCGGCGCGATTCTCGTCGTGAAGAGCGGCCGCCTCGCGGGCATCTTTACCGAGCGCGACGCACTGTTCCGCGTCATCGCAGAAGGGCGCGACCCCAAGACCACGAAGCTCGGCCAGGTGATGACCGAGAACCCGCGCACCATCGCGCCCGACCGCCCGTTCGGTCACGCGCTGCATCTCATGCACGAGGGCGAGTTCCGGCACGTTCCGGTAGTGGAGAACGGCCGCCCGGTCGGCATCGTTTCCGCGCGCGATGCGCTGGGGCCGGATCTGCGCCAGTTCATCTCCGACCTCGACCAGCGCACCCACATCGGAGAGATCCTGGGGTAGCCGGCTAGCTGGAAAGCTCGGGCAGGTCCCTGAAGAGCTCGAGCGCCTCGGGGTTCGCCAGCGCGTCGGTGTTCGTCACCGCCATGCCGTGCACCACCGCCTTCACCGCGAGCTCGACCACCTTGCCGTTCTTGGTTCGCGGGATGTCGCTCACCTGGACGATGCGCGCGGGCACGTGGCGCGGCGAGGCGTGGCGCCGGATCTCGAAGCGGATGCGCTCCTCGAGGTGATCCTCGAGGCGCTGTCCGTCCCTGAGCTTCACGAAAAGAACGACCCGCGTATCGGTGGGCTGCTCGGGCGGCCAGAGCTGCCCTATGGCGACAGCCTCCTCGACCTCGTCGATGCGCTCGACAACCCGGTAGATCTCCGCGGTGCCGATGCGCACGCCGCCCGGGTTGAGGGTAGCGTCGGAGCGCCCGTACACCAGCATCGTGCCGCGCTCCGTAAGCTCGGACCAGTCGCCGTGCGTCCAGACGCCGGGATACTTGGCGAAATACGCCGAGTGGTAGCGCTCGCCACCGCGGTCGTTCCAGAATCCGAGCGGCATCGAAGGGAACGGCCGGGTGCAGACGAGCTCGCCCTTCTTCCCGACCACGGAGTTGCCCTCCTCGTCGAAGACCTCGACCGCCATGCCGAGCGAGCGGCACTGCAGCTCGCCGCGGTAGACCGGCAGGACTGCGCTGGCATCGGCGAACGCGCCCATGATGTCGGTACCGCCCGAGATCGAGGCGAGGCACGCGTCGCTCTTGACCGCGTCGTAGACGTAGTCGAAGCCCTCGGGCGCGAGCGGCGATCCGGTCGACAGGATCATGCGCACCGAGCCGAGATCGTGCGTGTCGCGCGGTCGCAGCCCGCGCTTCGCCGCGGCATCGATGAACTTGGCCGAAGTGCCGAAATGGGTAATGCGCTCCTTCTCGGCGTAGTCGAAGAGGATGCGGCCGTTCCGCGCGAAGGGTGAGCCGTCGTACAGCATCACGCTCGCCTCCGCCGCCAGCGCCATGAAGAGCAAGTTCCACACCACCCAGTTCGTGGTGCAGTAGTAGAAGTAGCGCTCGCCGGGGCGCACGTCGAAATGCAGCTTGAACATCTTCAACGCCTGCAGCAGCGTGCCGCCGGCGCCGTGGACGATGCACTTGGGCTTGCCCGTCGTGCCCGAGGTGAACAGGATGAACACCGGGTGGTCGAACGGCAGCTGCGCGAATGAGATGTCGGCGGGCGTGTAGCGGCGCAGCCATTCTCCCAGCGTCACCGCCTTGGGAACTTCCGACACGTCGACCTTCGGGTCGAGATGCGGCACGACCACCACCTTGCGAACGCTGGGCAGCTTTTCCACCAGCCCGGCGACGCGCTCGAGCGAATCGTGCGTCTCGCCGTTGTAGCTGTAGCCGTCCGCGCAGAAGAGCACCTTGGGCTCGATCTGGCCGAAGCGCTCGAGCACCCCTTCGACGCCGAAATCCGGCGAGCATGAAGACCACACGATGCCCTGCGACAGCGCCGCGAGCGCGAGCATGCCGGTCTCGGGAAGGTTGGGAATGAAGGCCGCGGCACGGTCGCCGGCGCGCAATCCGAGCGCGGCGAGCGCCTGCGCCGCGCGCGAGACGTCGCTGTAGAGGTCGGCGTACGACAGCCGCCGGCGGGGACCGGTCTCGTCCCAGAACACGAAGGCGTCGCCACGGTCGCCGCGGCGCATCAGGTTCTCGGCGAGGTTGAGCCGCGCTTCCGGGAACCAGCGCGCGCCGGGCATCTTGTCGCCGTCGACCAACACCGTGGCGCCCTTGCGCGACGCAAGCACGCCGCAGAAATCCCAGGTGTCCGACCAGAACTCTTCCGGGCGCTCGACCGACCAGTGGTAGAAATCGGGATAGCTGTTCAGCTCGAGCCGGCGCTTGCGCACCACCTGGCGGGCGAACTGCGTGAGCTGCGCCTCCTCGACGGCGCGCTCGCTCGGCTGCCAAAGTATCCGCGGCACGGTCGCCGTCATGGTGGTGTCTCCCGCGTGCTGTTGTTTCTCTCCGATTTCGCGCAGCATTATATGGCCCATGGATGAACCGATCCGGCAGGACCACCGCCTCGCGGAAGCCGACGCGCTCGAGCGCCTGCGCGCCCTGCAGCCCGGGGGCGAGGTTTCGCAGCGGATCGCCGAGCACGCGCTGAGCCTGGCACGCGAGGTGCGATCGACGCGGCCGGCGGCGCTCAGCGCGGAGTCGTTCCTGCGCCACTACGGCCTGTCGACGCCCGAGGGCGTTGCCCTGATGTGCGTTGCCGAAGCGCTCCTGCGCATCCCGGACCCCGAGACCGCCGACGCCCTGCTGCGCGAAAAGCTCTCCGCGGGGGAGTGGGGAAAAGGCAGCAGCCAGGATGCCGAGGACTCGTGGGCCGCGAGCGCGGCCGACTGGGCGCTCATGCTGACCGGAACGCTCGCGCGCTGGCGCGAAGCGGACGCCGAGCCGATCGCGCAGTTGAAACGCCTCGCCGCGCGCCTGGGCGAGCCCGTGGTGCGGACCGCGGTGCGCCAGGCGATGCGCATCCTCGCGAGCCAGTTCGTCATCGGCGAGACCATCGAGGAAGCGGTGACCCGCAGCCGGGCCTTCGAAGCCTACCGCTTCTCGTATGACATGCTGGGCGAGGCGGCACGTACGGCCGAGGACGCGGCGCGCTATTTCGATGCCTATAGCCGCGCGATCCGCGGCACGCCGGCGGGCGACGGCGTCTCGGTGAAGCTCTCGGCGCTGCACCCGCGCTTCGAGGAGGCGAAGCGCTCGCGCGTGTTCGACGAGCTCGCGCCGCGCGTCGCGCAGCTCGTGCGCCTCGCCGAGCAGTGCGCGGTCGGCATTACCATCGATGCCGAAGAGTCCGAGCGCCTCGAGTTGACGCTGGATCTCTTCGAGGAGCTGAGCCGCGGCCACGCGCTCGGCCTCGCCGTCCAGGCCTACCAGAAGCGCGCGCTCGCCGTGTGCGACTGGCTGGTCGGGCTGCGGCGCCGACTCTCGGTTCGCCTCGTGAAAGGCGCGTACTGGGACGGCGAGATCAAGCGGGCGCAGCAGTTCGGCATGCCCGACTACCCGGTATTCACGCGCAAGCCCGCGACCGATCTGTCCTACGTGGCCTGCGCCGGGCGGCTGCTGTCGGCGCCCGCCACGCTCTACCCGGCGTTCGCAACTCACAATTGCCGCACCGTCGCGACGATCTTCGAGCTCGCGGGCGACCGGCCGTTCGAGTTCCAGAAGCTCTTCGGCATGGGCGACACGCTGTACGAAGTGCTCTCGCGCACGCGCGCGTTCGCCTGCCGCATCTATGCGCCCGTGGGAAGCTTCACCGATCTCCTGCCTTACCTCGTGCGGCGCTTGCTCGAGAACGGCGCGAACACCTCCTTCGTCCATCAGATCGCCGATCCCGCGGTGCCGCTCGAGGCGCTGGTCGCCGATCCCCTCGAGGCCCTGCCCGAGCCGTACAGCCCCGATCCGCGAATTCCTCTGCCGCGCAACCTTTATCCCGACCGGATGAACTCGCTCGGCGTCGACCTCGCGCGCAGGGATGTCCTGGATCGTCTCGAGGAGAAGATCCGTTCCGACCGCGGCCGCGCGAACCTGGGCGCGGTGGAAAGCACCACCCCGCAGGAGCTCGACTTCAGCATCGCGCGCGCAGCCGCGGCGTTCGATTCGTGGACGCGCGTGCCCGCGTCCGAGCGCGCCGCCGCGCTCGAACGCACCGCCGACGCGATGGAGCGGCGGATGCAGGAGCTCGTGTCGCTCATCGTGCGCGAGGGCAGCCGCACCTATGGCGACGCGGTCTCGGAAGTGCGCGAGGCAGCGGATTTCTGTCGCTACTATGGCGCGCAGGGAAGAGCGAATTTTGAGGAATCCGTCCTCCTTCCAGGGCCGGCCGGAGAGCGAAACCAACTATCACTTCACGGCCGCGGAGTGTTCGCGTGCATCGCGCCGTGGAATTTCCCGCTCGCTATTTTCACCGGTCAGGTGGCCGCGGCGCTCGCCGCGGGGAACACCGTGATCGCGAAGCCCGCCGAGCAGACGCCACGCATCGGGTTGCGGGCGGTCGAGATCCTGCACCAGGCCGGCATCCCTCCCGACGTGCTGTGCTGCGCGGTAGGCGACGGCGAGACCATCGGAGCGCCGCTCGTCGCGGACCCGCGGATCGCGGGTGTCGCCTTCACCGGCTCGGACGAGACCGCGCGCCGCATCAACGCCGCGCTCGCCGCCCGCCCCGGACCGATTGCGGCGTTGATCGCGGAGACCGGCGGGGTCAACGCCATGGTGGTCGACGCCTCCGCCCTGCCAGAGCAGGTCGTGGACGACGTGGTGGTCTCGGCGTTCCAGAGCGCCGGCCAGCGCTGCTCGGCGCAGCGGATCCTGTTCGTGGACGAGGGCTGCGCCGAGCGCGTGATGCGCCTGCTCTCCGGGGCGCTCGCCGAGCTCAAGGTGGGCGACCCCGCGGAGCCCGATACGGATGTCGGCCCCATCATCGATGCCCCCGCGCGCGCGGCGCTCCTCAGGCATGTCGAGAAGCTGAGAGCGGGGGCGAGGCTGATCGGCGAAGCACGGGCCCCGGCCTCGGGCAACTACCTTGCGCCAGTCGCCTTCGAGATGCCGATCGAAGCGCTGCCGAGGATCGAAGTGTTCGGCCCCGTTCTCCATGTCTGCACTTACCGCAGAGACAATCTGGGGCGAGTACTGCAGTGGATCCGCGAGACGGGCTACGGCCTCACCCTCGGCGTGCACAGCCGCATCCAGAGTTTCGTCGACGCGGTGGTCGCGGAAGCGCGCGTGGGCAACGTCTACGTCAACCGCAGCATGATCGGCGCGGTCGTCGGGGTGCAGCCCTTCGGTGGCGAAGGCCTTTCAGGCACGGGCCCCAAGGCCGGCGGGCCGCACTATCTTTTCAGGTTCGCCACCGAGCGGACTCTGACCGTCAACACTGCCGCGGTCGGCGGCGTCACCGAGCTCCTGACCCGACCTTTGATATGAGCGCTAACGCGAGCTCATCAGCTCGCGCGCCGCCGACTTGTTGTGCTCGTACATGCGCCGGTTGTATTCGACTACGTACGCGTGCTGCTTGTTCATGCGCACGCTGGCGTCGTGGCCAAGGCTCTCGTAGCACGATGCGCCCAGCGGTCTCACCCCGATCGTCCAGGGCGACGCGACCTCTTTGCCGGCCTCGGCGGCCGGATAGCCCGACACCTCGTCGACGCACTGGCGCATCGACATGTAGCGGCGGTCGCCGGACTTGATCGCCTGCGCCACGGCCTGGTCCACCGGGACCAGCGTGAGCTTGTCCGGCGCGCCCTTGGCGGCGAACGGCGCGCCAAGCGGTTCGCCGTCTGCGAGATCCGCGATCGGTCCGGCCACGTGTATCGCGAGCGCGACGCCGACGACGGCGCACACCGCTCGGATCGGCGCAAACTTGAGCACCATCGGCCAGGCGCGTCTGAGGAAGAACCCCAGGGTTCCCACGCCCACGATGCCGAGCGCGAGCAACGGATGGCGCTCGCAGATTCCGTACAGGTACGCCGAGAGCTTGGCGGCGAACGGCATCGCCTGCTCGACCACCGACCAGCCCTTGCGGACCGCGGCCATCACGTACACCACGCACGACACCGCGATCAGCCATCCGCCGGCGACGAACGCGATGTTGCTGGGCAGGCTGTAGGGACGCCATTCCTGCTGCAGGAGGACGAAGACGCCGACGGCCGCGACGGTGATGAACGCCACGACGAGCATGTGCTCGCTGAACGCCCGCTGGACGAGCGTCGGCCAGGAACTGACGAAACTGACGATGGCGTCCATAGCGCCCTCCTTGGATCGCCCAAGCTATCCAAGCGCTCCGGGCGCGGCAAGCAACTATGTCAGGGTGAGGGTGGGGGCGTGACTTGCATCACGCCGCGGCGTTGCGGCTACGCCCTGCGCACCATCGCCGGCGTGAGCGCCTTGATCGACGGCGCGCCGACCTGCTGCATGGCCGCGGCGAGCTCGATGCGAAGGAGCTCGAGCACGCGCTCCACGCCGGGCTGGCCGAACGCACCGAGTCCCCAGATGTAAGGACGTCCGACGCATACGCCCTGCGCGCCCATCGCGAGCGCCTTGACGATGTCGGTGCCGCGGCGAAAGCCGCTGTCGACCAGGATCGGGATGCGGCCGCGCACCGCTTCGACGATCTCCGGCAGCGCGTCGATGGTGGAGCGCCCGCTGTCCTCGCTGCGCGCGCCGTGGTTCGACACGATGATTCCGTCCATGCCGCGCTCGGCGGCGAGCGCGGCGTCCTCGTGCGCGAGGATTCCCTTGAGCACGATCTTCATCTTGGTCGTGTCGCGCAGGCGCTTGAGGAAGTCCCAGGTCATGTTCGAGGACTGGGTGTGTGTCAAGCCTGAAACATCGACGCCCTCGTACATCGAACGACGCTTCAGGTTTGCCTGCAGGCTGCTGCGGTCGTGGCAGCTGTCGCAGTTGCGGCTGTCGGTGCGCTGGAGCCTGAAGAGCGTCTCCTGGTTGCGCCCGCCGCTGCGGTCGACGGTGACCGCGACCACCGGGCAACCGGCTTTCTCGGCGCGCGTGACGAACGCTTTCGCCACGTCCCATTTGTTGGTGGCGTAGAGCTGGTACCAGACCGGCGCGCCGCGCGCCTTGGTCACCTCCTCGACCGACGATGTGGTCGCGGTCGAGAGGATCATGAGATGGTTGCCCGGCCGCGCGCCGCGCGCCACGGCGATCTCGCCTTCCGCGTGGAACGACTTCTGCCCTCCGACCGGCGCGATGATGATGGGATTGGCATAGCGCACGCCGAGGATCTCCGTGCTGGTGTCGACCTTGCTCACGTCGACCAGGCGCCGCGGCCTGAGCTGAAACTTGAGGAAGCCTTCGCGGTTGGCGCGCAGGGTCACCTCGTCGTCGATGCCCGAGGCCATGTAGCCGAAGTGCGCCGGCGGCACGTTCTTGCGCGCCACCGGCTCGAAGTCGAACACGTTGATCGCGTCCTTGGGCGACGCGATGAGATCTCCAGCACCCTGCGGCGCCCACAGGATCGGATCGGGCAGCTTCGAGGGCGCCAGCAGTCCGTTATCCGCGAACGCCCTGACGCCGGGCCAGGCGAGCAGCGGGCTGCCCGCAAGGAACTCGAGGAAACGGCGGCGGCTTTCAGCCTTCACATCTGAATTCGGCACTGTTGTCTCCCTTGGTCTCGATCAGCGAACACAGGGTATTTCGCAAACGTGGTCTGTCCCTGATTTCGGTTTAGTCGATTCGCGCGCCGGAAGCCTTGACCACCGGCGCCCACTTGGCGATCTCGGACTTCACGAACTCGGCGAACTGCACGGGCGTGTTCGGCGAGAAGCGCGCCCCCTCGCCCGGCAGCCGCGCCTGTATTTCGGGCGCGGCCATGATGCGCATGGTTTCGGAATTCCAGCGCTGGACGATCTCCGCCGGCGTACCGGCGGGCGCGAACAGGCCGATCCAGTTGTTGACCTCGAATCCGGGGAGCGCCTCGCCGACGGTCGGCAATTCGGGGGTCGCGGCGGCGCGCGAGCGGCCGATCGTGGCGAGGGCGCGCAGCTTCCCGGCCTTCGCATGCGGCAGGACGGTAGGCATGGTCGCGAAGAGGAGCGAGGTCTGCCCGGCGAGCAGCTCGGTGATAGCGGGCACGTTTCCCTTGTAGGGGACGTGGGTCATGTCGATCTTCGCCATCGTCTTGAAGAGCTCTCCCGCGAGGTGGCTCGCCGTGCCCATGCCGGCGGAGGCGAACGTGAGCTCGCCCGGCCGCGCGCGGGCCAGGGCGATCAGCTCGCTCACGCTGCTCGCAGGCACGGAGGGATGCACGACCAGCAGTCCCTCGGCCTCGAGCACGAGCGCTATGGCGGCGAAGTCCTTCACGGGGTCGTAGGGCAGCTTGGCGAACAGGCTCACGTTGACCGCGTGCGTGCCGACCGCCCCCATCACCAGGGTGTAGCCGTCGGGCGGCGACTTGGCCACCGTCTCCGCCGCGATCGTGCCGCCGGCGCCGGCGCGGTTCTCGACCAGCACCGGCTGGCCCCAGCTTTCGGCGACGCGCTGGCCGATGATGCGGGCATAGATGTCGGCGATCCCGCCGACCGGGAAGGCACAGATGATCCGGATCGGCTTAACGGGATACGACTGGGCGGATGCTGCCCAGGAAACGCAAAGCGCGAAGCCAAGCGCGGCCAGCCGACCTAGAATGGTCATCTCCTGCCTCGGGCGCCTAGTGTAGAACAGCGGTAAGGATGGAAGCCAAGACCCAGCCAGCAAAGTCCGACCTCGCCGAGCGATTCGAGCGGCGGTACTACGCGGAGGTCGATCCCGAGGAGCTCGCCGCCCGCAGCGCGAGGGACCTTGCCGGCGCGGCCGCAAGCCACCTCGAATTCGGCCGCAGGTTCTCGGACGGCAAGCCGAAAATCCGCGCTTACAACCCGACGTCGGCCCAGCACGGCTGGCAAACCACGCACACCGTGGTGGAGATCGTCAACGACGACATGCCGTTCCTGGTCGACTCGGTGACGATGGAAGTGAACCGCCAGGGCCTGACCCTGCACCTCGTGATCCACCCGGTACTGAGGACGGTGCGCAGCGCAGCGGGCGAGCTCGAGTCGGTATCCGCGCCGGGCGAGTCCTCCGAAGGCCGGCTCGAGTCCTTCATGCACGTCGAGGTCGACCGCCGGACCGACCCGGCGAAGCTCGCCGAGCTCGAGACCGGCCTCGCCAGGGTGCTCGGCGACGTGCGCGCCGCGGTCCAGGATTGGCGCGCGATGAAGGGGCGCATGGCGGAAGTGCTGTCACACGTCGACGAGGCGCGCGCCGCCGTCACGCGGGCCGAGCTCGAAGAAGGCCGGGCGTACCTCGACTGGCTGATGAACGACCATTTCACCTTCCTCGGCTGCCGCGACTACGTCCTCGAGCGCGTCGGCGGCGAGGACGTGCTGCGCATCGTGCCGGGAAGCGGCCTCGGAATCCTGCGCGAGCGCGGCGAGACGCTGTCGGTAAGCTTCGCCGGCCTGCCGCCGGAGGCGCGCAAGCGGGCCAGGGTGAAGGAGCTCCTGGTGCTGATCAAGGCGAGCTCGCGCTCCACGGTGCACCGGTCCGGGCATCTGGATTACGTCGGCGTGAAGCACTTCAACGCCGCCGGCGAAGTCAGCGGCGAAACGCGCTTCCTCGGCCTCTACACGCACACCGTGTACGCCGAAAACGCGACCCAGGTGCCGATCCTGCGGCGCAAGCTCGCCGCGGTGATCGAGCGCGCCGGGCTGTTGCCCGCCGGGCACAGCGGCAAGGCGCTCGCCTCGATCCTCGAGAGCTACCCGCGCGACGAGCTGCTGCAGATCAGCGCGCAGGACCTCTACGGCCACGCGATGGCGATCCTGCAGCTCGGCGAGCGCCAGCGCCTGCGCCTGCTGGTGCGCCAGGACGCTTACTCGCGCTTCGTGTCCTGCCTCATCTTCGTGCCGCGCGAGCGCTACAACACCGAGCTTCGCGTCCGCTTCCAGCAGATCCTCACCGAGGCGTTCGACGGCGCCTCCTCCGAGTTCGACGTCGATCTTTCGGCCTCCGCTCTCGGCCGCATCCTCATGCGCATCGCCACGAGGCCGGGCGCGATGCTGCGCGCGCCCGACGTGCAGGCGCTCGAGAAGCGCCTGGTCGACGCGATGCGGCGCTGGGAAGACGATCTCCATGCGGCGCTGGTCGAGCGCCACGGCGAGGAGCGCGCAAACCAGCTCTTCGCGCTCTACGCCAGCGCGTTCCCGGCGAGCTACCGCGAGGAATACGCGGTGCAGGACGCGCTCGGCGACATCGACATGATCGAGAAGCTCGATCCGAAGACCGATCTCGGCATGAACCTGCACGAGAGCGCGCGCGCCGAACCCGGCAGCCTGCGCTTCAAGATCTACCGCCGCGGCAGCCGCCTCGCGCTCTCGGACAGCCTGCCGATGCTCGAGCGCCTGGGCGTGCGGGTGCAATTCGAGCATCCGCACAAGGTCGAGCCCGCGGGAGCGGCGCCGGTCTGGGTGGTCGACTTCGGCCTCACCCCGCCCGCGAGCGCGCGGCCGCTCGGCGAGGTGCGCGAAAGCTTCCACGAGGCCTTCTTCGGCATGTGGTCGGGCGCCGTCGAGGCCGATCCGCTCAACCGCCTGGTGCTGAGCGCCGGGCTCAAGCCGGGCGAGATCGTCGTGCTGCGCGCCTACGCGCGCTACCTCAACCAGACCGGCTCGGCGCTCAGCCTTTCCTACGTCGAGCAGGCGCTCGCCGCGAACCCGGGGGTGGCCTCGCTGCTCGTGCGCCTGTTCTTTTCCAGGTTCAATCCAACAGGCGAGCGAGACGAAGGTGGATGGACTGCGCAGATCGAAGCCGCGCTCGATGGGGTCGAGAACCTGGACGAGGACCGGATCCTGCGCAGCTTCCTGGCCGTGGTGCAGGCGACGACGCGCACCAACTACTTCCTCGGGCGGCCGTATCTCTCGTTCAAGCTCGACCCGAAGCGCGTCCCCGGCCTGCCCGAGCCGCGGCCGATGCACGAGATCTGGGTGTACTCGCCGCGCGTCGAGGCGGTCCACCTGCGCGGCGGTCCGGTGGCGCGCGGAGGAATCCGCTGGTCGGACCGCAGGGAGGATTTCCGCACCGAGGTGCTCGGCCTCATGAAGGCCCAGATGGTGAAAAACGTGGTGATCGTGCCGGTCGGCGCGAAGGGCGGCTTCGTGGTGAAGCGCGCCCCGGCCGGCGGCCGCGAGGCCCTGATGAAGGAAGGCGTGGCCTGCTACCAGACCTTCCTGCGCGGCCTGCTCGACATCACCGACAACCTGGTCGACGGAAAGGTGGTGCCGCCGCGCGGCGTGGTGCGCTACGACGGCGACGATCCTTACCTGGTGGTGGCGGCGGACAAAGGCACCGCGACCTTCTCCGACTACGCCAACGCGATCTCGCAGGAGTACGGCTTCTGGCTGGACGACGCGTTCGCCTCCGGCGGATCGGCCGGCTACGACCACAAGAAGATGGGCATCACGGCGCGCGGCGCCTGGGAATCGGTGAAGCGCCACTTCCGCGAGCTCGGCATCGATACCCAGGCGGGCGAGTTCAGCGTCGTCGGCATCGGCGACATGTCGGGCGACGTGTTCGGCAACGGCATGCTGCTCTCGCGCCGGATCAGGCTCGTCGCCGCCTTCGACCACCGCCATGTCTTTCTCGATCCGGCACCCGATCTGGGAAAAAGCTGGCAGGAAAGAAAAAGGCTGTTCGAGCTGCCGCGCTCTTCCTGGGCGGACTACGATTCAAAGCTGATCTCGCCGGGCGGCGGCGTATTCCCGCGCAGCGCGAAATCGATCGCCCTGTCGCCTGAAGTCTGCAAGGCGCTCGACGTCAAGGCCGACTCGCTCACGCCCGCCGAATTGATCAGCGCCATCCTCAAGGCACCGATCGATCTGCTCTACAACGGCGGCATCGGCACCTACGTCAAGTCGAGCCGGCAGTCGAGCGCCGACGTCGGCGACCGCGCCAACGACGCGATCCGCGTGAACGGCGCCGATCTCAGGTGCCGGGTCGTCGGCGAAGGCGGCAACCTCGGCTTCACCCAGCTCGGGCGCGTCGAGTACGCGCTGAAGGGCGGCCGCATCAACACCGACGCCATCGACAACTCGGCCGGCGTCGACTGCTCCGATCACGAGGTCAACATCAAGGTCCTGCTCAACGTGGTGGCGCGCGCGGGCGCGCTCGCGCTCCCGGAGCGCGACAAGCTGCTCGCGGGGATGACCGACGAGGTCGCGGCGCTGGTGCTGCGCGACAACTACTTTCAGACCCAGAGCCTGTCGGTCTCGGGGACGCTCGCGCCGGCGCTGCTCGACGCGCAGGAGCGCTTCATCCGGAGTCTGGAGAAGGCGGGACGGCTCAACCGCGCGCTCGAGTACCTGCCGAGCGACGAGGAGCTAGCCGAGCGCCGCGCCGCCAAGCTCGGCCTCACCTCGCCCGAGCGCGCGGTGCTCCTCGCCTACGCGAAGATCGCGCTCTACGACGAGCTGGTCGCCTCGAACGTTCCCGACGACCCGTGGGTCGCGACGGCGCTCGAGCGGTACTTCCCGACGCCGCTCGGCAGCCGCTATAAGGCGCAGATCCACGCCCACCCGCTGCGACGCGAGATCATTGCCACGCACGTCACCAACAGCATGGTGAACCGCGTCGGCAGCACATTCGTGCACCGCATGCAGGAGGAAACCGGCGCCGCCGCGCCCGACGTGGTGCGCGCTTACCTCATCGTGCGCGAGGTGTTCGGCTTCGTCGAGCTTTGGCGCGCGAGCGAAGCGCTTGACTACCAGGTGCCCGACCGCACCCAGACCGCGATGATCATCGACGGGCTGCGCCTCATCGTGCGCGCCACGCTCTGGTTCCTGCGGCACCGCGAGCGCCTCGGCGACCTGGCCGGCTCGATTGAGCATTTCAGGATCGGCTCCGAGCACGTCGCGGCCCTCTTCCCGCAGGTGCTCCCGCCGATGGACCAGTTCGCCTACACCTCGGCGGCGGGACGGCTGGAAAAGGACCGCGTGCCGCGCGAGCTCGCCGCGCGGGTGGCGGGCCTGGACGCGATGTTCAACGCCCTCGACATCGTCGAGGTCGCCGACCGGCTGAAGCGCGACGTCGCCGACGTGGCGCGGGTGCACTTCGGCCTCGCGGGCGAGCTCGACTTCCCCTGGCTGCGCGAGCGCATCGGCATCCTGCCGGCCGAGAACCACTGGCAGACCCTCGCCAAGGCCGCGCTGCGCGACGACCTCTCCGGCATGCTGCGCGCCCTCACCGCCGACGCCCTGGGCGCCGGAGACGTGGCGACCTGGAAGGCGCGCAACGCGGTGGTGCACGAGCGCCTGAGGCAGATCCTCGCCGAGCTGCGCGCGGTGGAGTCGCCCGACCTCGCCATGCTCTCGGTGGCGATGCGGGAGCTGCGCAACCTCGCCTCGCGCTGAAGTCAAGTGCGGTAGAATTTTTCGCGGTAGAGAAGGATCCACAATCCCTCGGAGGAGCAAGACATGAAGCGTGCATTTACCCTGCTCGCCGCTCTGGCAGCCGCGATGGCGGTTGCGACGCCCGCGGCCGCGCAGGAAGGCACCCTCAAGAAGATCAAGGACGCGGGCAGCATCACCATCGGGCACCGCGACGGCTCGGTGCCGTTCTCGTACTACGACGACAAGCAGCAGCCCGTGGGCTACGCGATGGACCTCTGCGCGCGCATCGTCGAAGCGGTCAAGTCCGAGCTCAAGGCTCCCAAGCTCGACGTGAAGTACCAGCTCGTCACCTCCGCCAACCGCATCCCGCTGATGGCGAACGGCACCATCGACCTCGAGTGCGGCTCGACCACCAACAACCTCGAGCGCCAGAAACAGGTCGCGTTCACCATCACCCACTTCGTCACCGCGAACCGCTGGGTGGCGAAGCGCTCGGCCAAGCTGAACAAGCTCGAGGACCTGAAAGGCAAGACCATCGTCTCGACCGCCGGCACCACCAACATCAAGCAGATCACCGAGCTGAACGGCCAGAAGAACCTGGCCATGAACATCATCTCGGCGAACGGCCATCCCGAGGCCTTCCAGATGGTCGAAACCGGGCGCGCGGTCGCGTTCGTGATGGACGACATCCTGCTCTACAGCCTGGCCGCGCAGTCGCGCAACCCGAAGGACTACGCGATCTCGGCCGAGGCGCTCTCGGTCGAGCCCTACGGCATCATGATGCGCAGGGACGACCCGGCATTCAAGAAGGTGGTCGACAACGCCATGGTCCAGACCTACAAGTCGGGCGCGATCAACGGCATCTACGACAAGTGGTTCCAGAAGCCGGTGCCGCCGCGCGGCATCAACCTCAACGTGCCGATGAGCGAGCAGTTCAAGAAGGTGATCAAGAATCCGACCGATTCGGGCGATCCCAAGGACTATCAGTAATCCGCGCGCGGGCCGAGCGGGGACCTCCGGTCCCCGTTTTCATGTAGGAGGAGCTTGAAGTACAACTGGCACTGGCAGGTGCTGCTCGAGACCGAGCCCGGCGGTACCGGCACGTACCTGCACTACCTGCTGGTAGGCCTCGCGTGGACGCTGGCGACCGCGCTCGCCGCCTGGGTGATCGCGCTCGTGCTTGGCGCGCTGGTCGGCACGGTGCGCACCACCACGGCGCGCTGGGCGGTGCGCCTGGGCAACCTGTACGTCGAGATCTTCCGCAACGTCCCGCTGATCGTGCAGATGTTCCTGTGGTTCTTCGTCGTGCCCGAGCTGCTGCCGCAGGCGCTCGGCGACTGGATCAAGCAGATGCCGCCGCCGTGGGGATCCTACGTGCCAGCGGTGCTGTGCCTCGCGATCTTTACCTCGGTGCGCGTCGCCGAGCAGGTGCGCGCCGGCATCAACTCGCTGCCGCGCGGCCAGCGCATGGCCGGCACGGCCATGGGCCTGACGCAGGCGCAGACGTACCGCCACGTCATCCTGCCGCAGGCGTTCCGCATCATCCTGCCGCCGCTCACCTCGGAGTTCATGAACATCATCAAGAACTCCTCGGTCGCCCTGACCATCGGCCTGCTCGAGCTGACCGGCCGCGCGCGGGCGATGCAGGAGTTCAGTTTCCGCGTGTTCGAGGCGTTCACCGCCGCGACGGTGATCTACCTCCTGACCAACCTCGTCGTCGTGCTGGCGATGCGCGCGCTCGAGAAAAGCGTGCGCGTGCCGGGGCTGATCGCGGCCGGCGGTGCTCCTCAGGCAGGCCACTAAGGGATGTTCGCAGGCTACGACTTCGAGGTCATCCAGCGCTCGCTGCCGTACCTCTTCAGGGAGGGCATGGTCTTCACGCTGACGCTGACCGCGATCGCGGCAAGCGGCGGCATCGTGTTCGGCACTCTGCTCGCGATGATGCGGCTCTCGGCGCTGAAGGCGGTCTCGATGCTCGCCGGCGGCTACGTCAACCTGATGCGCTCGGTGCCGCTGGTGCTGGTGATCTTCTGGTTCTTTTTCCTCGTGCCCTACCTCGGCGGCTGGATCATCGGCGCCAAGGAGCCGATCCGGGTCGGCGCGTTCCTCTCGGCTGCGATCACCTTCACCATGTTCGAGGCCGCCTACTACTGCGAGATCATGCGGGCCGGCATCCAGTCGATCGCCCGCGGACAGGTGTGGTCAGGGTATGCCCTGGGGCTCAGCTACTGGCAGACCATGGGCCACATCGTGCTGCCGCAGGCGTTTCGCAACATGGTGCCGGTGCTGCTGACCCAGACGATCATCCTGTTCCAGGATACCTCGCTCGTGTACGTCATCTCGGCCACCGACTTCCTCGGCGCCGCCTCCAAGGTCGCCAACCGGGACTACCGCCTGGTGGAGATGTACACCTTCGTGGCCGTGGTGTACTTCGTCGTCTCATACTCGCTCTCGCTGCTGGTGAAAAGGCTTCAGGATAGGATTGCGGTCATCCGATGATCTCCATCAAGAACGTAAGCAAGTGGTACGGCAGCTTCCAGGTGCTCGCCGACTGCAGCACCGAGGTCGGCAAGGGCGAGGTCGTGGTGGTTTGCGGTCCGTCGGGGAGCGGCAAGTCGACCCTAATCAAGACGGTGAACGCGCTGGAACCGTTCCAGAAGGGCACCATCACCGTGGACGGCGTCTCGGTGGGTGACCCGAAGACCAACCTGCCGAAGCTGCGCTCGCGGGTCGGCATGGTGTTCCAGCACTTCGAGCTCTTCCCTCACATGACGGTGACGCAGAACCTGACGCTGGGGCAGGTCAAGGCGCTCGGCCGCAGCGACGAAGAAGCGCGGCAGAAAGGGCTCAAGCTCCTCGAGCGCGTCGGGCTCTCCGCGCACAAGGACAAGTATCCCGGGCAGCTCTCGGGCGGCCAGCAGCAGCGCGTCGCGATCGCGCGCGCCCTGTCGATGGACCCGATCGCGATGCTGTTCGACGAGCCCACCTCCGCCCTCGACCCCGAGATGATCAACGAGGTGCTCGACGTCATGGTCGAGCTCGCGCGCGAAGGCATGACGATGATGGTGGTAACGCACGAGATGGGGTTCGCGCGCAAGGTCGCTCATCGCGTCATCTTCATGGACGGCGGGCGCATCGTCGAGGACGCCGCCAAGAAGGACTTCTTCGGCAAGCCGCGCTCGGAGCGCGCGCAGCTCTTCCTCTCGAAGATCCTGCAGCACTGAACCGAAATCGGGGTCAGACCCCGATTTTTATTTCGGTCGCTCCACCTTCTTCAGCATCTCGTCCGAGATGCGGTATTCGGGATAGCGCTGGCGGAACTCCGCGAGCGCCTTGTCGGCCTCTTCGTGCTTTCCCTGCTGACGCAGCTCGGCAATGCGCTCAAGGAGCTGCTCGGGACCGAGCGGCGGTGCTATGGAGGCGACCACCCCTGCCTTGGGCTGCGGCCTTGCCCTCGCCTCCGGAGACGATGCCGCCTGGTCAGCCGCAGGAGCTGCACCCAGGGTCCGTGCAGGCGTTGCCGGCGCTGCCGGCGATACGTTCTGCATCTCGGCGGGCGGTTGCTGCCGTTGCGCCTCTAGTCGGTCTGCGCGCGCCACCTCGGCCGCCTGCGGCTTCTCCTGCAGGGGCGCAGCGTCGCGCGCGGGACCGGACCGGGGCTTGGACGGCACGGTCTGCTTCTGCACGTTAGTACGCGCCTTCTCCTGTGCCTGTGGAGTGGCGGAGGAAGCTTCCGCCTTGCTCGACACCTCCCCCTTGCTATCGGCGAAGGTCTCCTTGCGCTCCGATACCGCCGGGGCGGACGCCGCGGGCAGCGCCTCCGGATCGAGCTGCTGGCGGTCGAGCTGCACCGTGATCGCCACCGCGAGCACCATGATCGCCGCCGCGCCGAAGGCGAAGTACCAGCGGTGCCGGCCGGCCGGCGCGATGAGCGGCGCGTGCGGCCGGTCGGCAGCGCGGTGCGCGGCAGCCAGGATGGCCTGATCGAGCTCGCGCGGCGGCTCCTCGTCGCCGAGCTCGCGATAGCGCCGCGAGACCTTGGGATCGGGCTGTTCAGCCATCGCCGATCGCCGCCTTCAGCTTGGCCATCGCATAGCGCAGCCGGCTCTTCGCCGCCTCCTCGTTCGAGCCGGTCGCCGCCGCGATCTCGGGCACCGTCAGGCCCGCCTCCTCATGCAGCAGGAACACCTCGCGCTGCGCCGGCGGCAGGCGCTCGAGCGCCCCGGCGAAGCGCGCCAGCGCTTCGCGTGCTTCGGCATGGTGCGCCGGGTCGGGCATGCTCGAGGGGGCGTCGTGGTCGTCGAGGGAGACGAGCGACAGGCCGCCGCGGCGCCAATGATCGACCAGGCGGTTGTGCGCGATGGTATAGAGCCAGGTCGTGAACCGCGCGCTGGGCTTGTAGCTCGCGCGCGCCTCGATCACGCGCATCCAGACCTCCTGGTAGAGCTCCTCGGCCAGCGCGCGCACCTTGATGCTGCGCAGGACGAAACGGAAAAGGCGCGCCCGATGCCGGCCATAGAGCGTCTCGAATGCTCTGGCATCCCCGCCGCGATAGGCAAGCATGAGCTCCTCATCCGGCGCCTCGGTCATTCGCGGCGAGTTTAACCGAGCCCGCACCGGCAGAAGGGATTAGGCCAAGCAACATTCGATCCGGCTCTCTCGTAGCGTGAAGTGCCATCAAGGAATTGGAACGCGCGCCGCGAGGCAAAGGGTCAACCGTGCGACCAAAATAAACCTTGCGCGCGTAGAATTCGCCGCTTACCCGCACGCGGTCGCCTCGATGCCAAACGCAAAGCCGTTCCCGATTCCCGTACGCGCCAAATATTCCTGCCTGAAATGCCCCGGATACTGCTGCAGCTACCCCGAGATCGAGGTCACGCCGCGCGACATCGAGCGCCTCGGGCGGCATTTCGGCCTCGAGTACAGGGAGGCCGAAGAGCGCTTCACCAAATACGACCCGGCGGAGAAAGTACGCCTGCTACGCCACCGCAAGGACCGCGTGTTCGAATCGACGTGCATGCTCTTCGACCAGGAGAAGCGCCGCTGCACGGTCTACGAATCCCGGCCGGCGGTGTGCCGCGAATATCCCGACAACCCGCGCTGCGGCTACTACGAGTTCCTCAAGTTCGAGCGCGCGCACCAGGACGACCCCGACTTCGTCGCGCTCACGTGAGCCTGGATCTGCGTGCCTTCTCCCGAATCGCCGAGAGGGTGGTCGCCGGCGTAATGGCGTCGGGGTCGATCTTGAGCTCGATGATCGCGGGCTTCCCGGAAGCCGCCGCACGCTCGTAGGCCGGGGCGAAGTCTTCGGTACGCTCGACCGTTTCGCCGTGCCCGCCGAAAGCGCGCGCATAGGCGGCGAAATCCGGGTTCCGCAGGTCGGTGCCGAAGACTCGCCCGGGATATTCGCGCTCCTGGTGCATCCGGATCGTGCCGTAGAGCCCGTTGTTCACCACGAGAGCGACAAACGCGGCGCCGTATTGCACCGCCGTGGCGAGCTCCTGACCGTTCATCAGAAAGTCGCCGTCGCCGCAGAAGGCAATGACGGTGCGCGCGGGTGAAGCGAGCTTTGCTGCGATAGCCGCGGGGTAGCCATAGCCCATCGAGCCGTTGGTCGGGCCGAGCTGTGTGCGGAAACCCTTGTATCTGAAATGCCGATGCAGCCAGCCCGCGAAGTTGCCCGCGCCGCCCGCAATGACCGCGTCCTCGGGCAGCCGATCGGAGAGCCAGCGCACCAGCTCACCGTATTGGAGCTTGCCCGGCATCGGCCGCGGCTCGGTCCACTCGAGGTATTCCTTGCGCGCGGCCGCGGTCTGGGTTTTCCACTCCTCGTTGGAGAAAGTGAGCTCTTGCAAGGCATCGACGAATTGCGGATATCCGGAGTTGATCGGCAGCGCCGCGCGATACACGCGCCCGAGCTCCTCTGCACCGGCGTGGACATGGATCAGCGCCTGCTTGGGTACCGGCGACTCGACGAGCGTATAGGCGCTCGTTGTCATCTCGCCCAGCCGGGCGCCGACGACGAGCAGGACATCGGCCTCCTTCACTCTCTGCGCAAGCTTCGGGTTGATGCCGATGCCGACGTCGCCCGCGTAGCTGGGACTGCGGTTGTCGAAGAGGTCCTGGCAGCGGAACGAGGTGCCGAGCGGCAGACCGCTCCTCTCGATCCAGCGCTGCAGCTTGCGGCAGGCCTCGCCGGTCCAGCCGCTCCCGCCAAGGATGACGAAGGGTCTTTTTGCACGGGAGAGAAGCTCGGAGGCCTTCGCCACCTCGAGAGCCGATGCCGCAGGACGCACGGTGTGGTGGCGCGGCACGTCTGCGACCGCCGCCTCGGCGAACAGCGTGTCCTCCGGCAGCGCGAGCACCACGGGACCGGGGCGACCGGCCATCGCGGTGTGAAAGGCACGGCTCACGTATTCCGGGATGCGCTCCACGCGGTCGATCTGCGCCACCCACTTCGCCATCTGGCCGTACATGCGGCGGTAATCGATCTCCTGGAAGGCTTCGCGCTCGGCGAACTCGTTGCCCACCTGACCGATGAAGACGATCATCGGAGTCGAATCCTGGAAGCCGGTATGGACCCCGATCGCGCCGTTGGTGGCGCCCGGGCCGCGAGTGACGAAGAGCACGCCGGGCTCGCCGGTGAGCTTGCCGTAGGCTTCCGCCATGTACGAGGCGCCGCCTTCCTGCCGGCATACGATGAAGGAGATCCGGTCGCGCAGGTCGTGCAGTCCGTCGAGCACCGGCAGGTAGCTCTCGCCCGGCACGCCGAAGGCGAGCTTCACGCCCTGGGCGGCGAGCGCGTCGGCGAGGATCCTGCCGCCGTGGCGGGTCTTGAGGTCGGATTTCATGCGCTCATTCTCTCCGAATGCCCGGCGAAAAACCTGCTCCTCAGATGCTCGCAGCACTCGGCCACCGCCGCATTTGCCGCGTCCAGCACGCCGCCGAAGAGCATGAAGCCGTGCACCATGTCCGAATATTCCTTGTAAGCGACCTCTACCCCATCCGCCGCCAGCCGCTCGGCATAGGCACGGCCCTCGTCGATCAAGGGATCGTAGCCCGCAGTAAGGACGAATGCCGGCGGCAGGCCGGCGTGGCTTGCGGCGAGCAGCGGCGAGGCCCGCCAGTCGGTGCGGTCCGCGGAATTCGGCAGGTATCCCGCACGGAAGAACCGGATCGCGTCCCGGGTCAGGAGATAGCCCTCGGCGTTGCGCTCGTGCGAAGGAAAGGCGCAGCGCTGGTCGGTGGCGGGGTAGATGAGCAGCTGGCCGCAAAGCGGCGGACCCGCCTCGTCGCGCGCCATCAGGGCGACGACCGCAGCGAGATTCCCGCCGGCGCTGTCGCCGCCCACGACGATTCTATTGGGATCAATTTTCAGGGTGTCGGCGTTCTTGTGCACGAATTCAGTAGCGTAGAAGCAGTCCTCTACCGCGGCGGGAAACGGATGCTCCGGCGCCAGCCGATAGTCCACCGAGAACACGGCGCAGCGCGCACCGGCGGCGAGCTGCCGGCACACGACGTCGTGCGTGTCCAGGTCGCCGATCGTCCACCCCCCGCCGTGGAAGAAGACGAGCGCGGGCAAGGCCTCTCCGAGCACCGGGCGATAGGCTCGCACCGCCACCTTGCCGCCCAAGACGACGAGCCGGGCCTCCGCGATCGCCGGCGCTTGCGGGGCGAGCGCAGCCCGGGTATCGCGGTAGATCCGGCGCGCGACGAAGGCGGGAACCGCGTGGTAGGGCGGCAGAGAAGAGCGCGCCACGCGCTCGAGCAGCGCCGCAACCTGCACATGCAACGTCATATATTTATTCCGCAGCCGGGGAGAGGAAGCGCTCGATTATAGTATTCGGGTCATGGACGACATCAACACGCTGCGGCGCATCCTGAGGGAGACGCGGGTGATCGCGGTCGTCGGCCTGTCCGCCGACTGGTATCGGCCGAGCTACTTCGCCGCGAAGTACATGCAGGAGCACGGCTACCGCGTCATCCCGGTGAATCCCAAGTACGAAAGCATCCTGGGAGAGAAGTGCTACAAGTCGTTGCGCGACATCCCGGAGCGGGTCGACATGGTCGACGTGTTCCGCAAGACCCAGGACGTCCCACCGATCGCCGAAGATGCCATCGCCATCGGCGCGAAAGTTCTCTGGCAGCAGCTTGGCGTGCGCAATGAAGCCGCGGCGGCAAGCGCGCGCTCGGCCGGTCTGGAGGCAGTTCTAGACCGTTGCGTGAAGATCGAGCACGGGCGGCTCTTCGGCGGGCTGAACTGGGTCGGCGTGAATACCAAGGTGGTGTCGGCAAAGCGCCCCCGCTGGCTTGCTTACTGAGGTATCCTTCCCGCGTGGGGAGGATGATAAGAATATTCGAGGGCCGATTCGGACGGCTCCTTCTGAGCGATCTCGAGGCGCACGACGAGGTGCGCGCGCAGGAAGATCCGGTCATCGTGCTGCGTCAGGGCGATCCCGAGCTCGTGTTCCTCAACCCCGGCAAGAGCTATCGAAGCTCGAGCGCCAAACGCGCTCTCGTGTTCCATATCGCGGGCGAGTGGCTGCACGAGTCGTTCCCGGCTGCGTTCGACGGCGTGGAGCGCAAGCCCTTCGCGCAGCAGCGCGAGCCCATTACCGCGCGTATCCGCCAGCTCGCCGAGACGCTCGCGGTCGAGGTGCTGAACGACCGCTTTCTCTCCTCGGAGCGCCTCGAGTTCATGCTGCAGGAGCTGCTGCTCTCGATCGTCGAGACCTATCTCGCCGGCCGGCGCGCCTCCTCGCCGCTGTGGCGCGGCTCGCGCTTCGAGGACACGCGCATCCGCCGCGCGATCGCGCTGCTGCGGGCGCATCCGAACAAGGACCTGAACATCGATCAGCTCGCCAACCAGGTGGGCCTGTCGCGCTCGCGGTTCTACGATCTGTTCCAGATCTGCACCGGCTTCTCGCCCCGCGCCTATCTCGATCTGCTGTGCATCGAGGCCGCGATCGCGCGCCTGACCTCCGGGCGCGGCAAGATCGCGGAGCTCTCCGCCGAGCTCGGCTTCTCGGCGCAGAGCAATTTCACCCGGTTCTTCCACAACCAGGTGGGCGTCGCCCCCTCCGAGTACCGCCGCGCGGCCTCGCGCTCCGAGCCCGACCCCGAGCCCGAGCCGAAAGAGTAGCGAGGTAAATGCGCGGGGCGGGCGCGCTCCCGGCGACGGGCTAGAATTCCCGTATGCCGGATCGAAAGTTCGGAATCGAAACGCTGTGCCTGCATGCCGGCCAGATCCCGGATGCGGCCACCGGGGCGCGCGCCGCGCCGATCTACCAGACCACCTCGTTCGTGTTCGACTCCGCCGATCACGCGGCGAGCCTGTTCAACCTGCAGACCTTCGGCAACGTCTATTCGCGCATCTCCAACCCGACGGTGGCGGTGTTCGAGGAGCGCATGGCCGCGGTCGAAGCCGGGCGTTCCGCGCTCGCCTGCGCCACCGGCCAGGCCGCCGAGGTGACGGCGATCCTCACGCTGTGCAGCTCCGGCGACCACATCGTTTCCGCTTCCACGCTCTACGGCGGGACGCACACGCTGCTGCACGTCAACCTGAAGAAGCTCGGCATCGAGACCACTTTCGTCGACCCCTCGGAACCAGAGAATTTTAGAAAATCAATAAAACCCAATACAAAACTTCTTTACGCCGAAACGCTCGGCAACCCGCTCATCAACATCGTCGACATCGAGGCGGTGGCGAGGATCGCGCACGAGGCCGAGGTTCCGCTGGTCGTGGACAACACCGTGCCCTCGCCGTACCTGTGCCGGCCGATCGAGTGGGGCGCCGATGTCGTGGTGCACTCGGCCACCAAGTACATCGGCGGCCACGGCACCACCATGGGCGGCGTGATCGTCGAATCGGGCAAGTTCAACTGGGGCAACGGCAAGTTCCCCGAGTTCACCTCGCCCTCCCCGGGCTATCACGGGGTCATCTTCCACGAGACCTTCGGCGACTTCGGCTACACGATGAAGGCGCGCATGGAGATCATGCGCACGTTCGGCCCGGCGCTCGCGCCGATCAACGCGTGGCTGCTCCTGCAGGGGCTCGAGTCGCTTCACGTGCGCATGGAGCGCCACTGCGAGAACACGCTCGCAGTGGCGAAGTTCCTGAAGGAGCATCCGCGAGTCGCGTGGGTGAACTATCCCGGATTGCCCGACAACAAGTACTTTTCGCTCGCGAAGAAGTACCTGCCGAAGGGCGCTTCCGGGCTGCTCAACTTCGGCGTGAAGGGCGGCGCCAAGGCCGGCGAGCGCTTCATCGAGGCCGCGCAGTTCATGAGCCACCTCGCCAACATCGGCGACGCGAAGACGCTCATCATCCACCCCGCCTCCACCACCCACCGCCAGATGGACGAAGCCGACCAGATCAAGGCCGGCGTCACCCCCGACATGGTGCGCATGTCGGTCGGCCTCGAGACGCTCGACGACATCCTCTGGGATATCGATCAGGCGTTGATGGAATCTGCGAAATGCTGAGTTGGGAGATCGTGGAGCACGGCAAGCCGTTGCAGAAGGCGGTGAAGGAGACGCCTAAGCCGCAAGGAACCGAAGTGCTAATGCGCATCACGCGCTCGGGCGTCTGCCACTCGGACATCCATATCTGGGACGGCTACTTCGACCTGGGCGGCGGCAAGCGCTTTTACGTGAAGGAGCGCGGCTGCGTGCCGCCGTTCACGCCCGGGCATGAGCCCTTCGGCGTGGTGGAAGCGCTCGGGCCGCGGGCGCGCGGGGTGAAGGTCGGTCAGAAAAAGCTCATCTACCCGTGGATCGGCTGCGGCAAGTGCGCGGTGTGCAAGGCCGGCCAGGACAACTACTGCGTTTCGGGAAGCCGCTTTCTCGGCGTCAACCGTCCCGGCGCCTATTCCACGCACGTACTGGTCCCCGACCCCAAGTACCTCCTCGACACGGCCGGCATCGACGATTCGTTCGCCGCGACCCTCGCCTGTTCGGCCGTGACCGCGTACAGCGCTGCCAACAAGCTGCCCAAGCTCGACAAGGGTGATACGGTCGCGGTGCTGGGCTGCGGCGGCCTCGGCCTGATCGCCATCTCGGTGCTGAAGGCGCGCAGCAAGGCGGCCATCGTCGGCTGCGACATCGACGACGCGAAGCTCGCCGCGGCGAAGAAGCTCGGCGCCAAGAAGACCGTCGACACACGCGCCGCGGACGCTCTGCAGCAAATGCAGGGCATCGCGGCCGCGATCGACTTCGTCGGCAGCCCCGCCACTGCGTCGCTCGGCATCGCGGCGCTGCGCAAGGGCGGACGCTACGTGCTGTGCGGCCTCTACGGCGGCGAGCTCACTCATCCGCTGCCGCCGATAGCACAGCGTGCGATCGGCATCGTCGGCTCCTACGTCGGCAGCCTGCAGGAGCTGAAGGAAGTCGTTGCGCTCGCCAAAAAGCGCAAGATCCGTCCTACTCCGATCGAAACGCGATCGGCGGAACAGGCCAACACGGCGCTCGAAGACCTCAAAGCCGGCAAAGTGCTCGGCCGGATCGTGCTCGACTTCGAATCAGTAGCGGCTCAAGCGCCGTAAAATACGGCGCTTGATATGACGACCCCCTTCTCCTGGAACAACCCCTACGCCTGGCCGCGCAAGCCGCTGCTCGCGGCGAACGCGGTCTCGACCTCGCAGCCGCTCGCTGCGCAGGCGGGCCTGCAGATGCTCGCTGCCGGAGGCAGCGCGGTCGACGCGATCCTCGCCACCGCGATCACGCTGTCGCTCGTCGAGCCGGTGTCCAACGGCATCGGCTCCGATGCCTACGCCATCGTGTGGGACGGCCGCCGGCTTCACGGGCTGAACGCCTCGGGCCGCTCACCCGCGGCATGGAGCAGCGATTTCTTCGCCGGCCTCAAGTCGATGCCGGTGCGCGGCTGGAACAGCGTGAGCGTGCCGGGCTGCGTATCGGCATGGACCGAGCTCCACGCCAGGTTCGGCAAGCTGCCGTTCGAGAAGCTGTTCGAGCGCGCCATCGGGTATGGGCGAGAGGGCTTCCTCGTCTCCCCGACGATCGCCGGGCAATGGGACAAGCAGGTACCCGAGCTGAAGAACCAGCCGGGGTTCGCCGAAGCGTTCATGCCGAACGGGCGCGCGCCGCGGCCCGGGGAGCGCTTCACCTGGAAGAGCCACGCCGATGTTCTCGAGCAGATCGCCCGGACGCGCGGCGAGGCGTTCTATCGCGGCCCGATCGCGGAAAGAATCGAGGCCCACGCCCGCAAGCACGACGCGGCGATGCGCGCATCGGATTTCGCCGCCCACAAGAGCGACTGGGTGACTCCGCTCGAGATGGACTACCGCGGCTATACGCTGCACGAGATCCCGCCAAACGGCCAGGGAATCGTGGCGCTGATCGCGCTCGGCATCCTCGAGCATTTCGATCTTCGCTCGCACCCCGTGGACGGCGCCGACAGCATCCACCTGCAGATCGAGGCGACCAAGCTGGCTTTCGCCGACGCGTGGCGCTACGTCGCCGACATCGACCACATGGACGTGCGTCCCGGCGCGCTGCTCGACAAGGAGTACTTGAAAGCGCGCTCGAAGCTCATCGATCCGAAGCGCGCGCAGAGCTACGGCCCGGGCGCCCCGCCCAAGGGCGGCACGGTGTATCTCACCGCGGCCGATGCCTCGGGCATGATGGTTTCCTACATCCAGTCGAACTACATGGGCTTCGGCTCCGGCGTGGTGGTCGACGGCGTGTCGCTGCAGAACCGCGCCGCCACCTTCGTGCTGCAGAGCGGGCATCCCAACTGCGTGGGGCCGAGGAAGCGGCCTTACCAGACCATCATCCCCGGCTTCGTCACCAAGGGCGGAGCTCCCGTCATGAGCTTCGGCGTCATGGGCGGGACCATGCAGCCGCAGGGGCACGCGCAGGTCATGGTGCGCATCGCGGAGTACGGGCAAAGCCCGCAGGCCGCGTGCGACGGCCCGCGCTTCCGCTTCGTGCAGGGCATGGACGTCAGCATCGAGGACGGCGGATTCGAGGCGACGGTAGTCGAGGAGCTGCAGCGCCGCGGCCATCGCATCGTCACCATCGACGATTACAACCAGTTCGGCAGCGCGCAGCTCATCTGGAAGCTCGACGGCGGCTACTTCGTCGCGAGCGATCCGCGCCGCGACGGCCAGGCTGTGGGTTTTTGATGCTGAAGATCTGGGGCAGGACGAACTCGGTCAATGTGAAGAAGGTGCTGTGGGCGGCCGAGGAGCTCGGGCTCGAGTACCAGCGCATCGACGCCGGCCTGCAGTACGGCGTCAACAAGACGCCCGAGTATCTGAAGATGAATCCCACCGGCCTGGTGCCGACGATCGACGACGACGGCTTCGTGCTGTGGGAGTCGCACTCGATCGTGCGCTATCTCGCCGCGAAGCACGCCACCGGCCGGCTCTCGCCCGCCGACCTCAGGCAGCGCGCCGACGCCGAGCGCTGGATGGACTGGACCTACACGTTCCAGAAGGAGTTCCAGCGTCCGATCTTCTGGCCGCTGGTGCGCACGCCGCCCGAGAAACGCGATTCCGGCGCAATCGAGGCCGCGCGCAAGATCTGCGCCGAGCTGCTGAAGATCCCCGAGCAGTCCCTCGCCGGCCGGCGCTACCTCGCCGGAAACGAGCTGACGATCGCCGACATCCCGCTCGGCTGCCACGTGCAGCTCTGGATGCGGCTGCCGCTCGAGCGCCCGGAGCAGCGGCACCTGCGCGCCTGGTTCGAGCGGCTGTGCGAGCGCCCTGCTTTTCGAAAGATCGTCGACATACCCCTTTCCTGAGGGCTCGGCGCTAGCGCAGCGCCGCCGTGCGCGCCTTCTTGTCCTCGCGCGCAAGCTCCTTCACCCGCTTGTAGAAGGCGGCAAGGTCGCCACCGTTCTCGGCCAGCAGCCGCTCGAACGCCGGCACCAGCTCGGTGTATACGGCGATCGAGACGAGGAAGGCATTGGTCGGCTCGGCGGGCACGATGTTGCCGAACTGCGCGCGCAGGGCCTCGAACTCGCGCGCCTTCAGGCGTCGCTTCTCGTCCTCCGGGATGTCGCTCTTGTAGACTGCCTCGAGGCGCTTGCGCGCTGCCTCGACGCGGGCGGCGAGCTCGCGGCGGCGGCTCTGCGCCGCGCTGAACGCGGCGAACTCCTTCTCGCGGCCCTGCGCGCGCAGCCAGCGGCGCACGCCCTCCTCCTCCACCGAGACGGCGAACGACTCGTTGAAGGCGGTGTCGTCGCGCGCATAGGCCACCTGGTGCGCGAGCTCGTGAAACAGGAGCCGCGCGAGCTGCGCGTCCGGGAAGCGGATGAAAGTCGAGAGCATCGGATCGTCGAACCAGCCGAGGGTCGAATAGGCCGGCACACCGCCGACGTAGACGTCGTTGCCCGAGAGGCGGAGCTTTTCCGCGTGGCGCCGCGCGTCGGCCTCGGCGAAAAAACCGCGATAGCTCACGCAGCCGACGAAAGGAAAGCACTCCTGTCTTGCCTCGGTCGAGAAGGCCGGGGCCGCGTAGACGTTCCACGCCACGTACGGCCGCCCGAGCTCGGCATAGGATTCGTAGCTGCCGTTGCGGGGCAGCGCGAGCTCGCGCGAGGCGAATTCGCGGATCCCGCGCGCGAGCTCCAGCCGGCCGCGGAGATCCTGCGGCGTGCCCGGGTCGGCGAGCCAGGTTTCGACCGGCCGCGCGGCGCGCATGATACTGAGCTGGCCGCCGATCGCCTGGGCGTAGTACTGCATCGACTCGCAGCCCGAAAGCAGGAGCGCCGTCGCGAGAAGCGCGGCCCGGATCACTCGAATCGTCCTTCCTGCATGAAACGCTCGACCTGGCGACCGACCGACCCGGACACGATGAGCAGGCTGTGGCCGAGCGGGACCAGCACCCGCGCCGCCATGCCGTCGACCACAGTCTCGTCGACCCGTACCACGCCGTCGTTCGGACCCGGCAGGCGGCCGAACGCGCGCCCGAGGCCGAGTGGCACGGTTCCGGCCACGACGCCGAGCGGCGCATCGCGCTTCCACACCGCCTCGCGCTCGTGCCAGAGCTCGCCGCACCCCCCCATCATCCAGCGCCCCACGCGCGCGCTTCCCAGCCTGCGTCCCGCGAGGCACCCGCGCACCGGCGCGCCGAGCAGGATGAGCGAAGCCACCGGCTGTTCGGGATGTGCGTTCAACATCTCCAGAGCGAGCACGCCGCCCAAGCTATGCCCGACGAAGTGCGCCGCGCGTCCTTGGACCGCCTGGCGCGCAAAGCGGGCAAGGCGTGCGACGTTGCCCTCCAGTAGGCTGCGGCCGCGGTAGGTGAATACGTGCGTGGCATAGCCCGCGCGCGCCAGCCGCGCAGCAAGGAGGGCCATTGCGGCGCCCGGCATCCACAACCCCGGTGCGAGCACAACGTCGCGCGCCACTACTCCTTCTCCGAGCGCGCGAAGATGGCGCTGGCGCGCGCGATGCGCACGCCGCCTGCGACGAGGTAGCAATCGGCAAAGGCGAGCCGCGCGCCGATGCGCTGGATACGGACCTCGGACTCGATCCAGTCGCCGATCTTCGCCGAGCCGGCGTAGTCGACCGACAGCTGCACGGTCACGAACCCGCCCGCCTTGCCCTCGAGGCGCGCTTGCATGGCGTAGCCGAGCGCGAGATCGGCAAGCGTCGCGAGCACCCCGCCGTGGCAGATGCCGCGCGAATTGGCGTGCTTCTCCTCGATGCGCAGCCCTATCGAGAGCGACTCGCCGGCGCTTCGCTGGTAGAGCGGCCCGACCAGCGCGTTGAAGGGGCTGAGCCGCGGGATCGGGCGCCAGCCTTCAGGAACGGCGTTCATCGGGCTCGATTCTAGCGGTCAGCAACAGGGCCACCCCGACGCACAGGGGTGGGATTCCGAACAGCGCATAGGTGGCGCCGTAGGAGGACGTGACGCCGAGCGCGAAGTGAAACAGCGGCGGCGTCACCACCACGCCGAGAAAGGTGAAGAACGACGAACCGCCGGTGACGTCGCCGATTCGCCCTTGCGGCGCGAGCCGCGTCAGCTCCGCAAGAAACACGCCGTTCCAGCCCACCGCCGTGACGCCGAGCGCGACCGCGAACGCGAACAAACCCCAGAGCGGCCAGCTCGCGCTTGCGCCAAGCGCGCAGAGCGCTGTCATGCCCATTCCAACGCCGAGCAGGCCGAGCGTGCTGCGGCGGGTGAGCAGGTGATCGGCGACGATGCCCCACAGCACGCGCCCGGCGACGCTGGAGAGCTGCGAGACCGCCATCACCATGCCGGCGAGCACCAGCGAAAGTGCGAACGACTCGGTGAGGAAAGCGACGAGATAGGCGACCAGCGTAATCTGTACTCCGCCGTAGACAAACGACGTGGCCGCGAGTTGCATGATCTTCGGCTCACGCAGCACGAGCAGCACGGGGGCGAGCGCCGAGCGCAGCGACGCCGGAGCGGCGCGGTCGCGCCCGGCGTCATATTGCTTGCGCAGCGGCGCGATCACCAGCCCGAACGACGCGCAGACCGCGCCGATCACGAGCGCCGCGCCCTGCCATCCGAGGCCGAGCACGAGGATCGGGACCGCCGCGCCGGCGATCGCAGTGCCGAGCGGCACTCCGGTCTGCTTGATGGAAAAGGTGAGCGCCAGCATTCCCGGCGGCGCCGCGCGCGCGAGGATCACCGAGCTCGCCGGCGTGGCAGGACCGTAGCCGAGGCCGATGAGCAGCGCGCCCACGAGCACCGCGAAAAGCGCGCCGCTCGCGGCGATGGCGAGGCCGCAGCCGCACAGCAGCATCCCGACCTGCGACACACGGATCGGACCGAAGCGCTCGACCCAGCCGCCAGCGGTCGCGGTGCCGATCATCGAGCCGAGATAGGCCGCGGTAACGAAGTAGCCCACCTCCGCCGGCGCCACACCGAGCAGCGGCGCGGCGACCGGCGCCATGACCGGAGCGCAGTACATCGTCGTCGACACCAGCGTCTGGATCGCGAGCGTCGCGGCGAGCGGCAGCGCGACGTTCAGCTTTCGCGCGCCTCGGCCTGGGATGAGCGCACGGAGTCGAGCAGGGCCTGCGCCCGGTACGCGACCGGATAGTCGATCATCTGGCCATCGACCTGGATCGCCGCCGCGCCGCGCGCCTCGGCTTCCTTGAAGGCGGCGACGATGCGCTCGGCGCGCGCGATCTCCTCCCCGCTCGGTGTATAGGCGCGGTTGACCGGGCCGATCTGGTCCGGATGCACGCACAGCCGTCCCTGGAACCCGCCGCGACGGCTGCGCTCGAGCGCGCGCTCGAACGCCCCGGCCTCTTTGAAGTGGAACCACGGGCTGTCGATCGGCCCCTCCAGCCCCGCCGCGCGCGACGAAAGGACGATCCTCGCGCGCGCCTCGGCGAGCTCGGACTCGTCGAGGCTCACGGTGAGTCCCAGCTCGTGGGCGTAGTCGGCTGCGCCGAACGCCACCCGCTTCACCCGCCACGGCCCCTTATAGGGCCGAAGGCTTCGCGCCTGGATGACCCGGTCGATGCGCTGCACACCGGCCGCGGTCTCGATCTGGGGAATGAGGTCGATCGTGCCCTCGGCGATGCCGCGCTCGCGCTCGAGCGCCGCGAGCAGCCAGTCGACCGCATGCAGGTCGGCAGCGCTCTCGACCTTGGGCAACAGCACGCCGTCCACTCGCCCGTGGATCGTGGCCGCGAGATCGGCGTAGCAGAAGGCGCTCGATGGTGCGTTGACGCGCACGTAGCCGCGGGATTTGCGCGGCTTGGCGAGAGCGTCGGCGACGGGCTTGCGCGTCGCTTCCTTGTCGGAAATTGCAACCGAATCCTCGAGGTCGACGATCACGGCGTCGGCCGCGAGGCTCAAGGCCTTCTCGACCCGCCGTGCAACGTTGCCGGGGGCGAAAAGAAGCGAACGCAGCAGGGGCATCGGCGCTTTCTCCCTATTCGAGGAGCTTTCGCTCGCTCCAGGGCGGATAAGGCTGCAGCGTCGACGACTGCAGCCATTCCGGCCACACGACTTGCGGCTTGCCGTGCTGGATCTGCACCACCGCAGGCCGAGCCGCCCTTTGCTCGCCGGTCTGCGGATCCACCTTGTAGCCGCCAAGCACGGTGTCGGTCTCCATCTCGGCGAGCGTTGCGCGCAATTTCTCCTGCTCGAGCGATTTCGCCCGGCGTACCGCCTCGGCGAGCACCGTGCCTGCGGCGTGCCCCTGGGCGGCGGCGAACGTAGGCGCGGCGGACCATCGCGCCTCGAACGCCGCGGCGAACTGCTGATTACCGAAGGTCCTGAACTTCGGATCGTATTCCTTCGTCGCGAGCGTGAACTCGGCGTCCTGTCCCACCATCCGGATGAAGCGCGCGTCGGCCGCGCTGCGCGCGAAGAAAAGCCGCGGCGCGTAGGCGAGCTTCTTCAGGCTGCGCACAATGTCGGCGGCGTCGCGCGGCTCGCCGAAGACGATCCACGCGTCCGCGCTCCCCTTGTAGACATAGGACGCGAAATTGGAGTCGCCGGCGCCGTAGGCCTGGACGTCGCCCACGTCGATTCCCAGCTTCATCGCGCGTTCGTGCGTGGACTCGGCCATCTCCTGAACCGCGTGGTCGGCGCGGGCGAGGATGAACGCGCTCGTAATCCCTGCCGCCTTCGCCACCTCCACCACCCCGACGCCGTAGGCGGAGTTGGACATCGTGCTCTGAAAGAGGTAGCGCGGCGAGCGCTTGTGGACGGCGAGGGAGGGCCCGGCGCCATTGATGAGCACGCGGCGGGCGCGCTCGGCCTGGGCGCTCGCCATGATCGTCGCGGCCGAGCCGTAGGGGCCGATCAGGAGGTCGGCCTTGTCCTGGATCAGCTCGGCGTAGAGGTCGCCGCTGCGCCTCGCATCGGACTCGTCGTCGAGCAGGCGCAGCTCGACGCGCCGGCCGAGCAGGCCGCCCAGGGCATTGACTTCGTCCTGCCACAGGAGCAGCGCTTTGCCGTAATCGGCTGCGAGGTCAGAGAGCGCCCCGGTCTGCGACACGGCGGCGCCGACGATGATCGGCGGCGGCTGACCCCAGGCGGGGAGCGCGATCAACGCCAGTAGAATGCTTATCAGGAATGACACTACCCCATCTCCTCGCCGAGATTGTAGGCGCTCGCAACGTCCTCACCGACCCCGCCCAGACGAAACCCTACTTCACCGACTGGCGCCGGCAGTATTCCGCGCCGGCCGAGTGCGTGGTCCGGCCTGCAGCCACCGCCGAGGTGGCGGCGGTGGTGGCGCTGTGCGCTCGCGAGGAGGTCGCGGTGGTGGCGCAGGGCGGCAACACCGGCCTGGTCGGCGGCTCGGTGCCCACCGGGACGCGCCGGGAGATCGTACTGTCGCTCGGGCGCATGAACCGGATCCGTTCGCTCGACCCGCTGAACGACACGATCACCGTCGAGGCGGGCTGCGTGCTGGCAGCGGTGCAGCAGGCGGCCGAGGACGCGGGGCGCCTCTTTCCGCTGTCCCTCGCCGCGGAGGGAAGTTGTCAGATCGGCGGCAACCTGTCCACGAACGCCGGCGGCGTGAACGTGCTTCGCTACGGCACGGCGCGCGAGCAGGTCCTCGGCCTGGAAGTGGTGCTGGCCGACGGCCGCGTGTGGGACGGATTGCGGGCCCTGCGCAAGGACAACACCGGCTACGACCTCAAGCAGCTTTTCCTCGGCGCCGAGGGAACGCTCGGCATCATCACCGCCGCCGTGCTGCGGCTCTTCCCCCGTCCGAGCGCCACGGCGACCGCCTGGATCGCGCTCGACAGCCCGCGCGCCGCCGTGGAGCTGCTCGGCGGCCTGCGCGAGCGGCTCGGCGAGCGCCTGTCGGCGTTCGAGCTCGCGTCCCGCGCCTGCGTCGAGGCCGTGCTCGCGCATTCGCCCGGGTTGCAGGATCCGCTCGCGGCGACGCATCCCTGGTATGTGCTCGCCGAGCTCGGCGACAGCGGCGATCCCGCAGCGCTGCGCGAGCGCGTGGAGAGCGCGCTCGCCGACTGCGCCGAGCAGGGCGCGTTGCGCGACGCCGCGCTCGCGCAGAGCGGCGAGCAGTCGCGCGAGCTGTGGCGCATCCGCGAGACCATCCCGGAGGCGCAGTTCACCAACGTCAAGCACGACGTCTCGGTGCCGGTGGCGCGGATCCCGGAGTTCATCGACCGTGCCGGCCGCAGCCTGCGCGAGCGGTTCGGCGAGATTGCCATCTACTGCTTTGGCCACGTGGGCGACGGCAACCTCCACTACAACGTCGGCTCCGAGGCGCTGATGGCGCGCCGCGAGGAGGTCAGCCGCGTGGTGTACGACGCGCTCGACGCGTTCGGCGGCTCGATCTCCGCGGAGCATGGTCTGGGGCAGCTCAAGCGCGAGGAGATCCGTCGGCACAAGCACCCGCTCGAGCTCGAGCTCATGCGCAGCCTCAAGCGCACGCTCGACCCGGGGGGACTGATGAATCCCGGCAAGCTGCTCTAACGGGCGCGCGTCAGCACGAGACGCTGACGGGCATTGGCGCCGAACAGCTCGCCCGTGATGCGCCCCTCCTGCAGGCGTCCTTCGAAGCGCTCGCCGTTCGCCTCCCAGGCGATCTCGCGCCCGCGCAGCGTGGCGCGCGAGGCGGTAATCTCGCGTCCGTTTAGTCGGCCCTCGAGCTCGATGTCCTGGAAGTTCTGGTGAATCCGGATGCGGCTCGCGTCCGCCTGCCACACTCCGCGCACCTCGGCCGGCACGATCCAGAGATACAGGCTGCTCTCGTCGCCCTGTCCGGGGTGGGGCCCCGCGACGTGCATGGTCTCGCGGCCGTCTGGCCGCCACCCGGTCATCGTGAACGAGTGCGACACGATCCGCGTGCCCGGCTGCAGGCGCTGGAGAAACCTCGGCTGGAGGCGATTCATGAGGTCGGGCAGGAGATAGACGGTGACCACGCTCGCGGCAGAGATGTCGGCCGCGAGCACGTCGCCCTGCACGAACGAGACGCGGTCCGTCACGCCGGCGCGTGCCGCGTTCTCGCGCGAGCGTTGCACCAGGCCCGGGTCGAGCTCGATGCCCAGGCCGCGGGCGCCGAACTTCTGCGCCGCCGCGATGACGATGCGGCCGTCGCCCGACCCCAGGTCGGCGACGAGGTCGCTTGGACGCGTCTGCGCGAGCGCGAGCATGCGATGCACCACCTCGTCCGGGGTGGTGATGAACGGCACGGTAAGCGATTCCTCCGCGGCGCACAGCGCCGAGGAAAAGGCGAGCGCAAGAAGCGCCAGGCGGCCGCTCACGGCATCAGGCGCTCGATCGCCTTTCTGACCTCGGGCGCGTTCCAGTCGATCGCGCCGAGGTAGCTGTAGGCAACGCTTCCGTCGGGCCCGATGACGTAGCTCGCCGGAAGCACGCGAGCACCCCACGCGCGCGTCGCCTTCATGTCGCGGTCGAGCAGCAGCGGAAAGCGCAGCGCCATCTTCTCTCCAAAGCCGCGCGCCGCGCTTGCGCCTTCGCCGACATTGACGGCGAGCACCGCGAACGGACGGCCCTGAAGGCTGTCTTCGAGCGACGCCATGCTGGGCATCTCCTCCCGGCAAGGCGTGCACCATGTGGCCCAGAAGTTGAGCAGCACCACTTTGCCCCGATACTCGGACAGGCGATGCATCTTGCCTTGCACGTCCTCGAGCTCGAGCGCAGGGGTCGCGCCGCCCTTCCACGCCTTCAGCGGCTGCGCCGCCGCCGGCAAAGCGAGCGCGACGAGCAGCACTAACGCAAGCCTCATCGAGCTACTGTACCGCAAAAAAAAAGCCCGGCGGTTGCGCCGGGCTCTCGTCTCGTGCGGGTTACTTGGTGTCCTTCTTGGCTTCGCCGGCCTTGGTGCCGCCGGACTTCTTGCTCGACTTCGCCTTGGTGGATTTGGCCTTCTTCGTGTCTTTCTTCGCTTCGGCCTTGGTTTCGGTCTTGGGCTCGGCCTTGGGAGCCTGCGCGTAGGCGCCCAGCGCGAAGGCGGACGCGAACAATGCAACCAGCAGTTTGTTGAGCATGAATTCTCCTCGGTTGGTAAAGGCGATCCGTTCGGATCTGAACCGAACAACGCACGGCTCGACAGTGCGTTGACCGCCGCGCTAGGGCCTCACCGCGACCTGGATTCGTTGCACGCCGTTGTTTCCGAATCCCGAAGCGTCCCAGGTCGGCTCGAGCGGCTGGCGCTCGCCGGTGGAATCGGTGGCGCGGCACGCGAGCTCGTGCTCGCCGGGACGCGCGTCCCATGTGATGCGCCACGCCTGCCATGCGTGCTCGAACTGTCGCCGCTCGACTACAGCATCGCGCCAGACACCGTTCACGGCCAGCTCGACGCGATCGATGTGACCGGTGCCGCTCCATGCTCTACCACCAATGGGAATGCCGCCGGCGGCGACAACCCGTTTACGCGTATAGAAGTCCGGAATGCCCGGCGGGACCATGAGGGAATTCACGCGCATGCGCGTGCACGGCGCGCCCTTCTCTCCCGCCGCGCTACGGAAGTGATAGCCCGACGCCTGCTGCAGGCCGTCGAACTTCTGGTCGATCGCCTCGATGGCGTAGAGCCATTTCACGCTCGCCATGCCGTACCAGCCCGGCACGACGAGGCGCAGCGGAGCGCCGTGCTGCGGCGGCAGCGGCTCGCCGTTCATGGCATAGGCGAGCAACACTTCCTCGCGCCGAGCGAGCTCGGGTTCGAGGCTGCGCGCAAATTCGTGCTCCACGCCGCGATCGAATCCGCGGTCGGCCCCGCGGAAAACGATGTCTTTCGCCTCGCTCTTCAAGCCTGCGCGGGCAAGCAGCAGCGCGAGCGGCACGCCGGTCCACTCCGCGGTGGAAACGCCCTCCTCGAGCCACGGGACCGACGCATAGCGCGGCGAGAGCTGCCCGCGCCCGTTGCCGGCGCATTCCAGCGTCACTCGCGAGGTCTTGGATGGAAGTGCCTTCAAACCGTCGAGATCGATGTCGAAGGGATGGTCGACAAAACCCGAAACGTGAAGCTTCCAGCCGGCGGGCTCGGGCGGAATATCGAAGTGAATGAGCAGGTAGTGCAGCCCCGATGGGGTCACGTCGTGGCGCAGCGCCTCGAGCGGCATGCCGCGGTTGCGGCCGGCGAGCGCGAGCTCCTCGACGGTGTAGCGGCCGACGAGCGGCGGGCGGCGTGCGGACATCGCGCCGATTTTATATGCTGCGCAAGATGGCTAAAGTGAGACGATGACGCTGGACGAGTTCCTGGCCGCGCTGCCGAAAGGCGATCTCTGGGTGTTCGGCTACGGCTCGCTCATGTGGTCGCCCGGGTTTTCCTACATCCGGAAGGCGCGCGGTCGAATTCACGGCTACCACCGGGCGCTGTGCATCCTGTCCACCCGCTACCGCGGCACCAAGCGCAAGCCCGGCCTGGTAATGGGACTGTGCCGCGGCGGCTCGTGCTGGGGCATGGCCTACCGCGTCCACGCCGACAGCGTGCGCCGCGCGCTAGCACGCCTCTGGCAGCGCGAGATGCCGCGTCGCGTGTACGCGCCCCGGCTCCTCAAGGTGGAGATCGCGGGGCGACGCCAGGTTCGCGCGCTCGCGTTTCTCGCAGATCCCACGCATCCCGCTTATGTGCGCGAGCTCGACCTGCACGGGCGCGCGCGCCTCGTCGCGCAGGGTATCGGCCAGCGCGGTACCGCGGTCGACTATATCCGACATACGCTCGCGCACATGCGCGAGCTGGGCGTAAGCGATCCGCATCTCGAGCGCATCCTCCACACCGCGCTCGTTTTGAGAGCCAATGGTTCCGGAGCGGCCTCCAGAGCGGTGGTGCCGGCGCCGCGGCGCCAGCCCGAGACTACCGCGGCGCGGGACGTGCTGCCGCGGCGCGCGTCATCCGGGCGAGCGCCTCGGCGAGGCGCGCGCGCTGCGTCGCGAAATTGAGGCGTACAAAGGTCGCCGGCCCGCCGAACTGGGCTCCCGGCGACAGCGCCACGCCCGCCTGCAGGAAAAGCTGATACACGTCCTCGACTTGAAGGGACGACGCGTCGATCCACGCGAGATAGGTGGCCTCGATATGTGCCATCGGTAAGCCAGGCGTGCGCTCGACCAGGTCGCGGTTGCCGCGAAGGTACTCGAGCTGCGCTTCGAGCCAGGCATCGCCGCCGCGAAATGCGGCCAGCGTCGCGTCGTAGCCGAACACCGAGGGCGAATGCAGCACGTGCGCCGCGATGTCGGCGGCGAACGCGCGCCGCAGCCGCTCGTCCTCGATGACCGCCCAGGCGCAGCCGGCGGCCGGGAAATTGAAGGTCTTGCTCGCCGACATCAGCGTGACCGTGCGGCGCGAAACCTCGGGTGAAAGGCTCGCGATCGGCACGTGGCGCAGCTCCGGGTCGAGGACCAGGTCGCAATGGATCTCGTCGGACACGATGATCGCCCGGCCGCTCGCCTCGGCGAGCCGCTCGAGCTCCGCGCGGCGGAACACCGTGCCGCCGGGGTTCTGCGGATTGCACAGAAAGAAGAGGTCGGCGTCCTGCCTCAGGTCCTTCGGGTCGAAGACCCAGCGGCCTCGGTCGAGGACGAGAGGAATCTCGGTGAAGCGGCGCGGCGCGAGCTCGGCGGCGCGCTTGAGGTGCTGATAGACCGGCCGAGGCACGAGCACGTGGCCCTCGGGCGGCACGAGCTTGCGCGCCGCGAGGTGCAGCCCGGGGACGACTCCGGAGAGATAAACCACCCACGAGGGCTGGACACGCCAGGCGTAACGTCGCGCGAGACGCTCGCAGATCGCCTCGGTCAGCGCCGGCGGCGGGGTGGTGTAGCCGAAGACGCCATGGGCGACGCGGGCAGCGAGCGCCTCGAGCACCACCGGTGGAGCCCGGAAATCGCTGTCGGCGACCCACAGCGGGATGACGTCGCGCCCCGCATAGCGCTCCCAGCGCGTGCTCCAGGTGCCGGTCCGCTCGACCGGCGCATCGAAATCGAAAGCCACCGGCTCTTATAGCAAAAAGCGAGCTACTTCTTCGGATTGACGAGCGGGTCCTTTTCCAGGCTGTCGCCCTGCTGCGGCTCCTCCTCCTGCTGTTCCTGTCCGGCCTTGAGCGGGTCCTCCTCGAGGCGGTTGGCGCTGTCGTCGATCTCCTCGGTCTGCATGCTCTGCTGCTCGGCCCTGAGCGCTTCGGGCAGGTAGGTGGCGATGCTCGGCACGAAGAGGACGATCGCGATGGCCAAGCATTGCAGCACCATGAACTCGAACATGCCCTTGTAGATCGTGAGGAGCGACCATTCCTTCACCACCTGCTTGAGGTAATAGGCCGACATCGCGACCGGCGGCGAGAGATAGGCGGTCTGCAAGGTGACGGCGACCAGCGAGCCGAACCACACCATGAAGAGGTCGTCCGGGATGCCGAAGGACTTCGAGAGCGCCGGGCGCAGCGCGTCGACCACGGGGTAGAAGATCGGCAGGAACACGAGAATGATCGCCGGCCATTCGAACGGCCAGCCCAGGAGGAAGATGAGCACGATCACGAAGGTGAGCATCACGAGCGGCGGCACCGGCAGCGACACCATCGCGTCGGTGACCCAGTTCGCCGTCCCCATGCGTGCGAACACCGCGCCGAAGATATTGGAGGTCACGGCGAGCAGCAGCACCATGCTCGAGGTCAGGGTCGCGCTCACGACCGCCTGCTTGAGGCCGGCGTACGTCAAGCGCCGGTAGACGACGGCGAGGATCAAGGCACCGAGCGCACCGATGCCCGA
>Ga0068865_100000045_pt1 | contig 70227 bp, 66 predicted proteins | sample KBSMisM12_FD_75293 | JGI IMG/M metagenome (GOLD analysis project Ga0068865, IMG submission 75293) | Miscanthus rhizosphere microbial communities from Kellogg Biological Station, Michigan, USA - KBS Miscanthus M1-2 | ecosystem: Host-associated > Plants > Roots > Rhizosphere > Soil ...
TGGCGAAGTTAACGGCGGCGTTAATGTTGGTGCACCGGGCACTCAGCGTGGCGACCTGCGCCCTAAGGATACCTACATGTTTTTCGGAGTAGGCATTTCCTTCACGTTTATTTCCTCTAAGTGCTATTATTAGTAGGTTTATTTTCAATTTTTAGTTATTTATTCTTTTAATTGTTATATTAGCAAAATTATATTTTGTATATTTAATTATGTCAAAACAAAATATTTTAACTGATTACCAGAATATTTACCTGAAAACTTAAAGTCATGGCCGAATTAACCACCTCCGGAAACTCAGGCAGAAAGGGAAGGCGCCGCATGCCGGGTCCCCGTATCGATCTTACTGCCATGGTTGACCTTGCGTTCCTGCTGATCACCTTTTTTATTATGGCAACTTCACTGGCCAAACCGAAAGCGATGAGTTTGGCTATGCCAATACCTGAAAGCCCTCCTGAGCCAGTCTCTGACTTACGCACAATGAGCGTTTGCCTGGGAAAAGACAATAAAGTGATGTGGTATATGGGTATGCCCGAGAAACCATTGACTAAGCCGCAATTGGTCGATTATAGTAAAAAGGGATTGCGTGCAGCCCTTTTGGCGAAAAGTAAAGAAATATTACGGTCATCCAGGAAACCGCTGATTGTGATCCTGAAGCCAAGTGACCATTCTGTTTATTCAAACTTCGTAGCAGCATTGGATGAATTCAATATCAGCAATATACAAACGTACGCCGTTGCAAATATTACCCCTAACGACATAGATATGCTTAAGCAGCAAGGAGCTTTCTAACCTATCCTTATTACAACAGCATTATCGCCGGCTTTCCCCCTGATTGTCCGGCGGTTCGCTATTATAAAGGCCGTTTACGCCTCAGTAAGCGTAATTTTTTTGTCAATTTTTCTTTTTTGGGTGCATACTAAAAAAGTACAAAGTAAGTTTTACCTTTGTACCCTGAAAAAAATGGCATAAGTTGCTGAAAGCTTGCTGAAACACGGATTCAATGGGATATAAGGACCAGATTGATTTATTAAAATTACCTCAGCATATAGCCATCATTATGGATGGCAATGGGCGATGGGCTAAAGAGAAAGGCAAATTAAGAGTATTTGGCCATCGCAATGGTGTACAATCTGTACGCGATGTGGTTGAAGGCGCTGCTGAGCTCGGTATTAAATACATCACCTTATATACTTTCTCTTCTGAGAACTGGAACCGCCCAAAGCTGGAAGTATCGGCTATTATGGAGTTGATGATCAGCACGATTAACAAGGAGATCAACAACTTTATGAAGAACAACATCCGCTTAAATGCCATCGGCGATTTGGAAATGCTTCCCAGAAAAGCATATACCGAGCTTACCGGCGCCATTAAAAAAACGGCACAAAATACCGGCATTACCCTGACCCTGGCATTGAGTTACAGTTCGCGCCGGGAAATAGTACAAGCTGCAAAAAATATTGCCGAGAAGGTACAGAAAGGTGAATTAAGCGTTGCTGATATTGATGAAGAAACATTTGAAAATAATTTATATACCAGCGGTATGCCCGCGCCTGAACTAATGATCAGAACAAGCGGAGAATACCGGATAAGTAACTATTTATTATGGCAAATAGCATATGCTGAACTATACTTTACACCAAAACTCTGGCCCGATTTCAGACGCGAAGATCTGTTTGAGGCTATTATTGATTATCAAAAACGTGAACGCCGTTTTGGTATGATCAGCGAGCAGCTTAACTAAATTTTTACTTTTAACACTTTTTAACAACTGTATAAATTATTTTTAGCCCACTAAAATATTCGGATGAATAAACTTCTTTTTACTATTCTTTTTGCCATAATAAGCACTGTTACCCTTGCTCAGGTTACCCAACAACGACCATCTCTGCAAAAGTCAATTCCCGCAGATAGTTTGAGTTACCTGAATCCGAGAGATTATATAATAGGGGGCGTTACGGTTAGTGGTACCAAATACCTTGATAAGGATGTACTGGTACAGATATCAAAATTAAGCAAAGGTGACAGAATCAATTTACCGGGTGAACAAAATGCTGCCGTGGTTAAAAGGATGTATGACCAGGGGCTTTTTGACGATGTGCAATTGTATATCACCAAAATAAATCTGGATACTGTTTACCTTGAAATAGCAGTTACCGAGCGTCCGCGTTTATCCCGATTGCATATTACAGGCATCAGGAAAGGTGAGATAGAGGACCTGCAAAAAAAATTAAGCGACAAAAACTCTAAGATCGTAAACGAAAACTTGTTAAGCACCACAACGGCTATCATTAAAAGGCACTTTAATGAGAAAGGTTTTTTAAATACCACAGTTGACATTAAACAGCGCAAAGATCCGGGAGACGCGAATAGTGTGATCCTGGATGTAGCGGTGGATAAGAAAAGCAAGGTGCGGATTAATAAGGTGACGTTTGAGGGTAATACGGCCTTTACGGAGAAGAAACTGAGAAAATACCTGAAGAAGACACGTCAACGCAGGTGGTATAACTTGTTTGGGTCGAGGAAATTTTTGCAAGACAAGTATGATGAGGATAAGCAGACCCTGATAGAGAAAATGCAGGACAAAGGTTATCGTGATGCTGAAATTGTTAAGGATTCTGTATGGAAAAATGACGAGCAAACCGTAAACGTAAAAATAAAAGTATATGAAGGCCATAAGTATTACTTCGGTAATATTAAATGGTCTGGCAATGCACGCTACCCGTCTGATCTGCTGAATAAACTGATCCGCATTAAAAAAGGAGATGTTTTCAGTGAAGAAGAATTGAATAAGCGTTTGCAGGGACCAACACCTGATAATGACGACGTATCTACGCTTTATCTTGACGGCGGATACCTAACTTATAATGCCGACCCTGTTCAGACAAAGGTCTACAATGATACTGTCGACCTGGACATCAGGATATATGAGGGACCTCAATATACTATCAATAAAGTAGATGTTAAGGGTAACGATGTAACCAATGATAAGGTGGTTAGGCGCGAGATCAGAGTGAAGCCGGGACAAAAGTTCAACAAGCAGCTATTAATCCGTAGCACACGCGAAATTGGTCAGTTGGGCAATTTTGATGAGCAAAAAACCGAACCGAAGCCTACAAACATTAACCCGGCAGACGGAACCGTGGATATTATCTTCAACGTGGTTGAAAAACCATCCGACCAGATAGAACTTTCGGGAGGTTTTGGTGGCGGACAAATAGTAGGTACGCTGGGGTTGACGTTCAACAACTTCTCGCTCAAGAATATTTTCCACTTAAAAGATTATAAGCCGCTTCCAAAAGGTGATGGTCAGAAATTGAGCATCCGCGGACAGTCGAGTGGCCGTACTTATCAGAACTACTCGTTCACTTTTTCTGAACCATGGCTGGGAGGTAAAAAGCCTATTTATTTCGCATTATCTGCCTATACGCAGTTAAGTTCGACAGGGCAGTACTATGCAAAGACAAGCAATAACTATAATAACCTTCGCATTAATGGTATAGGTGTAACTTTGGGTAAACGATTAAACTGGCCGGATAACTATTTCCAAATCAACTACTCATTAAACTTTGACCATTACAATTTGGATAATTATCCGGGTTATATATTCCAGAATGGTACATCTTATAATATTAAACTGACCCAGGAAATAACCCGCAACTCGCTTGATGCGCCGATCTTCCCTACGCAGGGTTCAAATATCAAATTTACTATTCAGGGCACGCCTCCATATTCGATGTTTAATGGGGTGAACTATAAAATAGCTACCCCTGAGCAAGTATATCATTTTGTAGAATATTATAAAGTAAAATGGGATGCGCAGTGGTTCCAGAAGGTTATTGGTAAACTGGTATTGATGTCGCAGGTGAGATTTGGTTTCTTAGGTGAATATAATTCGTTTGTTCCGGCATCGCCATTTGAACGTTTCAAATTAGGTGGAGACGGTATGCAGAGCTACCAATTTTTACAAGGTAGTGACATCATCGGGTTAAGAGGCTATCAAAACTTCTCGATCATCCCTATAGGAACTAACTATAATGAGAATAACAACCCCGGCAGTACTATCTATAATAAGTATACATTTGAGTTGCGCCATCCGGTTATTGCCAGTCAGTCTGCAACAATATTCGTTCTGGCATTTGCTGAGGGCGGTAACGTATGGAATAACTTCGATCAATTTAATCCGTTTAACGTAAGACGTTCAGTAGGTATTGGAGCAAGAATATTTTTACCTATTTTTGGATTGCTTGGCCTGGATTACGGATATGGATTTGATAAGATACCAGGAATACCCGATGCTAACAGAGGGCAGTTCCACTTCTCAATCTCACAGAGTCTGAGCGGCGGATTTAATTAAAATTATATGAAAAAAATAATTTTATTATTAGTTCTTACGTTTACAGCGTTTACGAGTACATTTGCGCAGCGTTTTGCGTTCGTTGATTCAGACTACATCCTAAAACATGTGCCTGAATATGCTGCAGCGCAAAAGCAATTGACCGCATTATCCGGGCAATGGCAAAAAGAAGTAGATAGCCGGTCACAGGAAATTGAACGGTTATACAAGGCATACGAAGCCGACCAGGTTTTACTGACGGTTGATATGAAAAAGCGGCGCGAGGCTGAGATATCTGATAAAGAGAAAGCGGTAAAGGAATTCCAGCGCCAGAAATTCGGACCGGATGGAGAGTTGTCAAAAAAGAGCACCGCTCTGATCAAACCTATCCAGGATAGAATAACAAAAGCAATACAGGAAGTAGCTGAAGGCGAAGATCTGGATATGATATTTGATAAAAACAGCGAGGTGATCATGCTGTACGCTAATCCGCGGTACGATAAGAGTGCTGATGTGATAACCAAACTGGGTTTGAAACCCGGGGTGTTTGCGAGATAAAAGATTAAAAAAAAAAGACAAACTATTATTAAACACAGAACAGTAAAAATGAAAAAACTATTAAAGGTTGCTTTAATTGCGGTGTGCATTGTATTTGCAGGAAACCTTGCTAAAGCACAAAGTAAAATTGGGTATGTGGCAGTGGACCAGATTGTAGATCAGATGCCCGAAACTAAAGCTGCGATTACAACTATTACAGCATACAACAAACAGTTTATCGATCAATTGACTACCATGAATAATGAATTGCAGTCAAAAGGTCAGGCTTACCAGGCACAGCGCGCTACCATGACTGACGCCATTCGGACTGCAAAGGAAAGCGAACTGACCGATCTGCAAAAACGTTTTCAGGATTATCAAAATACAGCTCAGCAACAAGTACAAGCTAAGCAGGCTGAGTTAGGTAAACCAATTATTGAAAAAGTTAGAGCTGCTGTTGCACAGGTAGCAAAAGAAAAAGGTTACACTTATGTAGTCAATTCATCACAAACTGACCTGGTTGTATCGCCTCCGGGGGATGACCTGGCTGCTGAAGTAAAAGCTAAATTAGGTTTAAAATAAATTAATTTATAAGTCATTTTCATAGAGCGCCCTGCAATTTGCCGGGCGCTTTTTTTTATTTTAGCGCTGTGTTAAACAAGCAACCTATAGGTATTTTTGATTCCGGCTATGGCGGTCTAACGGTTTTCCGTTCAATAGCCGATCAGCTTCCTGGTTATGATTATATCTATTTAGGCGATAATGCCCGTGCGCCTTACGGCAATCGCTCGTTCAACACTATTCATGAGTATACCTGGGAGTGTGTGCAAATGCTGTTTAAAATGAGTTGCCCGCTGGTGATACTGGCGTGTAACACGGCATCAGCAAAAGCGCTCCGCACTATTCAGCAACGTGATCTGATCCATGAAGATCCGTCCAAAAGGGTGCTTGGGGTTATCCGCCCTACCGCTGAAGTGATAGGAAACTATACCCAAACCAAACAAATAGGTGTTTTGGGCACAAAAGGTACTGTGCAATCGGAATCCTATTTAATCGAGATCAATAATTTTTCCCCTGATGTAAAAGTTTATCAGCAACCTTGTCCATTGTGGGTGCCACTGGTTGAGAATGGTGAACACAATCAACCCGGTGCAGATTACTTCGTGAAAAAATATCTCGACCAGGTGCTGGCAAAATCTGATGAAATTGACACATTACTTTTAGCCTGTACCCATTATCCCTTATTACAGGAAAAGATAAGCGCTTATTTGCCTAAACACATTAAAGTAGTTCCGCAGGGCGATATTGTAGCTGCAAGTTTGAAAGATTACCTGAACCGCCATCCTGAAATGGAGCATAAACTAACCAGGGGAGGTACCAGGCAATTCTTCACTACCTCGGATGACACTGACGATTTCGATCATCATGCGTCCATGTTCTTTTCCGAGCAGGTGAGATCGGAATATATCCCATTAAAATAGGTTTAGGTGTTCACGCTCACAACGCCATGAACGCATGTGAACACTTATGTGAGCGGTTGATTGTCAGTTGATTGAATTTTATCTTGTTGTGGCAAGATCATATTATTACCGATTCGCAGCCTGTTATTTTTTCCATTTATAAATTATGGAACAAATCCTACCAACTTAATAGAATTTATCAAACTTAATGGACTAAAAATTGCACAGCATTTAGTAAGTTTGCAACCGGAGCCACAGATCATTGAACTTTTATATTAAATACCTTATTATCGCTGTCGGCCTGTTCGCTTTCTCAGGCTTTTTTGCACTTTTTGGCGTCTATGCCGAAAGGAAGGTCTCAGCGTTCATACAGGACAGGCTTGGTCCAACCGAGACCGGCAAATTCGGGTTGCTCCAAACCATTGCCGATGTAATCAAATTATTAATCAAGGAATCTATTATTCCTGCTGCTGCGGACAAGCTATTATTTATGCTGGCCCCCGCTATTATATTTATAGCGGTTTATATGGGCTTTGCCGCCATTCCATGGGCGCCGGGAATCGCGCCGTCTAATCTCAACCTTGGTTTATACTATATTTTTGCCATACTTTCCATCGAGACATTAGGTATATTGATGGCCGGCTGGGGATCAAACAATAAATATTCAATTTTGGGTGCGATGCGCTCTGCCGCGCAGATCATTTCTTACGAAATACCTGCAGGCTTTGCAATCATAGCGGTGATCATGATTGCGCAAACCATGAATCTGCAAACCATATCGGCTCAGCAGGGAATATTGTCGACAGAAAAAACAAGCTTTTTAGGCATTTGGGATGTATCGCATTATGGTGGTATATTAGCCTGGAACATTTTCAGGGCGCCGCATTTGATCATCGCTTTTGTGATCTATTTCATCGCTTCATTAGCTGAAAGCAACCGCGCGCCTTTTGATATACCGGAAGCTGAATCGGAATTGGTAGCAGGTTTCCATACCGAATTTACCGGAATGCGCTTCGCCTTTGTTTTTTTAGCAGAGTATTCAATGATGTTTCTGGTATCGATGGTGGCCGTGATACTTTTCCTTGGTGCATGGAATACACCATTGCCCAATATAGGTAGTGTGCGTTTAGCCGACTGGACAACCGGGGCAGCCTGGGGGATATTCTGGACGGTACTGAAAGTATTGGCATTAGTCGGCATTCAAATGTGGATACGCTGGACATTGCCAAGATTGCGCGTGGATCAACTAATGAACTTATGCTGGAAGGTGTTAACACCCCTGGCATTTGTATGCATGCTGATATCAGGCATATGGCGGTTGTGGGCGATGTAATTAATGAGTGAGTTAGCGAGTTAGCAAATAAGTGATTTGTAAGCTCAAAAGAATCATGGCGGTCATTTAATCATATAAATCATAGTTGAGGCAATTAGAGATTAGAATTTAATGTTTAAAAATTTCATCAACGGTTTTAAAACGGCATGGAAAGGTTTAACCCTTACCATCAGGCACCTTTTTGCGTCAAACGCAAAGCGGAAGATAACACCGATGAGCAGTGATAACTATTTCAAAAGCCTCCAGGGAACCAACACTATACAATATCCAAAACAACAATTGCCGGTACCTGAAGTGGGACGCTATCAACTGGAAGTGGAGATTGATGATTGCATAGTTTGCGACCTTTGCGCTAAAATATGTCCGGTTGATTGCATCGATATTGAATCCATAAAAGCAACAGAAGCTTTTGGACAAACCTCCGATGGCTCTCCCAAACGTATCTATGCGGCTAAATTTGATATCGACATGGCCAAATGTATGTACTGTGGCTTGTGCACCATTGTGTGCCCTACGGAGTGCATTATCATGACCAATCAATATGACCGTAGTGTTTTCGAACTGAAAGATCTGAACTATGAATTTTCAGATATGACACCTGAAGATGCCGCTGAAAAGCGCATGTTACTGGATAAACAAATTGCCGAACGCCAGGCTGCCAAATTAGCCGCAATGAACAAAAAGGAGGGCGAAGCATGACAATGGTAAAAGTACTCTTCTACCTAATGGGCTTTATTACTTTAGCTTCGGCCTTGTTTGTTGCCGCGAGTAAGAACCTGGTCCGCAGCGTATTCATGTTCTTCGTTACCCTTTTATCGCTGGCGGGTCTGTACGTATTGGCCCTGGCCGATTTCGTAGCAATAACCCAGGTTGTGATCTACGTAGGAGGTATCCTGGTACTGATGCTGTTTGCCTTTATGCTGTCCGGAAAGGAAACACTGGCCAATTTACAACAACAGAATAATCATTTTATCAGTATAAGCAAGCTGCCCGCATTATTGCTGGCGGTGCTGTTCTTTATTGTGCTGGTCAATATCCTGTTTAAAGCGGATATAAATAATTTGAATTGGGCAAACAAGGCTGCGTCATACAAAATGGATGTCAGGCCGGATAGCCAGATGACTACTAATATTGGCACTAACCTGATGACCACTTATCTGCTGCCTTTTGAAGCAATTTCTATTCTGCTGATGATGGCTTTGGTAGGAGCGGCACATTTATCACGAAAGGAGAAAAATGCATGATCGGATTATCTGATTTTCTCATTGTTGGTGCCGGGTTGTTTTGTGTGGGTTTGTACGTCATCCTGACCAAGCGTAATGCGATACAAGTACTCATCGGTATAGAAATGATGCTGAATGCTGCCATACTAAACCTGGTAGCCTTTGGCAAATACGATCGCTTAGCCAATGGCGGACAAATATTTGCCCTGTTTGCCATTGTACTTGCAGCTGCCACAACAGCAGTAGCGTTAGCCATTATATTAAACGTTTACAAAAAATATAAAACCATCGATCCGGATCAAATACACGAATTGAAGGATTAAAACAACATTTATGATGGAGACGCAATGCATTATTGCTTCTCTAGAGGAATATTAAATGCAAAAACTTAAAGACAATAGAGCGGAGGTGTCATGCTGAGCTTGTCGAAGCAGGGCAGGGCAGGGTTCTACGCGCGTACCCTTCGACAGGCTCAGGGTGACAGCACTCAAAAAAAGGGTGTTATGCTGAGGCACTCGAAGTATGGGGTGTGTGGGTTATTTACCATAATGCTTTTATTTTGTTTGCTTTTGTCAATGTATAGTTGGGGCCAGAACGCGAATATTCAAAAAGCACCTGTGGTTGATAAAATCGAAAAATTAGACTCAGCTCTAGATAAGAATGCTTTGTACGTGATTGATGGAGAACTATCAGACAATAAGTTGAATAATATTAAGCCCGAAGATATTTTCAGCATAGATATTTTAAAAAAAGGAGAAAAGAATTCTGACACGTCACTTGAAACTATGAGAGATGTGGTTATAGTTGTTACAAACGAGGGGGGAAAAAAAAATTATCAAAGAAAATTCAGTGCATTTTCAAAAGAGTACAAAGATTATCTAAGATGGAATAAAGGAAGGGATGGATTGTGTCATTACTTTATCAATGAAAAAAGCATAGATAAGGATCAAAAAGATTTTATACAAAAACTATATGAAATTCCTGCTGACAAAATTGTGTCGGTAACATTTAAGTCTCCAAGACCAATTGAAAGCCTTTTGGAGTTCAAGGTATATATTACAACTAAACAATAACGTTGGAAAACTTTTTACAAGCAATAGATGCATTAACCATACGATTTGCACTTGCAGCAGTGTTGCTGCCACTGCTTGCCTTTGTGGTGAATGTTTGTTTGCCGGGTAAAAACAACAAGGCTGCCGGCTGGATATCTACACTAGCTGTACTGGTGAGCGCTGTGTTTTCGGTATTTGTATTCTCAAAAGTTTGGAACCAGCACCAGGTGCATCAGCAGCAATTGTGGTTTGCCATTGGTGAGACCAAATTATATGCAGGTGTATTATTGAATAACCTTTCAGTCTTAATGCTGTTGCTGGTTTCGCTCATCGCCCTGCCGGTGCATCTCTACTCTACTGCTTACATGAAGAAGGATGAGAACAGCAAACGCTATTTTGCTTACCTCAGCTTTTTTTGTTTCAGTATGCTGGCGTTGGTAGTGATTGATAACCTGATCTTGTTCTATATTTTCTGGGAACTGGTTGGCTTTTCATCTTACCTGCTTATCGGCTTCTGGTATACCCGCTCCAAAGCGGTTATGGCCAATAAAAAAGCCTTTATTATGAATAGGATAGGGGATATTGGCCTGCTTGCGGCAATAGCCATCCTTTTTACTGTTTACCATACTTTTGATATTGATCAATTATTTGGCGTCAATGCTCTGGTTAGGTCTGCCGCTTTTGAAGTACCAGGTGGATGGCAGTACGTAGCTTTCGGAGGGATCACTCTGGCAGTTGCGGCTAAGTCGGCACAATTCCCATTGCATACCTGGTTGCCTGATGCTATGGAGGGCCCGACATCAGTATCTGCACTTATCCACGCAGCGACCATGGTGGCTGCAGGTGTATTTTTATTAGGCAGAGTTTATCCTGTATTTACGGAATCAGAGTTAAACATTCTCGCAATAATCGGAGCATTTACTGCTTTTATGGCGGCAACCATCGCCCTTACGCAAAACGATCTGAAACGCATCCTGGCTTATTCAACCATATCACAATTAGGATTTATGGTGATGGCCATGGGGATTGGCGCTTATTCGTCATCGCTGTTCCATTTGGCTACACATGCATTTTTCAAGTGTTTGTTATTCCTGGTAGCAGGTATCGTGATCCACGAGATGCAGCACGTGAAGGAGGAGTATAAATTGGATATCGATCCTCAAAATGTGTTGTACATGGGAGGGCTGGCCCGCAAAATGCCGCTTACTTTTATCGCTGCTGTTATAGGCGGACTGGCTTTAACCGGCTTTATATTTACGTCCGGGTATCTGTCAAAAGATGGTATTTTGATCCAGTCCTTTGAGTGGGCCGAAAGAAAGCCTTTATTATTTCAGCTAATACCAATAGGTGCGATAATCACTAGCTTAATGACCGCATATTATGTGGCCCGCCTCGTCGTAAAAGTGTTTTTCGGAGAGTTTAAGCTTGCGAAGATCAACCCGCATATTAAATTACATATCAGCGATGGCGGATGGCAATATAAACTACCACTAGTGTTTTTATCGCTATGCTGTTTATTTCCGTTATTCTCACTAAATCCGGCTTTATACGAACATGCATGGCTGCTCAACGGATTCCAAAAAATAACGGGTCTCGACAGGGTGAATATTTATCACACGATTGTTCCGGTAGGTGTGAATCTCCTGAGCCTGTTTATTATGTATTGGGCATATTCTGTGTATGTAATGCAGAAAGCTTTGCCATTACCCGAAGGCGGCTGGCTTTTCAGAATATCTTATCACGAATGGTATATCGATAAGATTTACAATAAGTTGGTTGTTGACCCTGTATTGGCTTTGGGCAAATTTGCCCGTTGGTTCGACATCAATATTATTGATGGTTTTATACATTTGCTGCAGCGAACAGGTATTGCCTGCGCCGGAATAGCAGATTGGATCGACCGCAATATTATTGATGGTTTATTGCACTTAATCGCCGCCATGGTATTGGGCATCGGTAATTTTGCGAGACGCTTCCAGGGGGGTAAGGTGCAATACTACTTGTTCAGCATGCTGGCTATTATACTGGCTATTTTTTTATTTAAAACACTTTTTTAGAATAGATATGAGAGGTGAGATTTTAGATATGAGACGTTTTATAAGCTTAAAGCCTAAAGCTAAAAGCACAAAGCTATTGCGCGGGGAAAATATCTCACCACTCACCACTCACCACTCACCACTCACCTGATGAATATATTATCACTGCTGATATTTACCCCACTACTATTTGGCTTGCTCATCATTGTGCTGCCTTCTTCGTGGCGTTTCAGTTTTAAATATATCACCCTGCTGGCTACACTGATCCAGTTGGGCCTTAGTATTACAATGTACCTGTATTTCAGGACCGGTGCTGATTATGCCGGGGTCAATAACGAAGCCTCGTTCCAGTTTGTGCAAAAAGTGCATTGGATCAACCTGAACCTGGGCTCGTTGGGTAAAATGCAAATCGACTATTTTGTGGGCATTGATGGCATTTCCATTGCTATGGTACTAATGAGTTCGGTAGTAATGGTAATTGCAGCGCTGGCTTCCTGGGAGATCAAAAGTAATTTGAAAGGTTTCTTCAGTCTGTTTTTACTGTTAAATACCGCAGTTATCGGCGTGTTCTGTGCATTGGATTTTTTCTTGTTTTACATATTTTATGAGCTAATGTTGCTTCCGCTTTATTTCCTGATAGGGATGTGGGGTGGTGCGCGGCGGGAATATGCAGCCATTAAGTTCTTCCTGTACACCTTGTTCGGCTCGGTGTTTATGCTGTTGGTAATGATCGGGCTTTATTTATCGGTAAAAGACCCGGAAACGGGTAATCATACCTTCAACATCGTCCAGATGATGAATCCGGCCAATTACGATGCCAGTTCAATATTTGCCGTTTGGGGCCATAAAACATTGCTGGGAATGCCTGCAAGAGCCGTAGGATTTGTTGTGCTATTTATTGCCTTCGCCATCAAAGTGCCGATTGTTCCATTACATACCTGGCTGCCCGATGCACACGTCGAAGCGCCCACACCTGTTTCTATCATACTGGCAGGTATCCTGCTAAAAATAGGTGGCTATGGTATTATCCGTATTTGCCTGGGCATATTTCCGGAAATCGCCATATCGGGGGCCTATTGGCTGGGCTTATTAGGTGTCATATCCATTCTCTACGGTGCATTAAACGCACTTGCCCAGCGCGATCTGAAACGCCTGATCGCTTATTCATCTGTATCACACATGGGTTTTGTACTGTTAGGTATAGCTTCATTAACTCCTGAAGGGATCAGCGGCGCAGTGATGCAAATGGTAAGTCACGGCTTTTTGTCCACTATGTTATTCTTCTTGGTTGGTGTGGTGTATAACCGCGTTCACGATAGGGATATCTATCATTTCCGCGGATTAGGTTCTTTGATGCCGCAATATACCACCTTTGTAATGATCGCATTTTTTGCATCGTTAGGGTTGCCGGGATTTTCTGCTTTCATAGGCGAGGCGTTTTCGCTGATAGGTGCATTCAAATCGCCATCGGTAAATGGTGCATTACCTTACTGGATGGCTGTTTGTGGCTCGGTAGGTATACTATTGGGAGCGGCTTACTTTTTATGGACACTTCAACGAATGTTTTTCGGGTCGTTAACACTTAAAGGCGGCGAAATATGGAAAAGCGCATTGACTGATTTAAACTTTCGTGAATGGTTTTCTCTGTTTCCATTAGCGGCTCTGGCGCTAATTTTAGGTGTAATGCCTTCACTAGTGTTTGATAAGGTGAATGATTCAGTATTGGCATTGGTGCACTTTTTAGGATTTAAATAGTTCGCTATTCTACTCACCCCGAATGCGCTACGCTGTTCGACGCCCTCTACCGCGAGCGGTAAAAAGAGGGTGGTCGAGCGCAGCAATGACCGGATGAGTCAATTAGGCGAATTGATATTTTGAACTGATTTTATGGAAAATAGTTAAGCGATGCATCCTGAGATTAAATAATCCCGGTGAGGGAATGAATCTAACAGAATGTACTACTTAACTTAAAACCTATGTTCAGGAAATTATTAATGGCTGTAAGTCTTTTTTTCATAACGATAGCAGCGCAGGCAGACGATCAGAAGATCGTATCAAAAGTTCAAAAAGTTGTGGTGTTTTTAAATGGCGCACAGGTAACACGTACGGCAATGGTGCATATTAGTCCGGGTAATTCAATATTGATTTTTGAGAATATTTCTCCGGGAATTGATGTCCAAAGTATCCAGGTACATGCCAATGGAGAGTTTACCATTCTATCTGTAAAACATGAACTGAACTTTTTGAATGAACAGATCAAGCAACAACGGATTGAGGATTTAAGGGCAAAACAAAAGAATATAAAGGACAAGATTGATCTTCAAAATGGTCTTGCATCGATTTACCAGGAAGAAGAGAATATGCTGGTAAAAAATCAGATGATTGCAGGCCAAAATACTGGTCTGGATATTATCAAATTAAAACAGGCACTCGACTTTCAGACTGAACGCCTGACTGCTTTGAAGAAAAAAGAACAGGAAAATACCGCGCAAATAGTTGATCTAAATAAAGAACTACTGAAATATAACCAGCAAATAGCGGAGTTAAATAAAGGGGCCTCGACAGCAACAAGCAATATACTAGTTACCGTTTCATCGAAGGCTGCTTTGCAAACAGACTTTACTTTAAGCTATGTGGTACATAACGCCAGTTGGTTCCCTACTTATGATGTTCGTGCAAAGAATGTAAACAGTCCGATCAGCATATCTTATAAAGCCAATGTATCGCAGCAAAGCGGTGAGGACTGGAAAAATATTAAGCTAACCTTGTCAACCGGAAACCCAACTGTAGCAGGTAACAAACCCGAGTTGAATCCATATTTTCTGAATTATGGGATGTACTACAGGCCTGAGAACGGAACCATGACTGCTGTAAGCGGGAGAATAACAGGTAGTGATGATGGTCAGGTGGTTCCCGGCGCGACCGTTAGGGTAAAAGGTAGCTCCGTGGGCGCCGTATCAGATGCAAACGGAAATTTCACCATTCAATTGCCGCCTAACTCTCAGTCACTCGAAGTTTCTTTTATTGGATATACCAGTCAAACAGTACCTATTACTTCACCACAGCTTAATGTATCACTTAAGCCTTCATCTAATGCACTGAATGAAGTAGTAGTAACTGGTTATTCATCAAGCAGCGAAAGTTTAGATGGGCGGGCAGCCGGCATTCAAATACGCGGAATAGCTACCGAAAGGAAGTCAACCATTCCAATTGGAGTAAACAAAGTAGAGAACCAAACCAACATCGAGTTCAATATTGCTATGCCTTACTCTGTACCGAGCGATGGTAAACAATATACCGTTGAAATTAATCAATTAGATATTCCTGCCATTTACGAATATGCCGTTGCACCTAAATTAAGTACCGATGTGTTTCTGACAGCGAGGCTAACCGACTGGAACAAATACAACTTCTTATCGGGCGAAGCTAATTTGTTTTTCGAAGGGACATTTATAGGTAAATCATTAATCAATACTGATGCTACTACTGATACATTAAATTTATCTTTGGGAACTGATAAAAATATTGTAGTGACACGCACATCATTGAAGGACTTATCAGAAAGGCAAAGCCTGGGTTCGAACAAGAAGGAAACCCGTGACTGGCAAATTGAGGTGAAAAACCGTAAGAGTCAGCCCATAAATTTGCTGGTCGAAGATCAGGTGCCGGTTTCGCAAAACTCTTCGATCGAAGTTGAAATACAGGAATTATCCGGTGGACAGCTGGACAAGCTAACGGGCAAGGTCATTTGGAAAATGGCCGTGAAACCGGAGGACAACAAAAAAATAGAATTAAAATATTTGGTGAAATATCCTAAAAGCCAATCAGTAATTATTCAATAATAAATGAACGATCTGTTACCATTTTTACCCGGGCTGCTGAAACAAGTTTTTGATGGTGTCCCTTATTTTATGCCCGAAATATTCTTGTCTGCATTATTCGTGGTATTGCTGGTAACAGATCTCCTTTTCGGAAAAAATTCTGCATGGATATGCAAAATCATCGCTTGTGGCGGACTGATTGTAATAGCAATGAAGGACGTAGAACAAACGAAATTGCTTCTTGCCGGATCGCAATTGTTTTTCAGTAATATGCTTTTGTTGCACGAGAAGACGGTAGCATTTAAGCTGATGATAGACGTTTTATCTGCTTTATTGTTACTTTATTTTAATTGGGATGATCAGTTGGCATCGCATAAAAAAGGTTTGACGGACCTCTATTCCATCACTATTGCTGCCGTATTCGGCATGCATTTGATGGTAATGGCAACTAACCTGTTATCTATTTATCTTTCGGTGGAGATGGTTTCTATCGCCTCTTACCTGATGGTAGCTTATCGTGCGGAAAATCGTCTCAGCAGCGAAGCAGGCTTAAAATATGTGCTTTTCGGGGCAGCATCATCAGCCATTATGCTTTACGGCATATCGTTGTTATATGGCTTCGGAGGCTCACTTAATTTATTTGAAGGTAACTTACTACCCGGTTTAATGCAGGTTAATCCATTAGCGGTCGCACTGGCTTTATTATTATTCCTGGTTGGGATCGGATTCAAACTATCATTTGTGCCGGTACATTTTTGGGTGCCCGATATTTACCAGGGAGCCCCTGCGCCGGTCTCGGCATTTTTATCTACGGTAACCAAGATAGCTGCTTTCGGACTATTCATTAATTTACTTACGCCATTTATTTTCTTCCCCGGATTTTCGAAAGTTTTTGATTTCAGCTTATTCCTTTCGGTAGTCGGTATCCTAACCATGATCGCCGGAAATTTTGCCGCGACGTTGCAAAAGAACCTCAAGCGCATGCTGGCTTACTCAAGCATAGGGCATACGGGTTTTGCTTTAATGGCTCTTGTCAATGCCGGCATACAAGGTATTTCAGCACTAACTTTCTATTTGTTCGCCTACTCATTGGCAAATATTGGTGCGTGGATGCTGGCAAGTTACTTTTCCAATACAGCCAATGCCGAAAATATGGACGATTTTAAAGGATTAGGCTTCAAATACCCACTGGCAAGCGTCGCATTTGTCATTATTTTGATCTCACTTACCGGAATTCCGGTTACTGCGGGCTTTTATGGTAAGTTTTTGGTGTTTTCTTCTGTGTATACCGTTTATCAGGCATCTCATAACGTCTGGTTTTTGCTATTAATGATAACCGGAGCCGTTACTACTGTCGTTTCTTTATTCTATTATATCAAAGTTCCGTTAAATCTATTCCTGAGAAAAACAGAAAGAACCACTGGTTTTGCTTCAACCAGTAGCTATTTATTGGTGTCAATTGCAATTATTTCATTGTTGGTAGTTTGTTTGGGCCTTTTCCCGGATTTTTTAGTGAAATAATTATAATTATCAAAAAATTCTCTCATTGTTTGAAATAATTTAAACAAATTCTGCATTTTTTAGAAAAATTAGTAATTTGCAGCCCGCAAAATAAACCGATTTTCTAAATTATGAAGCGTTATTTTCCCTTTGCCCTTATTGTAGGCATTTTGATCCTGACTTTTATTTTTCCGTCAGTTGAACTACACAATTTAAGCACTAACCCAAACTTTAATACGGGTGATATTGCCTGGATGCTGATGTCGACTGCCCTGGTATTGATCATGACACCAGGTCTGGCATTTTTCTATGGTGGTATGGTGAACAAAAAGAATGTGATCTCCACCATGCTGCAAAGTGTTATTTGTATGGTGATCATTACTGTAATGTGGGGTATTTGCGGTTTCAGTCTTGCCTTTGGTGATACAATAGGCGGGGTGATCGGTAACCCGTCCACTTATTTCATGATGAAGGGCATGTTGGGTAATGCTACCTGGAAACTGGCCCCAACTATTCCATTGTTGCTGTTTGCCATGTACCAGTTAAAGTTTGCTATCATCACCCCGGCATTGATCACGGGTGCATTTGCTGAACGTATTCGCTTTAATAGTTATATCATTTTCCTTTGTTTGTTTTCCATCTTTATATTTTCACCGTTGGCGCATGCTACCTGGCATCCTGACGGCATCCTGGCAAAGCTGGGCGTACTTGATTTTGCCGGGGGAACAGTAGTTCACATGTCGGCCGGATGGGCTGCTTTGGCATCAGCTTTATACTTAAAACGCCGCAACGAGGCCAATCACGCGCCTGCACGCGTCACTTATGTGATCATCGGTACAGGGCTTTTGTGGTTCGGCTGGTTTGGCTTTAATGCTGGTTCGGCTTTTGGTGCCAATCACTTAGCAGTAAATGCTTTGGCTACCAGCACTACTGCATCGGCAGCGGCCGGTTTAACCTGGATATTTTTTGATATGCTGCTTGGCCGCAAGCCATCAGCAATGGGTACCTGTATCGGTGCAGTTGTGGGTTTGGTAGCTATTACACCCGCAGCGGGTTACGTATCGGTACCACATTCACTGGCTATCGGTATCATTTCGGCAGTTGTGAGCAACTTGGTGGTTGAATGGCGTACACGTACATCTATTGATGATACGCTGGACGTATTCCCATGTCACGGTGTAGGTGGTATGGTAGGCATGTTGTTAACCGGTGTATTTGCTCATCAGAATGTAAATGCAGCCAATACTACAGGAAACGGCTTATTCTTTGGCGAGACACATCTGTTTTTGGTGCAGTGTGTTGCTTTGGTTGCAGCATCTGTGTTTTCTTTTTTTGGATCACTACTACTATTGAAGATCACCGACATGATATCACCACTGCGTGTTTCTCAGGAAGAAGAGACCATCGGTTTGGATATCAGCCAGCACGGCGAGAAATTATAATATACCCGTCGAGGCGCGATGCATCGCGCCTCGACATTTGGTATTATTTTATCCTCTTTAATTCATAATGCTGACCTTCATCATCAGCAATTGCCTTATCAAATTTTCCATCTGGTCCCTTTACGAATTCAAAATCAGCCTCCATAATTCTTAGGAACAAATGATGATCATTTTGAGGATAAAAACGAGTAGGCGGCAGATGTACCTTCGGCGCCTCAACCATGAGTTTCCCATTGACAAGTTTTAATGTGGCTGTATATTCAGGCCCTTCCCAAACGCCTTCGAATTGTTTTAATTGTTCGGTGCTTAATTTGGCAGTACCTCGATATGGTACATAACTTTCCCATTTGTAAGGAATCACTATTCCGGCAAGTTTTTGGGTAAGTTCTGTAAATATGCTTTCGCCATTGACGCTGTTGCTCATCATGATCAATGCAGTTTTTTGCTGCGGAATGGCGATCATATAATGTACCCAGCCAAAGCCATGTCCTTCTTTAAAGAAGGCGCGACCGTATGGCGTTTTGAATAGTCCTACGCCCAATCCATAAGATAATTCTATCGCTTTATTAGCACTGGTGGTATCGGCTACATTTAGAGAGAACATTTGCGTGTTTGAATTAATAGCGATCTGCGGCGAAAACATCTCACTCCAGTATTTTCCATCCAAACCTTTTTTGTTCAGTAGCGCCGAAACAAAACGACTGTAATCTCCTATAGTTGTTTCCATCGATCCGGCCCCATAGGCTTCCTTGTAGCGGTCTTTCTTTACGGTGTCCTCCTCAATGCCGTGGCCGTTGGCATAGTCACTTTCGAAACGTGACTGCCAGATAAAACTGGTCCGCGTCATGTGAAATGGTTTAAATACTTTTTCCTGTGCCATATCTTCCAGTTTTCGATGGGTAATTTCCTCAACTACCATTTGCAATAACATCAGCCCTTCACCTGAGTAGGCATAATGTGAGCCTGGTGTAAAGTAGATAGCCATTTTCTGATCATTGCTTCTCCAGTTCGGAAAACCTGTGGTATGGTCGAGGCATTCTCGTGCTGTGATTAGTTTCCATCGGTCATCGCCCGCCAATTCCTTATAGTTGTCATATTCCGGGATCGGTTTAGGCAGATAGCTATAAAGTGGTTTATCCAGATCGATCACGCCCTCCTGCGCCAACTGAACCACGATATAAGCGAAAACTACTTTGGTCAACGAAGCGGCATAAAAGCAGGTGGATGTGTCGTTCAATTGGTTCAGCGTTTTGTTCTTATAACCGTAACCTTTGATGTAAACCGGTTTGCCATCATTCACTATGCCAATACATAATCCTGTTACCACAGCAGTATCCATCAGCTCTTTCACGGTTTGATCGATGTATTTAGTTGAAATGGTGCCACCATTAGGTTTTTTAAAAACTTTTTGTTGTGCGAATAAGGATGTTGTACTAATGCTTAGCAGGACGATAAGGAAATACTTTTTCATAAGACGGGAATGGTTTAAGCAGGGTATCGGTTTCTTAGAGAGTAAATTACGTGAATGGTTTAATAGGTTCATCTGATTTTATCACAAGAAATAATAATATCTTTACCTTATCACATCAAACCTCATCCTATGAAAAAATACCTATTCGCAGTCGTTTTATCCGGATTCGCTTTCAATTCTTTCGCGCAAAATCTCTCAGCAGACAGCGGAACATTTTTGCTGCATAAGTTTCAGCAACATATCGGTAAGGAAACCTACCATATCATCAATAATAAAGACTCAAAAGATTATATATCCGATTTTAAGTTCGTCGATCGCGGTTCACCCGTGCCACTAAAGACAGAATTGAGAGTGACCCCAGTTCTGGAACCGCTCAGCCTTAAAATAAAAGGAAATGTTGCCCGTGGAGCCACGATAAATGATACCATCACTATAAAAGGAAATACCGCTCATGTTAAGGTAGATAACGATGTTTCGGATAAAACGCTAAAATCGCTTACTTTTCCTATCGCCGGATATGCACCGGTAATTGTGCAGCAGGTGTTGATACAATACTGGAAAAAGCACAAGGAGCCGGCTAATATCAATACCCTGCCAAATGGTTCGGTGCAAATTCATCGCGATGGGTCTGATACATTGACTTTCGAAGGCAAACCTTTGATCCTGGAAAGATATGCCCTGGGCGGATTGATCTGGGGTAATGAGTTTGCATGGACTGACAAAGAGGGGCAATTGATCGGTGTGATCACCAATGATGCCGAGTTCGACAAGTTTGAGGCATTGCGTGAAAAATACGAGTCGTTACTACCAATTTTAATTGGTAAAACGGCTACTTACAGCATGCGTTTGTTTACCAAATCAGCATCAATAAAAACAGCTTCTGACAAAGTGATTGTGATAAAGGGCGGTACGGTGCTGGATGTTGTAAATGAAAAAACTGCTCCGGACATGGTGGTGCTGATCGAGAATGGTATCATCAAAAAGGTCGGTAAAGCAGGCGAAGTAGTCATTCCTGCCAACGCAAAAATAATTGACGCGAAAGGTAAAATGCTATTGCCTGGCTTGTGGGATATGCATGCTCATTTTGAGCAGGCAGAATGGGGCCCCGCTTACCTGGCTGCAGGAGTAACTACGGTACGAGATTGTGGCAATGAGTTCGATTTTATTAATGCGATAAAAGATGCAATAGATAAAGGCAAAGGTGTTGGCCCGGAGATATTGAAGGCAGGTATTATCGATGGCAAAGGACAATATGCTTTAGGCATCATACAGGCAGATACAAAAGAGGAGGCAATTAAGGAAGTTGACCGTTATAAAAATAATGGCTTCGCGCAGATAAAAATTTATAGTTCTGTAAAGCCTGCCATTGTAAAAGCCATCTGTGATGAGGCGCATAAGCAAGGATTAACAGTAACGGGACACATTCCAAATGGCATGACGTTGCAACAAGGCGTCGATTCTGGCATGAACATGGTGAACCACGTGCAATATGTGTACACTATCATGAAGCGGAATAAGGACCGCTCGATCAATTTTGAGGATTCGACCAGCGTAGCTGCTATTAAGTTTATTAAAGATCATAATGTGGTGATCGACCCAACAGTTGGCGTTTTCGAAATGAGCTTTAGGAATATCAACGATGATATTACCGTGTTGGAGCCAGCATTTAATACGTTGCCATTGCCACTACAAGCTATGTTGAAAAACACAGGACAAGATTCTACCGGCGCAAAGAAATTCAAGCCGCTTTATGAAAGCCTGGTGAAGATTGTAAAGGTATTGCATGATGCAGGCGTAACCATCGTAGCCGGGACAGATCAGGGTTTCCCCGGCTTCAGTGTTCCCCGTGAATTGGAATTATATGTACAAGCAGGCTTAACGCCAGCTGATGCGATCCAAACCGCTACCATCACGCCGGCTAAAGTAATGAATATGGATAAACGCACCGGTTCAATTGATGAAGGCAAGAAAGCAGATATCATTATCGTCGATGGCGATCCGCTGAAAAATATTCGTGAGATACGTAATGTGACGACTGTTATACAGGGCGAGCATGTTTATGATCCGGGCACGCTTCATAAACTGGTGGGATTTAGCAAATAACATCGTAATTCAGCATGACGGGTTTTTTATGGCGATGGGTTTCAAACCTATCGCTATAAAATTAGAAGAGCATCACACCCGCCATTCCTTCTTCATTTCCCGACTTGTCAATTTATTAGCCTCCGGATCATCAAAAACCTCTTTTACCGGATCCCATTTTAATGGGCGTTTCAATTCGTAAGCAATGTTACCTATGTTGCAAACAGTAGCCGTTCGGTGACCGATCTCTACGTCAGCGATAGGTTTGCTGCGGTTACGCATAGCCTGCAGGAAATCCTTATAATGATTTTCGCTGAAGTACACATGCTTCTCGTTGGCGTCGATCACCTGGCCTTTTAATCCCGGCGGAGTAGTTTCCAGTTTGCCGCGTATCACGTGTATTTCGCCTTTGCTGCCGACAAAGTGTACGCCAGAATCGCCCTGTATCGGCTCATGTGTCATCGTGATACCGTTGGCATATTCATAAGTTAAAAACTGATGATCCTTATCCGGTGGAGTTACTTTAACAGGTCCGCTGCCATCCATATCCAGTCCCCATTGGGCAATATCGAACATGTGAGCGCCCCAGTCGGTTACGTAACCGCCGCCAAATTCTTTGTAATCACGCCAGTGCGCCCAAAAATCGTCAGTCAGGCTTGGTGCCAGGTTATGATTGTAAACTTGTGGCGCATTTGGTCCCAGCCAGAAATCCCAGTTCAGATCTGCGGGAATAGGCTCGGCGGGAAGGTTATAAGGTACCGGTGGTCCGCCAACATTTACTTTGATGGTTTTTATATCACCTATGTATCCATTGCGCACCAGTTCCACCGTCTGTCTGAACTCAGGCCAGGAGCGCTGCATGCTTCCTGTTTGGAACACTCGCTTATGTTTTCTTGATTCATGTACCATCGCACGCCCTTCCTTAATAGTGAGTGATAGCGGTTTTTCGCAATAAATATCCTTTCCGGCCCTTGCTGACAGAATGGCGATCACCGAATGCCAATGATCGGGTACGGCAATCATTACTGCATCAATATCTTTTCGCGTCAGCAGTTCACGGAAATCGCCGTAAGTAGCGCATCCGTCATATTTGCTTTGCGATGCCTGTGCCGCATAATACTGGTTCACTTCGCTGGCAAATTGTTTCAGCTTGCTGCCATATACATCTGCGGCAGCAACGATCTTCACCTCTTTGGTATCCTGGAACGATCCTTTTAAGCCAAACGCCTGCTTGCCTGTTCCGATAAATCCAATGTTAATCAGGTCGCTTGGCGGTATAAAGCCTTTTCCGCCTAAAACAAATCGCGGAACGATCATAAAGGAGGAAATAACCGATGCCTGCTTTACAAATGACCGCCTGTTGATGACATTTTTGTCGTCTTGCTCATTTTTCATAATTGGTTTTATAATGTTGGAAGGGGATGGCTAAATATAATTGAAAATAAGCAACCTGTAAGTAATAATTTGGAGACAGATATTGTAAATTAGACAATATCAAAGCCAATTATTTATGAAACACTTTCTGCCTGTGCTTATCGCAGTGTTATGCTGCCTCAACTGTTTTGCCCAAAATAAAGATGCCGAAACAATCAAAAAACTAAATGCTGATTGGATAGCTTCATATGTAACCAGGGATACCGCTAAAATGAGCAGCATATTTGGCAATGATCTGATCCTGGTCAACCCTTCCGGAAAGAAATTTCATAAAAAAAATATTCTGAAAAATGTAATGAATTCCGGCCAGCAATATCTATCTACACATGTTGATTCTGCGGATGTCCGGCTGTTTGGAAATATTGGTATCATCAATGCAAAAATTTCTGCTACAATCAAGGCAGGGGGCAAGGCAACCACATCAAAAGTCTGCTATATGGATGTGTACGAGAAGCGCAAGGGCAGATGGTATGCGGTAGCTGCTCATGTTACTTTATTGAACTAAACTTAAATCCGACAATATGCTCAAAAAGATACTTGCACCGGTTGTCATCACAATTCTTTCAGTTGGATATCTGTTCGCCCAGCAACATGAAAAGCTCATCTATCACGACATAAAAACCGATAAGAACGGCTATATCATCCCCTGGTATAATGACGATCCGGCGATAGCATACGATCATAACCTGCACACGACATGGAACTTCTGGTTTAATATGCGCAGGGACATGAACGGACTGCCTTATTACATGAACCACCAGGTATGGAACCCGAATTTTGATGACCCTCGAGGTGTTGGCGGCGATCAGTTTATGATGGCCATATCTTCATGGCGGTTACTGTACGCCTATACCGGCGATGAAAATATTAAAGAAAATGCCTGTTTCCTGGCGGGGTATTATCTGACACATGGTTTATCACCATCCAATTGCAAATTTCCGGATATCCCATTCCCTTACAACACATTGATCTATTCAGGGATATACGATGGCGATATGCGCAACGGCAAAGATGTCGCACAGCTAGACAAGGCGGGTTCATTGGGGCTTGAGTTGGTTCATCTTTATAAAATAAAAAACGATCCTATTTTTCTGGATGCGGCTTTAAAAATTGCAAACACACTGGCTATTAATGTAAAAAAAGGGGACGCTAATCACTCACCCCTGCCATTTAAAGTGAATGTATTTACCGGCAAAGTGGTATTGCTGAATACAACCGATAAACTTGAAGGCACTGCAAAGGACACAGCCTGCTATACCAGCAATTTGACACCAACTTTGCAACTGTTCGATGACCTGCTCGACTTGAAAAAAGGAAACGTGACAGCCTATAAAACGGGCTTTGATAAGATATTGACGTGGATGAAGAAATATCCCATCGTGATGAATAAATGGGGGCCGTTTTTTGAAGATGTCGGCATTTGGAGCGAAACACAGATCAACGCTATGACCTGCGCCCGCTACATGATGGAGCATCCTCAGTATTTTCCCGAATGGAAGACACATGTAAAAAACATTATCAATTGGGTACACACCAGTTTCGGCAATGATAAATGGAAAAAGTATGGTGTGATCGTCACCAATGAACAAACGGTGTACCCTGTTCCGGGCGAAAGCCATTGCTCCCGGCAGGCTGCTGATGAATTGCTCTACTGCTCACTCACCGGTGATACTTCGCTCTATAATAACGCCATCCGCGAATTAAACTGGGCCACTTATGCGGTAGATGTAGACGGCAAAAACTGCTTCCCCTTTGATGAACCATGGCTGACTGACGGTTACGGCGATTATATCCGTCACTACCTACGCGCAATGGCTACTTACCCTTACCTCGCACCGGCTGAAGATCATATTCTTTCAACTACTTCTGTTGTGCAGCAGGCGGATTATAAAGGCTTCCTGAAAAAATTCATCTATCTCAATTTTGATAAGGTGGATACCAATAAAGTACATCTTTTTTATCGCACATTTGATAAGAGTGGCACCGAAGAGATCAGGATGAAAGCCAAACCATCAACCGTATTGCTGGAGAATGTGGCGATGAAAGAGCAGGACAAAGAAGAAGGCTATAGCTGGAAAAATCTTGATAATGGCGGTTTATTAACTATTCGGAGGAAAAATGGCGATCATGTGATCGTTCTGGAATAAGTAATCGCCTGGCTCCTGAAATTTATTGGGCGGCAAATCGTTTTTAGTGCATAAGCTGTAGTGTTGACAATTCTGTGTAAATATTAATGCAATCTAATGACATTGTTAATTTAAAGTTCCAACATTAAAATTGTACTTTTGCAGCCTCATAACAAATCATGAGCGATCAGATTAAACATGAATGCGGTGTGGCATTTATCCGCTTATTAAAGCCACTCTCTTATTACCAAAAAAAATACGGCACTGCGCTGTATGGTTTAAACAAGCTTTACCTCTTAATGGAAAAACAGCACAACCGCGGCCAGGATGGCGCAGGTGTTGCTACCATTAAATTGGATATTGAGCCCGGAAAACGATACATCAGCAGGCACCGATCGATGGCCTCGAACGCTGTAGCTGACATTTTTGAGTATATCCAGAAGAAATTTGCCGATATACAAAAGGAGCAGCCCGAAAAGCTGGCCGATGCAGAATGGCTGAAAGAGAATGTGAGCTTTACCGGCGAGGTTTTACTGGGCCACCTGCGTTACGGAACTCATGGTAAAAACAGTATCGAAAACTGTCACCCGTTCTTACGTCAGAATAACTGGCAAACCCGTAACCTGGTAATTGCTGGTAACTTCAACATGACTAATGTTGACGAGTTGCTGCAACAACTGTACGATTTGGGCCAGCATCCAAAAGAAAAAGCAGATACCATTACGGTGCTGGAAAAAATAGGTCACTTCCTTGACACCGAAAACCAGGGCTTATTTGATCAATATAAAAGAGAAGGATTGCATGATAATGTTGAGATCAGCAAGCTGATAGCTAACGACCTCGACGTTACCAAAATACTGCGCAGATCGGCCAGGAACTGGGATGGTGGTTATACTATTGCCGGTATATTCGGTCACGGTGATGCCTTCGTGATGCGCGACCCGTCGGGTATCCGTCCGGCATTCTACTTCAAGAATGATGAGATCGTTGTAGCAGCTTCTGAGCGCCCGGCGTTGCAAACTGCCTTCAATGTTCCTTTAGAAGAAATTAAAGAAATTCAGCCGGGTCATGCACTGATCGTTAAGAAAAGCGGCAAGATCAGCGAAGAAATGTTTAGCGAACCGCTGGAGAAGACCTCTTGCTCGTTTGAGCGTATCTATTTCTCACGCGGCAGTGACTCTTCCATCTATCGCGAACGTAAACAGTTAGGCAGATTACTTTGCCCGCAGATATTGGATGCGGTTAATAATGATATTCAGAATACCGTGTTCTCTTATATTCCAAATACGGCTGAAGTTGCTTTTTATGGTATGGTGGAAGGTGTGCACAAGTACATCAAAACCTATCAAAAGGAGCGCCTGCTGAATCGTGATGATAAAATCACTGATGAGGAGCTGAACGAAGTGTTATGCCTTGCACCGCGCGTAGAGAAGATTGCGATTAAAGACGTAAAGCTTCGCACCTTTATCACACAAGATGCCGACCGCAGCGAAATGGTGGCTCACGTATACGATACTACGTATGGTCTGATCAAAGAAGGTAAAGATACTTTAGTGGTGCTGGACGACTCTATCGTTCGTGGTACAACTTTAAAGCAAAGTATTCTGAAAATATTAGACCGCCTCGGTCCCAAGAAGATCGTGGTGGTTTCATCCGCTCCGCAAATACGTTACCCCGATTGCTATGGCATCGACATGTCGCGCATGGGCGAATTTGTTGCTTTTGAAGCAGCGATCAGTTTACTGAAAGAGCAAGGTAAAGAAAGCATCATTCTTGATGTTTACCGGAAATGCAAATCAAGTGAATCGCTGCCCAAAGAACAGGTCGAAAACTATGTAAAGGCGATCTACGAGCCATTTACAGATGAGGAGATTTCTGACCGTATAGCGAAGATCATCACACCAAAAGAGATCGGCGCAGAAGTTAAAGTGATCTATCAGACACTTGAAAATCTACACAAAGCCTGCCCTGAACATACCGGCGACTGGTATTTCTCTGGTAATTTTCCCACCCCGGGCGGTAACAAAGTAGTGAACCGCGCATTTGCAAACTGGATGGAAGGAAAGAACCAAAGAGGTTATATGTAAGTCTTAAGTCCTAAGTCTTAATTTATTTTACTTACGACTTTGGACTAATGACTTCAGACTCAAAACTTAAGAAGCAAACGGAGTAAACACCCAATGCGTATAAAGCTTGTCGAACAGGATCAGCGAAGCAATAATTAAGGCTATTCCCGCAATTTCATTGAGCCGATGAACGAATTTTACGGATATTCTGTCCCTTAACTTATTGGCATAAAATGCTTTAGTTATATCCAGGCCGAACTGAACAATTAGTATGGTCAGGAACATCACCGCAATTTTTAACGAACGGTTTTGAACGGAATTGACGTACAATGTACTGGCTGTACCTACCACAACCGTCCAGTGAAACAGGAGAGTAGGATTGAGGATGCACATCAGGAAGCCCTTAAAAAAATAGCCGGTTTGTTTTAGGCGTGAGGGGACAGTGTTATTATAATTCACTTCCGATTTTTTGAAGATATAATAAATACCGAGGGCAAAGAGAATGACACAGCCTATCATGCCCGCGTTCTGTTTGTCGTTGTTGGAAATATCAAAATATTGTGAACCAAACAGAATTGCGCCAACAAATACCACATCACTGGTTACCACACCCAATGCCAATGCGACACCAGCATGGAAGCCTTTTTCAATGCTCGTCTTTATCAACGCAAAAAATACAGGGCCTGTCAAAAACGTGAGCACTAATCCTATCCCAATCCCCCTGATTACAGCTTCTATCATTAATTATTGTAGGCTTTGGAATGTTGGTTGCCGTTAGCCGGGAACGAATATGCAACTTTTAACAGTAAACAACCAAACTTAAAATTCGGATTTTATTATTAGAAAAACTATGTGTCTATTTCTAAAAAATAATCTTTATGTTAGTGCTTTTATAATAAACTCAAAATCCAACCTAAGTTAGTAATGGAACAAAACAAACCTAAAGGTAACTCATCTGCCTTTTTTACACTCACAATTGTCTTTTTCTTTTGGGGGTTTGTTGCAGCAAGTAACGACATCCTGATCCCGGTGTTTAAAGAAAAACTTCATTTGCAGCAATGGCAGTCGCAGATGATCTCGTTTGCTTTCTATGTAGCTTACACAGTGGGTGCAATCATTTATTCATTTGTGTCTAAGCTGATCGGTGGCGATATTCTGAATAAACTCGGATATAAAAACGGTATCGTTTTAGGTTTGATCATTTCAACTATTGGTGCCTTGTTATTTTATCCGGCTGCTCAAAGCGCGTCGTTCGCATTGCTGATAACAGGTTTGTTTATTATTGGCTTAGGCTACTCGCTTCAGCAGACAGCGGCCAACCCGCTGGCTATTATCATGGGTAATCCTAAAACGGGTTCGCAAAGGCTGAATTTAGCAGGCGGGGTTAATAACTTCGGTACTACCATCGGCCCGGTGCTGGTGAGCCTTGCAATTTTTGGTTCGGTAGCCGCTAAAACGCAAGTAGCAAGTATCGAATCAGTTAAATATCCATATTTGGTTTTAGGTGCGTTGTTTATTGTTGTGGCCCTGATCTTTAAGTTTTCATCAGTGCCTAATAAAATAGATCATATCACAGAAGAGGATCATTCAAACGGTGACGTAGCAAAGGTTGATGTTCCTGTTGCTCCGCCGCGTAAAAATGCCCTTAAATACCCGCAGTTAGCGTTGGGTATGATCGCCATATTTGTGTACGTGGGGGTGGAAGTTTCTACGGCAAGTAATTTGCCGGAATTTATGAAAGAAAAGCTGCATACCGCTACAGGTGATATCGCACCTTTCGTATCTCTGTATTGGGCGAGTTTGATGATAGGTCGTTGGACCGCATCAGTAGGTGCCTTTAATTTATCAGGAGGCATAAAAAAGGTGTTGAATGTGGTGATGCCTTATATCGCTTTCATCGTTTTCCTTGTCATTAATTTGTTGGCACAACACGACGTTAGGCCGTTTTATATTTACCCCGCTATAATTGTTGTAATGATCATTGGTGATATGATGAGTAAAGGTAACCCGGCGCGTCAGTTATTGATCTCATCGGCTCTTGCTATTGTTGCATTAGCTATCGGGATAGCTACCGGAGGAATGGTGAGTGTATATGCCTTCATCAGCGTAGGTTTATTCTGCTCAACGCTGTGGCCGAGCATTTATGCTTTGGCGATAGCAGGTTTGGGAACACATACCAACGAAGGCTCCGGCTACCTGATCATGATGATCATGGGTGGTGGTGTTATCAGCTTGCTGCAAGGTTACCTGGCTTCGCCAAGTTTACTGGGTATCCAGTTGTCATACGTTGTAGGCATTGGGTGTTTTGCATACCTGGCATTTTATGCAGTAAGAACTAAAGCTGTTTTGATCAAACAGGGTATCGATTTCGACGCTATAGAAACAGGAGCGGGGCATTAATTTGTCATTCGCCACTGGTCATTAGTCATTAGTTTAAATTTACCTGATTGACACCGATCAGTGACCAATGACCAATGACTAATTAACTAATGACTAAACTAAGTTTCGATCATATTTTCATGAACCTGGCAACCGACCTGGCCCTGCGCTCACATTGCGTTAAGGCACAGGTCGGCGCTGTTTTGGTGAAGGATACACGTATTATTTCTATAGGCTATAATGGTCCGCCGGCAGGAACGCACAACTGCGATGAGGAATGGCCTGAAACGGGCTGTCCACGCGATGCCCGCGGAAGTTGTTCACTTGCACTTCATGCTGAAGAGAACGCCATATTATACGCGGTAAAAAACGGAGCCAATCTTGAAGGTTCGACCTTATATACCACGCTCTCACCATGCCTGCCTTGTGCGCGATTAATATTCTCAGCAGGTATCAAACACGTTTTCTTTATGAAATCATATGCTCAGTACAAAGGCTTACCAAGCGATGAGGGCGTTGATTTTTTGAACCGGTTTGGAGTGAATGCGGATAGGTTCGAGGTTGGTGATAGTGATTAGTTAACCGGTGATCGGTTAATCAGGATTAAAGCTATGTCATTGCAATGACGCGTAAAATCCTGCCAAATCACTTAGATCACTTAATCGTGTCCACCTTACCCAGCGCAAACTGCAGTTGCTCTTCAGGCGTCATATTGGTATTATCAAGGATGATAGCGTCAGGAGACCTTACGAGTGGACTTTCAGTACGCGTGGTGTCCTGGTAGTCTCGATGGGCGATGTTCTCAAATACTTCTTCAAGGGTAATGTCCGGGTTCTTTTCATGAAGCTCCTTATATCTTCTTTCGGCCCTGACTTTTGGGTCGGCGGTCATGAAGATTTTAAGTGTAGCATCCGGGAAAACAGTAGTGCCAATATCCCTGCCATCCATCACAATGTTTTTTGAACGGCCCATGCGCTGCTGTTGTTTCACCATTTCGTGTCTTACTTCACGCAGAGCAGCTACGGAACTTACATTGTCTGAAACCGGCATCTGGCGGATCTCCTCAGAAACTTCTTCATCATTTAATGTAATATGGGTTTGATAATCGCGGGCGTGAAAATTGAGGTGAATGTTTTTTAACGCTTCTGTGATTTGATCATGATCGTTCAAATCCACATGATTTCGCAAAAAATAAAGTGTCACCGCACGGTACATTGCTCCACTGTCGATATAAATAAAATGAAGCTTTTTGGCTAACGCTTTGGCTAAGGTGCTTTTACCACATGAAGAATAGCCGTCAATAGCTATCACAATATTATTGCTCATCGGAGGACTAATTTAATAAAATTAGTTGATTGGGTTAAGTGGTTGATTAAGTTGAATAGTTGATTAAGTTAAGTGGTTGATTGAGTTAAATAAAGTGAATAATTGCAAACTTTAGTTTTCTCGCCATTACAAGCCAATCTAACTTAATCAACTTAATCCAACTCCATCAACTAATAATTACCTTTGAAAAATGAACTTCACTAAAGACGAACTCCAAAAAGAGGTTACTTATAAAACATCCAGGAGCGGGGGCAAGGGCGGGCAAAACGTAAATAAAGTATCCAGTAAAGTAGAATTATTGTTTGATATCAACCAGTCGATCTTATTTACCGACGAGCAAAAAACATTACTGCAATCGAAGCTGCAAACCAGGCTGAACAAAGACGGGTACTTACAAGTAATGTGTGAAGAGGAGCGAAGTCAGTATCTGAATAAAAAGAAAGCACTCGAAAAGCTGCAATTGATATTGACGCATGCGCTTCATCAACCTAAATCACGCAAAGCTACAAAACCATCCAAGGCGATGATTGAAGCACGGCTCGCAAATAAAAAGCTTCAATCAGCCAAGAAAGCAAGTCGCAAAGGAGGCTTTGACGATTAATCAAACCTGTATAGCAGGGTAACTGATCCCCACTGATCGGCTTGCCGCATTTCTTTTACGTCCTTGGTGTGCAGGAAAACTGCTGCATCAATCACAAATCGTTTACCTGAATAACCAATTCCCAACTGATTGCTGAAGATCAAGCGTTCCGGATCAAGGGTTACTTCCATACTGCCAGCTTTGCGAGAATTGAATAAACTGCCCTGTATGGTAGCATCATAGGCAACCACATTGATTTGCGGCTTATAGTAGAAGAATAATTCTCTCTGGTTTAAGGGTTTAAAAGACCGCGATTTTATAGCAGTACTTTGCGTACTCAATGAGTTGAACAATTGATTAAAATCGCCCAAACGGAACATTGGGCCTATGCCCGCCCCTGTAAAGCCATTGCCCAAATTGGCGTAGCTGGTTAATGAAACGTCTGCCCAATCGCCTCTTGCCAGAAGGTGATTGTATTCGGCCGATAAGTTGAGCTCAAAATCATTATCAATTTGGTATTCCCAGCCTGTTGGCTTGTAAAGACCAAAAGCCCGGTGAACAAATTCCTGTATTGGGCGACCAATAGCCGCAGGGCCAACTACACCGATCTGTGCACCTATTTTCAAGTTGCTTTCGTCTTTGTACAACAGATTCAAAGTCGAACCAACATACAGGTAAGCTGCGAAGGGGCGATCGATATATTGAGGATCGTCGGCACCAGTAAAGTTGATACTTCCGCTGTGAGGGTTATAGAGTTTTTGTCCGAATTCAAACCCTAAAACTTTATTCTTCAGTTTAGCAGTATCTTTTACAATTAAAGCATGGCGGAAATAGCCGAAGTTTCCGGCAGTGTAGTATTTATCGGCGCCTTGTGCCAGGTACGAGTCGTCGTCTGTTTGAATGCCAATCTCATTACTGTGCGATTGGGCAAATACCTGAGTGCAGACACTGAAGCATAAAAAGAAACAGATTACTCTATAAGTCATCGGACAGGTTCAACAAATATGGGCTAAAATAAAAAAAGCCTCCCGAAATACAGGAAGCTTTTTAAAACTTAATCAACTATTTATTTAAAAGTATATCCTATGCTTATACCTCCTGCAGGGATAATGCCTTCATCATAAAGGATTGGTACAAACTCTATTTTGAAACTAATCCCTTTGTGCTCTGGTTGGTAGCGGTATCCTACAGAACCTGTAGCAACAAAGCCAGTTATCCTGTCGAACGACCACGTCTTACCTGTGTTATTGCCCGTGGAGTGCAGGAATGTGGCCCCTCCGCCGACCTGTAGCATCGAACTATGTTCGCCCATCAGATAGTTTATCTGGAACGGTACAGTTATTACGCTGTTCCCTTCTTGCGAAAACCCGCCTATACCCACTGTATAGCCCCATCCGTTTCGCTCTGCATTAAAGCGTGCATCATAGTTAGCCGAGATAGCTAAACCGGCGCCGCCAATTTGCAGATAATAATTTTTGGCCTTTATCTGGCTATAATCCGTAGTATCCTGTTCAGCAGTTTGACCACCTCCAATTGTATCGCGCTTGGTGATAGTTACCGTATCTTTCTTTATAATAGTTACTGTATCACGTTGCAGAATAGTAGTAGTATCTCTTTTTATAATGGTAGTTGTATCTTTCTTTAATATAGTAGTCGTGTCATGTTTTAATACAGTAGTGGTATCGTGTTTTGTTTTACCATTGGCGGCATTACCTGCAGCATTCTGATCGCCAACCTGTATTTCGCCGTTAGTTACTGTACCTGAGGCTGGATTGGCATTTCCTGCATTATTTTTATCACCAGCGGTAGCGTCTTGTCCAGGGGTAGCATTACCAGGGCTTGCATTTCCTGCTGCGCCAGCGCCGGGAGTAGGGATCACTGCCGGAACTTTACCTCCAGGCGCAGGTACTGTAGTAACTTGACCCTGGTTTCCACCACCACGCACCTGTATTACACCATCTGTAGGTGGTGCAACTATAGTTGTATTAGTAGGTTGATCGCCCGGATTATTTTTTACCTGTATGGTGCCTTCGGTTGGTGTATAGATCGTCCTGATCTTAGAAGCAGGGGCTACCTGGAAACCTTTGGCAACTGAGTCAGCTTTTGCGCCGCCATCCATATTAATTCCCGGATCTGGTTTTACCTGAGGCGAAGCTTTGGAAATCTTTGTAGGGACACCATTGATGATCAAAATGGTGTCTGCATTCCTGAGTATGGTTGCACCCCCTTTAATTACCAAAGTGGTATCAGAGGTAAGAACCTGTTTGTTTGACTTTTTCTTCGCTGTCGTATCTGTGTCACATACCATTCTGATCCTTGCTGATGCCGACGCTGTCAGTTTTAAACCTAACAAGCTCACCAGAAGCATTAGAATGATAACCCGGCCCTTAGATGTAAAAAAAATATTCATTATAAACACTATTTAGTTAGTTTAGCTAGCGGGTTTTACGTTACTGTAAATCAAAATGTTTCAGGTGCGTAGCTAAATATAAAAAAGTAAAGCCCTCCGGGAGGGAGGGCTTGGTGTAACTTATTAATAATGAGGTTACTTACTGGTCTTAATTAATTCATAACGGGGTTTAGATCTTCTTTTGCCGTAAGATCTAAAGCATTATTTACTTTTTCAGATAAAAGTGCCATATCAATTACCTCTTTCATGTCGGTAACATAATGGAATTTAAGGTCTTTAATATAGTCCTCTTTTATTTCATTAATATCCTTTTGATTTGATTTACTCAGGATGATCTCTTTTATGTTGGCACGTTTGGCTGCCAGTATTTTTTCTTTAATGCCACCTACAGGTAAAACACGTCCGCGAAGTGTGATCTCACCCGTCATAGCCAAATGAGGTTTTACCTTACGTTGGGTAAATGCAGAGGTTAAGGCAGTCAGCATAGTTATACCTGCCGAAGGCCCATCTTTTGGGGTAGCGCCTGCAGGTACGTGTACATGCACATCCCATTGATCAAATATCTTTGGATTAATATCAAAATCTTTCGCATGTGCCCTTAAATAAGCTAACGCGATGGTGGTCGATTCCTTCATTACATCGCCAAGGTTACCGGTTAAGGTCAAACGACCCTTTCCGGGACTTAAACTTGCCTCGATAAACAAAATATCACCGCCAACGGATGTCCAGGCCAAACCGGTCACTACACCAGCTACGTCATTACCCTCGTAAAGATCTTTATCAAAAATTGGTGCGCCTAATATTTTCTCGATATCCTTTTTTGATACCTGCGGAATGTGCTGTTCTTCCATCGCAATGGTTTTTGCAATGCCACGCACCACAGAACCGATCTTTTTCTCAAGCGAACGCACACCCGACTCACGGGTATAATCCTCTATCAGTTTTTCAAGAACATCGTTTTTAATAACAACATCTTTGGCTTTTAATCCATGTGCCTCGCGTTGTTTTGGTACCAGGTGTTGTTTGGCTATCTCGATCTTTTCTTCGATTGTATAACCATTTACGTCGATGATCTCCATGCGATCCAGCAATGCGGGCTGTATGGTGCTCAGCGAGTTGGCAGTTGCGATGAACATCACGTTTGAAAGGTCGAAATCAACCTCCACGTAATGATCATAAAATGTGCTGTTCTGCTCAGGGTCTAGAACCTCTAGTAAAGCTGATGACGGGTCGCCCCTGAAATCGTTACCCACTTTATCTATCTCGTCCAGTATGAATACCGGGTTTGCCGCGCCAGCTTTTTTAATAGCCTGAATGATACGGCCCGGCATAGCGCCGATATAGGTTTTACGGTGACCCCTGATCTCTGCTTCATCCCTGATACCGCCCAAAGCCATGCGCACATATTTGCGTCCCAATGCTTTGGCTATTGACTTACCTAAGGAAGTCTTTCCAACTCCCGGGGGGCCAACTAAACACAGGATAGGGGCCTTCATGTCGTGCTTGAGCTTGAGTACAGCCAGGTATTCAATAATACGTTGCTTTACTTTATCGAGACCAAAATGGTCTTTATCTAATACCTTTTGAGCGCGTTTCAGGTCGAAGTTATCCTTGGTAAACTCGCTCCATGGCAAATCGAGTAATAACTCAAGGTAGTTGATCTGAACAGAGTAGTCCGCCGCAGCAGGGTTAGTGCGTGCCAGCTTTTCAAGCTCCTTGCTAAAATGGCCGTTAACTTCTTTCGCCCATTTCTTTTTAGCGCCCCGCTTACGCAGATCTTCAATTTCAAGATCCGGTGAATTTCCGCCAAGTTCCTCCTGGATAGTTTTTAGCTGCTGGTTAAGGAAGTAATCACGTTGCTGTTTGTCCAGATCGACGCGTACTTTGCTTTGTATCTGGTTCTTCAGCTCCATCATTTGCAGGTCGAGCGTCAAATGCTCTAATACCAATTTCGTCCGTTCGCGCAGGTTAGCAACCTCAAGCAGGCGTTGCTTGGCTGCCATATCCGCATTCATATTGGATGATATGAAATTGATCAGGAACGAAGTGCTCTCAATATTTTTGATCGCAATGCCAGCCTCGCTCGGAATATTTGGCGAAAGTTGTATAATGCTCATGGCCATATCCTTAATGGACGATACCGTGGCCTTAAATTCTTTGTCTTCTTTTGGTTTTACTTCTTTAAAAGGTTCGATTATGGCCTTTAAATAAGGCTCACTTTGAACTTCTTCTTTCAGTATAAAGCGTTTTTTGCCCTGTAGTATCACTGTTGTGTTACCATCAGGCATTTGCAGCATTTTTATAATGAGAGCTATGGTGCCTACTTTGTGCAGTTGGGTAAATGTCGGATCTTCGATAGCAGTATCCTGTTGTGCTACAACACCGATTATTTTTTTGCCTTTGTTAGCGTCGCGTATTAGTTTGATCGACTTATCTCTGCCTACCGTAATCGGTATAACCACTCCCGGAAACAGTACCGTATTGCGCAAAGGCAAAATCGACATAATATCCGGAATGTGCTCATTGTTCATTTCCTCTTCATCTTCTGATGACATGAGCGGAAAAAACTCTGATTCCTCATTTATAATAGGTAAAGCATTTTTAAAATCGAATGGATCAAAACTCATCAAATTCCCTTTCTATCTCGTTGGTTGAAAAACGTCATATTGTCAGCTTGTAAAGCTACACCAATAATATTAATGGGCAAAAAACTGTTGGTTGCCGCAGTAACCTTATTGTTCAAGAGCTATGCCAAGATGAAAATATTACGAATTGTTGCGGTTAATATTATGTAAACTTATGATTTTTTGCGGTTTATATCAATGTTGGCAGATATAAGCGGATGTGTCAAAGAATGGTCGGGAGGGTGAAAAAAAGTCAGCATAGTTTAATAGGGTCTTTAGAGGCTGTTTGAACGTGATTTTTAATAAAATGATACATTAATATAATATTTTTACACAAAATAAGTTAATAGTGCGTAAGGTGAAGTTTACCATTTTTATTTTACAAACTGATTTTTTGATGAAGGGTAATGCAATACTGGCTTTTTTAATCGTTTCTACGCTTAATACGGCGATAGCGCAGAATGCCTATTTCAAGATGGGGCAGCAGGCTTTTTTGGATGGCGACTTCAAATCGGCCGTTAGCCACCTCGAAAAATCATGCATTATCGATTCGACCAACTCAAGCGCGCTCTGGATGCTTGGCTACTCTTATTACCACAGCGAAAATTATAAGAAATCGATACAAGCATATAATAAGGTGATTGCTATAAAACCAGCCGATGGTTCTGCCTATTATTACCGGGCAAGGGCGAAAAGCTTTTTTGCTAAAGACAATCACCTGACTGACCAGGATAAAGAAAAAAATCTTTTGGGTGCTATTCTGGATTATACCAAAGCCATTGCGGTTGATCCTAATAACATGCAGGATAACATCAAATACTTTCAGAACAGGGCGATTGCTTACCGCGATTACAGCGACTTTAAGCTACAACCCGGTTCCCGCTTCTACGACAAGAACCTGGCAATAAACTCATTAAAAGCCGCTATTCAGGATTTTGAGAAGGTATTGTCTGACAACCCATCCCGCCAGGATATTTCCAATTTATTGGAATCTGTCAAGGGGAAATTGAGCAGCATTAATGTTGTTGCCACCAAAACGGCACGTCACTAATTTATTTCAGTAATCCGCTTATGCGATAGGTATCCGTGCCGAGTACCCGTACACGTTGTTTTTTTGCGATTACATAAAGTGAATCCGGAAAATAGCTTAGCTTCTCGGTGTTTTCATACAATATGTTTTTCGTATGATTGACGATCATGATCCACTTTAACCTGCCATTCTCCGTTTTCACAACTACTTTTTGTGTTTTAAGATTGGGATCTTTGGCCATATAAATGGCAATGTTTTCTGAATTGCTTACATCATAACTGCTTTGCCAGGCAGGCCTGTTAATGTCTGATTGGGTAAACAGGTTTAATTCGGCGCCCCAATCAGAGATATGTACTTTTTGCGTCTCAGATGCCTGGTTGTGGATCACAGTTTTGGTAACCAAAGGATTTTCTTTAGTCAACCGTGCTGAATCAGCCTCAAAATAACCTTTGATATCAAAAAAGGTTTTGGTATCAGCTGCGGCATTGCTATCCCGTTTACAGGAAGCAATGCCCAGTAATAATATAAATGAGGATATTAAAAGAAGAGATCTTTTATACCAATACATCTCCGGTCATTTCTTTTGGAATATCCACCCCGATCATTTTCAGGATAGTAGGAGCAATATCACCCAGTTTGCCATCTCTTACAGCTTTTACATCATTATCGATCACAATACATGGTACCAGGTTGGTGGTGTGCGCTGTATTAGGTGAGCCGTCATCATTGATCATATAGTCAGCATTACCATGATCGGCGATGATGATGAACGAATAGCCATTCTCAATGCCGGTTTCTACAACAGCTTGTGTACAGCGGTCAGCCGTTTCAGCAGCTTTTATAACTGCCTCAAACACGCCGGTATGCCCCACCATGTCGGTATTGGCAAAATTCAGGATCACTACATCGGGCCAGCCGCTTTCCAATTCAGGAATAATGGCGTCTTTTATCCCTTCGGCACTCATTTCAGGCTGAAGATCATAGGTGGCTACTTTTGGCGATGGTATCAGTAAACGTTTCTCGTTTTCAAATTCTTTCTCGCGTCCACCTGAGAAGAAAAACGTTACGTGAGGGTATTTCTCGGTCTCAGCAATACGAATCTGGTTCTTATCTGCATCTTGCAATATCTCGCCCAATGTTTTGGTCAGATCATCCTTAGTGAACACAACACGGACATTCTTAAATGTCTCGTCGTATGTAGTCATAGTGACATAATGCAGGTTAAGGGGATGCATGTTCTGCTCAGGGAAAGCCTTTTGGGTTAATGCCTGGGTAATTTCGCGACCACGGTCAGTCCTGAAGTTAATGCAGATCACCACATCATCATTCTTGATTACAGCCAAAGGTGCACCGTTTTCATCAACACGGACAATCGGCTCAACAAACTCATCGCTAACGCCTGCTTCATATGATTCTTTTACTGCGGTTAGTATATCCTGAGCATGTTTTCCGGTACCGTTAACCAACAGGTCATACGCTTTTTTAACGCGTTCCCAGCGGTTGTCGCGGTCCATCGCAAAATATCTGCCTATAGCTGAAGCGAGTTTTATAGGTGTATTTTTAATATGATCCTCTAATTCACCAATAAATTTCACGCCTGAATTCGGGTCAGTATCGCGGCCATCTAAAAAGGCATGGATATAAACTTTTTCCAGGTCGAATTGACCAGCGGCATCGCAAAGGCCTTCCAAATGTCTTATGTGAGAGTGAACACCGCCATCAGAAACCAGTCCGATAAAGTGTACATCCTTATTATTCTGTTTAGCGTATTCAAAAGCCTCTTTAATTACCGGGTTGGTTGGGAATTCATTATCATCCACCGCTTTATGAATTCGGCCTAGTTCCTGGTAAACAATGCGCCCTGCACCCAGGTTCATGTGTCCAACCTCCGAGTTGCCCATTTGTCCGCCAGGCAAACCTACTGCTGTGCCCGAAGCTTCCAGTTTTGAATTAGGATATTTCTGCAGCATCGAATCAAAGAAGGGCGTGTTGGCTGCAAGTATCGCGTTTGATTTGTCATTGCGGCCGTAACCCCAGCCGTCGAGTATAATTAGTACTACTTTTTTGTTTTTTTCCACAATGCAAATATAATGGCAACGTTTTAATATGAGAATGCGTTTAATAGGATTAATTTTTGGATTGGGCTTATTTCGGATAATTCAATTAACTGATATGAAGCTGCTATACTCATTTGTTCTCTTTATTCCTTTGCTTTTCACCTTCGCAACTCCAGAGGATGTCATAGACAGGACTGCCGAATTATTAAAAGACGGGAACACTCACGAACTTGCCGCTACTTTTTCATCCAGCATTGAAATGACGATTTTAGGCGAAGCCAATGTTTATTCTAACACCCAAGCCGAGCAGGCTTTAGCTGATTTTTTCAAACGTTGCCAGCCACACTCAGCAAAAGTGCTGCACCGTATTACTTCCAATACTCATTATCAATATGCAGTGATCATTCTTAATACTTCCAATGGTACCTATCGCACCTGTGTATCGCTGAAAAGTGTGAACGGAAAATTTGAAGTGAGTGAAATGCGGATAGAAGCTGAAAAAACAAAATAATCGGCAATTGTTTATACTTTTGAGCCATAATACTCAAAAGTTTGGATAAAGAATATATACACTCCTTTATAGCCAATGCTTTAGCCGAAGATGTTGGCGATGGCGATCATACCTCACGGGCAACTATTCCCGCCGGAACGCAAGGAAAAGCAAAATTACTGGTAAAAGACACTGGCATATTAGCCGGTGTTGACTTGGCCCTCGAAATATTTAAGCAGGTCGATCCCGATCTGAAGATGAACGTGCTGCTACAAGACGGTGCGCCAATAAAGCCAAAAGATATTGTTTTAGAAGTAGAAGGTGACGCGCAAAGTATACTGACAGCCGAACGCCTGGTGCTGAACTGTATGCAGCGCATGTCGGGCGTAGCTACTAAAACTCATGAGATAGCTGAGTTGCTAAAAGGAACAAGAACCAAAGTATTGGATACCCGGAAAACCACCCCTGGGATGCGCTACCTCGAAAAATTGGCCGTGAAAATAGGAGGAGGGGTTAATCACCGCTTTGGTTTGTTTGATATGATACTGATCAAAGATAATCACGTGGATTATTCGGGCGGAATTAAACGGGCCATTCAGAATGCGAAGGATTATTTACAGAAAACTGGCAGGAAGCTAGCGATCGAAATAGAAGTACGCAACCTGGAAGAATTGCAGCAAGTATTAGATGCAGGCGGTATTGACCGTATCTTGCTGGATAACTTTAATTTTGATGACTTGCGGAAAGCTGTAGGCATGGTCGGTGGTAAATTTGACACCGAGGCATCAGGAGGCATTACGATAGAGAATATCCGTCAGTATGCTGAATGCGGTGTCGATTATATTTCAGTTGGAGCGTTGACACACTCAGTGAGAAGCCTGGATTTGAGTCTGAAGGCGGTTAAATAGTCATTGGTCAATCGTCAATGGTGAGTAGTCAATATGAATATATAATCTTTAAAATCACTTAATCGTGTCCATACAATCTTTTAAAATCGTTTAATCGTGTCAAATTTTATTAATATTGTGCAGCAATGATTAACGAATACACGATTTGGGCGCTCGTTTTAGCTTACCTGTTGGGATCTATCCCGACAGCGGTGTGGATTGGACGGGCGTTTTATGACATCGATGTGCGTGAATATGGCAGCGGTAACGCCGGGGCTACTAATACCTTTAGGGTGTTGGGTAAAAAAGCCGGCATACCTGTAATGCTTATTGATATACTTAAAGGATTTACCGCTACCAAACTGGTTGTATTCATAGGTATTTCAACCACCGGCGGCCCACACTCTGTATCCTATATCAATCTTGAATTAGCTTTGGGGATCGCTGCGGTTATGGGACACTTGTTCCCTGTGTTTGCAGGCTTCCGTGGCGGTAAGGGTATTGCGACACTATTTGGAATGGTATTGGCGGTACATCTGCAAGCTGCATTACTTTGTGTCATCGTGTTTATCATTGTGCTGCTTATTACCCGTTATGTATCACTTAGTTCCATTATCGCGGGCTTTACTTATCTTATTGGCGTAACTTTTGTATATCCCTTATATATCCGTTCGGTGATCATTTATGGCATGTGTATTTGTGCCCTTATATTGGTTACCCATCAAAAAAATATTGAACGATTATTAAAGGGAAAAGAATCAAAAGTCAATCTCTTCAAACGAAAGGAGGCCTGATATGGTCAAAATAAAATCTTCATTATTCATATGTTTGCTGGCGACCTTAATCGCCTGCTCCACTGTCCCGTTAACAGGACGAAAACAATTCAGCCTTGTCGGTGATAGTGAGATCAACACGTCAGCTGCGCAAAGTTATAAGCAGCTTTTGACAGATCCAAAAACTACAGTGATCAGCGGTACCCGCGATGCTGAAAGCGTTAAAAGGGTTGGGAATAAATTGTCTGTCGCAATCGAGAATTACCTCAAACAAAATGGGTATGGCGATCAATATAGTTTCAATTGGGAGTTTAATTTGATCCAGAGCAAAGAGGTAAATGCCTGGTGCATGCCCGGTGGTAAGGTTGCGGTTTATAGCGGTATTTTACCTATCACGATGGATGATGCCGGGTTAGCGACGGTAATGGGTCACGAAATTGGTCACGCCATTGCAAGGCACTCTGCCGAACGGATCTCACAACAAATGGCAGCTCAAGCAGGAGGCGCTGTGGTTGGCGCTGCTACATCTGACAAATCACAAACTACACAGACTGTTGTTAATGAACTTTATGGTGTAGGCGGACAATTGGTGTTATTAAAATACTCAAGAAACCAGGAATCAGAAGCTGACCGGTTAGGTTTGATCTTTATGGCTATGGCAGGATATGATCCTAATTATGCTGTTTTATTCTGGCAACGAATGGCTGCGCAAAATAAAGGTGGTGCTCCACCCGAATTTTTGAGTACTCACCCGGCAGATGCAACGCGTATTCAAGCGATAAAGAATAGTATTCCTGAAGCAATGAAGTATTATCGTCATTAAATGATCTTATGGTTATGCCGGCACCTAAACCTGCATTCTTGACCGCAAAATGGAATAACCTGATCATGCTGAACTATGAGGTTGATCCGGATATTCTGAGACCTCATATACCGCCTTTTACCGAACTTGATCTTTGGCAGGGGAAGGCACTGGTGAGTATGGTGGGTTTCCTTTTCAGAGATACAAGAGTGAAAGGAATCAAATGGCCATTTCATATCAATTTTGAAGAAGTAAACCTGCGATTTTACGTAAAGTATTATGATGGTGCAGAGTGGAAACGCGGAGCAGTGTTTATAAGTGAGATAGTGCCCAAAGCCATTATTGCCTCCATTGCCAATAATTTGTATAAAGAGCATTACAGTGCTATGCCGATGAAGCATAATATCAATCCCATCTCTGAAGATAGCACTCAATATCTATACGAGTGGAAACTAAATGGACGTTGGAGCCGCTTAGGCGGAACGGTGAGTAATAAATTGGCGCCGATTGCTGCCGGTAGCCAGGAAGAGTTTATACTGGAGCACTACTGGGGATACAATAAGATCGGAAAAGAACTGACGATGGAGTACCAGGTAGAACATATAAGCTGGTATGCAGGAACTGTAACCGATGCAATATTTGATGCTGATATAGCTCTCCTGTATGGAAAAGAATTTGAACCGTTCTTAGGTTCTCAGCCTTACTCCGCTTTTTTCGCAGATGGTTCGGATATCATCGTCAGGGGTGGGACGAAAATCCGCTTTGCCCCAAAACGTCAAGAATTGCCTGTGCTTTAAGCAGGCATTCCTCATATTCTTTTTCAGGCTCAGCATGATAGGTAATGGCACTACCTACCTGGAAGGATAAGTATCGATTTGTTGCATTATAAAGCATTGTGCGAATCACTACGTTAAAATCAAAGTCACCATCCGGACTAAAATATCCCACGGCACCCGAATATACTCCGCGTTTGCTGCGTTCGTATTCCTCCATCAATTGCATAGCACTGATCTTTGGAGCGCCCGTCATGCTTCCCATCGGGAAGGTATTTTTTATAGCCTCGACTTCCGAAACATCATCCTTCAACTCACACACAACCGTCGATATCATCTGGTGAACTTGACTGAAACTATAAATACCAAAAAGTTCTTCGGTAGCAACGGTGCCTGCTTTGGCTGATTTGGTCAGATCGTTTCGCACGAGATCGACGATCATTACGTTCTCCTGCAATTCTTTTGGATGACCTTTCAGGCTTTCTTTGGACAGATTATCGGATTCTATATCATCATGCCTCTTTGAAGTTCCCTTGATAGGCTGTGAGATTAATTTATTATCACGTTTTGCCAGAAAGCGTTCAGGAGAGGCAGATAAAATATATTTATCCTTCACCTTAAAAAATGCAGTGAATGGGTTAGGGGAAATGCTGTTTAGTTTAATAAATGCCGTTAATGGATCGATAGCAGCATCTTCTGCAAGAAATTCCTGGCAAAAATTGGTTACATAAATATCCCCGCGACTGATGTGCTCTTTAATCTTAATTACTGTATCGATGTACTCTTGTTTATTAAAACGAGAGTTTAAAATTACCGGATGATTGGTGTTATTATCCGGAATAGACTGAGCATTGATTTCATTTAAAAGCCATTCAGAATCATCAGAAACAAGCTCAAGCTGACCATCTTTAATAATTAATAGATGCAACGGTGCAAAGAAATATAAATCCGGAAATTGCAGGTGGTCAGGATTGTGAGATCCCAGCTTTTCAACCTCGTTCTTTAGGTCATAAGTTAAAAGGCCTGTAATCCATCCGCGATTTTTAGCGCGGAAACTTTCAAGTGCCTCAAAAGAGGAACCAGTTGTTACGATCAATTCGCTTTTAACTCCAACGGCCAGGAGTAGATCAAATTTTGAATACTGATCGCTGAAATTATTGGAATCCAGGTAACAAAACACATCGAATGATGAGGCCCATTGCAAGGCTTTTTGTTTGAAGATTTCGGGATCGGTTACCGGGATAATCACGGTGTAAAAGTAATCAAGTAAAATGAAAAGGCCCCCTGCATTGCAAAGAGCCTTCGTATGATTTTCGTAAAATTGATCTTAGTGCAACTGCAAAGTCTGCTTACGATCTGGACCTACTGATAAAAATTTCACTGGAACGCCTAATTCTGCTTCCAGAAAATCAATATATGATTTCAATTTCGCAGGTATTTCAGATAATTCTGTGATGCCTGTCAGGTCTTCATTCCAGCCGTCTATTTCTTTATAAATAGGCTTTGGTTTTACCGAGCAGATATCATAAGGCATATAGTCAATAACCTCGCCATTGTAGTTGTAATGTGTACAAGCGTAGATTTTTTCAAATCCGCTCAATATGTCAGCTTTGGTCATTACCAATTGTGTAACACCGCTCAGCATTATGGCGTATTTTAATGCAGGAAGATCGATCCAGCCGGTACGACGTGGTCTGCCTGTTGTAGCACCAAACTCATGGCCGATGCGACGAAGCTCTTCACCTGTTTCGTTTTCCAGCTCAGTAGGGAAAGGGCCGCCACCAACACGGGTGCAGTAAGCTTTAAAAATACCGATCACATCACCAATCTTACTTGGAGCAACGCCCAAACCAGTACAAGCACCCGCCGCAGTAGTGTTTGATGAAGTTACGAACGGATATGAACCAAAATCGATATCCAGCATCGCACCTTGCGCACCTTCAGCTAAAACTTTCTTGCCTTCTTTCAGATAGGTATTTACCAAATGCTCAGAATCAACCAGCGGGAAATTATGGATCAGCTCGATCGCTTCAAAGAATGCTTTTTCGCGTTCGCTGAAGTCAGGCACCTCGCCATATAGTGATTGTAGCATAGAAGTATGCTTATCAACGAGTTTTTGGTAGCGTTCTTTAAAGTCAGGCAGAATAGTATCGCCGATACGCAAACCGTTACGACCTGTTTTATCCATGTAAGTCGGACCGATACCTTTCAAAGTTGAACCGATTTTACCTTCGCCCATTTTCTTTTCAGAAGCAGCGTCCAGTAATTGATGGGTAGGTAATATCAGGTGTGCTTTTTTAGCGATTACCAGGTTCTTTTTCGCCAGCAGGTCATGCCCGGCATCTTTAAGCTTTTCTAATTCTTTTTTCAGGGTGATCGGGTCGATCACTACGCCGTTGCCGATCAGGTTAAGCGTGTTCTCAAAAAATATCCCTGAAGGAATGGTATTTAAAACGAATTTCTTTCCGTCGAACTCAAGGGTATGTCCGGCATTGGGTCCGCCCTGGAAACGTGCAATCAGGTCATAACCTGCACTTAATACGTCAACAATTTTTCCTTTACCCTCGTCGCCCCATTGGAGGCCTAATAATACGTCAACAGCCATTTAAATGATATTGAATTTTATCAAAGGTGGCAAAGTTATACTTTTCTCTCACAAAACCCTGCCTTTAGTTTTTCACAATTTCCATAAAGGTTAAGGGAGTGGTGTTTGATCTCGAATTTGAGCAGTCCGCCCATCATACTTTGTATCTGCTGGATACGCGGGTCGCAAAATTCTACCACTTTTCCACAGTCTATACAGATGATATGATCGTGCTGTTTGTAGCCATACGATTTCTCAAACTGGGCCATGTTTTTGCCAAACTGGTGTTTGGTCACCAGGTCGCACGATACCAGCAACTCCAGTGTATTATACACGGTAGCGCGGCTCACGCGGTATTTTTTATTTTTCATGTGGATGTACAACGATTCCACATCAAAATGATCAGTACGCGAATAAATTTCTTCCAGTATGGCAAAGCGCTCAGGTGTTTTCCTGAGGTTTTTATTTTCGAGATAGGCTTCGAAAATTTTTTTTACCATAGCTGCTGTTTCCTGTTGAGACATAGTATTTTATTAACGGGTCAAAGTTATTAATAATTAAAGAGAGTCAAGAATCAAGATACAAGAATCAAGACAGATGCGCCCTATCCTGGCTCTTGACACTTGTTTCTTGACTCTTTCTTCAAGACGCTTTCTCTATCGCCGAATCGAACCGGTTTACCGAAGTGACACCCTTCACCTGCTTCAAACGTTTGATCAGGTTGTCAAGATGCTCGGTGTCATTTACATAAACCATTATAGATCCCTCAAAAATTCCGTTATCACTATCTACAGTAATTGAGCGCATATTCACTTTAAAGTCGTTCGATATAACTGTGGTTAGCTTGTTAATCAGACCCACGTCATCAATGCCTGTAATTCGCAAGCCGGTCAGGAAGGCCAGTTCCTGCTGGTTGGTCCAGCGGGCCTTTACAATGCGGTAACCGTAATTGGCCATTAACTTGGCGGCATTAGGGCAATTGGTGCGGTGTATTTTGATGCCGTCACTTACAGTTATAAAGCCAAAAACATCATCACCAGGGATAGGGTTGCAGCAGTTGGCCAGCTTATAGTCAATCTTTTGCATATCCTCGCCAATCAGCAGCATGTCACTGTCTTTGGCCTTGATATTGCGTAGCAGGCCCTGTACCTGTTCGGCTTCAATTTTTTCCTGCGGCTTGTTCTCTATTACTTTCTCCGAAGCCTGGTATTCCTTCAGGTCCTTCATATCAATGGTACCCTGGGCAACATTGTAGAACAGGTCCTGGGTGGATTGCAGCTTAAAGTAATAGCTGATCTTATGGATATTTTCAGAGTTGTAAGTGATCTTGAGCGATTTCAATTTGCGCTCCAATATCTCCTTACCCTCGTCTGCAACCTTGCGTTTTTCTTCTTTTAAGGCTGATTTGATTTTTGCTTTGGCCTTTGCGGTCACCACAATATTCAGCCAGTCCTCTTTCGGAGTCTGCTTGCTTGAGGTGATAACCTCTACCTGATCTCCGTTTTGCAGCTTATAGCTCAGCGGAACCAGTTTATGGTTCACTTTTGCGCCAATACAGCTTGCACCTACGTCGGTATGTATCTCAAAAGCAAAATCAAGCGCGGTGGCATTCTGAGGTAGCTGAATAAGTGCTCCTTTTGGTGTAAAAATGAATATCTCATCAGAGAAAAGGTTCATTTTAAAATCATCCAAAAAGTCGAGTGCATTTGATTCAGGGTTTTTCAGCATATCACGCACCTTTTGCACCCATTGATCTAAGCCGCTGTCGGACGATGATTCTTTGTATTTCCAATGTGCAGCAAAACCCTTTTCGGCAATCTCATTCATACGTTTAGTCCGTATCTGTACTTCAACCCACTGTCCGCGAGGGCCCATAACCGTAGTATGCAATGATTCATACCCATTTGCTTTAGGCGAGGATATCCAGTCGCGCAGACGATCGGGATTTGGGCGGTACAGGTCGGTAACTATCGAGTATGCTTTCCAGCATTCAGACTTTTCATTTTCGGGGGTGCTATCCAAAATGATCCTGATAGCAAAGAGGTCATACACTTCCTCAAAAGGTATAGCCTTTTTCTTCATCTTGTTCCAGATCGAGTGGATAGATTTCGGCCTCCCAAATACGTCAGAATGTAATCCCTGGCCCTCAAGCACCTTTTTCAGAGGCTCAATAAAGTCACGGATAAACTTTTCCCGTTCGGCCTTTTTCTCATTCAGCTTATTTTTAATGAACTGATAAGTTTCGCGCTCCATGTATTTCATAGAGAGGTCTTCCAGTTCGGATTTTATAGCATATAGACCCAAACGATGAGCTAGTGGGGCGTATAAATACACTGTTTCTGACGAAAGCTTTAGCTGCTTATCGCGTGGCATAAATTCCATCGTCCGCATATTATGCAGGCGATCGGCCAGCTTGATTAGGATCACCCTGACATCATCTGCAAGGGTGAGTAGCATTTTACGGAAATTCTCGGCTTGAAGGGAGCTATTGGTATCAAATACGCCGGATATTTTAGTCAGGCCATCTATGATTTTAGCTACTTTTTTGCCAAACTCTCTTTCGATATCGTCCAGCGTAACATCAGTGTCCTCTACTACGTCATGCAGTAAGGCACATACGATGGAAGTGGTACCAAGTCCGATCTCTTCAGCAGCAATTTGTGCAACCGCTATGGGGTGATATATATAAGGTTCGCCGGATTTGCGGCGCATATCTTTATGGCTTTCCAGTGCCATATCGAATGCTTTACGTATCATCCGCTTGTCACCTTTTTGCAAAGTTGATTTACTGGCACGTAGTAAAGCACGGTATCTTTTCAGTATCTCATTCTTTTCGGCTTCTATATCAATCACTAAATCTTTCATGTGCGTTTACCCGTATAATATGTAACTGGCTTGCAATTAAATGGATTAATTGCAGTTGTATTTAAATACCCAAAAAATAATTTAATTTTGTAATACGTAAAATTATGAAATTTCTTGGTTTTCTTCTGGTGTTTTGCTGTAGTGCGGCTTTTGTAAAAGCCCAGGAGCAACTGCCTCGTACTATACCCACGGGCAAAAATGATACCATCAAAACATATCTTACAAATATTGACGGTGAGCTGATGCCGATGATTGTTACACAAGAGGTGAAGATAGTTGATGTAAGAATATTCAAGAACAAGGCCGACCATGATGCTTATAATCGTTTGAGGTATAATGTTTATAAAGTGATGCCCTATGCGAAGCTGGCCGCTGAAAGATACCAGAAATTACAGCGTAGCCTGGCCACAACAGCCGACAAAAAGGTGCAAAAACGGATGGTTGATACCTGCGAAACAGAAATAAAAGCTTTGTTTAAGAACGAAATTGAAAACCTGACAATTAGTCAGGGTGAGATATTGATTAAATTGATTGACAGGCAAACTGGTACCACCAGTTACCAAATGGTAAAGGATTTGAAGGGCGGACTGAAGGCGTTTATGTTTCAGTCTGTTGCAAGGTTCTTTGGCCATAACCTGAAGGAAACTTACGACCCAAACGAGGAAAGAGATATCGAAGCAATTCTACAACAGGCAGGATACTATTCCTATCAGAATTAATGGATAATAACAGCATCTACCAGTTTAATGTTCAACAATTAAACGGTGAAGAGATAAACTTATCTGATTACAAGGATAAGGTACTATTAGTTGTCAATACCGCATCCGAATGCGGATTTACCCCTCAGCTTAAAGATTTAGCCACATTAAAGGAGCAATTCAAAGACCAGGACTTTGAAATTCTGGCATTCCCGTCCAATGATTTTGGAGGGCAGGAGCCTTTAGACGGAATGGAAATAGAAGAATTTTGTAAAAAAATGGGAACTAATTATCCTGTTTTTGAAAAGATCAGGGTGCGGGGGCCTTATGCACATCCGTTGTACAAGTTTTTTGCTGATAAAAAACTAAATGGAAAGCTAAAGTCGACCCCGAGATGGAATTTCCATAAATTCCTGGTAAGCAAAGCCGGGCAGGTTACCGACTTTTTTTACCCTTTTACGAAACCGACCTCTTCCAAAATCCGGAAGAAAATTGCACGTTTGCTGTCGGCATAAATTTTTTATATGAAATTAGATATACTGGTACTGCCAGTTCACCCCGACGACGCTGAATTGGGTTGTTCCGGCACCATTGTCAAAGAGATTGCTCTGGGCAAAAAAGTAGGTATAGTCGACCTGACCCGTGGTGAATTAGGAACACGCGGATCAGCCGAGATACGTGATCAGGAAGCCATCGCGTCGGCTAAAATATTAGGGCTTGCTGTACGCGACAACCTCGGTCTGCCGGACGGCTTTTTTGAAAACAATAAGCCTCATCAATTAAAAGTGATCGAAACTATCCGCCGGTTTAAGCCTGAGATAGTCATCACTAATGCCTATCATGACCGCCATCCTGATCACGGCCGGGCAAGTGACCTGGTGGAAGACTCTGCATTTTTATCCGGATTACGCAAGATCGAAACCTACTATAACGGTGAGAAGCAGCAGGAATGGCGTCCAAACCTGGTACTGCATTTTATTCAGGATAATTACATTAAGCCTGATATCCTGGTTGATGTAACCGAATACTGGGATAAAAAGATAGAAAGTATTCATGCATTTGGCTCGCAATTTTATAACCCAGAATGGGAAGGCGAACCACAAACCTATATTTCGTCACCCGAATTTATACAGGTGATTGAAGCAAGGGCCAGGGAATATGGAAAAAGTATCGGTGTGAAATTTGCCGAGGGCTTTATATCGCGAAAGATATTAGGTGTGAACGATCTGTTTGATCTGAAATAATATATGTAGAGACGCAATGCATTGCGTCTCTATCTACATTCCTTTAGGCTCTAACATATTCGAAGCGGTTATTATCGTCGCTTCTCTCACGCCTCAATTTATTTTCTTTCGCAAGCTTTAATAATATTCCGGAAAGTTCAGATGTTTTAAAGTCTGAATCATAGCTTTCTTTGCAATAATCGGCTATTTCGGAAATAGAGTGGCTGGAATTGAAGAAATCAGTTAGTAACAACTGGTTTAAAACCTTCGTAGCCCCAGGTTTTTTGCGACCATTGGTTGACAGGTTTTCATCCTCATCGGCCTGTCTTATTCTCCGTACTCTCCTGTTGAACGCATCAACTCCATCGGTTTCTCCTTTTTCAGACTCAATCATAGCGTCAAGCAGTCGGTCGATTACTTTTACCTGTACAGCCTCAGAACGGAATGAGTTAACAACTTCCGAGATTTCTAATAGTTGTTTTTTTAGTTTTTCAATATGCTTGCTCATGGTATATGTATCTACTATCCTCCTGGAATATTTAAAATGCAAAACTAATTACCCATAATAACGGAAATATTGCCGTTTGGATTTAAAAAATAGTGTATATTAATATTCAGGTTAGTAATAAACGCAAAAGTGCGCATATAGTATCTATATTAGGAAAAAAGGGCCTGTTTTTTATCAAAACAGGCCCTTTGTAGCAAAATTATTACAAGCTTATTATAATAAGCCTAATATTTTCTCTAATACCGAAAGGCCTTCATCAATGTGTGCCTTATCCATAATAAGCGCCGGACGGAAACGGATAGTTTGGTTGCCGCAACCCAGGAACATCACGTCTCTTTTCATTCCTTCTTTTATAAAATTGTCGCGTTTTGCCTTATCAGGGAAGTCAAAAGCAGTAAGTAAACCGCGCCCTCTTACATTGCTGACCAGTGAATTTTTTTCAGCGATTTTAATCAATTCATTCTGAAGGTGCTCTCCTACAACAGCTGCATTTTCACAAAGATTATCTTCTTCAATGATCTCCATTATTTTGGACGACCGTACCATATCCACCAAACTGCCGCCCCAGGTTGAGTTGATACGTGATGGGATATGGAAAACATTATCTTCTATTTCATCCACTTTTTTGCCTGCCAGGATACCGCAAACCTGCATCTTTTTACCAAATGCTATGATATCCGGACGCGCCTTTTCACCATAATGCTCATGGCACCAGAATTTACCGCTAAGCCCTACGCCTGTTTGTACTTCATCATAGATAAGCATGGCGTCGTTTTCGTCGGCAATCACTCTTAATTGTTCCAAAAACTCCTGGCGTACGTGGTTATCACCACCTTCTGATTGGATAGGCTCAATAATGATTGCGCAAATATCATCCTTGCTTACCTCAAATGCTTTTTTGATCTGTTTGATGGATAATGCCTCTCTTCTTAACAGATCCTCATGGTTAGCATCCGAATAAGGGAAGCGGATAGATGGATGCGATACCCGCGGCCAGTCGAATTTAGCATACCACTTGGTTTTTACAGGTAAAGTATTGGTCAAGCTCAACGTATAGCCGCTGCGTCCGTGGAAAGCATGTTCAAAATGGAGTATCTTAAAACCTTTCTCTTTGGTATAGCCTTTCGCAAAGTTTTTTTGCACTTTCCAGTCCATGGCAACCTTAAGCGCATTTTCAATCGCCAAAGAACCGCCAGAGATAAAGAAGGCGTGAGGCAGGTAATCAGGAATACCTACACGAGCAAACGTCTCAACGAATTGTGCATACTGCGTGGTGTAAATGTCGGAGTTGGATGGGTTGGTCAAGGCGGCCAGCATCAGGTTCTTTTTGAACTCCTCGTCATTCACCATTTTTTCGTGATTATAACCTAATGGTACCGAAGCAAAGCAGGTAAAAAAATCAAGATAAGTGCGTTTGTACTTGGCATCATAAATATAAACGCCTTTACTTTTTTCCATGTCAAAAGTAAGGTCAAAGCCATCGGCAAGAATATGCTTCTTTAATGAATCCTGCACATTTTCGGGAGCAACTAATAGGTTGTACATAAGCAATCGGTTTGTTCCAAATTTACGAAAAAGTGCTCAAAAACAATAGTTTAGGCGGTTTTTGAACCGATAAGCCAAAAAGTAACTTTAAATTGTTTAAACCTATATTTTGGACTGATTGCTAAAGTAGTTCTAAGGGTTTTGGAGAAAATTTCCTCTTCCGAATTCGAAAATTCGGCGTGAAATTCAGATTTTGAACTTGTTTTTCATCCCCAGCAGGCCCCAGATGCCGCCGGTATGAATAGCCAGAATCCGGCTGCCGGGAGAGAAGTAGTTTTTTTCTGCGAGGTCATATAAGGCATATAACATTTTGCCGGTGTAAATGGGTTCGATCAGTATGCCTGTCGAGGTCACAAATTGTTTAACGAAGCGGATCAATTCATCATTTACTTTTCCATATCCGCCAAAATGATATTCGGTATGCAGGTGATAAGTTGAAGGTTGCTTTAAGAAAGCGTCAATATCTTTTCTTAAAAATTCTCCGTTTTTTAAAACAGGCACTCCGTGGAATTGACTGGAAAGCTGATGTTCAGTTATTCCATTTATAATACCTGCCGCAGTTGTTCCGGTACCACAGGCGCATATAATATGGTTATATGAATCGTTTAACTCGTCGATCAGTTCGCTGCAGCCTTTAGCCCCCAATATTGATGATCCACCTTCGTCAATAAAAAATGCTTCATTATCGTTTGCGAAGTATTTGTGAAATAAAGCTTGTTTATCACGATAGCTTTCACGATCTGTAAATATCAAATTCATGCCATGCAAACGGCTCAAGAATAACGTATCGTTATTCACTTCTTCACCGCGCACAAAGCCGCTCGATTTAAAACCAAATTTTGCAGCGGCCGCTGATGTTGCCAATAAATGATTGGAATATGCTCCGCCAAAAGTAACCAGGTGTGTTTTATTTTGGGTTCGAGCCTCCTTTAAAAGATATTTCAGCTTACGCCATTTATTTCCTGAAATGATAGGGTGGATCAGGTCATCGCGTTTAATGAAAACTTTTAAGCCCTTCTCATCAAACAATTTATTGTGAATTTGATGGACAGGGCTATAGATTTCAAAATCGATATTCATTAAGCAAAGTTAGAAACCAAATCCAAAACCTCCGCTAAAGGATTGGTATTTAGCTGCACTATACGATGCATAAAAACGGAAGAAAGCCAGATCTAGCTGAAAGCCTATATCCGCACGAACGCCATTTACTGTTGTTTCTTTAATATGGATCGGGTTAGGGAACGTGGTATAAGTAGGGGTAAGCAATGCCTCACCTGTAGTTACCGGGTAATTGCCGATAGTGGATACATTGGCATTTGCGGTGCTATACCCAACAGCAAGAAAAGGTGTAAAGAATACCAATTTCTTCGAAACGATTGCCTGGGCGATGAAACTGTTAAAATGCCCTTCAAAATGCTGGTTGCTGAAGTCGGTCGACTGCTGGGCGTTAGCAGGTTGAGCGCCTTCGTCGGGCTGTACATCTAAAGGTACGTTCATATTAAGTCGGCTATACGCTAGGGAGACTGCCAGATCAAAAGGAATTATCCTGTCTGCTTTTTTACCGACGAAATCCTGAATGACATTATGTTTCAATCCAACGCCGATCATAGAAACGCTGCCTACATTGCTTCCAAAATTAATTTGCGGGATGCCTCTTACAGTTAAATCGGTATTTTTTGGCAAGCCTACCGTTATTTGTATTTGTGGAGATGGGATAATTGATAACTTTCCTGTTGGCATTTGAAACTCGCTCACTTTTTGGTGATTATCATCATATACGTTCAAGGTGGGAGGCGTGCCATTTTTATCACCTGCAAAAGTTGGCGTAACCGTTTGTGACGGATCCTGCGGGCCGAGGTGATTTGATAAGCCAATTTTCGTTACATCAAAAGTCTTATCAGACGATGGTACAAGAGCAGCTGATGCGCTTACACGGATATCAAAATGGAATAACTTTTTTGTTTTGGCGGTGTTAGTCCAGTTGCTGTTCATGCCAGTTCCAAATCCTTTGAAAAGTGGATCGGCATATGCGTTTAAAAGTTTTGTGGCATCTTCTGGCCCGGCTTTGATCAATCCGGAAAAGGCACTTTGAGCTGACGACTGGTACGCGGTAAATAAAATAGCAAATGCGACCAACAGAGGTCTAAGTCTTTTCATAGTTCTTGTTTGTAGAGTGTATAAATAATTAATAGTATAAAACGAGTATTTTTGCTGCAATGATAACTGAAAACGAGCTACCGGAGCAGGAAGAACAGGATTTATACGAACATTTGCGAATTTTGGTTGACAAAGGTCAGACTTTGCTGCGTATCGATAAGTTTTTAATGCACCGTATCGAGAATGCCTCGCGCAACCGTATTCAGAACGCGATTGAACAGGGAAACGTACTGGTTAATGAAAAAACAATAAAAGCCAGCTACAAAGTAAAGCCGCTTGATGTTATTTCTGTCGTATTGCCTCACCCTCCCCGCGATACTGAAGTTTACCCTGAAGAGCTGCCTTTAAATATTATTTATGAGGATGATGATGTACTGGTGGTAAACAAAGAAGCGGGCATGGTAGTGCATCCTGGCTATAATAACTATACGGGTACACTGGTTAACGGATTGGTTTTCCATTTTCAGCAACTGCCTACTTTACCCGGTAATGATGGCAGGCCCGGATTGGTTCATAGGATTGACAAGGATACTTCGGGATTGTTACTTATAAGCAAGAATGAGCGATCCATGACTTACCTTGCACGCCAGTTTTTTGAGCACACTATTACCAGGAAATACATTGCCCTGGCATGGGGCGATTTGGAGCAGGACGGAACCGTAGATGGCTATATTGGGCGTAGCGTAAGTGACAGGCGTGTGATGGCCATTTATGATGATCCGGAAAAGGGAAAATGGTCTGTAACACACTACAAGGTTTTGGAGCGGTTGAATTATGTAACCTTAATAGAATGCCAGCTCGAAACCGGCCGTACGCACCAAATCAGGGCGCATATGAAACATATCGGTCATCCGTTATTCAGCGATGCTACTTATGGAGGCGATAAGATTATCAAAGGAACAGTTTTTAGTAAATACAAGCAATTTGTTGAGAATTGCTTTGAACTGATGCCTCGTCAGGCTTTGCACGCGCAAACCTTAGGCTTTACTCATCCGTCCACAAAAAAACATATGCATTTTGAAGCGCCTTTGCCCGAGGACTTTCAAGCGGTGTTACAAAAATGGCGTAAATATTCAAGTATAGATGTGAGAACTTAGATTTGAGATATGAGAACAAAAAGCAATAAAAATCCTTAAATTGAAGCAATGGAAAATTCTCGAATCTCAGGTCTCAAATCTCACATCTAATAAAATGGTGCCTTTATTGATCAACTTTAATGGTGAATTACTTCCCGGCGATAGTCGTTTGCTTACGACCGCCAACCGTGCGTTCAGGTACGGCGATGGCTTGTTTGAAAGTATGAGGTTGATGAAAGGGCATTTGAAATTTGCTGATCAGCATGCCGACCGGCTTCAGCGCGGAATGAAAGCCCTGAAAATTGACGGTTACTCGCAAATGGATAGCTGGTTTCTAAAAGAGAAAGTAGAACAACTGGCTACCCGTAACAAAATAAAGCATGGTCGTTTACGACTTACGGTTTTTCGCGATGCGGAAGGGCTGTATACCCCAACCCAAAATAAAATGGCTTATTGCCTGGAATTGCAGCCGTTGGATGAGCCGCGTTATTTTCTCAACGATAAGGGCCTGATAATGGATGTTTTCACCGAAGTGACCAAGCCCACTAACTTCTTGTCTAATATCAAAACCTGCAACTCATTGATCTATGTGTTGGCAGGCATATTCAAAACACAGAATAGATTAGATGATACGTTTTTGCTCAATCAGAACGGCTCGTTATGTGAGGCAAGCAGTTCAAATATTTTTGTTTGGTACAAAAGTCATCTGTATACACCGGCATTAAGCGAGGGTTGTGTAGAAGGAGTGATGCGGCAGATCGTGATCAAATTGGCTAAACAAAGTAATATCCCGTTTACGGAGGCACAGATTAACCCGGATATTTTGTACGAAGCTGATGAGGTCTTTCTAACCAACGCTACCAAAGGCATACAGTGGGTAATGGGTTTTGGTGTAAAGCGTTATTTTAATCAGTTAAGCAAAGGGTTAGTGGGGGAGTTGAATAAATTGTAGGATTTTACTGGTTTAAAATAAAGCTTGCTATCTTTCGTTAATGGATAAAACCTGAACAATCATGAAACCTTTCACCTTATTTCTTTCACTTTGTTTACTTATTGTTATTTTCTCATGTAACAAGGTGCAACCTGTACATCACGATTCTCATAAAGCGGAAACACCCAAGCCCCTGCAAGATGATAATAAGGAGCTAAGCTTGCTCAGCAAAAGATATGCAGATGATCTGCTGCATGATATTTATGCTGATCTTGCCGAAAAAAACGCAGATTTAAAGAATTTGGAAGATATGCGGAAACATTTTAGCGATGGTCATGAAGACAGCCTGTCGACGTTTAATAAATATAATTCGAAGTCAACCAATTATTACAGCTCTGCAGTAAAGGCCTTAGACGAAATTAAAGATTCTGTAATAAAGCAACGTTTGAAACTATTGTTAGCTAACAGTCAAAAAAAGCATGCCGATAAGATATCAAAATACAACGTTCTAATTGATAAGATGCATACCGACGAAGAAACTACCAAAGATTATTATGTAACTCTGCAAATAGCAGCAACTCTACCTGTCATTGAAGATTATCAGGATAAACATATTGATGGTCGGGCCGTAGAATCCATAGCTAAGGAATCTGCAATTTTAAATAAAACGACCAAAAAGTTGGCTGAAACATATGAGGGTAAATTGAAATAATTACAACCTCACCCCCCTCAAAAACTCCTCTATAGCCATACGCTTTTTGCCTTCTAACTGAACATCAGTTAAATGAACAAAACCATCCGTCGCCGAAACTTTCAGAAAGTTGCGGTTATCCGAGAAGAATTCGCCCGGTTGTTCGTTTGTCTCAACCAGTTCATATTCAGCGCCGAATACTTTTAACATTTTATCATTCAGCGTGGTATATGCAGTGGGGTATGGACTTAGTCCCCTAATCAAATTATATATCGTTTCTGCAGGCTGATTCCAATCAATGTTACAGTCTTCCTTAAAAATTTTGGGTGCATGCTTTAGCTCCATGCCTTCTGTCAAATGTTCTTGCGGGTTTTCGGTATAGCGTCCGCTTTCTACGGCTTTTACAGTTTTAACCAATAACCCTGCGCCTTTGGCCATCAGGCGGTCGTGCAAGTCACCAGCTGTTTCACGACCGGTTAAAGTCACTTTTTCGGTAAATAATATATCACCGGTATCTATTTCCTGTTTCAGAAAAAAGGTAGTAACGCCGCTTTCCTTTTCGCCATTGATCAGTACCCAATTGATGGGCGCAGCGCCGCGGTATTGAGGCAACAAAGAAGCATGCAGGTTAATGGTGCCTGAAACGGGCATATTCCAAACAACCTCAGGCAACATACGGAACGCCACCACTACCTGAAGATCGGCCTTAAGGGCCCTTAGTTCTTCCAAAAACTGTTCGTCTTTAAGTTTTACAGGCTGAAGCACTTTCAGACCATTGGTCACTGCATATTGTTTAACAGCACTCTCGTTTATCTTCTGACCACGGCCCGCAGGCTTATCCGGCGCGGTAACAACGCCGACAATATTACATCCCGACTGAATAAGCGCATCCAGCGATGCTACAGCAAAATCGGGGGTGCCCATAAAAATAATTCTCATAAGGTATAAAATGCTTTTCTAGATGTGTAAGATTCTGTTAATTATATAATAGGTATTTTTTGCGCATCTCTTTATACCTGCTCAATTCCGGTTCCCAGCTCTTCCGTATCTCTTCTTCACTTTTGCCGGCCTCGATTTGTTTTCTTAACTCATCGGTTCCTGCCAGTTTGGTAAAATATGCATTGAAAAAATGTTCTTTGTCAGGAAATACGTCATATAGCTTTTTCAGCCACAATATATCGATTTTTTTGTTGACCCTGAACTGGTTCACATCATACCCACGCAGGTCGATGCCAAAGCAAAGTTTATCTTTTTGAGGCGGATCTTCGCTCATGCCAGGGATACTGATCGGTGTAAAGGCAAAGCGAAATTGTTTACTTAATGATGGGTGCCCCAACACCTGGAAAGGCACTAATGTACCACGACCCAAACTCAAAGTAGTTCCCTCGAACAAGCAAATGCTTGGGTAAAGCAATATGGAGCGCGGTGTATTTAAATTGGGTGAGGGATTGATTGGCAAAGTGTAGGGAGTATCGTGGGTGTATCCCGCTACTTTAATGATCTTCAGTTTACATTTTATATGACTTTTAAGCCAGCCTTCGCCATTGATCATTTGGGCATATTCAGCAATGGTTAATCCGTGAACAATAGGCAGTTGGTCAAGCCCTACGAATGACCGGTATGCAGTGTCCAGCATTGGCCCGTCAACATAAAAGCCATTTGGATTAGGCCGATCTAAAATCATCAGCTCGATATGATTTTCGGCACAAGCTTCCATCACATAATGCAAAGTAGAGAGATAAGTGTAAAAACGCACGCCTACATCCTGAATATCGAATAACACTAGGTTTAATCCTTTCAAATCAGCAGAAGTTGGCTTATCATGCTTGCCGTATAAAGAAATTGCCGGTATGCCTGTTTTAGGATCGACAGTATCATCAACGGTAGCGCCGTTGCTGGCCGTGCCGCGGAACCCATGTTCAGGGCCAAATATTTTTTTAATATGAATGCCCAGCTTTAATAAACTATCAACGCTGGATACCTCGTTCTTACCGATCACAGATGTCTGGTTGATCACCATGCCGATGTTCTTGTTTTTCAGGTAGCTTAAATAAAGTTCAGTCTGGTCGGCGCCGGTTCGCAGATGTTCCTGCGCCCGGACGAATCCCGACAGGATCATAGCCGGTAAGAATATAATCAGCAGCAGTCGTTTCATAGATAAGTCTTTTGGTATATTATGCTACATAAATACGGATAATGTCGGAGCATTTCGCCCGAAATCTGCATATTTGCTAAAGTACAAAAATCATTCTGCATTGAGTTTCGCCTCATTTATATCTGCCCGTATTTCGTTCCGGTCGAACCGCACTTTTTCCAAGCTGATTGTGCGTATAGCCATAATCGGCATTATGCTGGGTTTGGGTGTGATGATCCTGACAATCGCAGTAATCAGAGGTTTTAAATCAGAGATCAAGCAAAAGGTGAGGGGCTTTGCCGGCGATATCCTTGTGCAGAAATTCGATAATAATTACTCCGATCAGAACTCGCCTATTGATATTGATAGCGGTTTTGTAAAGAAAGTGCAGGCAAGCCCTTTATTTACCCATATTATGCCTATTGCTACCACGCCTGGAATAATAAAGACCCGCACAGAGATAGAAGGCGTAGTTGTAAAAGGAGTAGATAGACATTACGATTGGACCTTTTTTAAGAAAAACCTCGTCACAGGTAAGGTGATCGACTTTAGCGATACGGCATCGACCCAAAAACAGATCATGATATCCAGCTACACCGCAAACCGGTTGAACCTGAAAGTGGGCGACAAATTTCTGATGTATTTTATACAGGGATCTTTAAAAAGGCGTCCGTTTACTATCGTTGGAATATTTGATGTGGGGGTAGAGGATATTGATAAAACCTTTGTAGTTGGCGATCTATCATTGCTTGTGAAGCTCAATAACTGGAACCCTGACGAAATAGGAGGATATGAATTACGTGTTGCCGATTTCGACCATGTCGATGAAGCAAACGATTTTTTGAGCGACAAAATGCCGCTAAAACTAAAATCATATACAGTTGGCGACACTTACCCCACTATTTTTGAATGGCTTAAACTGTTGGATGTAAATGCACAGGTAATGCTGGTGTTAATGCTTATTGTTGCTACTATTAATATGATCTCGGCGCTATTGATCATGATCCTCGAACGTACTTCGACGATCGGCATATTCAAAGCTATGGGCGCAGACAACTGGACCATACAAAAGATTTTTTTGTATAACGCATCCTATTTGATCGGTGTTGGCCTGTTATTAGGGAATATATTTGGTTTGGGTATCGGCTTTTTCCAATCAACTACACATTTCCTTAAACTGGATGAAACATCGTATTATATGAAATTTGTGCCTATAGAGATCCACTGGTTTGATATTGTTTTACTGAACGTAGGCACACTGGTGATTTGCGTATTGGTATTGATCCTGCCATCAACACTCGTAACCAAGATAAGTCCTGTAAAAGCTATACGTTTCAAATGACACGATTATAGGATTAAATTGATTTTCCAAGATCAATCCTATTAATCTTTCAAATCTTGAAATCGTGTTCTGAAATCTTGTTCTATTTGTGTCTTCCTCCCTGGAAACTAAATTTAAGATTAACCCCACCTGAGCCAAATTTGATCTGTTGAGCACCTAATCCCTGAATCGGATATTTTATGAATGGTTCTATGATCAGGTCGTTCCCTGCAACTCTATAACCTGTTCCGACCGAAAAATTTAACGTTTTCGCAAAGTAAAAACTGTTGAATTTTTGTTGCAATGATTGATCCGTTGTTTGTGACAAATTTGACGCAAACGGTGTTTCATAGTTATACGTAGATGTATAAGTTTCTTTAATAAACGTACCCGAGCTCACGCCTATTGAAACAAAGGTTGCATTCTTCTCCGGGTTAAACTGATATTTTAAGTTGATAGGCACCTCCAGTCCAACCAAGTTAGCATTGTAATTTTTTAAGGAAGGCGTAGCTGCAGAGTAGCCATACTTATTATAAGCAGCAGCAGCCAAGCTATTTGTTGATGACCCTGATGCATTTGGTGCGGCCAGTAATTTCGTTTGCTCGGGGGGAAGCTGGTTGCCGTAACTGAGCGAGTTTTGCCCGATAGCCACCCCGGTAGACAAATTTAACTTTCTACTAATCCGGATGTCCGAGCTAATGCCCAGCCCTTCGTTTACTCTATTATTGCTGCCCCTTGCGTAGTTGACATAAGTAGCGGCATAGATGCCAAACCGAACAGCCCGATCTGAATATTCCCGACTTTTGGCCTTTTTATCTTTCGGCACTTCGTTGTCTGCAAAAAGTGTTTTGCCTGGCTGTTTAGATTGGTCCATCATATTTGTGCCATTATTTTGTTTAGTAGCGGCCACAGATTGGGTAATACTATTCGCCCCTGAATCAATTTTTGCTGCATTAGTCGCCTGGGTTATACCAACGGACTGTTTGGCAGGGGCCTTCAATGGGCCTATTGCTGCAATATTTTGACTGGCGTCATTATTCGGGTGAACGCCATCACTGGCAATGGTTGTTTTGTTGGTTATATTATTAGCAATCCTATCAGATGTATTCAGATTATCTTGATCCTTTTTGCGGATAGAGTTTTTATGAACATTGTTTGCGGACGATTTATTATCAGCAAAAATTTGTGCCTGCACGTTATTCATCACACTATCAACTGCCTTATCATTATCATCAAGGTTATTATTAGCTATATTATTATTTTTTTGAGGTTCAATACTTTTGACTATAGGGTGATTAATGGCCGGTTTATTGCCAACCAGTTTGTTTTCTTTTTCGGGTTTTTTATTAACCAATAATATGCCCAGGAACAGCAATAAAACTGCAGCAGCCGAGCTCCGCCAGAGCCAGGCAACGGGACGCCGGCGTGCCTTTTCAGGGTATTTTTCTCTGAGCAGCAGCCAGCCTTCATCGGCGTGCTCGTCATTGTAATTGTCGAACACCTCCCTTATGCGTTTTTTTAAGTCATTATCCAACGGGTCATCCATGGTTTTGTGTTTCCGTTTTAATTAATTTCCTCAGCTTTTCTTTTGCCCGGCTTAAATACACTCTTGAAGAACTTGCGGGAATATTCAGCATATCGGCAATTTCATCGTGATTATAGCCATCTATTTCATATAGGTTGAATATAGTTACTTGTATAGCAGGCAATCCGTCCATCATATTCAAAATATCCTGCACACCCAGATTGTCAATAGCATTCACATAGCTAATAATTGGCCCGGCGTCATCTAACTCTACATTTAACTGGAATTTCAGATCCTTACGCCGCCTGTCGATAGCAGTATTTACGACAATTGTTCGCAGCCATGCTTTAAAAGGTTTAGTAATATCATAGTTCGCCATTGAATTGAACGCTTTGATAAAAGCATCATTAACAACCTCTAACGCATCGTCCCTGTTAAGGCTGTACCGCAAGCCAATACCCATGGCATAGCCATAGAACTGCTTATAAAGCAGTTCCTGGTACCTTAAGCTGCCTGCTTTGCATTGCCTAATTAATTCATCTTCGGCAATACGTTGGGGTGGATGCATTAAAAAATATTATTCTACCTATACTAACTAATTTGATATTCGTAATGGTTACGAAGTAAATACTAATATCGCTACAATTAGTGTAAAAATATTTCGCGTTTGGTTATAAATAAGAAAGCCGGCTATGTTGCCGGCTTTACTAATGCGTACAATATTGTTAATTTGTTACTTTTTTTAAAGTGTATCCCAAAAGTAAAGTATCGGCACTGCTTGCATACATGGTTAAATTAGTACCGTCATAGCTATAGTTATAATATCCGACCAGATGCGCTACCTTAGAAGTGTCAGTGGGAGAATAAGTTTGATCTGTAAAGCCTATATAAGGCGAGACCATTGTAAAAGTTCCATAGCTATTAGCGTGAATTGTTGTTGTAGCGCCCGTAACAGCATATGTATTATCAGTGGCAGTAAATTTTACGGTCAGGTTAGTCTTTACAGTATCCCATGCGCCGATAGCAGTATGACGATGAAAGCGTTTATATTGCCCGCTGAATGTTCCTGATGGTGTTGGTACTGGCTGGTTATTCGAAGTGGTTTTCAAACACCCTGTTGCCACAATCACCAATAAAAAAGATAAGTAAAGTAATGCGTGTCTCATATTAACGTTTTTTTTATGGTTACGTAAGTTAATATATAAACGCTACAACACATTGCTTATTTTACAATTTTTTCGCTTCATCCCAAAATATATCCATCTCTGCCAGGCTCATATCGTGTAAGTTTTTGCCATTTTCTTTTGCTTTACTCTCCAGATATTGAAAGCGCTTTATAAATTTCCGGTTCGTCTTTTCCAGTGCATCTTCGGGATTGATATTAATAAAACGGGCGTAGTTGATCAGTGAGAAAAGCAGATCGCCGAATTCACTTTCCGCTCTTTCGTGGTCAATTTTGCTTTCATCTTCAGCATTAAATTCATTTTTGAACTCCTGCATTTCTTCTTCTACTTTTGCCCATACCTGTCCTTTTTCTTCCCAGTCAAACCCTACGCCACGGGCCTTCTCCTGTATGCGGGAAGCCTTGACAAGTGCCGGTAATGACGCAGGTACGCCCGCCAGAACTGATTTATTCCCTTCTTTTAGTTTGATCTGCTCCCAATTGCGCTTTACGTCTTCTTCATTGTTTACGTTAACATCGCCATAAATATGCGGATGCCTGTTAATCAGTTTGTCGCAAATACTGTTTAACACATCCGTGATGGTAAAATCATCCGTTTCAGATGCGATGCGAGCATAAAACACCAGGTGAAGCATAATATCGCCCAGCTCTTTTTTTATCTCCGGCATATCACCATCCAGGATAGAATCGGAAAGCTCATATACTTCCTCAATAGTGAGGTGGCGTAAACTTTCAAGTGTTTGTTTTTTGTCCCAGGGGCAATTCAAGCGCAGATCATTCATAATGGTTAACAAGCGTTCAAACGCACCGGATGGAGTATTGGAAGTTATGGGGGCGATTAGTGGCATAATTTTGATATGCAAATTTGAGGATGTGCAAATGTAATCAATGTGCAGATGTGCAGGTAGGTAAATGTGCAGATTTTGGAATTGTTTGTTAGAGTATTGGGCATTTGCATATCCATGCATTTGCATATCTGCACACGCTCAAATTTGCACATTTATTAATGATGGGTTAATTTAAAATGGGTTTATTAGTCGTATTTTTAACAGCATTTCAATAGCTTATGAAAAAGAACCTTTACATTTTAATTATCCTGAGCTTTATTTTACCCCTAACTATTCAGGCACAAACTATTAACCAACAACAAGGTATGCCGGCTATGGCTCAGCCGCAGCCGTTCCTGTTTACTATCAATGCGCTTAATCCTGCAGCACATGGCTGGAGCCTGAATTACAACGGAGGCTATGGCCAGCGTGCGGTAACGCCTTTGGGTTACAATGGGGTAGACCAGAACATTGGCGTTAAAGGCTCCTTGGGTGCAAAATTTACTTTCATGGCATCTATGGGTATCGGCTTTGGCACTAATGGTGATGTAAAGAGTTTGCAGCAGATCGAAGCTTTACGTGATTTTATTGGAGGTAATACGTCGTCAGGGTTCCGCTTGGGCGTCGGTTTAGGTTTCAGAAGAGAATTTAATAATGATAAAGTTGCACTAAGCCGGGTAACAGCAGCTTATGAAAATATCAACTGGCGATTTGGTGCCAACGTCCGTTTTGAAAAGGCATTTGATAAAGACCGCGATGGTGTCGATGTGATCAGCAGTGTTGGTATTCACCGGCAGGTGAGCGGCGCATTTTTTGCAGGTATCGAAGCTGTAGGGCAGGACCTGGAAGGCTTTTGGGAAACTGATGAAGCCGAAGGAGGCGCCCGGTTATTGGTTGGTCCATCGTTAAATTTTGTGCCGGCATCGTCACGCTTCTCATTCACCTTGTGCGGCGGTCCGATCATTTACGCTACCCACAGTGCGCCTGCTTATAATGAGTTTGCTGTGCGCGAATTGCCAACTTCAACAGGCTTCACAATGAAGTTTAATGTTGGGTTCAGGTTCTAAATTCTATTTATTTCAACTGTCGATTTATTTCTATCTGTGGCATCTGCACATCCTCACATTTGCATATCTGCACATTTGATAGCTCTAAGCATTTCACGTTTACCCGGGGCCCCCGGAGCTTTTTCTACCTTGAACCCAAGCGATTTGAGCAGGCGTTTTAAATTGCCTGTAATGGCGTAGGTAACAAAAACGCCACCCGGTTTCAGGAATTTGACAGTATGTGCGATTGCTTCCTCATTCCACATTTCAGGCTGATGGATGGATGCAAAGGCATCAAAGTAAATTACATCGTATTGCTCCTTATTGTTAAAATCCAGCAGTTGGCAGTGGGCAATTTGCAGTTGGCAGGAGTTGATTTGGACAGAAGTTTTTAGAACATCGGGATAATGGCTCAGAAAACTCTTCCATATAGAAGAAGATACATATTGACCATACCCTGTCTGACTAAGCATATCTTTAGTTAATGGGTAAGCTTCGATTCCTGTATAATCAAGTTCGACCTGGTCTTTAGTACAGTAATCCACACTCAGCAAAAAATTAAGCCCGGTGCCAAAGCCTACTTCTAAGACACTAACCGCGACCGTTGAATAACTGTCGAGGTAATATTTAAGCCCCGAATTTAAAAATACGTGTTTACTCTCCTGCAAGGCACCGTGTCGTGAATGGTAGTTTTCGCCAACAGCACTGTTGTAAATGGTTTTAGAACCATCGGCAGTAGTAACAATTTTTAATTCAGTATTCATGAAATAATTCAGACCTCCGATTGCTGCCTTCCAATCTCCGTAATCGCTTCACCCATGTCGTATACCGGTACCGAAGTTATTTTAGCCGCAATAATACTGGTTGCAGCAGCTGACCGGTATCCGGCGGCACAATGTACAACGATGGGACGGTGAACAGGGATTTCATTCCCCCATTCGCGTAGTTCCGGTAAAGGTATTGCAATGGCATGAGAGAATATCTTACCAATGTTGATCTCGCCCCAGTTTCTTACATCCACTATTGTATATTTTTCAGGTTGAAAGTTTTCGGCGGTGAAATTTTCCAGCTCTGGTAATGTCTCAAGGGCATTGTCCGGATTCAATAAAGCGCTTTTAATATTCTTTTCGTAACCGATTTTTGCTGCCTTTTTGATTAGCGTATCGATCGCTGTTTCATTTTCGGCTATCAGGTAAAATGCCTCATCAGGCCCAATAATAGAACCTAGCCAGGTTTCGAATTTGCCGCCATCCTGTATATTGAATGCACCTTTTACGTGTCCTTTTCTAAACTGATCCTTTGGCCTGGTGTCAACCACCAAAACGCCTTTTTGTAAAGGTGAGTTTCTATTGATCCTGGGCACTGCAGCAATGCTTTCTGCAAATGGCTCAGCACCCTTTTTATTGGTATCTACATCGTAGCCAAAGTATTTTGGAATAAAAGGTTGGTCAGCGGTTAATTTGTTTATGAACGTAAGCTCATCCATCAATTGCAATGCGTAGTTCTCTCGCAGTTCGCGCCCGATGGTGCTTTCCAAATCCGGACTTAAATTTTTACCGCATAAAGAACCAGGGCCGTGCGCCGGATAAACTGTGACACCGTGCGGCAACCTCATCAGCTTTTCGCGGGTAGAATGGTACATCTGCCGCGCCAGCTTTTCTTTGGCAGCGGTGATATTTCCCACATTTTCGCGAAGGTCGGGACGACCAACGTCACCCACGAACAAAGTATCTCCGGTAAAAATAGCCTTGTCATTTCCATTCTCGTCCTGCACCAAAATGCAAATAGAATCAGGCGAGTGGCCCGGCGTATTAAGCGCTTTAAGTTTAATATCAGCCAGTTGGATCGTATCGCCATCATCAAAACCTTCATGCGGATATTCGGCGCCAAGCAATCTGCTGGCGTAAATAGTTGCGCCGGTGATCTGGTGTATTTCTAAATGAGAACTTACAAAATCGGCATGAGGATGCGTTTCAATAACGCCAACAATGTCTGCATTATTTAATTCAGCAAAATCGTAATAAGGCTGTGGGTCGCGGGCAGGATCAATGACGATCATTTTGCCTAACCTTATCACAGCGTAAGATGCATGGGCCAGGCCATTATCGTAAAATTGGTGGATAATCATAAATAATTTGACAAAGATAGGATTTGTTGGAGAGGTTCTGTTTTCTGGTTATAAAGTTTGAAAGTTGTAAAGTTTGGCAGTGAGTTGTTAATCTCCGCTGCCACCGCTGTCCGAAGTCTCTGACTTCGGACTACCATGCATGTAGTTTGTAACTACAGAAGGCGTACATGTTATAAAACACCAAAGCCCGATCTCTCAACCAGGCTTTCGACTTATGACTTTGAACTTAAGACTTTCGACTCAAATAATCTTACATTCGAAAGCAGCTTAATTGGCGGGGAATTATTTTGCTGCTTTCTTTACTTTTATCGCATTAAGGCCTTTTGGTCCTTGTTCGGTTTCAAAAGTCACTTTATCCTTTTCTTGAATTTGCTCCAGAATGCCATTGATATGAACAAAAACGCTTTCCTGTGACTGCAAATCTTTGATAAAGCCATATCCTTTCGACTCGTTGAAAAATGAAACCACTCCGTTTCTGGTCACCTCAATTTCAACATCTTCCTGTTTTGGTGTTCCAATCTGAATGTTTTCTGCCAATATGGTCCTGCGTTTCGTATGATCCGGAGGAGTTGATGTAATATTGCCGTTTTCGTCAACGTAGGCCATCATGTCATTTAAGGTTTTTCCCTTAATGCTGTTCGCTTTCCGGTCTTCAGTCTTTTCTCTTTTATCCTGTTGTTTTCTGAGCTTTTTCTTTTCGCGCTCTTTTTTACTAAATGTTTCTGTGGATTTACCCATGTTTTAATTAAAGTTTAACAATGCAGAACTTCATTTCATTGAAGTCCATATTAATTAGCCCATCTCTTATTCTCAATCGGCTGTTCAGAAAGGCAATGTACAAAAAAAAGCATCTTCCCGTCAGGAAGATGCCTTAAAATGATTTATAGTGTATTAAGCTACTTTTACATTTACTGCGTTAGGTCCTTTACGGCCCTGCTCAACGTCAAAACTAACTACATCACTTTCGCGGATGTTGTCAATTAGGCCAGTTGAATGAACGAAGATTTCGCTGCTACCATCATTAGGTGTGATAAATCCGAAACCTTTAGTTTCATTAAAAAATTTTACTGTTCCTTGTTGCATATTGTTATTGATAAGTTGCAAAGATACAGAGAATTAATGATATATTTTCCGTTTAGTAAAATTATTTAATATTTATTTAATTGCCCCCTGTGCTAACCCCATCCTTTAATCAGCCCTCATCAGTTCCTCACTAATGACTAATGACTAATGACTACCACACCTTTGTCCTATCTTCCGGCTTCTTATAATTCTTATCCCCCGGCTGAATATTGAATGCCGCATACCAGGCATCCATATTTTGTATAGGCGCATTACAGCGGTATTGCTCAGGCGAGTGCGGGTCGGTCAGTATGCGTTGTGCCGCAGCTTCCGGCCTTTGCTCACTCCTCCAAACCTGTGCCCACGACAGGAAGAACCGCTGATCAGGTGTAAACCCATCAATTTTCTCATTGGATTGTCCTTGTTTGGTTTTCTTAAAGGCAGCATATGCCACGTTCAGGCCGCCAAGGTCGGCAAGGTTTTCACCCAGAGTCAGTTTGCCATTTACATGCAAGGTGTCCACCACAGTAAAGGCATTATATTGAGCCACAACCTGGTCAGCACGCATTTTAAACTTGTCAGCATCGTCTTTGGTCCACCAATCGCGCAAGGTGCCGTCACCATCATATTGGCGGCCCTGATCGTCAAAACCGTGGGTCATTTCATGACCGATCAC
>Ga0068865_100000048_pt1 | contig 67416 bp, 50 predicted proteins | sample KBSMisM12_FD_75293 | JGI IMG/M metagenome (GOLD analysis project Ga0068865, IMG submission 75293) | Miscanthus rhizosphere microbial communities from Kellogg Biological Station, Michigan, USA - KBS Miscanthus M1-2 | ecosystem: Host-associated > Plants > Roots > Rhizosphere > Soil ...
TTTATGATCATTTGTTGAAAGCGCTTATTTATTTTTCGTTGAATTTGCCTGCCTGCCGCGCAAAATTGTAGATTAATGACCGACCATTAACTTTTTGTAAAGGATATAAAAATACCTGGAGCTAGTAAATAATATCGAAAACAATCAGCATGGTTTATAATTGATACTACAATGATAAAGAGAAGATGAAAAGCAACTGTCCTCATCTGTCCCCGGCCTTTCCTTATAGTCATTTACATTTTTGGGACAATCATTCAATTATTCAGTAAGTCAGTTATATTTAGTCTGCCTATATCCACCCTGATCTTATTTGCCATCTGATTTTTCCTTCTATCAACAATCTTTGCGTAAGCCTGGGTGGTTTTGACATGGTTTATGCCCAAGCATCTTTTTTATGTCAAACAAAAGGATAAGTAAACTAGCCGGGATTTGGAAAATTGCAATAAGAGCGCAAATTTATTTATTGTTTTTAGAAATTTCTTTAATAATTGCCAAAATTGTAGATAGGTGTTCAATCCTGCTCCCTTGATCTCCGCACCAATTGATTTTATATCACTGTAAGGCAAATACTTACGATAATTTTTAGTTTAAAGGGCCGACATTGAATATTGTAAAAAAATCATTTAGACTAAGTTTTTTCGAGAGCTTTTAACGAAAATTAGCATTCCATTTATTATCTCTTGCATACTTTGTTACTCGCCTCATCATTCCAAAAATTATTTTGACATTACAGTATTTCAAATTATCTTTGCAACTAAGATACTTATTAAATAAGATATGAATGTCGATCTGATCACACAAATAAGAAGGTTGAGCCAGCAATATGCCTACACTTCTATTCAGATGCATGAAGCTGTTGCCCGAAAGGCCGGTTTTTCAGGAACTGATCATAAATACCTGGGCTTTTTACTTAAAGAGGGGCAAATGGCCGCCGGTGAGCTTGCCAACTTAACGGGGTTGACAACAGGTGCCGTCACAGGCTTAATAGACCGGTTTGAAAAGAAAAAACTGGTAAAAAGAGAGTTTGCAAAAGATGACCGGCGCAAGGTTTTTATTGTGCCGGACACCGAAGCTATAATGAGGCTTTTAGAGCCGCTTTATAAAGATTTCCGAAACAATTCAGAAAAATTGATTGCTTCATTTCCGGACAAGGAACTCAAAGTTCTTCAGGCGTATTTCTCAAAGGCTATTGACATAATGAATGAAGCAACCAATAAACTCAATAATAAATAACTAAAGCGAATAGTATATGAGCTCCAACATACTTGGTTTTCAGGAAATAGATAAAACAAAGCTGGCACTTGCCGGGGGAAAAGGCGCTAATCTTGGAGAGTTATCCAGAATCGAGGGCATTCAGGTACCCAATGGATTTTGTATTACTACGGACGTATATAAAGAGATTACAGACAGCAATAAAGAGTTTAATTTACTGCTGGATCAGTTGGCTACTTTAGAAGCTGTTGATCGGAAAAGCATTAGCGAAATCAGCGCAAAGATCCGTTTGCTTATTGAGGGAATTCCCATTTCCTCAAATATAAAAAGTGAGATAGTTGATTATCTCACAAAGTTTGATGAAAGAGATGCCTTTGCAGTTCGGTCGAGTGCCACGGCAGAAGATTTACCCACGGCGTCCTTTGCGGGGCAACAGGATACCTATCTGAATATTATAGGAAAGGAAGAAATCTTAAAGTATATCAGCAAATGTTGGGCATCGCTATTTACAGATCGCGCAGTGATCTACCGCGTGCAAAACGGATTTGATCATCGCCAGGTTTCCTTATCTGTCATCATTCAAAAGATGGTGTTCCCGCAAGCTTCAGGAATTTTATTTACTGCTGATCCGGTTACGTCTAATAGAAAAGCGCTATCTATTGACGCTGGCTTTGGGTTAGGTGAAGCGTTCGTCTCCGGCCTTGTATCCGCAGATAATTATAAAATACGGGGCGTAGAAATCGTCGATAAGGTGATAGCAACAAAGGAACTCGCTATCTATGGTCTAAAAGAAGGTGGAACAGAAACGAGACAGCTTGCGTCTGATCAGCAAGATGCTCAAACGCTCACTGACGAACAAATTTTACAACTGGCAAATATAGGCAGGCAAATCGAAGATTATTTTGGTAACCCTCAGGATATTGAATGGTGTTTGGCTGATGGCACATTTTATATCGTCCAGAGCCGGCCTATCACTACCTTATACCCTATACCTGAGGCAAATGATCAGAATAGGCGTGTTTACGTGTCTGTCGGCCATCAGCAAATGATGACTGATGCTATGAAACCATTGGGCTTATCTCTATGGCAGTTAACAGCAGCGCGGCCAATGTTTAAAGCCGGTGGAAGGTTGTTTGTAGATGTTGCCCCTATGCTGATCTCCCCTACCAACAGAAAAACAATACTGGATGTAATGGGAGAACATGATCCATTGATAAAGGATGCACTTGTGGATATAACTGAACGTGAAGATTTCATAAAACTTCTGGCAAGTGATAAAGAAGAATCACCCGTCATTAAGAGCAGCAAAGGGAAATCGTTCGCGGATATCATGGCACAGATCGAAAATGATCCGGCTGTGGCTGCCAAATTGATCAAACATAGTGAAATAGCAATAGAAGAATTAAAGCAAAATATCCAAACTAAAGCAGGACCGGATCTATTTGATTTTATCCTGGAAGACGGGCAATCAAGGAGAAACCTATTTAGCGCTCAAAATTTGGGGGCGATTGTGGCTGCGGTGGATGCTACAACATGGATCAACGAAAACATGATGGAGTGGTTGGGTGAAAAGAACGTGGCCGACGCGCTGTCTCAATCTGCTCCTAACAATATTACTTCGGAAATGGGTCTGGAGTTGCTGGACGTAGCCGACGTAATTCGCCCTTATCCGGAGGTTGTCGCGCACCTACAGCTGATAAAAGATGATAACTTCCCGGATGAGCTAACCAAACTGGATGGCGGACAGGAAGCCAGGGACGCTATTAATGCTTATCTTAACAAATATGGCATGCGCTGTGCCGGAGAGATCGATATCACCAAAGCGCGCTGGAGCGAAAAACCGGCTACACTTGTCCCCATGATACTCAATAACGTCAAAAATTTTAAGCCGGATGCCGGAAAACAAAAATTTGAGCGGGGCCGACAGCAAGCTTTAAAGAAGCAACAAGAATTGCTAGACAGCCTGAGCCGCTTACCTGATGGTGAACAAAAAGTGAGGGAGACAAAACAAATGATCAGCTTGCTCCGGAATTTTATCGGGTATCGTGAGTATCCAAAGTACGGTATTGTTAGCCGATCGTTTATTTATAAGCAGGCTTTATTGAAAGAAGCTGAAAAACTACTGCAAGCAAACGTCATTCATGAAAAAGAAGATGTGTACTATCTCACTTTTGAAGAATTTCGTGAAGTTGTACGAACAAAAAAATCGGATTACCAACTCATCAACAAACGAAAAGAAGATCATAAATTCTATAAAAAACTAACTCCGCCACGTGTTATCACCTCTGATGGTGAGATCATTATAGGCAAATATAAACGGGAAAATCTACTTGCCGGTGTTATTGTAGGTTTACCTGTTTCCTCTGGAGTTATAGAAGGACGGGCACGTGTTATTCTGAACATGGAAGATGCTGACATAGAAGATGGGGATATATTGGTAACCACTTTCACTGACCCTAGCTGGACTCCATTGTTTGTATCCATAAAAGGTCTTATTACTGAAGTTGGCGGGATGATGACCCATGGAGCAGTTATAGCACGGGAATACGGCTTACCGGCAATCGTCGGGGTAGAAAATGCTACCAGGTTAATCAAGGATGGACAAAGAATCCGGGTGAACGGAACAGACGGATACGTGGAAATATTATAGATTGAATAGCAAATCACTACCTTAGTAAAAGTCAAGTTTTACGTTCACCACAATTAATTTGCACTATGGAGCATCATGCTAAATCAATTCGCCCGTTTATTGGGGCAAAGGATTTCAGTCTTTCAAGAAGCTTTTATCGTGATATGGGTTTTGAAGAGGTTGTCATCTCCCCTGCCATGTCCCTTTTCAAAATCAACGAAATCGGGTTTTATTTACAAAATGCTTATGTAAAAGATTGGGTCGATAATACGATGGTTTTTTTAGAGGTTGACGATGCCGACAGGTACTTTGAAGAACTATCCGCTTTGAATCTGGCTGAGAAATATGAAAATGTCAGGCTAAAGCCGGTTCGTGTGGATTATTGGGGGAAAGAATGTTTTGTGCATGATCCGTCAGGCGTTCTCTGGCATTTTGGCGAATTCTTTAAAAAATAATTTGATCACTGGAAATATCTGATTTGGCGCCATTTTCAAACATTTGATTAGCGTATCGGTTAAAACTTAAACAGGGTTATTAAACTAATACGTTAATAATTGTTTACATCCGTCCAGTGCTATATCATTCTGCGTCTAAAAATTCATTCCTCTCAAAATTATTACTGCTTACACCCTGTGTGGTTATGCACACTTTTGCACATGCCCAGGTTAATGCTCCAACTGATTCGCCCAAAGCAGATTCTTTACATATTAAAAATAACAAGACCAGCAATCCGTCATACAACCTGAATAAACAATATGATTTTGGAGATTTAATCAGGAACATTTTGCAACCACGCAAAAAGGCGGACACACTACACAAGGGTTCGGGAATTACTATAGTACCCAATATCGCAGCTAATCCCACCATAGGTGGTCAATTGGGAATAAAGGCAGTTGCAGGCCGAAGACTTGGGGGTGATCCCAAAACACTATTATCTGTGGCTGCTACTTCAGCATCAATCACTACTAAAGGGATCATTTATTTTTATATCAATCATAATATTTTCACTCCGGGCAATAAATGGAACTTTCAGGGCAACATTGTAGCCTCAAAAAGCATTAGTCCTGACCACGGCTTAGGTATAGGTAATGGCATAAATAATGGCAGCACCACCGATAATGTATTGGCCGACCCAACCCATAAAGGTTACGCTATCCATTCACAATATTATAATTTCAGGGAAAAAGCGTATAAGGAAATAGCTGAAAACCTTTTTGTGGGAGCGGGTATGTCATTTGAGATCAGGAGGAAAATACAAAACCCTGATACTGTAAATAACGCTACACCTTATAGTGTTTATAACAACCGACATGGATTTGCCCAAGACCATTATGCTGCGAACGGCTTTCTATTCAACATCGAATACACTACACGCGATAACCCGAATCGGGCTTATAAGGGCATTTACTTTGATGCGGGGATTCGCGTCAATCAAACATGGATCGGTAGTTCGAAAAATGCAGTGCAGTTTACTAGTGATTTCAGGAAATACTTTAGCTTATCTGAAGAATATCCCGAAATGGTTTTGGCATTTTGGAACTGGGGCTCTTACCTTGCCAGCGGCGCTATCCCTTATCTTGAGTTGCCCGGCACTGGACGGGACGGAACCTATAGGAGCGGCCGTGGGTACACCGCACAATTCTTTAAAGGCACCCAATTTAATGACACAGAGGCTGAATTCCGTTTCCCGATACTAAATAATAAATTCATTAGCGGCGTTGTTTTTGGGAATATGCAAACCGCTAATGATGAGCACGGAACCAAATTGTTCCAGGTTTTTCAACCCGGTGGCGGTGCCGGTTTAAGAGTATTGTTTAACAAAACAACACGTACCAACCTGGCACTAGATTATGCATGGGGCAAATTCGGCAACAGAGGATTTTTCCTTAATTTAAATGAGTCTTTTTAGGGTTATACTCCACTGAAGACTGAGAAACCGCCGTCCACACAAATCATAGCACCAGTAACAAATGCAGATGCATCGCTTAATAGCCAAACCAATGCACCAATCAATTCATCCGGATGCCCAAAACGTTTGAAAGGCGTATTTCTGATCACTGATTCGCCTCTTGGTGTATAGCCGCCTTCTGGTTTGGTTAACAGATTTCTATTCTGTTCTGTCAGGAAAAAACCCGGAGCAAGTGCATTCATACGGACAGCATCACCATAGCGATTGGCTAATTCAACAGCAAACCATTGATTATAACAATCCATAGCCGCTTTACCCATATTATAACCAAGAACCTTTGTCACCGCTCTTTTGGAGTTCATGGATGATATATTAACGATAGAACCATTACTGGTTTTAGCAATCTCTTCTCCAAATATCTGTGTTGGCAGTAAAGTCCCCCAAAGGTTCAGGTCCATCACCTGTTTCATACCATCCAGGTTCATTTTGAAAATATCCTCTTCTGGCTGTAGCACACCCTGAGGCATATTTCCCCCGGCTCCATTCACTAAACCGTCAATCTTTCCAAAGGCTTTTAATATTTTGTCCCTGGCCGCAACCAGGTCATCCTGCTTTAATACATCAGCAACAACAGCTAAAGCTTTGCCACCTTTTTTATTAATTGCATCTGCCCTTTCATTAGCTGCCGTTTCGTTACGGCCCAATATCACCACTGTTCCTCCCGCGTCGGCTATTCCGTTAACAAATGAATTACCTAATATGCCGGTGCCACCGGTTACTATTATTACTTTGCCTTCTAAAGAAAATTTATCGCTCATTGATTTGTAAGTTATTTTATGTCAGGGATATTGATAACATCCATATCTGTGTAATCCAAATTTTCACCGGCCATACCCCATATAAAGCTATAGCTGGCTGTCCCACTGCCCGAATGTATACTCCATGGAGGGGAAACAACAGCCTCACAATTGTTCACTGTAATGTGCCTTGTTTCATCACCTTGACCCATATAATGAAACACTTTTTGTCCGGCAGGCAGATCAAAATAAAAATAGGCTTCCATGCGGCGATCATGCGTATGCGCGGGCATCGTGTTCCATACACTTCCTTCCTGTAGAATGGTTAGTCCCATTACCAGTTGACAGCTTTTTATACCGTCCATATGGATATATTTATTGATTGTCCGCCTGTTGGCTGTCGATGTATCACCGGCATTCACCTTTGCTGCATCTGCATGAGTCATAACAGATGTCGGATAAAAAGCATGCGCCGGAGCAGATAACAGGTAGAATATCGCAGGATTCGCAGGATCTTTACTGTTGAAATTGACATGTTCAGTGCCCTTACCGATGTAAATGCAATCTAATTTATCTACCGTGTAGGTTTGACCGTCAGCCGATACTTCACCATCACCACCTACATTAATAATTCCGATTTCACGTCGTTCAAGAAAATATTTCGATCGGAGATTCGGATAAGTGTTTAACTCTAAAGACTTATGTACCGGGTTAGCAGCTCCTACAATCATCCGGTCATAATGCGTATAAACACAATTAATTTGGTCTGATCCGATCAGATCATTAATTAAAAACCTTTCTCTGATCAGAGCCGTTTGATAGGTTCTGAAGTCATCTGGATGAACGCTATGTATTACTTTCAAAACTTAGATGGTCTATTACTGGTGTGCGGCACAAACCTTGCAAAAGATTAATTATTAACCAAAAAAATAAGTGTTTTTTTTACAAATTATGTTCATTCTGCAAATAGTCATAGTTTTCTGATAAACCAGTTTGTTTGCCGATTAAATTTTTGGCACTTCTGGTTACCTGCCAATCAATAAAATGAATATCTTAGTACCGAAAAACATTGTCGCTATAAAAGGCACGTCTGCACAAATGAAAAAAGTTCAGCTATTTAGAAACTTCCTTTGGTTTCCGATAATAAGTATTACTCTTTTCAACGTAACATTTAAAATCGAAGACAAAAACTATCACATCCCCCAAAGTCATTATATCATTCTGGCCATATTGGTTTTTTTATTTATCACTACCTTTTTTTTGAATAAGAGTTCGTAGGATAAATTTCAGAATATTTTGAAGAGAGGTTTATTTTTAGTCAGCAGAACAAAAAGCGTCAATTTTTCGTTTAACAAACTCGGATAATACCCTGAAACAGATCAGGATATTAAACTTTATACTTAAGAACAACAACTAATAATGAAAAAAGCATTAATCACAGGAATTACCGGTCAGGATGGTGCCTATCTTGCAGAACTTTTATTGAAAAAAGGTTACGAGGTACATGGCATAAAAAGAAGAAGCTCTTTGTTTAATACAGATCGTATCGACCATCTTTACCAGGATCCCCATGACGCTAATATAAAATTAACGCTGCACTATGGCGATTTGTCGGATTCTACAAACTTGATCAGAATCATACAACAGGTTCAGCCTGATGAGATCTACAATTTGGGTGCAATGTCGCATGTAAAAGTAAGTTTCGATACACCTGAATATACTGCAAACGCTGACGGCATTGGTACTTTACGCTTACTGGAAGCTATCCGCATATTAGGTTTGGAAAAGAAAACCAAAATATACCAGGCTTCAACTTCAGAGTTATATGGATTGGTACAAGCAGTTCCACAATCGGAAACCACCCCGTTTTACCCACGCTCACCGTATGCAGTAGCGAAAATGTATGCTTACTGGATCACCGTTAACTACCGTGAAGCTTATGGTATTTACGCCTGCAACGGTATTTTGTTTAACCACGAGAGCCCGTTACGCGGTGAAACTTTCGTAACACGTAAAATCACACGTGCTGTATCGAAAATCGCCCTTAACTTACAAAGTACATTATTTTTGGGTAACCTTGACGCACAACGCGACTGGGGCCACGCCAAAGATTATGTTGAAGCGATGTACCTAATCCTACAACAAGAAACTCCGGAGGATTATGTTATTGCAACAGGTGTAACTACACGTGTACGCGAGTTTGTAAGAATGTCATTTAAAGAGCTAGGCATAGAAGTTGAGTTTCGCGGTGAAGGTGTTAATGAAAAAGGCTATGTAGTTTCCTGCGCCAACCCTGATTACCAGGTAGAAACAGGCAAAGAAGTAGTAGCTGTAGACCCTAAATATTTCCGCCCAACAGAGGTTGATCTGCTAATTGGTGATCCTACCAAATCAAATACAAAATTGGGTTGGAAGCCAAAATATGATCTGCAAATGTTGGTAAGCGAAATGGTTCAGGCTGACGTTGATCACTTCAGAAAAGAAAAATTACTGAAAGAGTACGGTTACACCATCAAAAATCAGTTCGAATAATATCTTATATCAGGATAAAAACAAAAAGCCTTTAAGAAAAATCTTAAAGGCTTTTTTATGAAAGTTAAAGTAGTTTATTTTTGACGATACTTTTGTAAACATCAAGCGTTTCATCAGCAATCAGGTTCCAGTCATAACGCTGCATATTATAATCAATACGCTGATTTTCTGTTAAGCTGATGTTGTTTAGATGATTTAAAAGTGAAGCTTCACTACCAACTTTAAAATAATTTTCAGTTGGAAGATTTACTTGCGTATTTGCTGGAATATCGCTGGAGAGGATCGGCAATCTATAACTCATAGCTTCCAACAAAGCTATTGGCAGACCTTCATAAAATGACGGAATAACAAACATTGCAGCATGAGTAAACAGTTGGTGTAACTTTTCTCCTTTGATAAAGCCCGTTAATATTACGCTATTTTTCTTGGCCAAGACCTTCAACTCTTTAGAATACTCAGATTCATGATCCGCATCACCGGCGATGACTAACTTATATTTTTTTGAAATATCCGACTGAGCGTAGGCTCGTATCAGGTAATCAAAGCCTTTTTCAGGGACAAACCTGCCTAATGTAAATATATATTGACCTTTTGCAACGTTCAGCGACCCGATATAATCTGTATTTTCACTGTGTATTGGTTTATCAACGCCATTGGGTATCAACACACAATCATTTCGTCCGTAAGTAGCAGCAACGTGATCTTTTATCTCCTGTGATATCACGATCACTTTTTTGGAGAACTTCACACCCATCATCTCACCGGTCTTCAGAAAGAACTTAGCAAGACCATTCCATTTCATCCTTTTATAATCAGGGCCATGGTGGGTCATTACTACTTTAAGGCCTAATAGACGCGCTAAACCCGTCACCAAATTGGGGCCAACAGCATGAATGTGTAAAACATCCGGGCGCTTAACCGCAGCATGTAATACAGCTAAGGTACTATGTACAATCGCCTCAAATGATTTGCTTTTTGGCGAATAAATATTCTTTAATTTGATGCCATGATGCTCCTTTATGCTCTTATCAACAACATAATTGCTGCGGCATATCACAGTAATAGTATTCGCACCACCTTTTATCATTCGCGGATAAAGATGCTCGCAATGTGTTTCCACTCCACCCGGGATGTGAGGAATTCCACGGGTGCCCATTACCATTATTTTCATTAGGGTATTAGTTAGAGTGCAACGTTTAAATTACTGTAGATATCTTTTAATATGCCATAATGCCTGTCATAGCTAACCTGGTTCGAGATGAATTTGAACGCATTTTCACCGAATCGCTTCTTCATCTCGTCATCATTCCACAACTTAATTATCTTCTCGCGCAGGTCGTCGGCATTGAATGATTCAAACAATAAACCGGTCTCGCCGTCGTGTATTAATTCTGGTATACCGCCTATTCTCGCACCAACGATTGCCTTCTTAAAGGACATCGCTTCAATAACCGAGAATGGATAATTCTCATACCATTCAGACGGACATACAGTAAACTGCGCATTTGTGATCAGGTTATAGACCTCTGGCAAGGTTTTATGTCCCAGCAACTGTACGTTGGTGATATTATTCTCTTTTATATGCGCCTGGAATTCTGGAAGCAGGTTCCCTCCTCCTACTATTTTAAGAGGGATATCCAATCCACTAATCGCTTTAAACAATGTAGATACACCCTTTATCTTTTCCAAACGACCTACATACAAAATGTACCTCTCGTCTTCGTTCTTTTGCTGTGCGGCCAGCGCCTCACGGTTAAAATCGAAGCAGAGATTGGTCAGCCTTAATTTATCTCTAAAGAAGTTGAATTCGTAAAATTTCTTATATAAAAACTCCGATGGACACATGAAATAATCTACGTGCTTAAACAGGTGCATATACCGGTGCACGTAGTTCTCCAAACCCGCTAATGAACTTGCCAGGAACGATCCTTTCTTGCATTTATTGATACCGCATTGAATAAAGTAACCGCCTTTACACTTTTCGCAAATACTTCCATGAGATATAAAGGAGTTTTCAGGACATATTAAGGTATAGTCATGCAGCGTCCAAACAACAGGCACTTTATGCTTTTTAAGAACAGGCAATATGCTCGGAGTAATATAGTGGTTTATATTGTGCAAATGTGCTATATCAATCTTCGTATCGGATAGCAATCGCTCCATGTTTACCTTGGCCTGTTTGGAGTAAATACTCTTACCCAGAGCTTTGACGCCCCCTATGACACTTTTATTAGCATTTAACTTTTTATAATCGATAAAATCGACAAAATATTTATCGTATCCGTAGCTTTCAAAATCTTTATCAGATTTCATGGCAAAAGGGATCACATTGTGCCCTTTTCCCTGGTAAAGCTTTCTTACATTGTCAACGTAGGTCCAATCGCCCCCTACCTGAAACCACACCCAATTCACCATTAATATATTCAAAGGGTTTTGGCTTTGTAAATTTTCCATTCGCAGATTTTGTACTTCTTAATTATTTAATTGTGTTTGTAATATTGGGGGCTGTTTATTTTTTCTTTTCCATTAACTCATCAAAGAACGCAACGATACGGTCAACCTGGGTTGTATAATCAAATTCATTTTGTGCTAGCTTACGACCGTTTTGTCCAACTATCTCTGCTTTGCCGTAATCAGAGAAAATATCAGATAATGTTTGTGCCAGGTGGTCAGGATCATTAGGTTCAGTCAGAAACGAATCCTTTCTGTCCGTCAGATATTGAGGAATTGACCCTGTTGTAGTGGTCAATACCGGTTTGCCTGTTGACAAATACTCGGCAATTTTGGTAGGGAAACAATGTTCTGATTGTTGATTGTTAGGCTTAGCCAAGGCCAAAACAGCTGCATTGGTCATTCTTTCTATCATTACAGGCCTATCTACGTATCCCGTAATCTCGATGTTATCCTGCAATTTGTTTTTGTCGATAAATGCAATCACGTCCTCCCTGTTAGGCGATACGTTCAGGTCGCCCATTAAAACCAATTTTTTGCCCGGGGTCTTTTGGGTAAAAATGGTATATCCCTGCAACAGGTCCATAATACCGTCCTTGAATTGATTCAAAGCACCCGTATATACAATCTCACCGCTGTTATTTGTTGTGTGTTTAAAGTTGTTTGTGTTGGTAATGATAGGGACAATTATTTGCTTGGCTTTCTTGTTTATCCTGTCAACAAAATAGTCATATAAGCTATCTGAAATTACGATCAAGGCATCAAACACTTTAAATAAATGCTTGATATATAGATTGATATATATCTTCCTAAAGAAACTTCGCTCAACGGCAAATACAAAGGGAAATTCACTGATCTCCAGCACAAATTTGCATCTGTCAACCAGGCTGAAAAGCTTATAGGTAACGATCATATACCACCTGTTATCTACAATAAGCAGGATATCGGTATTACGTTTCTTTGTGGCTATATACCACAAGGTGTTAAAGTAAGATATAAAATCATTGAAGCGCCGTCTAATAAACGATTGGCTTCTGACAGGATTTACCGGGTATCTGAATTTTATCCCCTCATACTCTCCCTTTTGCTCAAAATTCAGTGCTTTGGTTCTATGACGCTCTGTAGGCCTGGGAACTATGACTTCGACATCATGGCCACGTTCCTTAAACCGTTTGGCATATAAATGAATTCTGTTCGTAGCAGCCATTCCATGCGGATAGGCTTCATTCAATATAATAGTGATGTTCATTTTCATTATTCCAACTGCCAGGGGTATCCGTAAGTCATTAAAGCAGCAAATCTACCTTAATTTCCTTTTTTAAAATCATACCTTTTAACAAAACACAAATGTTGGATTTGAATGTGTCCGTTAAACCTAAATTCATCTCGCCTTCTGATTCAATATGTTACTTATACGTAGATAAGCAATATTACGTTTTACCGAATTGCACTTGCGGCAAAGGTTCGATCTGCGGTGCCGGCTCGTCTTGTTGCTTTTGATAAACAACAACCTTTCGTACATTAAGCGTAACTATACCTATCATCAGAGTCATAAAGTAATAATATAAACTTGATGAGATAGTAATATAAATACCGAATCCGGCACATGCTAAAGTCCAGAAAAACAAAATGATCTTAGCGTTGGTAACCCTTAGCAGATTCATCCGGTTCTTCTTAAATATACTGTAGGCAAGGTGGCCAAGATACGGTATACAGGTCTGTAAACCAAACCACCAGATGATTAGGATAAATTGATTATCCAGCCACTGATAAGGTGCCTTCAGATCCCCGCTCCAGTTCCAGGTCGCCGATGGCCCTACACCTGTAAATAGTTTATCCCAGTTAAACTGGTCCATAAACTCCTTTAACTGGCTACTTCGGCTATCTTCGCCCATTCTTCCGGTAAATACCGTCGATATATCTTTAAGCGTATCAAATTTATCAAGATTCACCACGACATAATAGCCCGCCATCACCCCCATCATGATCATACAAAATAAGATAAAATTGTTCTTGCCTTCTTTTAAATCCCGCCTGAGTTTAATAAAAATCAAAATGCCCATAGTAAGCAAATAGCTTCTGGACGAAATGGCAAAAGCAAAGAAGGTGATCAATAACATTATGCCATACTTGGTCAGTTTGGCGAAATTTGTTTGGTCATCATTATCCAAAAAGTAAAACGGATAAACCCAAAGTAGCACTACTGTAGTATCCCTGATCGCATTAAGAGCCACTTCTCTGTTTGAAATTGTGCCTGCTAAACCTATCTGCATCAGGTTAAATACCACGAAAAAGTAACAGAAATATTTAAACCATTTTAATATTTTCTCTGTATATTCTTCTTCAGCCGCAAAATAAAGTGTACCAAAGTTCAGCCACGTTCCTAAACCTTTAGGCGAGTAAAACACCGATGGGGTTTTGGCAAAAACTCCAAGATCATTAAAGGAGGCGATGAACACCAGCAAAGGCATTAAAAGAAAGCAAGTATTAATAACAAACGGAAAACACCGGTGATATTTGAAATAGAGATAAAGGCTTATAGGAGTCAGGATGATATCACTAAAAACCGAAAGCTTAGAATACCAACCGCTCTCTGCTGCATCGGCGTTTACCTTCATATAATACTGGGCAAATACCTGTGCTATAAAGTGAGCCAATAACACGAACATAATGCCATAGTAAACATACTTAGCACTTTTATCTGAAGAAGGTGATGCGGCGGCCTTAATCATATTGTTCTACTTTAACGCTTTCAACCTTGCTTGCCTGTAGGTGTTTTATTGTTTTACGGTAATAGAACAAAATACAGGTAAGATAAGTTAGTCCACCCAGCAACCTGGTGAGGGCAGCTCCATTGACACCCATCCTTGGAATAAGCACAAAATTAAATACCAAAATAAAACTACCTGTTATGAATGAGGTGTTTCGCAATAATTTTCCAAAGCCGTGGGCCCCCAAAAAACGGTTAAAATAATCAGCAATGCCATAAAATGCTACGCCAATACTAACAACGAAATTAATAAATATGACAGACTGGAATTTCTTTCCGTAAAAGAAGTTTATAAACGGTGGCACCAAAACCCACAATGCTACTAATGAAAACAACGTCAACCCTATTGTGATCATCGTAAGTTTTTTAGGAATGCGATTATGGCTTGCAAACTCCTTATAATTGGTAGTAGCTATTGTATTCGGTATAAATGATAACGGGTTAGCCAATGCAGCGGCTAATGCATAAAACCCAACTCCACTATTATTGAAACCGAAATAACTAACGATAACCGGGGTAAGAGATGCAACGCCTGTAGAAAATGCAGCGCCAATATATACATGGAAGCCATAGCTTTTGTTATAGTCCCATATTTCACTCATGGTGGCCTTTAAATTCTTAAATGACAGCTTGATCCTGATTAAAACATAAGCGCAAACCAGGACTAACGTCCCCAGGTAAAATGACCATGCTATTTGCAATCTGTTTGTTTTAATATGAGATAAAAGCGTGTAAATGACAACCGCTGATATCAGAAAGCCTATTTTGGGAAATATCCTTTGGATAGCAAGTAAGGACATCCGGTTATCGGCCTGGAACAGAACTTCAAAATAGTTGATCGATAAATAGGCCCATCCAACCGGTATTGAGTAAAATAGTAAACTGCTTAAATGTTTTTCGCGAAGGTTCGGGTCATACATTGAATAAAACAGCAACCCCACCGACATTATCACAAACATGAATAACAATATAATGAAAGTTGCCCCATAATATTGCCTTGCCTTGTCTTTGTCGTGATTTAGTACCAAGGCCCTGTTGGCGGCCTGGAAGAAACCGAATGTAGTAATTAATACAGTAAAATTGAAGAGGTTATCCATAAACTGATAATCCCCAAATGCATTTGGCCCCAGGTAATGTGTAAAAATGATACTGGTAATAATACTCATTGGAATTCCGGCGATATTGACTGAGAACAGCATAAAAACCTGTCTAGCCTTCGGATTTTCCCAATTTTTCGCTATTATTCTTCTAATGTTGCTAACACTTAACTTTTGCACGTTTCCTGCTAATTTGTTTTTCAATAGTTCAATTCTTCGGTCGATCAAGATTATTGTTATTGACCGATAGGGTCCGATCAATAACCTATATATCTGAGGCAATTTCATAATGACGCCGACCAAGCTATAAATCATTGGTCTTATTAAAACAGAATCGTTTTTCTGTTAAAATCTGGCTAGAAAGCCTCTCATTGCACGACCAAATGTGTTTTTAGGACGGCTTGTGTAAGTATTGTAATAGCTATTGTTGTAATTGTAGCCATAACCATACTTCTCTCTCTTTATACCGTTAAAGATGAGATTAAGTTTAGGGAATCTGTTCTCATGTTTAACTTCATTAATAAAGTCAAGCTCTTCCTTAAGAGTGTAGCCTTGTCTTATTACATATAAACAAGCATCGGTTACTCTTGCAATGATCAGTGCGTCAGTTACCAAATGTATAGGCGGACTATCGATAATCACAAAGTCATATTTCTTGCGAAGGATATCGATCAGATTATCAAGGTTAACTTTTTCCAGTAATTCTGAAGGATTCTCTTGTATAGTACCGGCGCTCATTACATCCAGTCCAGGTATGCCTGACGGACGAATAAGGCTGTCAATACTGAGGTGATCACTTTCCAGATAATCGCTAATACCTAAATGCTCATCTGGCAATTCGAAGATCGACGCAATTTTTGGCTTCCTAAGGTCCATCTCCAAAATGATGGTTTTTCTTGCTGCATATGCCAATGTAACTGACATGTTTGCGCTCACAAAGCTCTTGCCTTCACCAGACGTACTGGAAGTAACTACGCAAACTTTACCGCCCTCATTGTTGCTGAGAACCTGGTATAGCTTTGATCGCAACGCCCTGAATTGTTCGCCAATGGCAAAACTACCACGTTCTTTTGTTATAACGATTGCAGTTGATGACTCCTGGAACGAAAGTTCGCCCAAAATTGGAATATCTACCTCTTGTTCAATCTGTCTGCGATGAGTGATCTTATCATCAAAACTATTACGGGTATAGATAACACCAACAGGAATGATCATACCAGCGAATAAAGCCAGAACATATACTATTGATGACTTTGGCCATTTTGAATTGCCGGCATGGGCATAATCCACCACTTTGGCATCGGTTACCGTAGAAGCATATTTTAATGACAATGCCTCGCGTTGTTCTAATAAGAAAGAGTACAATTTTGCTTCAGCATCGTTATCCCTGTGCATCCCATTTAACTGTGTTTGCTGACCTGGAAGACTTCTAAGCTGCCCCTCTGCTCTTGAATTGGTCGACTGAAGCTGCCCCCTGGTAAGCATCAGGGTTTCTTTATTGTTACGCACCTTTTCTCTGATATTGGCCTGCAGGGTGCTGATCTCGCTATTGATAGATTCGAATATCGGGTTATCAGGAGGGTTATTGGCCAATAAATTTTGTTTTTTTAATTCAGCTTCGGTCAATTTATCAAGCAGCGACGTTAGGCTCGGGTCCTGTAAACCTACCGTTGACGGTTGTTTATTTGAACCTGGAGAATTAACATAATTCTCTATGTTATTGATGATCTTTATCTGCAAATTAATATCATCAAGGGCTTTTGTACTTGCTTGCACGTCTTGGGCATAGTTTTGACCTAGTGCATCAGTATTGCTTGTTAAACCCTTAGAGCTTGCATAACTCTCAATCTGAGCCTCACTCAAGTGCAGATCCTTAGCTATTGAATCAATACGTTTGTTAATAAATTTTATATTAGCGTCTGTTTTCTTGTTTTTCTCATCAACAGAAGCCTTCATATACGCGTTAATTACCGCGTTAAGAACATCGATTCCGCGTTGAGGAACAACATCAGACATAGACAAATCAACAAATGGCACTTCCTTATCATCCAAGGTAGACTTAAGTCCGCTTACATAATAATCTGCCACTCCTGAAGGATCTCCAACAGTTACTGATATTTTAGAACCAGTGAACGCGGCGAGATAAGACGTGGCATCCAGTTTCCATAAGCCAAAGTCGCTCTGGATATATTGACCGTATTTAAACCGTGTTTGTTTCCCGTTTTTATCTTCAACAGTAAAGTCCTGCGCATTGTCAATCGTAATGTCCAGTTTAATACCTTTATCGTCAATTTTATCGGGCATTTTTATAAAACTGAATTTTACAGGGGAGTTCTTATAAAGGTCGGTAGAAACCATGCCTTCTTTTTTAGCATACCCAATCCACAGGTTCATACTATTAACCACCTGCAACATTATCTTTTTAGATTTTATTATCTCGATCTCATTCTCAAAAATAACAGGGGTACTGATTTGATCCAGTTGGTTGATATTATCTTTATCCTGTCTTTGATCCTGGTTCTTACTGTCTTTAAATGCTATAGTTGCATTTATTGGATATATGGGCTTTGCATATTTCAAGTAAAAGAAAGCCCCACCTATAAATATTATTAAAGATAGAAGGAATATAGGCCAGTGGAAAACATACTTTTTAAAGACCTTCGCAAAATCAGTTGTCTGGTTTTGTGAAACGGGTAAAGTTATCGTTGTATACCTGTTGTCGTTTGTGGTAACAGCCATTGATTTTATTATAGATTTTTACGGTAAACTAGTACTAGGGCTACCACTGAAAGTGCAGAAATTATTAAACTGACTCTCTGGAAGCCTGCTGTGTTATTATTTGAGATTTTAGAACGATTTGGCGTTACTACTAATACATCGTGATTTTTCATATAATAGTATGGCGAATCAAATAATTTTTTTGAATTCAAATCAATCGGGATATATTCGCGCTTGCCGTTTATCTCTCTAACCAAAAATATCTGGCGAATTGCAGTAATGTTAAGATCTCCCGCCATGCTCAACGCCTCAGGTATGGTAACTCTTTCGTTTGGTATAGTAAAAACGTCCGGTTTAGCAACATCACCTAACACCGATATCTTGAAATTAGTGATCCTAACATTAACGACCGGCTTTTTCAGATAGTTTGAAAGAGATGCCTGCAACTGATCAGTTAAATTGGTCGTGTTTAACCCGGATACCTTAACTTGACCGAGAAACGGCAGATTAATATTACCATTTAAATCAACCATCCAACCAATTACTGCATTTTCCGGAGTGGTTGCATCAGTTGAACTGGAGCCATTTATTCTGTTAAGATTATATGCAAACTGGCTGGCCCCTTCTGATGGACTGTTTACGCTGATAGCTAAAATATCGCCAGGTTGAATGATCAGCGGAGAAAAATTATTAATATCCTCCTTGGTAATGCTATTTTGATTAAGATCCTGGAAATAAGGAACTTTTTCGTAGGTCGAGCACGAGCTGCAGAGCACCGCAACAAGCACAAATAAGAGAAATAATGTCGATTTGAAGTTCATAGTGGGATTCTTTAGATGTTGTACATGGGTTCTTGTGATTGTTATTGCGTATGAAGATTTGGCGATAGTAATATAAGTTTTATTTTTAATAATAATTAATTTTCACTGGGTATTAAACCTATATTTTCTACTATAGAATTCAATTGACCGTTTTAAAATAAGTAGCTATATTCTGTTATGTCTTTTCAAAAAGTCACAGCCGAAACGATACTTTTAACTGCCCTGTTTTTGTAACTATAAAACAATAATTAAATCAGCAATTTGTTTTATAATTCTTACTTGTTCCTGTCCTTCACAATCCCGTTCATATTCGACAAAGAACAACTATTTTCCGCAAAAAAAGTTTCAGCCGATAAACTATTTTTCAATCGACATTTAACGACTCACATTAGATGAATGTTTCAATTATAAATTAAATCAGCACGTTAAATAATATTTGCCAATTACGAAAAAGTATACCAAAGGGTTAGAAACCGAGACAAAAACTTGATAATACCGATAAATGGCCAATAATAATAGAACTATAGGTAGAATGATTTAACTTTTACATAAAGAAAAAAGAAATGAAATAATGCCTTGTTTACCTTTACTATTTATTTCCGGAAAGCACTAACTTTTAATTCATTAAATACGTACTAGGTCACCGATCTCATTGATCAGCATATTAAAATAATATTAACTAACCTAATTTCCGATGACCAACAATGGCCTTAATTGCAAACAACTGTTTTGTATTAAGTACAGTATAATCAAACCAATAAACGCTTTTTAGGGCATAAATACGCTTGTATAAAGTTTTACTCAAATGGGGATTTTTTTTCCCGGACGCGAACGTATTTTTTCTTCTTAGAAAATTAACCAACAATTTATTAGTTAAATATTTGTGTGTTTAGTTATCGCTTACGTGGATTTTCCTTCGTATATGTAAATAAATGGCGCGCTTTTTTGAAAAAAATATATAATAAGTCACAAAATTTATTTTAATGCATAGTTATTGCATAATAGTAAATATCAATCCTATCGAACTATGGTACACAGGTACAAACAATTTCATAATGTAATTAATATAACATTAGATTATTTGTTGCTGAACATATCACTAATCCTTGTTTACAGTTATTATAATCATACACTGTTATCATGGGTAAATGACAAAAGCTCCCTCCCTGTAGTTTTGGTATTTAATCTTTTATGGCTTCTATCCTCAAACATTACCAGTTTATATAACAACGTTTCAGATATAGATCTTAAGGTTTATCACAATGTAGCAAGAACTTATCTACTTTACCTTGGATTGATCTGCTTCATTATTCTGGCTATGACCGGAACTAAATCATACTTTATAACAAGAGAATATTTATTTTACTCTATGTCGCTATTTGGGATATTCCTGGGCATATGGAAGGTTATATTCTTTGCGATACGGAAAAGCGATAAGGTATTAATGAATAACTCAAGAAATGCCATCATTGTTGGTGCCAGCAGGGCAGGCAATGAACTTTATAATCAATTCAACAACAAAATATTGAAGGGTTATAATTTGCTGGGTTTTTTTGACGACGAACCATCAAGGGTTAATCCTAAACACCTTTATCTGGGCAATACCAGTTTATGTATGGATTATGTACTCAAAAATAATGTTGAAGAGATCTTTTGTGCTCTGCCGTACTCTGAGCACAAAACCATTGAACGTTTGATGTCTGACTCAGATAAGAACCTAATCAGATTTAAAATTGTACCTGAGTACCACGAATATTTTAAAAATACATCTTACCTGCAGAATTTAGGGAATATTCCTATCCTGACCGTGAGGGCTGAACCTTTGGAAAACATCGTTAACAGAATTGTTAAGCGTGCTTTCGATATTATGTTCTCTTTAGGAGTGATTATTTTCTTATTTACCTGGTTATTTCCAATAATAGCCATCCTAATTAAGTTAGGATCAAAAGGACCAGTATTTTTCAAACAAAAGCGTTCCGGTCGTGATAACCACTCCTTTACATGTTATAAATTCAGGAGCATGAGAAAGGATAATAAGACTGAACATGTTCAGGCAACTAAAGGCGATGCGCGTATAACCAAGCTTGGAGCTTTTATGCGTAAAACAAGTATTGATGAACTTCCGCAATTCTTTAATGTATTGATCGGTAATATGTCCATTGTAGGTCCCCGCCCTCATATGTTAAGTCATACTGAACAATATGCGCAATTGATAGATCAGTTTATGGTGCGCCATTTTATGAAACCAGGGATAACGGGGTGGGCGCAGATTAACGGCCTGCGCGGTGAAACAAAAACAACAGAAGCAATGCTTGAACGCGTTGAAGCCGACGTATGGTACCTTGAAAACTGGACCTTTTTGCTTGATCTGAAAATTATTGCATTAACATTCTGGAAATCAGCTACTGGCGACAAGAACGCTTACTAACGGGAAAGACTTTATAATTTTAAACCCCCACTTTTGAACAGAGTAGTTCAACCTATTCTCTGTTTAAAATGGGGGTTGTCCATTTGATAAATTTCCGATTAAAGCTTTAGAATAATGAGTACTGAAGGCAATATACTGGCATCAATGTTTGCCTTCAGAATATTGGTATTCCATCCCTGAGGCTGGCTTGCTGTACTTGGATCCCACCAGGCGTCCATCTCAGCTCCTGATGTTTGGAAATATTTTACTTTATTATAGCTGATGGTTACGTCTGAACTGGCAGCGCCCGAATAGTTACCATAAGCTAAACCTGTCATAGTAAATGGTGTTGACGTACTAAAAATGGTGTTATGATCCATTTTGATGTGGCTGCCGCCCTGTACTTGCGCACCTACTGCTCCCGGATTAACCAGAACATTGTACCGTGCGACTTGGTAACTACCACCGACATCACCTAAAACGATACCTGCGCCACCACCTGAGTCGTGCTGTACCTGGCCACCTCTGATGTAGTTGCCGATTACCATAATTGAATCTCCAGGTAAACCATTCGACTGGTAAACACTCAAACCATCCTGAGGGTGTTGTGCAACACCTGCTACATCTTCGCATTTATTATAGGCAATCTGGCTACCACCACCATTTACATTATTAAACTGAACAAAGTTTCCTGAAGGAAATGGCCCGTTCATATTCAGAAACTGGTTATTATTCACTTTAACGGTAGTACATTGCATTGCATTAACACCTGCCCTCACATTGCTGACGGAGCAGCTATCAACTGTCACATTCGTACAATTGTTAAGCTGAATACCATCGTTAGTAGAGTTCATCACTTTACATTTTGTGATGTGTACATTAGTACAATTATTCAGGCGGATCCCCACCGTACCGCCATTCCCCACATTGATAGAGTCGCCGCTAATAGTAATATTACTTTGGTTGCTCAAACTAATTGGCGACGATGCCTTATACACAACATTAGCCGATGTGCTTGAGGTGCCTGTTGTTCCAGTTTTGCCCGTAGTTCCTGTTGAACCAGTGGATCCGGTAGAGCCAGTAGACCCTGTCGAGCCCGGAACACCTGTGTTTCCGGTTGTACCTGTTGTTCCGTTGTTATCGGTAGATGATGATCCTTTTCCTATACCCGAAGAGTTAATTAATGTTCCGGACGGAACAGCTGATTCATCTTTTTGACAAGAAGATATTAATAGCGCCGTAATTAAGGCAAAAAAATACCAAGTTAAAGCCATATGGCTTAGTCCACGTTCAGGTCTGATCATAGTAGTTAAATTAATTATGCCTTTTTGAACGACGCTTTCAAAGTTTTAGTTCAATGAAAATTGTTCTTCGGTATTATTAACGCCGCAAAATATTTAAAATAACTGGCAGTCAAAGAATTATAATTTCCACATTTTTATTCACATTTTTTAATTACTATGCAAAAAATCGCTTATTTGATTATAAATTCTATTGATACTAAAGCCGTTATGCCTTTTAATTAATAATCGAAACCAGCAGGCAAAAAGAAAGCGATTAGCATTTTTTCAAATTACTAACCGCCTGACATTTAAGCTTATCTATGATTTAGAAACCAGAGATAAGCTCCTATATATATTTGGTTTGGGGCTGATTGTTATAAGTTTAAGGTAATTATTATTGACGGTAATATCCCGGCGCTAATATTCGCCTGCAGGATATTCGTGGTCCATCCCTGTGGCTGGCTTACGCTACTTGGATCCCACCAATCATCCAGTTCTGCACCGGAGGTTTGATAAAACCTTATGCTATTATAACTCATTGTCACATCCGAGCTTGTTGCACCCGAATAATTCCCGTAAGCTATCCCTACAACAGAATATGCAGTAGGAGAACTGTAAATGGTATTATGATCCATTTTGATATGACTACCTCCCTGCACCTGCGCACCTACCGAACCAGGGTTTACCAGGATGTTATAACGAGCAACCTGATACGTACCGCCAACATCACCTAACACTATACCCGCGCCCCCCCCCGAATCATGTAAAACCTGACCTCCTCTGATATAGTTGCCGATCATCATGATAGAATCACCCGGCAAGCCGTTTGATTGATAAACACTTAATCCATCTTGTGGGTGTTGCGCCACCCCTACCACATCTTCGCATTTATTATATCCGATTTGGTTGCCACCACCATTTACATTATTGAATTGCACAAAATTACCTGAAGGAAATGGCCCGTTCATATTCAAAAACTGATTGTTATTTACCTTTATAGTAGTGCTGTAAATAGCATTAACACCAGCTCTTACATTAGTAACAAAACAGGTATCAATAGTAATATTGGTGCAGTTATTAAGCTGAATGCCGTCATTGGTAGAATTCATTACTTTACATTTGGTGATATGTACATTGGTACAATTATTCAGTTTAATACCTACCGTACTGCCATTACCAACATTGATGGAATCTCCGCTAATGGTAATATTGCTTTGGTTACTCAAGTTAATAGGAGCTGACGCCTTATATACGAAATTAGTTATAGTGCTTGATGTGCCGGTTGTTGTACCTGTTTTTCCAGTTGCCCCTGTAGCACCGGTTGTGCCTGTCGCCCCAGTTGTTCCTGTTGTACCTGTAATTCCGGTTGCTCCTGTAGCTCCGGTCGTCCCTGTCGATCCCGTTGTGCCAGTGGTGGTGCTCGTAGTTGTCTTATGGGTCCTTGGGCGATAATGCTTAAAAATGAGACTATTACTTGCACCGAAATTTATATCAGCGGATTGTTGTGGATCCGGTTCATCCTTTTTGCAAGATGTCACACATAGGGCAAATAGAATTGCGGGTAAGAGCAGAGCAAAGGCCGCTCGGCCTTTCTTAAGTCCGGGTTGAATCATAGTAGTTAAATTAATTAGGGGTTCCTGAGGCTCATTTTCAGTGCTGAAAGCAACTAAAACCAGCTTCAAGAAATATCATTGCTGAAATTATTTAAACCACCTGATTATCAACTAATTAAATTTCAACATCTTTTCTACATTTTTTTTAACAATTATGGTTTCGCTCCGAAGAAACTGTCGCCAAAGGAAATTCTTATGATATAAAAAGCAAAAACCCGGTAATATGTTACATATTAGCCGGGCTCGCGTTTTGATTTAGTTTGATGATATTCTTAAAAACCCTTATAAGTTGAGCGTAATTATTGTAGATGGTATTATACTTGCATCAATACTTGCTTTCAGAATATTGGTGCTCCACCCCTGAGGCTGCGTTGCTGTACTTGGATCCCACCATGCATCCATCTCAGCTCCTGATGTCTGGAAATATTTCACTTTATTGTAACTCATAGTCACATCGCTGCTAGCTGCCCCCGAGTAGTTACCATAAGCAATACCTACCATTGTATACGGTGTTGCTGTGCTATAAACTGTATTGTGATCCATTGTAATATGGCTGCCACCCTGTACCTGGGCACCTACCGCACCTGGATTAACCAGGACGTTATAACGAGCTACCTGATATGTACCACCAACATCACCCAAAACAATACCTGCTGCACCACCTGAATCATGCTGCACCTGGCCGCCCCGGATATAGTTGCCAACAACCATAATTGAATCTCCAGGCAAACCATTTGATTGATAAACACTCAAACCATCCTGAGGGTGTTGTGATATACCCACTATATCTTCGCATTTGTTATATTTTATCTGGCAACCGCCACCGTTCACATTATTAAATTGCACGAAGTTTCCTGAAGGGAAAGGGCCGTTCATATTAAGAAACTGGTTGCTGTTTACTTTTACTGTGGTGCTAAACATGGCATTAACACCTGCTCTTACATTTGTAACAAAACAGCTGTCAATGGTCACATTTGTACAGTTATTCAGTTGGATACCATCATTAGTAGAGTTCATCACTTTACATTTGGTGATATGTACATTGGTACAGTTGTTTAATTTAATACCTACAGTACTGCCATTACCTACGTTAATAGAATCGCCGCTGATGGTAATATTGCTTTGATTGCTCAAGCTAATTGGCGCTGATGCTTTATAAGTAAAATGAGTAGTTCCTGATGTGCCTGTAGTTGTTCCTGTGGAGCCTGTCGTACCAGTAGTCGTACCTGTTGTTCCGGTTGTACCCGTGGTTCCAGTTGTACCGGTTGTTCCAGTTGTACCGGTTTTACCAGTTACACCGGTGGTGCCGGTTGTACCTGTCGATCCTGTCGTACCAGTAGTACCTGTGGATCCGGTCGCACCGGTGGTTCCAGTTGTGCCAGTGGCTCCGGTTGTGCCGGTAGCTCCTGTGGTACCAGTGGTCGTACCTGTAGTTCCGGTAATACCGGTTGTGCCAGTGGTGGTACCCGTAGTTGTCCCCCCCCTAGACTTACGACCTGTATCTATATAGCCGGTAGAATGGTGATTTTTATAATCTATGCTATTCGATGCAGCAGTAGTGCCGAGGGCATCCGTTGTGGGTACTACTGAAGAATCTTTTTTACATGAAGAGAAAGTTGCAGCAGTTAGTAATACCAGGGAGCACATTACACCTGCAAGGGGGCCTTTTAATTTTTTCATTTCCATAACAGCATTTTTAGGGTTTCTTCTACGCTCGTATAAGCATTGAAGTTTCATAAAAATTAATTACGGAGAAAAAAAATTAATATAAACTTTAATTGATTTCCAAATAACACTTGATTTTCAATAGGTTATCGTTTTTCATTTTTTTTCAAAAAAATGATTAAAATGCTGTTTTAGCACTTAATTTTCAACGAAAAATCATGCGCAGTAATTTTTTTTTCGACGAAAAAACGTCAAATATTGCAAATACGTAACAAGTTTTTTACAATAATTAACCCCGTAGAATTGAATATGTTAAGTGCTTTAAAGACAAAAAATGAAGAACATAGAATGGAAATAACCGGCTTGAATGAAGTGCCTTTTTAAGACAAGCAGGACGTAAGTAAAAACAAAAAAGTCAGGTATCATACCTGACTTTTAAATATCAATTTGCTTGGAAATTACACTATTATTTTTTTGAATTAGTAACTATCATGCATTCTCCAAAACCTTATTGTAGAAGTTTACATAATTGCTTGCTGTTGTAACAATGCTGTATTTCTTTAAAAACGGCTGACGCGCTTCTAGTATATCCTGCTTACTTTTTGTATGAGAAAGTGCTTTTTCTATATTATGAATGAATGAATCCTTTGAGTCAAGACTCGATATATAGCAACCGGGCATATCGGTACCAATTTCAATATGAGGGGGTATATCTGAAAGAACACAAGGTACGCCCGAGAAGAAGGCTTCCAATACGGTTATCGGCAATCCCTCCCACAGCGAAGCGTTAAAAAAACAGTCACAATTATTCATTAATGAATAAACTTCTTCCTGGGTTTTAGTACCCAGATAATGAATATTAGATATCTTACTAAAATTCTCCAAATCTTGGTCAGCCGTCTCCTGCTTTATACCGCACACTAAAAAATGTACATTCTTATTTTCAAAATGCTGTGCTACTTCACACACCATATCATAGTTTTTCTGTTTTGACAATCTGCCAACACATAGTACAAAGCGGTGAGCCACACCATTGTTATTAAACTGTTTTAGTATGGGTAGCGCACGATCATCTATTTTTAGTTTAGGTATGCCATTTTGAATGGCAATACTTAAACAATCCCGTTTCGGGTTCATATCCAGTGCCGAATATGAGCAGTAAATGCTTGGTGTATGTTCGTTAAATCTGTGGGTCATGCTGCTCCATTCTTCCGGAGCATTGTGCACAGTAATGACATGCCTGTTCTTCAAGCGGCTTAAAGCAAATTTTAAACAAATACTTACAATTAAATGCGAGGTAGAGATATGCGTGTTAATAATATCAGGATTAACCGCTGAAAGCGTTTTTATTATTCCTTGTATGGTACTAACTATGGTAATATTCCTTCCGGGTCTTCTATTGAGAAAATAAAGATCAACTGATTTTTCATGTAAGCCTTGTACCAAAAGCTTCTGAAAATCTGAATTTATAAGCTCGTCAATTATGATTATTGAAACATCGTGCCCCAACTCTTTCTGTTCCATCGCCAATGACGCCACAAAAGTCTGTGCGCCACCAGCATCAAAATTCATTATTATGTGATTTATTTTCATTTAAGTAGTTATCCGACACGATATAGCACTCACGGCGTATCTTATCTTCATTATAGTCCTTATTTTGTATTAATCGATGTCAACTGGTTAACATCCGTTTTATACTTCTTATTTGTTTCAGCACCAGCGTTATCAAGGACCTCTTGTAAAGCTTTAGCGAACACTTCTACATTTGGCTTTAGTAACATGGTCCTGTGATCTCCCGGAATTAAAAATTCCTTCATCCCTTTTAATGCATACTTTCTCCATCCAAGATATACTTTGTCATCAGTGTAGTGTAAACATTCCGTAGCTCTGAACAAATGCACAAACCCATTGAACGGCTCCATTTTTGATTTTCTGTAAGAGTCGTAATAAGTTGACCTAATATATTTCATCAACTTATAAAACTCCTGGTCGCCACTTTCTTTAGCCAGTTTTATTGCATCATAACGATATTGCTTATCTTCCAGATAAATACTTTTTTGTTTCTGAATTGTTTTATTCGGATTCCGAATAAATGAAATTCCCAGATCTATCCACTTCCTGATATGCCGGTCGAGCTTCTTAGGCAGCATCGTTAAAAAGTCATCTGTATAATCAGCATAGGTGTCAATAATAGCTAATACCGAAACTTCTTTATTCAATGCTTCGAATTGTTTCCTCATTTCGGTAGCAATAAAACCGCCTAACGAATAACCTGCAAGGGCATAAGGCCCATTAGGGTTATGTTCTATTATTTCAGAAACATATATCTTGGCTATCTCACTTATCGTTGTCACCGGCGGGAATTTTCCGCCCAAACCGAGCGCCTGAATACCGAAAACAGGCTGTTCCTTATCAAGGTACATGGCAAGATCAGCAAAATTCATAACATTTAAGCCAACACCGTGTATAAAGTATACCGGCATTTTATTACCGGAAGGTTTTATCGGAACCAACGATTTAGAAACCTTTTCAGTATCATTCTCGTTCAGGAACGCATTTAACGATTCAATATTGCTGTATTTAAACAAAATCGAGATCGGCAATATTTTACCTGTGTGTTTTTTAATTTGATTGACGATTTGAACAGCCAGCAGCGAATGGCCACCTAAATCAAAAAAGTCGTGTGTTACACCAATATTACTTACTCTTAATACATCTTCCCAAATCTTAACCAACAAACGTTCAGATTCAGTACGCGGGGCCACATATTGATCTTTTATCTGTTCTTCAGCATTAAATTCAGGCAATGATTTTTTGTCAATTTTGCCGTTAGCGGTAAGTGGTATGTTATCCACCTCCATCCATAATGTAGGAACCATGTAATCCGGCAGTTTACTTTTCAGGAACGCGATAACAGATGCCCGGTCATAATTCTCTTTACCAACTACATATCCAACCAGGCGTTTTTTCTTATCCTTATCAGCTTTAGCCAATACAACAGCCTGGCTTACCTGTTCACATTGGCGCAGAACGCTTTCGATCTCTCCCAATTCAATACGATACCCTCTGATCTTAACCTGGTCATCTTTACGACCAATGAATTCCATATTAAGATCCGGTAGCATTCGTCCCAGGTCACCTGTACGATACATACGGCCGCCAGCCTTGTCACTGAATGGGTCTTTTACAAAAGCATAATCTGTCTTTTCCTTATCATTAGCATATCCGCGGGCTACGCCTACCCCACCAATGTATAATTCGCCAACAACTCCTATCGGAGCTGGCTGTAATTTCTCATTTAAAATGTAAAAGAAGTTATTATTCATTGGACGTCCATAGGGTATACTTCCCCAGTTAGCTCCAACTTTTTCTACCGGATAGAAGTTAGACCACACTGTACCTTCCGTAGCACCACCAAGACTAATAACACGGGTAGCAGGAAAATAAACTTTAATACGATCGGGAAGATTAACAGGTATCCAGTCGCCACTCATAAAAACTACCCGAAGTGTTTTTTGCAGGAAGGACTTATCATGAGCTTCCAGTTCCCGAACCAGATAATCCATAGTGGTTGGTACTGTATCCCAGAATGTGATCTTGTAGCTCAGCATCATATCCTTCAATCTTGGTACATCAAGCAACTCATTCTGCTGAACGATAACTAATGATCCGCCGGCAGAGAGCATTCCGAAAATATCATAAACCGAAAGATCGAAACACATGGACGTAATGAATAACAAGCGATCATCAGGGCCGACATTAAACTCAGTATTAACCCATAATATCAGGTTAACGGCCATATGATGCTCTATCATCACCCCTTTTGGGCGCCCCGTGGAGCCTGATGTATAAATAGTATAAGCTAACTGAGTGCTATTAATTTTAAGACCCGGGTTTTCCTTGTTATATGTACTCAGATCGGTTTCTTTAAGCCTGACAAACAATTCTGGCGAAACTAGTGCCGCAAGTGGATATTCTCCATCAGTAATCACTTTTTTAACTGATGAGTTTTGAAGAATATATTCTTGCCTGTCAATCGGGTACTCAGGATCAATAGGAACATATGCACCTCCTGCTTTAAGGATACCAAACATACCTACGATCATATGAAAATTCCGGGTAACCAATAAAGCAATATTGTCACCTTTGTTTACACCATTCTGAATAAGGTAATGTGCCAGTTGATTTGCCTGTTCGTTTAACTCACGGTACGTCATGCTTGCATCATGCTGGCGCAATGCAATAGCGTCAGGCGTCCTTAACACCTGTTCTTCAAAAATATCTGCAAGTGTTTTTTCCTTTGGATAATGTACAAGTGTATTATTAAATACGTCAAATAACTGATGTTTATCTTCCCTGGTCAAGATATCTATGGCGGCTAAACTTTGCTTTGGATCCTGAACAACCGCTGCTATAAGATTCTCCAAATGACGAAGCATTAGTCTTACCTGTTCTGTGCCGTAAATGTCAGTGTTGTATTCCAGGAATAACTCCAAGCCATTTTTTGATTCGGAGAAAATAAAATTAATATCAAATTTAGCTACCCTGTACTGCCCTGTTTTATATTGACTGGTATGTAACCCATTCAATGTAAATACAGCGTCCTGTTCCATTGAATTTTGCAAAACCACCATTACATCAAATAATGGATTACGATTAATGTTTCTGGGGAGTTTTAAAGAATCTACCAGTTCATCATATGGATAAACCTGGTGCTCGTAAGCACTTAGGGTCACTTCTTTAACACGCTCAAATAAAGCTTCGTAATTACCCAATCCATCAAAGCGTGTGCGGATAGCCAGTGTGTTAATGTAAAAACCTAACTGATTCTCCAGGTCAGGGTGTTCGCGCCCTGCAATGGGACTACCGATAACAACATCTTCCTGACCGGTATACCTATACATTAAAGCATTTACACATGCCAGCAAACTCATAAACAAAGTTCCGCCTAATGCTTTTCCTGTTCTGTTTAATTTATCCAGTACGTTATTATCAATGGTTGTAGTAATACATGTCCCATTAAATGTTTTAATTGCCGGGCGTTCCTTTTCGGCAGGCAGTTCCAAAATCGGTATTTCTCCTTCAAACTGTTTCAGCCAATAATCTTTATGAGGAATAAGATCATCAGACTGCAAGTATTTATTATGCCAGGCCGCATAATCTTTATACTGTATCCGCAGGGGAGCTAGCTGAGGGGTTATTCCTGTTGAATAAGCATTATACAACGCACACCATTCTTTGCGGAAAATATCCATTGACCAGCCATCACTTATGATGTGATGATGTACCATGATCAGGATATGCTTATCATCTGCTAACTGGACGAGATGGCACCTCCATAATGGGCCCTCTATAAAATCAAACCCTCCGAAGCTTTCAAGCTCTATTATTTGATTTAATACTGAGTATTTATCCGTATTTTTAGTTAAATCAGTTTCTTTAAGCTCAAAAGCATACTTGTCAGGATTTATCACTTCCTGAAATACGACACCAGTGGCACTTTCCTTAAAATTGGTCCTCAGAATTTCGTGGCGCAACGCCATTGCTTTAAATGCATCTGCTAAGGCAACTGTATTTAGATGGCCCTCCAGTGAAATGACATATGGAATATTATAAGCACTCTGGGCACCTTCAAAATGATTCAATATCCATAAACGTTTCTGTGCTGAAGATAATTTATATTCCTCCGCCTCAGGGATACTTTCTATAGCTCCGTATGTATTTAATTCTCCGCTAGTTATCATTGAGGCCTGATGTTCAATGGTACCCTTAGAAAAAAGCTCATTCAATGGTAATTTTACTCCCAATTCTTTATGTATTAACGCGAGCAGTCGTATAGCTTTTATACTATGGCCGCCCATATCGAAAAAATCATTTTTTAGCCCGATGGACTTTTCAGATATGTTTAGCACTCTAGCCCATAGTTTCACCAGAGATTTTTCAATTTCTGTTGAAGGTGCTATGTGAGGAGGCTTAAATATACCACTACTTTTTGGAACTGGCAACGCTTTCCTGTCTACTTTGCCGGTATTTGTTATTGGTATAGCGTCCAAATGCACATAATACCCAGGCACCATATACAGCGGCAGCTGTTCTTTCAAATAGTCCTTTATTTCAATAGCTGTGGCACCGCCGGCTGTGTACGCAATTAATTCACTATCCGTTTCATTTATAGTTGCTGCTATAACAATTGCTTCCTTTACCTTGGGGTGTTTTCGGAGTACCGAAGATATTTCCTGCAATTCAATTCTGTAACCGCGTATTTTTACCTGATCATCTGCCCGTCCCAGGTATTCCAAATTACCGTCTGATTTCCACCTTCCAAAATCACCCGAACAATAAATTTTTGCCCCTTTTACAAATGGGTTAGAAATGAATTTCTCATCTGTTAAACCCGGATGATTCAGATAACCACGAGCCAGACCTGCTCCACCAATACAAATCTCACCTGTCGCGCCAAATGGCAATAAATTCCTATGCTTATCAAGAATATAAATTTGCGTGTTATCAATCGGCTTACCAATAGGAACTGTGGACTTTAATAGCTCGCTATTGCAATCAAAACTTGTTACGTCAATACAAGTTTCTGTAGGCCCGTATAAATTTACTAATAACCTATTGAAGAGTAGTTCCTTAAATCTTTCAGCCTGACTTACGGTTAATGCTTCTCCACTGACAAATACTTGTCTAAGATTTTTTAATTGATACAGCTTAGATTTATCGCTTTCCAGAAACTCCAGAAAAACGTTTAGCATTGACGGTACAAAATGCATTACTGTAATCTTATGATCATCAATAGCATTTATAATGGCCTCGGGATTCTTTTCTTCACCATCCTTTAGTATACACACACATGCTCCTTGCGTTGCCCACCACAGCAGTTCCCAAACAGATACATCAAACACAAATGTTGTTTTTTGCAGAATGGCATCATTATCAATCAACGGATAACGTCTTTGCATCCACGATAATCTATTCACCAAACTGTTATGCTGTATCAAACACCCTTTTGGAGCTCCGGTAGACCCTGACGTATAAATACAATATGCCAAATGACGGGGTTCAAGACCAACAGATTGATTTTCCTGATTAAATCTGTTTTGTACTTTCCGAAATTTCTCTAATTCTCCCTCATCAATTATTAGCTTACACTCGCTATCCTTAATTAAATAGTTAATTCGTTCATGAGGATAATCAGGAGATATGGGCACATAAGCTCCGCCTGACTTTAAAATACCCAGAATTGCAATAACCATCCATTCACTTCGATCTAATTTAAGACCAATCAGGTCATCCGGTTTTACTTTATATGTTTTTCGTAAGTAGTCACCTAATTGGTTACTGACAAAGTTTAATTCCTGGTAACTAAGCTCAATATCTTCGAAAATAACAGCAGGATTGCCCGGTGTTTTTTTAACCTGATCCTCAAACAAATCCACTATTGTCTTATCCGACGGAAAATCAACAGATGTATTGTTAAGGTCGTCTAATAATAATTTCTTTTCTTCTTTCCCCAGAAGATCAATAGCCGACAGGTATTGTTTTGGATTCTGAGCAACTGCTGCAATTATATTTTCAAAATGCTTCAGCATTCGCTTCATTTGCTCAGTACTGTATATGTCTGTGTTGAACTCCAGGCACAAATCGAGTCCGGCTTTGGATTCCGAAAAAATGAAGTTTACATCGTATTTTATTGCTCTTGATTCATCGGTATCATATTGGCTGGTTTTTAATCCGGCTATCGTAAATTCAGCATCCTGCTCCATTGCGCTACGCAATGTCACCATCACATCAAAAAGCGGGTTACGGTTTATATTTCTTGGAAGTTTTAATAAGTCAACCAATTCATCGTATGGATATAATTGGTGTTCATAAGCATTAAACGTAACCTCCTTTACTTGTTTTAACACATCCTCATAGCTTCCTGAACCATCAAAGCGAGTTCTAAGAGCCAACGTATTAATATAATAACCTATCTGATCATCCAGGTCTGAATGATCGCGTCCTCCAATCAAACTGCCAATTACGATATCTTCCTGCCCGGTATAACGATAAAATAAGACATTAACACAAGCAAGTAAATTCATGAACATGGTACTGCCTGACGCTTTACCAGCCTTATTTAATTTGTCTAATACCGAATGATCAATTTTTGCAGCAAGACTTGCGCCTTTAAAAGTTTTTGACGCCGGGCGCTCCTTATCTGCAGGCAAGTTTAGAACAGGTATTTCGCCTTCAAATTGGCTTAGCCAGTATTCTTTGTGAGATACCATTTCGTCAGATCCAAGTTGTTGGTTATGCCATGCTGCATAATCTTTGTATTGTATGCGTAACGGGCTAAGTTGAGCAGCTGTATTTTCCAAGTAAGCGTTATAAAACACGCTCAATTCTTGACGAAAATTGGTCATTGACCATTCATCGCTAATAATATGATGATGTACAATTATCAGGACATGTGTATTTTCGTCGAGTTGGATAAGGTGACAACGCAGTAATGGTCCTGAGCTTAAACTAAAGCCTGATGTGGTTTCTTTTTCAATGAGCCTGTTTAATACCGACTGATTATCAGCCGTTTTCCTAAGATCAGTTTCCTTTAATTTAAATTCATAATTTTCAGGATTAATGATCTGTTGGCGTGGATTTCCTTCCTCATCTTCCTTAAATACAGTTCTTAAAGCTTCATGACGGATTATAATAGCGCGAATTGATTTTTCTAAAGCTAGCTTATCTAAATTTCCTTCAAGTTTTACAACATAAGGAATATTGTAAGCACTTTGAGAAATATCTAATTGCTGTAATACCCACAATCTTCGTTGTGCCGGGGACAAAATGTAGTCTGGCTGTTCGGCTACCAGTTCCTTTGCTTCATAAATATCTACTTCCTTATCAGCAATTGATTTGGCCTGAAGTTCAATCGTGTTCTCTAAAAACAATTCTTTTATTGCCAGTTTTACCCCGAGCTTTTTATGGATTAATCCCCTTAACCTGGTTGCTTTTATACTATGCCCCCCCAGATCAAAAAAATCGCTTTTTATACTTATAGCTTTTTCGGGTAGATTCAATACTTCGGCCCATATTTTCGTCAGTACAAGTTCGATATCTGTAGATGGAGCAATATACAATGCATCACTTAGGCCATGGCCACTAGGTATGGGCAATATTTTTTTATCTACTTTACCATTACTGGTCAATGGTATTGAATCCATTTGAACATAGTAGGCGGGTACCATGTAGGATGGTAACAAATCCTTTAAGAAATCTCTCAATTCAACACCTTCGGCATCCCCGGTTGTATAAGCTATTAATTCTTTGTCCTGCCCATTAACCGCTTTTGCTATCACCACAGCAGTATTCACTTTAGGGTGCTTCAATAGCGTAGCCGTTATCTCATCCAATTCAATTCTGAAGCCGCGTATTTTAACCTGATCATCTATGCGTCCTAAATATTCTATATTGCCATCCGGTAACCATCTTCCGAGGTCACCGGTACGGTAGACACGTTTTTCAGGCTTAAACGGATCATTAATAAATTTTTCTTTAGTTAGCTCCGGGCGATTTAAATAACCCCTGCTTACTCCATCTCCACCAATGTAAATTTCGCCTAGAGCGCCAAATGGCAACAAACACCGATTGTCATCCAATATGTATATATCGGTATTCGCTACTGGGCGGCCGATAGGTACAAAAACATGATAATTATCAGCCTGTTCTGCTTTATATTCAACTGAAGTAATTGTAGTTTCTGTAGGCCCATACTCATTAATAAACATAAAACAGCCTTTCCACTTTTCAACAAGTGACGGAGAGCAGCTTTCGCCCCCTGTTATCACCCGCTTCACATTGCTCATGTCATCTATTGATAGTTCGGTCAGAACTGCCGGAACTGTATGAATATGGCTTACTTTCTTAACTATAATATAGTTTTCCAGTGCTTTAAGATCAGAAATAGTCGATTTATCAGGTGCGACCAATGCAGCGCCAGTTAAAAACGCTATCCAGAATTGTTCAGCCGAAGGGTCAAAAGTGATCGTAGTAAATTGAAGCACTCTTTCGTTAGAAGTGATTTTATATACTTCGCGCTGTGACCAGATCAAATTTACTACATTTCTATGCTCAACCAATACTCCTTTCGGATTTCCTGTTGATCCTGAAGTATAAATGCAATAAACGAGATTATTTGCTTTAGCTCCTCCTTTCAGGTTCTCCCTGTCATAATTGTTTTGTACCTTTTTAAATCGCTCAAGCTCATCCCTGTCTACCAGCACTTTACAGGCACTATCATTTATCATGTAATTAATGCGCTCAAGAGGATAGTCCGGGTCGATCGGGACATATGCGCCACCCGCCTTAAGTATACCAATTATAGCTATAATCAGCCACTCCCCTCTTTCCAACTTAAGACCTATAATATCGTCAGGTTTTATTTGATACGTTTTTCTCAAATAATCACCAAATTGGTTACTGAGGCTATTTAACTCCTTATAATTGATCTCAAGTTCATTAAAAATAATTGCGATATTATCCGGCGTTTTTTTCACCTGTTCTTCAAATAAATCAATTAGTGATTTATCCTTTGGATATTCAAATGCTGGATTATTAAGCTCATATAACAGCTTACGTTCTTCAACCTCAGTTAAAATAGGAAGTAACCCGATGTTCTTTTTGGGATTGGCGAGTATTGAACCAAGCAAAATTTTATAGTGATCTATAATGCGGCTGATTGTATCCTCTTTATACAGGCCCGAATTGTATTCAAACCTACCTTTCAGCTCAGAATCCTCTTCTTTTACAAAAAGTGTAATATCTGATTCAAGAGTATGTCCTGATGGGATTGCAACACCATTTTGTAAAATGAACATCACCTGATACAAGGGATTGGAACTCAGATCTGTGTCTTCACTTAACAGACCTGTTAATTTATCAAAAGGAACATTTTGATGCTGATATGCATCATTTACAGTAGTATTTACGCTTTGGAGTAATTCTTCGAAACTATTACTGTTATTTATTTCAGTCCTTAAAGGCAGTATATTTAAATGATTATGATGCCCGCTGTTTACACCAGCATTGCAAATAACATTCCCTACACATATATCATCCTGTGAGCTGTATCTATATAGCAATACCTTATAGGCAGATAGCAGCGTCACAAAAAGTGACACTTTTTGTTCATCGCTGAACCTGGTTAATTGTTCCTTTAACTTTTCGCTGATAACAAATTCGGAGCTATGCTTATTGTTACCTTTCTTATCGGATCTGGCTGAATCTGTAAACAGATTTAAAGGTTTTACCCACCTCAGTTTATGTTTCCAATAATTTATTTCAGGTTCAAAAGGCATGTTTTCCGATAAAGTAAGGTTTGACATATAAATAGAAATCTTCTCAAGTAATTCCCTCTAACTAAGAGCTAAAATAACTAATTCGTAAAACATTCAAGTTAGACGAGCCCTTTTACGACCATTTTCAATTTTTGGTTTTTAACTTACAATTATTATACCACACAAATAATCCTTTCGAAAGAAGTGCATAAACATGAAAACACCCGAAATTTCCGGCTCATACAAAAATAAGAAACGCCTCAAGTTCAACACTCAAGACGTTTTATATAAAGTAACGGACGATTATAATATTTGCCCGAACATCTGTTTTACAGATCAATTAAAAAGAAACTCTATTTTCGTTTTAATTGAGCAGCAGCACCCGTATCTAAAAACCACTGTAAATCACCACTTTGAGGCTTGATCAACTGAGCAGGGTATTCTTCAATATCCGTTTTGTCTTCAATAATATGGTGTACAGCTATTGCCTTACCTTCACCATATACCAGAAATGCCACATGCTGTGCCATGTTGATCAGGGGCGCGGTCAGCGTAATACGAAATACTTTTTGATCTTCCAGAAAAACAGCTTTTGCAGATGCACTTTTATCATGCAAAACCGGTGTATGTGGAAACAAAGATGCAGTATGAGAATTGTCACCCAACCCAAGCAGAACTAAATCAAAGCGTGGCTCTGTCCCAGCAAAATACAAATTGATGTCGTTTGTGTATGCCTTGGCTGCTTCATCAGGGCTCAATGAGGTATCAATCGGAAATATCTGCTTATAGCTCAACTCCAATGGCTCCAGAATCGCTTTCTTAGCCATCAAATAATTACTTTGCGGATCGGTATATGGCACATAGCGCTCATCGCCAAAAAAGAAATGAACTTTACTCCATTCGATTTTATTTTTATATGATGGAGACGCCAGCAATTCATATAGTTTTTTGGGGGAATTTCCACCCGACAACGCTATAGAAAATTGCCCATTTGAGGAAATTGATTCCGATGCAATTTCCACAACATAATTTGCCAATCCCCGAAGGACTTCGTCCTCATTATTAAAAACATTTATTTTCATCAAATAATTATTTTTTTCCTTGTACAGGTAAAGTAAACCAGTTAAATCCGTCGCGTGCAATTAATGCCTCAGCTGATTCAGGCCCCCATGAGTCGGCCGAATAGTTAGGGAAGTTCAGGCTCTTTTTATTTTGCCATGTGCTCAATATCGGCATCACCAATTCCCATGCAGCTTCTACCTGATCGCCACGCATAAATAGCGTTTGATCCCCAAGCATAGTATCCAGTATTAGGGTTTCATAAGCTTCAGGAGCTTGTTGCGTATAAGTACCCTTATAGTCAAATACCATATCAACGGCATTTAAAACCATGTCAATACCAGGGCGTTTAGCCTGCACTTGCAAACGAATACTCATCTCGGGTTGTATACTGATGATCAGCCTGTTCTGCTGCCAGCTTTCCGCTGCCTCAGTAGGAAATATCAGATGAGGAACATCTTTAAACTGTATAGTAATAACAGAAGAAGATTGGTGCAGGCGTTTACCAGTTCTCAGATAAAATGGTACACCTTGCCAACGCCAGTTATCGATAAAGAATTTGATAGCTGCGAATGTTTCTGTATTCGACTGAGGATCAACCTTTGGCTCATCCCGATACGCTGGAACTTCTTTACCTTTCATCCAGCCGCTGCCATACTGGCCACGAACTGCAGACAAACGAACGTCCTCTGGGCCAAACTTGCGCATAGCTTTTAATACGTCAACTTTGCGATCGCGCACCTCGTCAGCATTGAAGCTTACAGGTGGCTCCATCGCTATGTGGCAAAGCAACTGCAACAAGTGATTCTGGATCATATCACGTAACGCACCTGAACCGTCATAATAATCGCCACGCTCCTCAACCCCTAACTGCTCGGAAACTGATATCTGAACGTGCTCAATAAAATTACGGTTCCAAAGGGGCTCCATTATGGAGTTTGCAAAACGGAAAGCCATTATGTTCTGTACCGTTTCTTTACCCAGGTAATGGTCGATGCGATATATCTGGCATTCATCAAATATATTAGACAATAGCTGGTTAAGCTCCTTAGCAGTATCCAGATCATGGCCAAACGGCTTTTCTATTACTATCCTGGTTCTGTTCTTATCGTCAGCAAGTTTTGCCTTTGACAAATTCGACGCAATGATCGGAAACAGATTTGGAGATACTGCCAGGTAATAGATCACATTAGGTTTGGCCTTCCAATCTGCACTATGCTTTTCTATGCGTTTACCAAATTCTTTATAAGTTTCTGCATTTTTTACGTCCGAAACCTGGTAGTAAACATTCTTTGAAAATGCCTCCCACTTTTCCTTGTCTGGTACGCCGCTGCGCGAAAACTGGCTAAGATCATTATAAAGGTTTTCTCTGAATTGTTCATCAGAATATTGCGTACGGCCAGTGCCTATTATTGAAAAATTATTGGGCATCCAGCCATCCAAAAACAGATTGTACAAAGCAGGACCTATTTTCCTGGAGGTCAGGTCGCCGGTACCGCCAAATATGACAAATATGGTAGGGTCTGATTTTGTATTTGAACTCATGGTAGTTTTTTGTTTGAATAAGGATTTTTTGGTCATTATTTTTTTTCAGCCCATTGTGTATGAAATACGCCTTCTTTGCCAATCAGCTCATAAGTATGCGCTCCAAAATAGTCACGCTGAGCTTGAGTAAGGTTCGATGGCATACGTTTATTAATAAAATTATCAAAATAGCTGATTGATGCGGTGAAGCATGGTGCAGCTATACCCGCGGCAATAGTTGCCGATAATACGGTACGTGAACCTTTAACAGCTTCTGATACTGTCGCGTGAATGCTATCATCCAGTAATAAGTGAGCCAGTCCTGGATTCTTTTCGTATGCCTTGAAGATATCATTCAAAAATGCTGAACGAATAATACATCCGCCTCGCCAGATTTTTGCGATCTCGCCTAGTTTCAAATCATATTTATATTCTTCTGACGCCCTTGAAAGCAAGTGCATACCCTGTGCATAAGAAACAATCATGCTGAAATAGAAAGCCTGCTCCAATGACTCAAGGAATGAATCTTTATCGACATCCAACGCCTTTTCACCATCACCGTATAAAGCAGCGGCCTGTACACGCAATTCTTTGTATTTGGAAAGATCGCGCATGGATACCGAACTATCGATTGTTGGAATTGGTGCTTGCAAATCCATCGCTACCTGCGAGGTCCATTTACCGGTACCTTTTGCTTTGGCTTCGTCTTTAATGTCGTCTATCAGCAAATGGTCAGTTCCGGGAGCATTGTAATGAAAGATATCTTTAGTGATGTCCAACAAGAATGATTGCAAACGACCGGCATTCCATTTAGTGAATATTTCACCGATGGCCGCATTATCCATCTGCAGACCATTTTTCATGATCTCGTATGCCTCAGCGATCAGCTGCATTAAACCATATTCGATGCCATTATGCACCATTTTCACAAAATGGCCAGATGCACCGGGACCAATATAAGTTACACATGGCGCACCATCAACTTTGGCAGCAATGGCCTCAAAAATAGGCTTCATTACATTATAAGCTTCTTTATCGCCGCCCGGCATCATACTCGGGCCACGACGCGCACCTTCTTCTCCACCAGAAACACCCATACCGAAGAAGTGTAAGCCTTTTGCCTCCAGTTCTTCCACACGGCGATTGGTATCGGTAAAGTGCGAATTACCGCCGTCTATCAATATATCCCCTTTTTCAAGTAGTGGGGTCATTTCTTCTATTACCGCGTCAACTATTTTACCGGCAGGTACCAGCATCATGATGGCACGCGGTGTAGTTAGACTTGCTATAAATTCCTTCGCATCACCAAATCCCTGCACATCTTTATCTTTTCCTTCTTCATTCAGTGAGCTTACTTTCGAAGCGTCTTTATCATGACCAGCCACAGCATAACCATGATCGGCCATGTTAAGCAATAAACTCCGGCCCATAACACCCAGGCCAATCATGCCAAAGGCATATTTATTTGATGTTGTGCTCATTTTTGGTTTGAGTTTTCCTTTTTTAAATCTTCTAATATTTTTTTTGTCGTTTCGAAGCTGGTATGTTGGTAAGCGCGTAGACCGAGTTTTTGCGCGGCAAGCGCAAACATTTTTCTATCATCGAAATAGACACATTCCTGTGGTTGTGCCATTGCTACGCCCATTGCAAGCCTGAATATTGCCGGGTCGGGCTTACGGATACCCACTTCGCATGAGGAGATAAATGCATCAAAACACTCATGAAGCTTAAACTTTTTGATTCGATAATCATTCAGTTCTTTACCTTCATTGTTAATGGATATGATCCTGAAACCGCAATCTTTTTTCCATTCCTTTAACCATGCAAGCGTGTCGGGTAGCTCCTTTGATTGCTCGAACATGAAATTTTTAAAATCCTCGCGGGTAAAATCGCGCGGATGATTAAAAATCACGGTGTCAATGTATTCATCAAGATCGACACCGCTGGCTTCATAAACATTAAAAATGAACGTATGCAAGTCGCTTACCTCTTTATAATCAAGATTAAACAACCTTGCAGCTTCCTGGCGGGATTCGTGTCCCCAACCATTTGTAAGCAATATGCCTCCTATATCAAAGAATAAGAACTTTACGGCTAATGTCTCCACAGCAATTAAGCTTTAATTTTTTGGTCTTCAATAGCTTGCAACAGCTTTTCAAACGGTTTATTGAACTTGTCAACGCCCTCGTCTTCTAATTGCTGAGTAACCTTATCTATATCAATGCCAACGGATTTCAACTTTTCTAAAGTTGCTGTCGCTTCAGCAAGGCCTTGCTCTAATGTATTTTCAGCGATACCATGATCACGGAAAGCTTCAATGGTTTCCAAAGGAACGGTATCCACTGTATCCGGGCCGATCAATGCCTCAACGTATTTGGTATCTTTAAATGCAGGGTTCTTGCTGCTGGTGCTGGCCCAAAGTAAACGTTGAGGCTGAGCTCCTTGTGCAGCCAATTTTTCCCAGCGCGGTCCGCTAAATACTCTTTTGTATATCTCGTATGCTTTTTTAGCTGATGCAATAGCTACTTCTCCTTTTAATTCGGGAGCACCTTTTTCGTCCAGCAACGGATCAACTAAAACATCAATACGGCTCAGGAAGAAACTTGCCACTGATGAAATATGAGCAATGGAGTGGCCTGCTGCCAAATGGTCTTCCAAACCTGAAATATAAGCTTCAGTTACTTCCTCATAACGTGGTAAGCCAAACAGCAAGGTAACATTGATATTAATACCTTTTGCAATTGATTGACGGATTGCGCCCAAACCAGGTTTAGTACCCGGGATTTTGATCATCACATTTTTACGGTCAACAGCTTTCCATAATTTTTCTGCTTGTTCAGCTGTTTCTTTTTCTTTAAGCGCAAGAAACGGTGATACTTCAAGGCTTACATAACCGTCAACTCCTTTTGATTCCTCATAAACACCTTTGAACAAAGCAGTTGCATTCTGAATATCTTTAACAGCCAAGCCAAAGAATAACTCTTCATTATCAGTTGTCGTTTTTGCGAGTTCAGCAATATCAGCATCATAATCTGAGCTGCTGGTAATGGCTTTTTCAAAAATAGCCGGGTTTGAGGTTACCCCTCTTACTCCGTCTTCATCTATCAGTTTCTTTAATTCGCCAGATTTGATGATCTCACGATTGATAAAATCAAGCCAGATGCTCTGACCGAAACTGTGGATTTGTTTTACTCTATTAGTTGCCATGATTATTTTTCTTTCTATTTTATTTTTCAAGTAAGTGAACTTTTTGCAGCCTGCGCATATGACGCTCAAGTCCTGTGAATTTTGCATTTAAAAAAGCCTGAACATATTCTTCAGCTGCCATATACCCGGTGATGCGCCCACCGAGACATAACAGATTTAAATTGTCATCCTCAACCCCTTGATGGGCCGAGAAATAATCATTTATTAACGCAGCCCTAACGCCTGATAGTTTATTAGCCACGACCGACGCTCCTACACCGCTACCACAAATGGCAATGCCTCTTTCAACATCTTTCGCTGCAATAGCCTGTGCAAGTGGTACTACATAATCAGGATAATCGTCCTGGTCATTCCATTCATATGCACCAAAGTCAACAACTTCATAACCGGAAGTTACCAGAAAAGCATGGAGCGTTTTCTTTAACTCATATCCGCCATGATCAGCTGCTATTCCTATCTTCATATTTTAGATGTGAGAAGTTAGATATGAGACATGAGAAAAAAATCTCACTTCTCATATCTAATAGCTTATAATAGTGCCTTTGCCTTATTTACAACATTTTCAACTGTGAAGCCGAATTCCTTATAAAGTTCTTCAGCAGGTGCCGATTCGCCGAAGGTATGCATAGCTAGAACATCGCCTTCGTCGGTTACATATTTATGCCAGCCCAACGGAGATCCCATTTCAACAGCTAAACGTTTTTTGATTCCCCTAGGGAACACTTTTTCTTTGTATGCAGCATCTTGCTTTTCAAACAGCTCCCAAGATGGCATACTTACTACACGCGCCTGGATTCCTTGTTCGGCCAACTTAGCCTGTGCGGCCATAATTAATGATACTTCAGATCCGGTTGCGATCAATATAACCTGAGGTGTTTTTTCTGAGTCAGACAAAACATAAGCGCCCTTCTCTACCCCCGTTGCTTTACCATATTTATCCTGATCGATAATTGGTAATCCCTGGCGGGTGAACACCAATACAACCGGGCCATCTTTATGCTCAAGTGCCACCCTCCATGCCTGTGAAGTTTCATTGGCGTCAGCCGGACGGAGCACTACAATATTTGGAATAGAGCGCAATGAAATTAATTGCTCGATCGGCTGGTGGGTAGTACCGTCTTCACCTAAACCAATACTATCATGTGTATAAACAAATATCGGCCTGATTTTCATGATAGCCGCCAAACGGATCGGCGGACGCATGTATTCTGAAAACATCAGGAACGTAGCCCCAAAAGGAATAATACCTTTTGTTAAAGCCATACCATTTAAGGCTGAACCCATAGCATGTTCACGAATACCGAAGTGGAAGTTACGGCCATCTCTCTTCTCAACAGTGAAAGAATCGTATTCCTTCAGGTTAGTTTCAGTTGAAGGTGCAAGGTCGGCTGCACCACCTATTAAGGTAGGTAATTTGCCGGCAATAGCATTCAATACTTTTCCTGATGCCTGGCGGGTAGCCATTTTACCTTCTGGTTTAAACACAGGCAGGGCTGCATCCCATCCTTTTGGCAGCTCGCCGCTGATGGCTTGTTCGTATTCTGCAGCTAATTCAGGGAATTTTTCTTTATAGGCTTTGTACAGGTCGTTCCATTTCTGTTCGGTACCGGCCCCTTTCTCTCCACATTTACGGTAGTAATTCAATACTTCATCCGGCACAACAAATGACTGCTCAGGATCAAACCCGAAAAACTGTTTAACAAGTTTTAACTCATCGGCACCCAGCGGGGAACCGTGTGCACCGGCAGTGTCCACCTTATTAGGGCTACCATAAGCGATATGCGAACGTACTTTTATTAATGATGGCTTGCTTACTTCGACTTTTGCATTGTTGATAGCATTGGATAATGCGTTAATGTCATTTACATCATTCACTACCTGCACATGCCAGCCATATGACTCGAAACGTTTAGCAACGTCTTCATTGAAAGTAATATCAGTATCACCCTCTATCGAAATATGGTTATCGTCGTATATATAAATAATGTTACCCAGCTCAAGATGGCCAGCTAATGAAGCGGCTTCTGAAGCAACGCCTTCCATTAAATCGCCGTCGCTCACAACAGCATAAATTTTGTAGTCGAACAGATTAAAACCGGGCTTATTATAACGCGCTGCAAGATATTTTTGACCAATTGCAAAACCTACACCATTGGCAAAACCCTGCCCAAGCGGACCAGTGGTTACTTCTATACCATCCAGCAAGCCATATTCGGGGTGGCCCGCAGTTTTGCTATGCAATTGCCTGAAGTTTTTAAGATCGTCCAGGGTAATATCATAACCAGTCATATACAGAAAGCTATACTGGAACATACAGGCATGCCCAGCAGATAATATAAACCTGTCACGGTTGGCCCAGTGCGGGTTTTTAGGATTGTAGTGCATAAATTGCGACCAAAGCACATGACCAACAGGCGCTATCGCCATTGGTGTGCCAGGATGTCCTGAATTTGCTTTTTGTACTGCATCGGCTGACAATACCCTCACGGTATCGATACTTAATTGTTCAATGCTCTTTGTAATTGAATCCATATTTCTAACTATAGATGAGTGATTGATTTAAAATTGATTAACTAATTGGCGACGGCACTGAAGTGATCAGATCATGCCTGGCATCCTTTAACCATAACCGGGATCCACCTTTTATGCCATCCTGATTGGTAACCAGCTTCATATTTTTATCCAGCTTAAATTTCAGTTTATCTGAATTTCCGCCTCCTATATATAAGGTATCGTAATTAATTACTGTTTTTAAGGCTTTCAACACCTTTTTCATACGGCGGTTCCACTTCTCGAGCCCTTCTTTTTCTAATGCCCTTTCACCAACATATTGATCGTAAGTTTTTCCTTTTGCAAAAGGATGGTGCGCTAATTCCAGGTGCGGCATCAACTGGCCATCTACCAACAAGGCTGTACCGAATCCTGTTCCAAGGGTAATCACCATCTCTAACCCTTTTCCACTTACTACCCCAAGCCCCTGCATATCAGCATCATTTACTACGCGGGTAGGTTTGCCTAATTCCTTTTCCAATTTTTTGCTCAGATCAAAATCCTTCCAGAAATCGGTACCTAAATTAGGTGCAGTTTTAACTACTCCATGTTTAACATAACCCGGAAAGCCTACTGAGATATAATCGTACCCGGGAAAAGACTTTACTAACTTCTTTATAACGTTTACAACATTTTCGGGATTAGCAGGTAAAGGTGTAGGTACTTTATCGTAGTCCATTTGCAGTACACCTTTATCATTTAAAATCGTAGCTTTTATGTGCGACCCTCCAATATCAATTGATAGAAATTCGGGTGAAGATGCAGTCTTTTTTTCCATGTAGTATTTAAGGGTTATACGTTTTTCTTGCAGATGATTTTTAGCCCTTCAAATTGTTAGTCAAAGTTAGAACATACATTGATTAACTCCGTTTTTAATGGCAATGTTTTTTATCTTATTAAAGTAATTTTTATACACGTTTTGCTATCGGTATTTCTATAGCTGGTTAGTTGGCGGGTGCAATATTAATTAAATTAGATTTGGGAACAACTTTTTTTGAAGTGAAATAATATTTATTAATATTATGTTAATGAAACAAAGGCCATTTGGGGAAAACGGGCCTTATGTAAACAGATTTTTTAAAAAGTTTTTAAAAAGAATTTTGACGTCGGGGGCAGATTCGAACTGCCGTAAAAGGTTTTGCAGACCATCACCTATCCACTCGGTCACCCGACTATGAAATAACGGAAGCTGTCGCAGCTCCCGTTATCAAACCAAAAAAAACTAAGAAATCACTACCTAAATAGTATTTTGATAACGTCAGTTCATATTCTAAATATGTTGTCTGTTAATGAGCTATTTTAAGGCCCGTATTTTGCTTTGTTGAGTACCCACTTTTTTTACAGCAGAAATAATTTCGCTTGATGGGAATGCTTTTGAAAAGTCAGGATCGATATGATCGTATTCAATTTGTCCGATCGATGATACGACATAAGTAGCAAGTAGCGGCACATTTGTATCAATGCCCGAAAATTTGTTCCATATTGGATCATGATCAGAGTATATTCTGAATTTTTCGGCAATCTGCTTATCCTTATCAAAATAGAAGTTAAGCGATAAGCTATTATCCCACATCAGTTTTTCCAGCTTCCTGTCTTTTTCCGAACTGATAATTAAAAGGCTGGCTTTATTTCCAGTAATATCATTCTGTAAAGAATTTAGCTGCTTCAACAGATCGACACCGTATTGTTGCCAGTGATAAGAATAAAACCCGATCACCAACGGTTTATTCAAAAGCTGATGAAACAAAACAGGTCCATGAGTTTCAGCGCCATTAAAAAACTGCTGCCATCTACCCGACTCTTTTTCCAAAGAAAAATCCGGTAATATATCCCCCGATCTCACGGGCTCAGACCTCTGAAATGATCTGAAAACTAAATCCTGATCAGGTTCGATCTCTGACAGATCAAAGTATGGAAAGCTGTTTATTTTAAGTGCTGATAACATATCCTATCCTTTCATTGAGTAAATCACATCACAAATGTATATATAATCTACCTATTTAGTAGTATTTTATTTAAAAAATTTTATTTTTTTATAATCAATTGTTTTTAAATGCATTACTCAGTTTATTTAGTGCGCTATAAACATAACAACCGGCACAGAATCCTGCAAATGATTCTAAAAAAGCAAATAAAAGCAGCACAGAAGTGACTATAAGTACTTCGATATTCAAATCCAGTAAAGTCAATATTAATATACCTATAGTAAACACCAACCCTACTCCCGCGGCAAATCGTTTTGGTGCCCGATCGGTAGGTTTATTCTTTATTTTGAACTGATTGATTATAATATCGCTCAATATAGCGAGCAAGCTATATTTTCCCTGATTATTGGCCCTTAATAAAAAGTCGATTACCAGAAAAGCTATGATGATCCACCATTTTGTAAACAAGAATACCGTGCCTAATATCAAAACAAATAAAGCAGTAATTCGTGCCTTATTCTCGTTCATCGGCACAAAATCTACCGGACATTGTAAATTGTCTTTCATGTTAAGCTGATAACGACAGATTAATGATAAAGTTGGATTTACTCTACTCCTTTTACATTCATGTGTAAAATGTAGATGGCCTTTGATGCGGTAATGAATAGGTCATCTTTATTTTTTCCGCAGAAGCAGAGGTTCGCGGTCCATGGCTCGTCAACTTTAATATGGGCTATTTTGACGCCTTGAGGATTATAAACAATAACGCCATTTCCGGTTAAATACACATTGCCCCGTTCGTCAAGTGTCATACCGTCTGAGCCTTGCTCAACAAATAGCTTTTTGTCTGTCAGGGTTCCATCCGGCGCTACAGTATATTTATAAGATTTATTAGCTTCAATATCTGCGATATATAAATACTTCCCATCGGGCGTACCAACTATGCCGTTTGGTTTCTTCATATCAGAAACAACAATTACCGGTCTATTGCTGCCTTTGGCCAGGAAATAAACATTCTGTCCTTCTATATCCGGCTTTTGCCTATCCCAGAAATCACGCTGATAATAGGGGTCGGTAAAATATATCCCTCCATTTGGTGCTACCCAAACATCATTAGGGCCGTTTAATCTATGGCCATCAAAGTCGTTCGCCAAAACTTTGACTTTACCTTTGGGGCTTATGGCAATCAATTGATCTTTAGTCTCTGCGCATGTAACAAGGTTACCTTTAGCATCAAAATAGGTTCCGTTAGAACGCAGAGCATCTTCCATAAAAACAGAAAGTTTTCCATCGACGCTATACTCCCATATTTTATTATTGGGCTGATCCGTAAAAAACACATTGCCTTGTTTATCTGAAGACGATCCTTCCGTAAAAGTGAATTGCTTTGAGATCAGTTTTGGTTTAGTGGTAGCATCATACAATTGCTGTGCGGATGCAACATTTATCGCACAAAAAAACATTAAAAAGGCAAATGATAGCTTAAGATACTTCATATCATAAAATTAACCTTTTTTCGAAAGATTTGGCTCACTATACAATCCAAAATCACTTAACGCTATGCAAACCGCCGCTTTGGTAATTCTCAGGCGCACTTTGTTTGTAGTAATACTTTCAGGTAAACGGATCAGGCGGTTACCCCCAATGCTGGTTGCTGTAGCAATTTGGCGCCACTTGCCATCCTGCCAAACATCAATTGCTACTTCGTCTATACGCTGACCCAACTTAATATTTTCGCGGAGTTGAACAATATTAAAAGACTTCTTTTTATGAAGATCAAGCACCAATTCTGGTGTTTTTACCTTATCATCAGTAGCCCAGTAGCTATAACGATCGTTATCCAACAGACGGGCAGGGCCAAATTTAGCCTGGCTCCCTTCTCTTACATTGCTTGCTTTCAAAGCGGCTCCTTTTGCAAGATTCGTCGCAAAAGTTTGTTTCAGCATATTACCAAAACCTTTCAAAGCTTTTACATCGTTGTCACTCAATAAACCTCTTCTGTCTGGTGATAAACCCAGATCAAGACAAGCACCGTGACCTACACTTTTAAAATACAGGTTAAAAAGTGAATCCGGCGTTTTTACCTTATCATCCTGGTCTTTATGATAAAACCATCCCGGTCTTAGCGGCACATCACATTCAGCAGGGATCCAGTATTTGCCGTCACGATGCCCTTCTGTACCCTCTTCATCTTTGGTAAAGCCATTACCTGGTTCTTTCCCTGCCTCAGGCGCATGTGGAGTATAAGTCGCCCAGCAAGTCTCACCTGCGTGACCAGCCTCATTGCCCACCCAACGTACATCCGGACCAACATCACCAAATATTGTTGCATTAGGTTGCAGTTTCCGGGCTATGCCCCATGTAATTGGCCAACCGTAGTAGGTGGAACGATCTATCTTACGAACTTCGCGCGCACCGCCATAATAGCCATCTCCGCCGTTTGCACCGTCATGCCATACAATAAACAGCGGACCATAATTACTATATAATTCCTGCAATTGTTTACGATAAACTTCGGTTACATATTCAGGTTTTCCATACAAAGGGCTATTCCTGTCCCAGGGGGAGCAATATACACCCAATTTAATACCCAATTTATCACAAGCCTCACGGTATTCCTTTACGATATCCCCTTTGCCATCTTTGTAAGGACTTTTTGATATGTTATGCTTTGTAGTTTTAGTTGGCCACATGCAAAAGCCATCATGGTGCTTGGCAACTACCACGATACCTTTAAAACCACCGGCCTTTAAAGAGCTCACGATTTGTGTAGCGCTAAACTCTGTCGGGTTAACAATCTCGGGATCCTCGTCCCCATATCCCCATTCTTTATCGGTATAAGTATCAGGACCAAAGTGGATGATACAATACATTTCAGTTTCCTGCCATTGTAATTGCCCTTTGGTTGGAAGCGGGCCATAAGGCTTTGGAGCTGACTGGCCAAACACTTTTGTAAGCATTAAGCAGATAATCAAAGTAGTGATTGTTTTCTTCATAGGGTTATTTATCGATAATTTAGTTTTACCAAAATTTCCACCATTTTTTTCTTGTTTTTACAGGAACCCATATTAGTGATTTCTTTTCTTCCTCTGCCCGAAAATCCTCATAATCATAATGGCCTAATTCGTCTTGCTCACCAGTAAGTATGATCTTTTTTGAGGTTAGCCAATTAATTAGACGTTGAATTTCGATTTCCAAATTTGGTGAAAAGCTCTCTAATAATTCTTTTTGTTGAAGTTTATCTAATTCGTCCCAGGTATTGGCTTTATACTTGCCAATTGGCACTTCCACGCTAAGTCCATATCCCAGTCCGATATCTTGAAGAAAAGAATATCCTCGACAATATAAGTCATAGAATTCCATTAGATAACAAGGAAGATTTTCATCTTTTTTCTTCGTCTCCTCCAATAAACCTAACATTTTAAAAGTCTCGAACTCACCAAGATCAATTTGCTTTTTTATTAAATAGTATAGTTCATACTTAGCACCATTCTTTTTATAATTAAGAGAGACGAAATCAAGATAATCATCATTGCTTAGTATTGATTCAATTTCCTTATTGGTGTAAATCCATTTTTCAAAATCATCAATTGAAATATTACCCTTAATAGTTTTAAAGAAATATATCTTTATATGGTCAGGTAAGTTTATCATGGGTCCAGTCTGCTAAAATAATAGTTTTTTGAAATAACCGTTGGATAAACATTTCTTGTGCGCTGTAATTTTTCTCCTTATGTTTAGCCTGTCATGAAAAGCCCTGTAAAACTCCTCGTTATTGCCCTTTTTGCCTGTTTTTATTCAACAATTGTTCAGGCACAATCTGTACCTGTTTATAAGGACATGAGTCAGCCGCTCGATGCCCGCGTAAAAGATCTTGTATCGAAGCTGACTTTAGAAGAAAAAGCTTCATTATTAGGCTATAACAGCAAAGCCGTTCCTCGTTTGGATATTCCTGCATATAATTGGTGGAATGAAGGTTTACATGGCGTAGCGCGTGCTGGGGAAGCTACTATTTTCCCACAAGCTATCGGAATGGCAGCTACCTTTAATGATGATCTGATTAGACAAGTGTCGACTGTAATATCTACAGAAGCCAGAGCAAAATATAATCTGGCTATTCAGAAAGACCGCCACTTGCAATACATGGGGCTTACCTTCTGGACTCCCAACATCAACATTTTCCGAGACCCACGCTGGGGTCGCGGACAAGAGACTTATGGCGAAGATCCTTTCCTGACAGCAACCATAGGCAGCGCATTTGTCAAAGGCCTGCAGGGTGATGATCCTCATTATTTGAAAACATCAGCTACAGCCAAGCATTTTGCGGTGCACAGCGGCCCTGAAGCAACGCGCGATTTCTTCGACGCCAAGGTTGATGAGAAGGATTTTCGCGAAACCTATCTATATGCATTTCATGCTTTAGTTAATAATGGCGTAGAATCGGTAATGAGTGCATACAACCGAATCAATGGTGTACCAAACTCGATCAATAAAGTGCTATTAACTGATATATTAAGAAAGGAATGGGGGTTTAAAGGTCACGTGGTAACCGATTGCGGCGCATTGGATGATGTTTACTCAACACACAAAACATTACCCAACGCGGTAGAAGTGGCCGCTGCAGCTATTAAAGCAGGCATCGATCTGGATTGCTCAAGCATATTGCAGAACGATGTCATTAAAGCTATTGATCAGAAATTGATAACAGAAAAAGAAGTAGACCAGCGATTAACTGAGCTTTTGCGTACTGAGTTTAAACTTGGCTTTTATGACGATCAGCAAAAAATACAATATCATAGTTATGGCGCCGATAGTGTGCATAATGCATCGCATATTGATTTAGCCCGTAAAGTAGCGCAGCAAAGTATGGTGCTGTTAAAAAACGACAAAAATGTATTGCCATTAAATAAAGCTGACTATCCAAGCATTATGGTGTTAGGCCCCAACGCTGCTGCATTTGACCCGATGGTGGGTAACTATCACGGCGTGAGCAGCAAAGTGGTGAACTTTGTTGAAGGCATTACCAGTGCAGTTGATCCGGCTACAAGAATAGAATATGATCTTGGTTCTGATTATACTGATACTACCCATTTTGGTGGTACCTGGGCGGCAGGTAATTGTTCAGTTACAATAGCGGTAGTAGGTTTATCGCCTGTATTAGAAGGTGAAGCTGGTGATGCGTTCTTATCAAAATCAGGTGGTGATAAAAAAGACCTGAGTCTGCCAGCCAGCGAGATCGCATTTATGAAAGCTTTAAGGCACAGTGTTAAAACACCAATCATCGCTGTGGTAACTGCAGGCAGCGACGTTGACATATCAGCCATTGAACCTTATGCTGATGCCATTGTATTCGGGTGGTATCCGGGCGAACAAGGTGGAAATGCTTTTGCCGACCTCCTTTTTGGTAAAGTATCCCCATCTGGCCACTTACCGCTTACCTTCTATAAATCGATAAAAGACGTCCCGGATTATTCTGATTATTCCATGAAAGGCCGGACCTACCGCTATTTTAGCGGCCCGGTGCAATATCCGTTTGGTTTCGGTTTGAGCTATACTTCTTTTGAATATCAAGCAGAAAAAAATCCGGCGAAGAAATACATTACTAAGGATACGGTAAATATAACCGTAAAAGTTAAAAACAAAGGTAAAATGGATGGCGATGAAGTGGTTCAGGCTTATATTCAATATCCGCAGGTCGACCGCATGCCTGTTAAAGAATTAAAAGGATTTAAGCGTGTGACCGTAACAAAAGGCGGCGAACAATCGGTAACGATCAAAATACCTGTAAAAGACCTGCAAAAATGGGATATGAAAACTCATGGATGGAAAACATATCCAGGCGCTTACAAGTTAGTATTAGGCAGCAGTTCGCAGGATGATAAGCTGAATTTTGCGTTCACGATAAATTAGCCGGTTTGTATTCAAAAGACGAAGCATCTCAACTCAAACAAACCTTCTGGACTACCTTCGGTCAATATATTTCACCGCAATTATCGGCTGATGGTGTAAAGGTAAACTGGATAAATTATAAAACCGGTATTAAAAATGTCTATTTTCGAATGGAGGTTGATAAGCGATCCGCTTCAATCGCCATTGAAATTGCCCATTCTGACTCGGGTATACGAGAGCTATTCTTTGAACAATTTCTGCAACTAAAAAATGTGCTTCATTCTGTCTTGGATGAAGAGTGGGATTGGCAATTAGACACCACCGATGAAAACAATAAAGCGGTAATAAGCCGGATATATAAGCAATTAGATGGTGTAAGTATCTTCAATAAAAACGATTGGCCTGCTTTAATCTCCTTTTTCAAACCGAGAATTATTGCGCTGGATGAATTCTGGAGCGATGCCAGATATACGTTCGACGCACTCAAATAACTTTTTCGATCATCCACAGATGGCCGAAAGGATCGCGGATATCGCCTTGCCTGTAGCCGTAATCATAATCCTGCATAGGTGAAACCACCGTTGCTCCTGCCGCAATTGCTTTTTCCATCACCACGTCGGGATCAGTAACCATTATGCCCATAATAGTGGTAGTACCGCCGCACAAAGCAGGACTATATCGCCGCGCACTTGGCTTTTCTTCGTGGATATGAAATAATGCCCCGCCTATCTCCAGTTCCGAAACATGCACCGTACCGTCATCGTTGCTAAAGCGCCTTAACTCAATTGCATCAAAGGCCTTCTTGTAAAATTCAACAGCATCGGCACCATTCTTCCCTACAAAAAATTGCGGAACAAACGTTGTTTGTGTATATGCTTTCATAGTGACAGATTAACTTGAATGATCGTGCAATATCTTCCAGCCGCTTTTGGTCAATATCATCACCAACGAATAGCGGCCTGACCTTTCCGGTAAATTGTTACCTGATAAAGTAAACTTACCTGTGCACAATGCATACTTCTCCCCTAACAAAGTCACCTTCAGATCGTCGTAATGGAGATTCTGCTTTGGCATTTTACCATTAAAGTATTTCTTTTCGTACAGTTCTTTGATTGAATTTATGCCCGTCGGGCCGGTCGGCATCATCATGGTCGACTCATCGGTATACATTTTCATAAAGCTGTCTAGGTCACCTTTGTTCCAATCATTTTCAGAATTTTTCATCGCGGTGATGATTTTTGATTGGGCATCTTGCGCTTTGGCTTGCATGGTAAGCATCGAAAGGCTTAGAACGCACAACACAGCTAAAATAAACTTGGGAACGAGTTTCATATTAATTGGCTTGAGATTGGTTAAGCCAATTTCAGAAATAAAAATGAGCTAATCAAAGCTTAATTATTTCAAATTCTGTTTGAAGAATACAGCAGCCATTTCGCCGACCTGCTGATGAATGGCATGGCGATCGACAGATGGATCATCTACAAAGTAGATTGGGGCTTCTTTCTTTACAGGATCAGCGGCCTCACCTAAAAATACATAATGATTGGCCTTACCATTTATCAAAAAATATTGCGAAGCGGGAATTAGTGCATGGTAATGCTCCGCATTGGTTTTATAAGGGGTAATGCTGTCACTTTCGACTTCGACCATATAAAGCGGTTTGTCCACCTCCTTAAATTGTAACGGATCGGTAAATCCCTGCCCTAATGCCGGACAAACAGCAAAGTACGCCTTAAACCGTTTATCTTTCAAATGCTGCGGACTGTTTCTGAATGATTCATCCGGTTTACCAGTTTTGATCACTTCCATCAAGCCAGGAAACTCTGGGATATTAACTTCCTTTTGTCCTGTCGGACTATTGGTAAACTTCTTCAACGCATCAAAATTCAAAACGCCTCCGGCAAGTGCTATAGTTGTATATCCGCCTAAAGAAAAACCCGCCATGCCTATCCTATTCTTATCTATTGTAGGGCCAAACTTGGCATCATTTAATAAACCAGTCAATACAAAACTAATGTCGCGTGGTCTTTGCCATGGCGTAACAAAATCAATGGCGATTTTATTATCATAAGTGTTTCCCCAATGATCCACGGCTGCAACCATAAACCCATTTTGAACCAGTATATCAACTAGCCACTCCAAGGTTAATCTTCCGCCTCCTGTACCATGCGATATCATAATAAGCGGGTATTTCTTATTGGCTATTTTTCCGTCTTTCACGGTCTCCATCCGCACAAATGGTGCAAAGCCAGTATTATGTTTTTGAATTGAATCAGTTGTGGGATACCATACCTCGGTGATCAAAGGGCGTTTTCTAAAGGTATCATTAAAACGGATGGTCGCTTCTCCTATTGTTATATTTTGTGCTGACGCAAATACCGGCAATAGAAATGCGCATATGATGAATATTATTCTTTTCATGTTTGATTTATCTGATAACACAAAACACGCTATAAACTGTCGCATCAAAATTGACAAAAGTCAATAAAATCATATTTTCGATTTTAACCTGCTCAACGTTTCCTGCGAGATGCCTAGATAGTCAGCAATGATCTTTGAGGGTATTCTTTGTATAAGTCCGGGATTATCCTCCATTAGCAAAGCATACCTTTCCTTTGCATTCATTGTGATCAGGCTTTCAATGCGCCTGATCGATGCGATATAATCATGCTCAAGATTTGAAATGTAAAGCCCTTCCCAACCGGGAAAGACCTCTGATAACGACCGGAATTCCTGGTAAGTCAAATAAAGTATCTCCGAAGGTTGAATGCTCTGAATAAAAGCAGGCGATGGTTCCTGTAAAATAAAACTTGGGAATGCTGTACCAAACCTGCCCTCGGGTATCAGGAAACGGGTTGATTCCTTACCAGCACTATCCATCAAAAAAACCCGCAGGCAACCCTCGTTAACAAAATAAATATGCCTGCATACATTCCCAGCCTCCAGTAAAATTTCTCCCTTTTTTGTCTTTTTCGACTTAAGCCTGCTACTGAATGCGGCGATCTCCTCGTCGCTCACATTAATATGTTTTCTCAGGTATTCTTCCAGCAGGCGGTACATTTCAGTTTATTTTATGCCGAATATAATCTAAATCACTGTAATAAATCCTGCCCTAAGCATTCTAAAAGAGCAAATAAAGATTCCCCGAAAACAATTTTTATTTTTTTTAAAATGTTTTTCGGGGTCATTCGTCTCTACCTTTAAAGGAGAAATAAATTGATCACTGCCGTAATGCCCGAAGAAAAAAACACCCATATCATACAGACAATCAAAGCGTATGGTAAGGGCTTGCTGGGCTTTATCCGCCGGAGGGTAAAAACCGACGCTGATGCCGAGGACATTCTGCAGGATGTTTGGTACCAGCTCAGCTCGGTAGTTAATGCCCAGCCAATAGAGCAAACCGGCGCATGGCTTTACAAAGTGGCCACCAATAAGATCATCGACAAAAACCGCAAAAAAACCGAAGAACTATACGACATCAACCTATCCGGAGATGATGATGATGATGAAGGTATAGATTTCAGAGCTATCCTGTTAACTGAAGGTACCACGCCGGAGACGGAATATATCCGCAACCTGTTTTGGGAGCAGCTATTCCTGGCACTCGATGAGTTGCCTGAAGAACAAAGACAGGTTTTTATATGGCAGGAACTTGACGATATTCCTTTTAGTGAAATAGCAGAGCGTACTGGCGAAAAAATACAAACGCTGGTATCGCGCAAACGTTACGCAGTACTTCATCTGCGCAAACGGCTTAAACAGTTGTATGAAGAAATTGTAGAAGATTAAAAATTAAAGACATGACAAATAAAAACTTTGAAGATGCGGCTTACAGGCATAAGCTTCACTTCAGAAAGAAACTGATTTTTGTACCATTCCTGATAGTTGGCGTTCTGGCCCTTGTTAGCTATGTCGTTATGCTTTTATGGAATAACCTGATCCCAGATATATTCCATTTGACAACCATTTCCTACTGGCAAGCCGCGGGAATACTCATACTATCTAAAATATTGTTTGGATTTGGGGGCCCTAAGGGCCGTGGTGGTGCACCCTGGATGCGTCATAAAATGGAACGCTTTAAAAATATGAGTCCTGAGGAGCAAGATCGCTTCAGGGAGCAGATGCGTGCCCGTTGTGGCAAATGGGGCCGTCATCGTGGCGGATTTGACTGGGATGAACCCAAGACAACACAGGAAGCTCCTAAAGCGACGGAATAAATTTTACGGTCTTTGTCCAATTTCAGCAGTCCCGATAGTTATTGATTTAGAACATTATAAATTACCATTATGGAAGTATTAGTTTTTAAAACCAATGTGACCAGCAAGAGGAAAGTAAATAAAGTAAGGACTTTGTTAATGTCTTTCCCAACCATCAGGCAGTGGAATTTTGACCTGGAAGATTGCGATAAAGTTTTAAGGATCGAAGCGATCGGGTTAAAACCGGCAATGGTAGAATCATTGCTGCATACCGCAGGCTTTAGTTGCCGGGAATTGGACTACTAACGCCGTGCATTCTGCATGGTGATCATGGTAACCAGCGCACAAACCAATACAACCATAATAATTAATACCCACATAATTAATTATTTATAAAGGTTAAATAAAGTAAAAAATAGAGTCTATTATCCTGGTGTTGGAATAAGGAGAAGAAGACTTACGAAGTTTTGAAAACTTCGTAAGTCTTTTTTATTTAGTTAAATGTGTTCTTTAACTGGATGTATTTATCAAGGTCTTTGGAGTTAAACCCTTTGGCTTTCATTTGTCCCACATATTCAGGAGTCACTCCTGTTGCTTTCAGCGAAGTAGCCTCGTTCAGAGAAATGTTATTAAAACCGAGATCCTTAAAGCCTTTGATAAATTTGGCGGTCACTCCCAGTGATTTCAAGGAGGTCAGCTCATTTGGAGATATATCCTTATAACCTATTGTTTGAAAGCTTTTTACATATTCAGAAGTAATACCCAATGATTTGAAAGAATTGAGATCATTAACCGGGATATCTTTAAATCCGAGCGACTTAAAGCCATTCACATATTGGGCATCAATTCCTAATGACTTTAATGACATCAATTCATTAGCTGGTATATCGCTATAACCAATATCCTTAAAACCTTTTACATATTCAGGCGTGATACCAAGCGATTTAAACGAAACCAGATCATTAGGTGATAGATCTTTATAACCAATCTGGGTAAATTCTTTTACATATTCCGGAGTAACATTTAGTGATTTCATACTTGTTACTTCATTGAAAGGAATATTATCATAGCCTGCTGACCTTAAGCCTTGTAAATAAGATGAATCCACATTTAAGGCTTTGTAAGATGAAACATCATCCGGCGAAGGGAGACTGGTTTTTCCAGGCTTAGCTCCTTTGCGCAAACCGCGGATGTAAGCGCCGGTAATACCCTGCGCCTTAAAACTGATCAACTGATTATAATTGATGTGCGGATACCCGGCGCTGTGTATCTCCTGGATATATTTACCATCAACACCTAAGGCCTTTGCTGAAACCAGGTCGTTTGAAGAAATATCAGGGTAACCATTTTCTTTCCAGTATTTAATAAACGGTTCGTCAACTTTTAGAGCAGCCATAGATATCATCTCATTTTTAGAGATATTACCAAAACCATTTCTTTTCAGCATAGAAACATAATCTTTGGTGATATTCAGCATAAAAAAGGCAAATTCATCCTGGTTATCCATATCGGTTACGCCGTGGTTACCTACATAAGCTTCGAATTCTTTGTTGGCTTCGAACTTATAATGACCATAACCCTGATCCCCATCAAACTTACCATTGAATTTCATAACACCGGCATCACGGGTAATGGTAAAATCACCCTTCTCATCTTTCGGAACAGCTGATAATTCGCTCAGTTTAAAATTATCTGAGCTACTGTTCCAATCCTTATCACCCTCATCACTCCTGAACTCAATACGAACCCGTTCTCCTTTTATCGTCGCAAACCATGAGCCTGCTGTTCTGTCGCTGTTTCCCCAGTTTACATGCGAATGAGGTTTGGTTTCTGTGACTGTCTTAGTGTGAGTCTTATTGGTCTGGCTGAAGGCTGTTTCGTTCAGTGCACAGGCCAGTCCTGCCATAAGCGGGATCAGGATAAAATATTTCCACATCGTATGGATGTTTGATTTCTTGGCATTCATCATGACTATACGTTTCTTTAATAGTGATTGATTATAATTGGTAGTAACACTCAGCGCTAAATGCGGCGCCGATACTTTTAATAAGCTCATTTGATAGCTGGATTTCTCTACTTCGTTTTGATCTAGAACAGCCTCGTCCGTCAAAAATTCCAGGTTATTTTCCAGTTCGCCGCGATATAACCAGGCAAATGGGTTAAACCATTGGAATACCAGCACAAGCTCAGACAGCATGATATCAAAACTATGCCCTTGTTGTATGTGCACCTTCTCATGAATCATGATCTGGTTATAAGTATCCCAATCGTACTTTTCAGGATTGATGAAAATGTTATTGCCGAATGAGCAAGGCGCTTTATCGCCTGATACCTCCACAATGCGGAACTTGCCATCCTTTATTACCGGGTTAGAATAAGCCCTTATCATCAATACGATCACCTGCAACAGCAAATTCAACCCAAAAGCTGCCACGCCTGCCCAATACAGGTAGAACATCCATTTAATAACGATCGGCCAGATAGGTTTTTCCTGTATAACTGGCTTATCTTGCGCCACAACAACAGACTTAGCTTTTACAGGCTGTGCTTTTTCTACAGCTTGTTTCTGAATAAGTTGGTCTAATGGCACTGTGGCTTGAGACTGTTGATTGGGCTTTATATTGGCTTGATTTATTGCAGCTGTCTCTGTTGGCTGAACCCGCAGTGTCCAAGCTTGGGGGATAGAGATCAACGGCAATACAAAGGATAAACCTAAACAGATCAACAACACCACACGGTTAAGGCGATAAAATGTTTCCCTTTGCAGAAATATCTTATAAAACAACAGACAAACCGATATGAGCAATGCCACATGCAGGATATAGGGTATCATTTTTTTGCTGATTTAATGATTTCTAATATTTCGTTTAATTCTGATTCCGACAGTTTTTGTTCTTTGGCGAAGTAAGCCAGCATACTTGGGTATGAGTTATTGAAATATTGACTCACAATATCCTTCATTGCATGCCCCTGGTAATCATTACGGGAAATGACCGGATAATAGCGGTATATGTTGCCAATAGTCTCATGGGCAAGAAAACCTTTGTCTTCTAATATCTTCACCATAGTTGCCACCGAATTATAGTGAGGTTTGGGATCAGGCAGCTCCGGGATCACTTCTTTAATAAACGCCTTTTCCAATGTCCAGAACACCTGCATGATCTGCTCTTCTCTTTTCGCCAGTTTTTGCATGTCGATATAAAATTTAAATCTAAATTAATACTAATACATTAGTATTACAACTAATTGATTAGTATTTTTAATAACTTGCTGATAGTCAACTAATAAATTTTATACACAAATAGAAATGTAAGGAAGATTGATATTAAACAGGCGGTTTAATGCTTATAAGACTGTTTGATCATGGAAAACGTTACTGATGTAACTATTTTTTTCTTTTTACGTCTTAGTTATTAATTTAGAGTTTAGAGAAACTTAACAATTCATTTATATTGTTATTTTTGTTCCCCGATTTAAAGAATTAGAGAAGTGGCGAGACCGATTGCATTGGCATTGAGAAAAAACTGGAAAATGACCTGGAGTTCACAGCTCCAAAGGGCACAATTGATCATTGGGTCAATACTGATGATCATCATTTCCTTAATGCTGCCATCATTCTTTAACCTGATACAAAAAAGAGACGGTCCCTTACTTAATGATTGGGTGTTGGCTGCCATCCCACCTCATGACGTTTCTTGGGAGATATTTACAGTAATCTGGGGGATTGGTTTTTATGCTTTATGGCGCGGTATCGAAAAACCGACCATCTACATTACTTATCTCTGGACATTTATATTCATCACCATATTGCGTGTACTGGCTATCAGCCTTTTTCCACTTGAACCACCAAAAGGGCTAATTGTACTGACTGATCCGCTTACTGCCGTTTTTTATGGAAGAAGCACTATTACTAAAGATTTATTTTTCTCTGGCCACACCTCTATTTTATATCTGGCGTACTTGTGCCTGGAAAGAAAATGGGATAAAATATTGGCTCTAGCAGGCACAATCATAGTAGTTTGTTTACTTTTGATACAACACGTACATTACACTGTTGATGTTATTGCCGCACCAATCATTATCTATCCGGTATTCAAAGGAGTTAAGTATATGCTTAGCTAAAAGCAACCCTTTAATTTTAATTTTCGTCCCAATAAAAAAACTCCCCACCGGGTGGCGGGGAGCTTGTCCTGATTTTTACATCAGGACTAACCTAAACCTTATCACGAACATATAACGCGGTACTTTGTTCGATAGTTTTATAGCGCTTCGTTTTGACTTTAAGATGATAATATCGGAAATTTGAGCATGGAAATACAGGAAATTGAACGTTTGATCAGGATCAGCAAGGAACGGCCGCTTATGCCGGAGACCTATATTCCATGGCAGCTGGAGCCAGATACTGATGATATATTTCTTCCTGAAATACTTACCTCATTGCAGGGACTTGAAATCTATGATACTTTAACGCCTGAGCAAAAGCTGGAACTGGGCCGGCACGAACTGGTACAAGTGATTGCCTCCTACGCTTGGGGCGAATGCCTGTTTTGCTTGTTCATGACCCGGCACATCCTTACTTTGCCTTTGGATAATGTGGAGCATCGTTTCCTGTTAAGGGAGTTGATCGAAGAATTCCGTCACCAGGAAATGTTTGGACAAGCGATAGCCAAATTGGGCGGCAAACCTATCAGGCAAACCGGCATACATAAATTGCTTGGCGAATTCAGCAATAAATACCTGCCTGCGGACTATTTATTCATGGGGAGCGTATCAGTAGAACTGGTGACAGATATTTATGGAAACCATGCCCGCAAATCGCCCAATATTTATCCGGTCCTTAAGAAAATGTTCGATCTGCATAACATAGAGGAAGCACGGCATATCCTGTTCACTAAAAGCTTGCTAAAAACCTATGCTGCAAAAGCCGGATATATTAAGCGTACATTATATAGTTATGTAATATTAGGAAACATTCTTTTTGTGCGGACCATGTATGTAAAAAAGGAAATTTATGAGCGCATTGGTTTGGATAATCCGGATAAGGTCTATAGAATTGCCGCCAAAAACTTCAAGCAGAAATTCGCTGAGAAGTGCCTTGTAGATATTGTTGATTTTGTGAATGAATGGAAAGGCTTTAACGGAGCAACCCGGTGGGCATGGCGCTGGCTTTTAGGTGCAAAAGTTTAAAACGAGCAGGTTGTCGACGGGCTCAAACCTTCTTTATCAGCAGTTAAAGTAGCTTCGCCGTTTTTGTAAGTAATGATCCAGATGCTATCAAAATCGCTATCCGGCCAATCCCTGATATTCCCCTGAACACCCAACGCTTTAGCAATATGTGATATGGCGTTATGTTCCCAGCATAATATTACCGTCCCTTTTTGTTGAAATACGTCTTTGGCGATGTGCTTATAATCTTCTGTATCGTAATTGCTGTTGATGTCAAGATTATATTTTACTGCGTAAGGCGTAACGGTTTGGAACATCCGCGCCGACTTGGTTTTATCCCCCGCATTTACTGTAGGAATATAAATTTCATTTGCTGCACCATATTTCGTAAACAAAACCTTTGGCAGAGCCATTGCCCGGTTGAGACCCTGACAATTCAGGTTATCGCCATTATCAGGCTTTTCACCATGCCTGATAATGACCACCCTTAATGATTTTTTTTGACATGAGCCTATCGTAAATGATCCGCAAAGGATCAATAGTAAGAAAACGAGGCGCATGCAGTTTTTCATAATTTTAGTTTTGCGCCTCGGCAACTTCCTGAACCTTACCCGGTCTGCCATTCTTGAATGCAGCGCGTGGTTTCAAGCCCAGCAATTCAAACATCGACATATCTGTATCAAATGATGGATTAGGTGTAGTCAATAACTTCTCACCTGCGAATATTGAATTAGCACCTGCCATAAAGCATAATGCTTGCTCTACCAGACTCATTTCGGTGCGGCCTGCTGATAAACGCACAACAGTCTTTGGCATAATGATACGTGTAGTAGCAATCATGCGCACCATATCCCAAACCGGAACACGCGGCTGATCTGCCAATGGTGTGCCTTGTACCGGAACCAAAGCATTGATCGGAACCGATTCTGGATGTTTTGGAAGATTAGACAATGTTTTCAGCATCGAAATACGATCCTCAACAGTCTCACCCAAGCCGATGATGCCGCCGCTGCAAACTGTAATTTTCGCTTTACGCACGTGCTCCAACGTTTTCAAACGGTCATCATAACTACGGGTAGTGATAATACGCTTGTAATCATCTTCAGAAGTGTCCAGGTTATGATTGTAGGCATACAGGCCTGCGTCGGCCAAACGTTGCGCCTGGCTTTCAGTGAGCATACCCAAAGTACAACACACCTCCATATCCAGATCGTTCACCGCTTTTACCATATCGATCACTTTGTCAAAATCACGGTTGTCACGCACTTCGCGCCATGCAGCGCCCATACATAATCTTGATGCGCCGCCTGCTTTTGCTTTTTCAGCAGCAGCAATTACTTCTTCGGTCGGCATCATTGCATGAACGTCTACGCCCGTGTTATAACGAGCCGCCTGCGGGCAGTAAGCACAGTCTTCCGGACAGCCACCTGTTTTTATCGATATCAGCGAGCTGATCTGTACTTCTGAATAGTCCTTATTTTCGCGATGTATGGTTGCTCCCTCATAAATCAGGTCGAGCAGCGGTTTATGGTATATTTCAGCAATTTCTTCCTTCGTCCAGTTGTTTCTAATCTCTGTCATTCGTTTCGGTTTAATTATTCAAATTTATAGAAAAGCTTTGTTGCTTTAGTGATGATGCAACAAAAGCTTGGTAGCAAGGTAAAGCGGCAATAAAAATCCCGCACAATCTGTAAAAGTTGTTATGATAATTGAGGATGCCACAGCTGGGTCAATTCCCACTCTTTTTAACACCAGAGGAATAGACGATCCTGTCAATCCGGCTATTATCAAGTTGCCTGTCATGGCCAGGAATAGTACTAAGCCAAGCATTGGGTCGGCATCATACATCAGTGCTATTGCAAAAACGATTAATCCATTAGCTGCCCCGTTAATCAACCCAACCAGGAATTCTTTTATAACGGTATTGTAAGCCTGTCTGTCGGTCAGGTCACTTAAGGAGATACGTCTTACTGTTACCGCAAGCGCCTGTGTGGCGGCATTACCGCCCATACCGGCAATAATGGTCATATAAGCGGCTATCTGAGGAAGCAAAGCAACTGTAGAGTCAAAATGCCGGATTATAGACGCCGCCAGGTAAGCAGTCGCCAGGTTAATCACCAGCCAGGGCAGACGGCTCTTCACGGCATCTTTCCAGTTACCGCTTAGTTCCTCATCCTCCGATACACCCGATATCTTCAAGATATCCTCGGTGCTCTCCTGCTCCATTACGTCCATAATGTCATCGACCGTAATGCGCCCAAGCAGCTTCATGTGATCATCGACAACAGGTATGGTGGTCAGGTTATATTGAGAGATCAGACCGGCTACATCCTCCTGGTCAAGTTCGGCTTTTACATAAACAAAATCGCGATTTACCAGTTCTGCAACGCGGGCGTAGGCAGGTGCTTTAAGGATCGATTTAACTGACAGAATCCCCTTCAGCATGTTATCATTGTCCACCACGTAGATGGTATAAAACTCCTCCATCTCCTCCGACTGCCGGATAATGTCTTCCAAAGCATCTTTTTTGTTTTGGTTGATATTTACCTTGATGACCTCGGAATTCATGATACCACCCGCTGTATCTTCCGGATAGCTTAAAAGTGCACGAATATTGCTGGCATCTTCCTCGTCGATGTCTTCCAATATTTCCTGCTGGTCTTCTTCATCCAGTTGGGAAATAATGTCCGTCGCATCATCATAATCCAGTTCTTCAATGATCTCAGAACGTTTCTCCGGATCAAGGCTGATTAACAACTCACCAGGCTCCTGTTCCTCATGCATTTCCGCAATTACTTCTGATGCCTCATCGGATGGGAGAATATTGATGATTCTTTCACGCGATTCTACAGGAAGTCTTTCAAATAGTATGGCAATCTCAGAAGCGTGGTACTCCCGCAGAACTTTCTCTAATTCAGCATCATCGCCTTCAAGCGCGGTTTTAAGACGCTCAAGGTCTTCCTTGTTGATCTCGAACGATTGCATGCCCGACTAAAATAAGGCAAATAAGCCGTAATCGGAAAGATAAAATAGACACGATAAAGCCACCTATTTTAAAAGATTAAATCAGATGCTGTAATCGTATTTTACTTTAATAGACGTGAGTTTTTGAAGCTTTGAGATTACCTGTTCGACCTGCATTTTGCGGACAGAAACTTTTATCGAGCAACTGTTATCAAAAGCTTGTTCTAATAGTTGGAGGTTGTCATCTTTAACTATTCGCATCACTTCGTTCATCTGTAAGTACCCGAATACAATGGTATACACATCATTCACTGTTTTTTCGATAATCTTAGCTTCAACAAGCGCCAGTTCTGTTGCCGATTTATAAGCATTGATCAATCCCGGGACGCCTAACAAAGTTCCTCCAAAATAACGCACTACTACCACAGCTACATTGGTAATGTTTTTTGAAAGTAAAGTGTTCAATATTGGTCTGCCGGCTGTGCCTGAAGGTTCACCATCGTCATTTAGTTTAAAGACTGAACGATCTGTGCTCCAACGAATGCCCCAGCAGTGGTGGTTTGCTTTTGGATGTTCTTTCTTCAGGTCTGCAATGATATTTTTGATATCCTGATCCGAGATAATAGGATAAGCATAACCCAGGAATTTGCTGCCGCGATCACGGAATACACTTTCGCTTTTGGCTTCAATGGTTAAATAAGTATCCTCAAAAAGCATCAGGCAAATATCGCTTAGAAATTGAAGATTTCAGGGAAATAAATGATCACTATTGCAACAATTGCCAAAATAATACCACCGACGTTTAACCGGCTCAGCTTTTCTCTGAATATAAACAAGCCGACTATCGAACCTGCTACAATAACGCCGATATCCATCATTGAGAATACGGTTGAAGGGTGATCAGACAATGCCTGATGCGCCTTAATATTGAAAAGGATGTTACCAAAATTAGCTGCACCTAATACCCATCCAATAAGAATATGTGGCCAGGAAAAACGCATTTTTTTGGCAAAAACCATATAAAGCAGTCCTATAAATGCTACCAAAAAGGCTAAAGTAAAAACTATAAAAAGTGAAGTAGTGAAAGGAACAGAAGTGAATTTAGCGATCTGTTTCAAGAGCACATCAATTACACCCATCCCGATAAAGATCACCACCAAATAAAGCCAGGAATTGGTAGATCTTCGCCTAACTGCTCGTTTCTGCTTCCATGGTATAAGGCAAAGCATGGCAATAATTCCAATGGATATCCCCGTAATCTTGATCCCGTTTAAAACCTCTCCGAATATCACATAAGATGACAGAACGGGTATAAATAAAGAAAGACGCTGAGCTACATCTGTTCGTACAATTCCGGTCAGGGTAATTGATGACGCGATAACTATAAAAAGTAAAGGAAGAAGAATTCCAAGACTTACGTAGGTTAGAATTGGCGCTCCTTGCAAGTCGGTAAAATGCGGCCTGAAGAATAGCCAGGTGAGAATTATAGCTGCCGAATAGTTCCACGTAATGGCCTGATAAACATCAATTTGGTAACGCTTGGCGAGTTTTAACAACACCGACACGGCAACACTACAGCAAATGCTTAAAAAAATATAAAACATTAATTAGCAGGCTTATGATATATGAACCTTAAACGATCCGTCCCCACAATATGTTCCCGGCTCGAAATGCCATTGATATACGGCGCTTTTATCCCTTGTCCTAATACCGC
>Ga0068865_100000056_pt1 | contig 62122 bp, 68 predicted proteins | sample KBSMisM12_FD_75293 | JGI IMG/M metagenome (GOLD analysis project Ga0068865, IMG submission 75293) | Miscanthus rhizosphere microbial communities from Kellogg Biological Station, Michigan, USA - KBS Miscanthus M1-2 | ecosystem: Host-associated > Plants > Roots > Rhizosphere > Soil ...
AGTTGCAGGAGACGGTGGGTCCCCTGCGGCGGCAGGACCCGCGGCCCCGTTGCCCCTGTCAATCCCCAGAACCTGCGTAATCGTCAGACCCCGAAGCTCAGCAACCTCCTCAGGCCTCCGCAGACGAACCAAGCCGTCCATCGTCGCCTTGACGAGGTTGATCGGGTTCTGGGTGCCGATGCTCTTGGTCAGCACGTCGCGCACCCCGCCGAGCTCGAGCACGGCGCGGACGCCGCCGCCGGCGATGACGCCGGTACCGGGGCTGGCCGGTCGCAGGACGACGTGGCCGGCGCCGAAGCGGCCGATGATGCGGTGGGTGATGGTGTTCCCGTATTTGGGCACCCGGATCAAGTTCTTGCGGGCGTCCTCGACGCCCTTCTGGATCGCCAGCGGTACCTCGCGGGCCTTGCCGTAGCCGATCCCGACCACGCCCTCCTCGTCGCCGACGGCGACCAGCGCGGTGAAGGAGAAGCGGCGACCGCCCTTGACCACCTTGGCGACGCGGTTGATCTCGATCACCCGCTCCTGCAGGTCCAGCCCGCGGGGACTGACGGTTTCGACGTTCTGTGCGTTCATACCCTTCATAAGCAGCGGCTCACCGTAGCGGAACTACGGCGCTAGAAAGCCAGACCCCCCTCTCGGGCACCTTCGGCCAACGCCTTGACGCGGCCGTGGTACTGGTAGCCGCCGCGGTCGAAAACGCAGGTCTCGACGCCGGCGCCCTTGGCGCGCTCGGCCAGCAGTTCGCCGGCCTTCTTCGCCTGCTCGGAGGCGCTGAGCTCACGCAGGTCGGGCTCGATCCAGTTGACCGCGGCCACCGTGTGGCCTTTGGTGTCGTCGATGAGCTGGGCGAAGACGCCCTTGTTGGAGCGGTAGACGGAGAGCCGCGGCCGCTGAGCGGTGCCTTTGACGCGGGCGCGAACCCGGCGGCGCCGTTTGAGCCGCCGCTGGCGGTTCGTAAGGACGGTCATGCGCGCTTACCCACCTTCCGCAGCACCTGCTCGTCTTTGTAGCGGATGCCCTTGCCCTTGTAGGGCTCCGGCGGGCGGCGCTTGCGGATGTCCGCGGCGACCTGGCCGACCAGCTGCTTGTCGATCCCTTTGATCACGACTTCGGTCGGCTGCGGGACTTCGAAGTCGATTCCCTCGGGCGCGTCGATCGCCACCGGGTGCGAGTAGCCGAGCGCAAGCTCGAGTTTTTTCCCTTTCAGGGCGGCGCGATAGCCGACGCCCTGGATCTCCAGGCGCTTCTCGAAGCCGTCGGTGACGCCCTCGACCATGTTCGCGATCAGGCTGCGGGTGAGGCCGTGCAGGGCCCGGTGCTCGCCGCGGTCGGTCGGTCGCGCGATGGTGACGACGCCGTCTGACTGCTCGACCTTCATCTCGGGCGAAAGGTTCTGGTGCAGCTCCCCTTTCGGGCCTTTGACGGCGATGTTCCCAGGCGCGATCTCCACCGTGACGGCGTCGGGGACGGGGACGGGTTTTCTTCCGATCCGGCTCATCAGATCACCAGACGTAGGCGACGACCTCGCCGCCGACTCCCTTGTTACGGGCTTCGTGGCCGGTCATCACGCCGGCGGAGGTACTGACGATCGCCGTGCCGGTGCCGCCCTGGACGCGGGGCACGTTGTTGTGGTCGACGTAGCGACGGCGACCGGGGCGCGAGACCCGTTCGATCCCGAGGATCACCGGGCGGCGGTCCTCGGTGTACTTGAGCTCGACGTTGATCGCCTCGCCGACCGTGGCCGGTTTGCGGCTGAAGTCCTTGATGTAGCCCTGCTCCTTGAGGATCCGCGACAGCTCGAGCTTGAGGTTCGAGTACGGGATCTCCACGTCGTCATGCCCGGCGCGGATCGCGTTGCGGATCCGGGTCAGGTAATCGGCGATGGGGTCGGTCAGCATCGTTCTGTCCCTACCAGCTCGACTTGGTCATCCCGGGGATGTACCCCTCGTGTGCGGCCTCGCGCAGGCAGATCCGGCAGAGGCCGAATTTGCGGAAGTAGGCGCGCGGGCGACCGCAGCGCCGGCAGCGGTTGTAACTGCGCGATTTGAACTTCGGATCGCGCGCCTGCTTCACCTTCATCGAAGTCTTAGCCATTCTCAGAACTCTCCTCGGCCGGTTTGTCGGCCTGGTCGTCGTCTCCGCCCTTGGCGGCACCCTCGTCCTCGCCCTCCGGCTTCGCGTACGCCTCGGGGTTCTCCTCTTTCAGCTGCTCGAGGGCCGCCTGCTCGACTTCGGCCTTCTGGCGGGCCTCTTCTTTGCGCTGCTCCTCTTCGGCCTCTTTTTCTGCTGCTTCGCGCTCGGCCTGGCCGGGGCGTCCCTCCTGGGCGAAGGGGAACCCGAGCCCGAGCAGCAGCTCGAATGCCTCGAGGTCAGTTTTAGCGGAAGTCGTGATCGTCACGTCCAGCCCCCGCACGACGTCGATCGAGTCGTAGTCGATTTCGGGGAAGATCAGCTGCTCTTTGACGCCCATCGAGTAGTTGCCGCGGCCGTCGAAGGAGCGCGGGTTGAGGCCGCGGAAGTCGCGGATCCGCGGCACCGCGATCGAGATCAGCCGGTCGAGGAACTCCCACATCCGGGCGCGGCGCAGCGTCACCGAAACGCCGACCGGCATCCCCTCGCGCAGCTTGAACGAGGCGACGGACTTGCGGGCCCGGCGCACGTTCGGGTGCTGGCCGGCGATCGTCGCCAGCTGTTCCTGGGCCAGCTCGAAAGAGCGTTTGTCCTGTTTCTCTTTGCCCAGGCCCATGTTGAGGGTGATCTTCTCCAGGCGCGGGGCCTCCATCGGCGTCGAGTAGCCGAATTTCTCGGTCAGCGACGGCAGGACGTCCTGCTCGTATTTGTCGCGCAGGCGCGGCGGCGGGGCGGCCTGCTGGGTCGGTGCCACGGTCGCCTCCATCAGCCGATCTCTTTCCCGGACCGCTTCGCGTAGCGGACGCGCTTCCCGCCTTTGTCGGCGCGGACGCCGACGCGGGTCGGTTTGTTGTCTTTGGGGTCGAGCAGCATCACGTTGGAGACGTCGATCGGCCCCTCCTTCTCGACGATGCCGCCGGCCTGGGCGTTTTTGAGGTCGCCCTGCGATCGCGGCCGTTCGTGGCGCTTGATCATGTTCAAGCCCTCGACGTAGACGCGGCGCTTTTTCGGCTCGGTGCGGACGACGCGGCCGGTCTTGCCTGCGTCCTTGCCGCCGATCAGCACGACCTGGTCGTCGGTGCGGATGCGCATCCTCTTCGCCATCAGAGGACCTCCGGCGCCAGCGAGATGATTTTCATGAAGTTGCGGTCGCGCAGTTCGCGCGCGACGGGGCCGAAGATGCGGGTCCCGCGCGGGTTGTTGCTGGCCGGATCGATCAACACCGCGGCGTTCTCGTCGAAGGAGATGTAGGTGCCGTCGGGCCGGCTCAGCGGCTTGCGGGTCCGGACGACGACGGCCTGCACGACCTCACCCTTGCGGACGCCGCCCTGCGGGCTGGCCGATTTCACGGTCGCGGTGATGACGTCGCCGACGCTCGCGTAGCGGCGGTGCGAACCCCCCTTGACGCGGATGCAGAGGATCTCGCGCGCGCCGGAGTTGTCGGCGACCTTGAGTCTCGACTCCTGCTGGATCATCGGGCTTTCTCCACCACGTCGACCAGGCGCCAGCGCTTGGTCTTGGACAGCGGCCGGGTCTCGATCACGCGGACCACGTCGCCCTCGCCGGCCTCGTTGCGCTCGTCGTGGGCGTGCAGCTTGGTCGAGCTGCGGACGATCTTCTCGTACGTGCGGTGACGGCGGGCGATGTCGATGCGGACGGTGATCGACTTGTCGCCCTTGCTGGAGACGACGATCCCCTGGCGCACCTTGGCTGCGTTCGACTCGCGCTCGGCCTTCGGCGTGCCGGTGCCAGGGGTACGGCTGGTCTTGAGGGCAGCGCGTTGTTTGCGCCGCAGCTCCGACTTCCGCTTGCGCTCCGCGACCCGTTCGGCTTTCCGCTCCTCGGGAGTGGAAGCGCGGGCCTTCCGCGGCCGCCGCGATTTCTGCAGCCGCCGCCGCTCCTTCCAGGGAAGGTCGTCTTCAGGATTCGGCTCGGGAGCTTCTTCAGCGGCCGGAGCAGCCTCAGCTGCCTCCTCCGCAGGAGCGTCTGACTCGTCAGCCGACTCGGCCTCTGCCGTGGGGGCGTCCTCCGCTGGAGTCTCCTCCGCCGCGGGCGCCTCCTCCACAGGACTCTCGTCCTGCGTCTCCTCGACCTGAGGCTCCTCGGTCGTCTCTTCTTTTTTCTGGTCCTCGTCGCTCATATCCGTCGCGTCTCTTTCTCAACGTCGATGCCTCGTGCCTTGGCTACCGTCAGCAGGCGCGCGATGTCCTTCTTGGCGGCGCCGAGGCGGGCGGTGTTCTCGAGCTCGCCGGTGGCGTGGCGAAAGCGGAGGTTGAAGGCCTCCTGCTTGGCGTCGATCAGTTTCGCCACCAGCTCGTCGTCTTTGAGGTTATGCACCTCGGCCGCCTTCATTACTCGCCGGCCCCTTCCCGCATCACGAATTTGGTTTTCACCGGGAGCTTGTGCCCGGCCAGGCGCAGCGCTTCGCGCGCCAGGTCCTCCGGGACGCCGGCCAGCTCGAACATCACCTTGCCCGGCTTGACCACGGCGACCCAGCCCTCGGGATTGCCCTTGCCGGAACCCATCCGCGTCTCGGCGGGCTTCTTCGTGTAGGGCTTGTCAGGGAAGACGTTGATCCAGACCTTGCCGCCGCGTTTGATCTTCCGGGTCATCGCGATACGTGCGGCCTCGATCTGGCGGTTGGTGATCCAGCCGCGCTCGAGCGCCTTGATCCCGTACTCGCCGAAGGCGACGGTGCTGCCGCCCTTGGTGTTGCCGCGCATGCGGCCGCGGAACTGTTTGCGGTGCTTGACCCGTTTCGGCATCAACATCAGCGACCACCTCCACGCTGTCCGCCGCGGCCGCCGCCACCGCCGGGTCCACGCCCGCCGGGTCCGCGTCCACCGCCGCCGCCGCCGCGTCCGCCGCGGTCGCCGCCGGGGCCACGGCCGCCGCCGCGGTCGTTGCGTCCGCGGCCACCGCGGTCGCGATCGTCGCGTCGGCCACCGCCGCGGCCCTGAGCCGCGCCGTCGCCGTCGCCGGAGACGAGGTCGGAGCGGAAGCCCTCCGGCATCACCTCGCCCTTGTTGATCCAGCATTTGACGCCGATCCGGCCGGTCGTCGTGCGGGCCTCGAAGAAGCCGTAGTCGATGTCGGCGCGCAGCGTGTGCAGCGGCACGCGGCCGTCGGAGTAGCTTTCGGTCCGCGCCATCTCGGCGCCGCCGAGGCGGCCGGAGACCTGGACCTTGACTCCCTTGGCGCCGGAGCGCATCGCCGAGGTCAGCGCGCGTTTCATCGCGCGGCGGAAGGCGACCCGGTTCTGCAGCTGCTCGGCGATCGACTGGGCGACCAGTTTGGCGTCGAGCTCGGGGCGCTTGACCTCGCGGATGTTCACTTTCACCGGGCTGCCGGTGAGCTTGTGCAGCTCTTTGCGCAGGGCGTCGACTTCGCTGCCGGACTTACCGATGACGATTCCCGGCCGGGCGGTGTGAATGTCGACCGCGACCTCACCGCGGCGCTCGATCGTGATGCTCGAGAGCCCCGCGTGTGAAAGCTTGTTTTCGATGTGGTCCCGGATCTGCAGGTCTTCCTGGAGGACGTCGGCGAAGTTTTTGTCCTCGTACCAGTTCGACTTCCAGTCGTGGATGTAGCCGACGCGGAAACCCTCGGGGTGGATCTTCTGTCCCATGCTTAGTCCTCCACCGGGGTCAGAGCCACACGGATGTGGCTGGTTCGCTTGTTGATCGGAGTGGCCCGGCCCATCGCCCGCGGCCGGAAGCGGCGCAGCGTCGGCCCCTCGTCGACGGTGATCGAGGAGATGCGCATCTCGTCGCCGATCAGGTCGTGGTTGTTTTCCGCGTTGGCCGCGGCGGAGTTGATCAGCTTGTGGATCGGGTGGGCGGCACCGCGGGGCGAGAACTGCAGCAGCGCCCGGGCGCTCTCGATGTGCATGCCGCGCACCTGGTCGGCGATCAGCCGCGCCTTGCGGGGGGCGATCCGCACGTAACGGGCGCTGGCTTTGACGACCGGTGGCGCCGCCGGAGCTTTGGCGGCTTTTTTCGAGCTTTTCGCCGGCTCTTTTTTGGCTTTCGCAGTTTTTCTGGTGCCGGTTTTGGTGCTGGTTTTGGACTCTTTTTTGGCTGCCGCTTTTTTGGTCTCTTTGCCTTTGGCTTTCGAGTCTTTTTTGGCGGCGGTTTTTTTCGCAGGTGCTTTTTTCGACGCTTTAGCGTCGTCTTTTTTCGTCGCTTTTTTCGCTTTGGCTTTTTCGCCCGAGGCTTTCGCGGCCTCGTCTTTTTTCGTCGTTTTTTTCTCGTCAGCCATCAGCTACTAGTCCTTGCCGCCGTGCGAGCGGAACGTGCGGGTCGGGGCGAACTCGCCGAGCTTGTGCCCGACCATCGACTCCGAGATGAAGACCGGGACGTGTTTTTTGCCGTCGTGGACGGCGATCGTGTGACCGACCATCTCCGGGAAGACGGTCGAGGTGCGCGACCAGGTTTTCACCATCTGTTTTTTGTTGGCCTCGTTCAGCGCCGTGATCCGCCCCATCAGGCGCTCTTCGACCCACGGGCCCTTTTTCGTCGAACGTCCCATCTCTAACGGCCCTTCTTCTTGCCGCGGCGACGGCCGCGGACGATGTAGCGGTCGGACTGCTTGCCCTTCTTACGGGTGCGGTAGCCGAGCGTCGGTTTGCCCCACGGGGTGACCGGGTGGCCGCCGGGGGTGTGGTGCGCCTCGCCGCCGCCGTGCGGGTGGTCGACGGGGTTCATCGCGACGCCGCGGCTCTGCGGGCGCTTGCCCTTATGGCGGCTGCGGCCGGCCTTGCCCACCTTCATGTTCTGGTGCTCGGCGTTGGAGAGGACGCCGATGCTGGCGCGGCACTCGGCCCGGACCATCCGCATCTCCGAGGAGGGCAGGCGCAGGGTGACCATCTCCCCCTCCTTCGCCACCAGCTGGATCGAGGTGCCGGCGGAGCGACCGAGCTTGCCGCCCTGGCCGGGAATCAGCTCGACGTTGTGGACGATCGTGCCGGTCGGCATCTGCCCCAGGGCCATCGCGTGGCCGGGTTTGATGTCGGCCTCGGGCCCCGATTTGACCGTGTCGCCGACTTTCAGCTGCGCTGGGGCGAGGATGTAGTCCTTGTAGCCGTCGGCGTAGTGCAGCAGGGCGATGTAGCAGGTGCGGTTGGGGTCGTACTCGATCGAGGCGACCTTCGCGGGCACGCCGTCCTTGAGGCGCTTGAAGTCGATCTTGCGGTAGCGCCGCTTGGCGCCGCCGCCGCGGTGGCGGGCGGTGACCCGGCCGTTGACGTTGCGGCCGCCGGACTTTTTCAGCCCCTCGGTCAGCTTCCGCTCCGGCTCGGAGGCGGTCACCTGCTCGCGCAGCGGGTAGGTCGCGAAGCGGCGGCCCGGGCTGGTCGGTTTGGTTTTGCGGTTCGGCATTAAGAAAGTTCTCCTACTTCTGCTCCTAGGCAGTCTCGGCGCCCTCGAACAACTCGATCCGCTCGCCAGGGGCGAGCTGGACGATCGCCTTCTTCCAAGCGCGGGTCTTGCCTTTGGTCAGGCCGCGACGCTTCGGCTTCGAGCGCACCTTGGCGGTGCGCACGCCGGCGACGTCGACGTCGAAGACCTCTTCCACCGCCTGGGCGATCTGCGTCTTGTGAGCGCGGTCGTCGACCCGGAAGGTGTACTTGCCCTCGGCGATCAGAGCGTAGCTCTTCTCCGAGATCACCGGGCGGATCAGGATCGTGCGGGCGTCCATCAGCCGAGCCTCTCCTTCAGCGCTTCCAGCGCCGTTTCGGAGATGACGACGGCGGCGGCGCCGATCACGTCGGCAACCCCCGCGGCGCCGACCTCGAGCACCTGGGTCCGCTTCAGGTTGCGGAAGCTCTTCATCGCCCCGATCTCCTCGGCGGTGACGATCACCAGCAGCGAGCCTCTGACCCCCCATTTCGCCAGCGCCTCGGCGGCGGTTTTGGTCGAGGGGGTGTCGAAGCTGGAGGCGTCGAGGACGGCGACCGAGCCGCGCTCGGCGTGGACCGAGAGGGCCGAGCGCATCGCCCGGCGGCGGGCTTTGCGGTTGACCTTGACCGTGTACTTGCGCGGCTTCGGGCCGAAGGCGACACCGCCGCCGAAGCGGTTGGGGACGCCGAGCGTGCCGACACGGGCGCGGCCGGTGCCCTTCTGGCGCCAGGCCTTGGCGGTCGTGAAGGCGACCTCGCCACGGGTCAGGGTCGAAGCGGTGCCGCGACGGCGCGCGTTGAGGTCGGCGCGAGCCGCCTCGTGCACCAGCGACTGGTGGAAGGGCTCGCTGAAGAACTCGGGCAGATCGGCTTTGCCGCTTTTGCCGAGGATGGCGGCTTTGGCGCTAGCCATCGGTCCTCACCTCGACGATCCCGTTGCGCGAGCCCGGGACAGAGCCTTTGATCAGGAGCAGGTTGCGGTCGGCGTCGACGTCGGCGATTTCCAGGCCCTTCTGGGTGACGCGCTTGTTGCCCATCTGGCCCGGCATCCGCATCCCTTTGAAGACGCGGGCGGGGAAGGCGCTGGCGCCGATCGAGCCCGGGGCGCGGACGTTGTGCGAGCCGTGGCTGACGGGGCCGCGGCTGAAGTTGTGGCGCTTGATCCCGCCCTGGAAGCCCTTGCCGATCGAAACGCCGGCGACCTTTACTTTCTGACCGGGCTCGAAGCCGGCGACGGTGACGTCGTCTCCCACCTTCGGGCCCTCCTCGGCGCCGAGGTCCTCGTCGCGGAACTCGACCAGGTGGCGCGAGGGAGCGGCACCGGCCTTCTTCAGGTGACCTTCCTCGGCCTTCGTCAGCTTGCCCTGCTTGACCTCGCCGAAGGCGAGCTGCACGGCCGAGTAGCCATCACGGTCGGAGTCGCGGACGGCGGTCACCTTGCAGGGACCGGCTTCGATCACGGTTACCGGGACGACGCTGCCGTCCTCTTTGAAGACCTGCGTCATGCCGAGCTTCTTGCCGAGAATCGCCGCCATCGCCCATCCACCTAAAGCTTGATCTCGATGTCGACGCCCGCCGGCAGCGAGTCCAGGCGCTGCAGGGAGTCGACGGTTTTCGGCGACGGCTGGAGGATGTCGATCAGCCGCTTGTGGGTGCGGATCTCGAAGTGCTCGCGCGAGTCCTTGTCCTTGAACGGCGAGCGGATCACGCAGTAGACGTTTTTCTCGGTCGGCAGCGGCACCGGACCGGAGACGCTGGCGCCGGTGCGCTCGGCGGTCTCGACGATCTCTTTGGCAGCCCGATCGATGGCGTCATGGTCGTACGCCTTCAGTCGGATCCGGATTTTCTGTGCCGCGATGGTGGCCACTTCTGCTGCTTCTCTCTCTTCTCGTTCTTCGCTTTACCGCGCAAAGAGGGCGGGGCCCCTTTTGCTGGGGCGCCGCCCCGGTCGTATGTCCTTGCAGTTGTCAAACCCGCCCGTGGGCGGGGTCGGGGCGGGTGGAGGCCCGCCCCTGGGAGTCGCTACTCGATGATCTCGGCGACGACTCCCGAGCCGACGGTGCGGCCACCCTCGCGGATGGCGAACCGCAGGCCCTGGTCCATGGCGATCGGCTGGATCAGCTCGATCGTCATCTCGACGTTGTCGCCCGGCATCACCATCTCCGTCCCCTCGGGGAGGTTGGCGATCCCGGTCACGTCGGTGGTCCGGAAGTAGAACTGAGGCCGGTAGCCGGAGAAGAACGGGGTGTGACGGCCGCCCTCCTCCTTCTTCAGGCAGTAGACCTCGGCTTTGAATTTCGTGTGCGGCGTGATCGAGCCCGGTTTGCAGAGAACCTGGCCACGCTCGATCTCCTCGCGCTTGGTGCCGCGGAGGAGGCAGCCGACATTGTCGCCCGCCTGGCCCTCGTCGAGGATCTTGCGGAACATCTCGACGCCGGTGACGGTGGTTTTGCTCGTCTCCGGGTGGATGCCGACGATTTCGACCTCGTCGCCGGTGTTGACGACGCCCTGCTCGATACGGCCGGTGGCGACGGTGCCGCGGCCGGTGATCGAGAAGATGTCCTCGATCGGCATCAGGAACGGTTTGTCGAGCTCGCGGACCGGCTCCGGGATGTAGGAGTCGAGGGCCGCGGCCAGCTCGAAGACGGCTTTCTGGGCCTCCTCGTCGCCTTCGAGGGCCTTCAGCGCCGAGCCTTTGATGATCGGCGTCTCGTCGCCCGGGAAGTCGTACTCGTCGAGGAGTTCCTTGACCTCCTCCTCGACCAGCTCTACGAGTTCCTCGTCGTCGACCTGGTCGATCTTGTTGAGGAATACGACGACGTGCGGGACGTTGACCTGACGGGCGAGCAGGATGTGCTCGCGGGTCTGCGGCATGACGCCGTCGGCGGCGGAGACGACCAGGATCGCGCCGTCCATCTGCGCCGCGCCGGTGATCATGTTCTTCACGTAGTCGGCGTGGCCGGGGCAGTCGACGTGGGCGTAGTGCCGGTTCTCGGTCTGGTACTCGACGTGGGAGGTCGCGATCGTGATGCCGCGTTCCTTCTCCTCCGGAGCGTTGTCGATCTCTTCGAAGCTGTGTGCTTCGGCACCGCCCACGGTGGAGAGCGTTTTCGTGATCGCAGCAGTCAGCGTCGTCTTCCCGTGGTCGATGTGACCGATGGTGCCGACGTTGACATGCGGCTTATCGCGCTCGAATTTCTCCTTCGACATTCTCTCCGTTTGCCTTTCGAAAGTTGTGTTCTGTCTGGTCTAGTTGCTTGAGTCTTGTGGGCGGCTCGTCCGCGGCAGCCTCTCGCTGCCTGCGGGCAACCCGGGAAATATAGCCAGGTTCAGCGCCCGTCTGCGGTCGGGCTCATGAGGCTGCACCCACCGGGTCACCGGAACGGTGCTCGACGATCTCCTCGGCGATGTTGCCGGGGACCTCCTCGTAGCGCTCGAACTGCATCGTGTAGGTCGCCCGACCCTGGGTCATCGACCGCAGTTCGGTCGCGTAACCGAACATTTCGCCGAGCGGGACGAAAGCTTGGACGGCGAGCGCGTTGCCGCGCTGGTCCTGACCCTGGACTTTGCCGCGACGACGGGAAAGGTCGCCGATCACGTCGCCGAGGAAGTCCTCGGGGGTGACCACCTCAACCGCCATCACCGGCTCCAGCAGGACCGGGTTCGCCTTCTTGGCGCCTTCCTGGATCGCCATCGAGCCGGCGATCTTGAACGCCATCTCCGAGGAGTCGACATCGTGGTAGGAGCCGTCGACGAGTTCGGCTTTGACGTCGACCATCGGGTAGCCCGCCTTGACGCCGTTTTCAAGCGCCTCGCGCATCCCCGCTTCGGCCGGGCCGATGAACTCGTTGGGGATCACGCCGCCCTTGATTTTGTCCTCGAAGACGAAGCCTTCCTCGGGCGCGGGCTCGAGGTTGATGACGACGTGGCCGAACTGGCCGCGGCCGCCGGTCTGGCGCACGAACCGCGACTCGACCTTCTCGACCCGCTTGCGGATCGTCTCGCGGTAGGCGACCTGCGGCTTGCCGACATTGGCCTCGACTTTGAACTCGCGCAGCATCCGGTCGACGATCACCTCGAGGTGGAGCTCGCCCATCCCGTGGATCAGGGTCTGGCCGGTTTCCTCGTCGGATTCGATCCGGAAGGTCGGGTCCTCTTCGCCCAGGCGCTGCAGGGCGTTGCCCATCTTCTCCTGGTCGGCCTTCGTCTTCGGCTCGATCGCGACCGCGATCACGGTCTCGGGGAATTCGATGCTCTCCAGCGCGATCGGTGCATCGGGAGCGGCAAGGGTGTCGCCGGTGCCGGTTTCTTTGAGGCCGACGCCGGCGCAGATGTCGCCCGCATAGCACTCGTCGATCTCCTCGCGGCTGTTGGCGTGCATCATCAGCAGCCGGCCGATGCGCTCGGTCTTGCCGGTTTTGACGTTGAGGACGCGGCCGCCTTTTTCGAGCTTGCCGGAGTAGACGCGGAAGTAGGTGAGCTTGCCGACGTAGGGGTCGGACATGACCTTGAAGGCGAGAGCGGCGAAGGGGGCGCTGTCGGAGGCTTCGCGCTCGGCCTCGATGTCCTCGGGCTGGCCCTTGCCGGCCGGGACGACGCCGGTAACCGCCGGGACCTCGAGCGGCGAGGGCAGCAGTTCGACGATCGAGTCGAGCAGCGGCTGCACGCCCTTGTTCTTGAACGAGGTGCCGCAGAGGACCGGGGTGATGGTGGTCGAGAGGGTCGCCTCGTGGAGCGAGGCGATCAGCTTCTCCTCGGGGATCTCTTCCTCGCCGAGGAAGGCTTCCATCAGCTCTTCGTCGTAGTCGGCGCAGGCTTCGATCAGCGCCGTGCGGTATTCCTCGGCCTGGTCGGCGAGGTCCTCAGGGATCTCGATCTCCTCGTAGGCGGCGCCGAGCTCGTCGGTCCAGACGAGGCCCTTCATCCGCACCAGGTCGACGACGCCTTTGAAGTTCTCCTCGGCCCCGATCGGCAGCTGGATCGGCAGCGGGTTGGCGCCGAGACGGTCTTTCATCGTCTGCACCGAGTTGAAGAAGTCGGCCCCGGTGCGGTCCATCTTGTTGATGTAGGCGAAGCGCGGGACGCCGTACTTGTCGGCCTGGCGCCAGACGGTCTCCGACTGCGGCTCGACCCCGGCTACCGCGTCGAAGACGGCGATCGCGCCATCGAGGACGCGCAGCGAGCGCTCGACCTCGACCGTGAAGTCGACGTGGCCAGGCGTATCGATGATGTTGATGCGGTGGTCCTTCCACTCGCAGGCGGTCGCAGCCGAGGTGATCGTGATCCCTCGCTCCTGCTCCTGTTCCATCCAGTCCATGACGGCAGCGCCCTCGTGGACCTCGCCCATTTTGTGGGTGCGCCCGGTGTAGTAGAGGATGCGCTCGGTCGTCGTCGTCTTACCGGCGTCGATGTGCGCCATGATCCCGATGTTCCGGGTTTTCTCTAGTGGGAAGCTGCGTGCCATGAGTTCTAAGTCCAGTAGTCGTAGTAAGCCGCAAAAAAAGGCCCCAAGGGGCCCGGCGAAGCGTCCTGCAAAACAGCGAAAACTGCCTGAGCGAAGGGCGATGATAGCAGCGCTTCGCCGCTGGTCACGACAGGTCGATCGAGTCGGCAACCGCGGGCTGGAGCGTGCCCATCCAGGCGTTGTGCGAGCGCGGCATTACGCGGCGGTGGCCTGGGCCTGGCTGTGGCCGCAACTGCGGCCGCTGCTCGCCCTCCTCTTCCGCGGGGTTGCCCACTTCGAGCGGGGAATCCGCCGGCTCTGTCGGCTGCTCGTGCGCCTGGCGACCGCCGCCAGCGGGGTCGTCACCCCCGCCCGCGCCGCCGCGGTCGTCCTGATCGCCGCCGGAAGCCTCCTCGCCGTCTCCCAGTTCATCGACTACCGCGCCGTCGAGATCGGCCGGCCGGGCTACGCCGGGCTCCCCGGACTCGCAACTGTGCCCACCGAAGCGGTGCGCACCGCCGGCGAGGCCCACGCTTACCTGCTGGTGCCGATCGGCATGGCCGCGGTCGCGATCGGGCTGCTGGCGTTGGTGCGGGAGCGGCGCAACCTCGGCCTTCTGGTCGCCGCGCTGGGGCTGGTCTCGGTCGCGGTGATCCTGCTCGTCGACCTCCCCGCCGGTCTTGACGAGGGCAGCCAGACCTCCCGCTTCGCCGGGGCGACGGCGGTGCTCGAGGACGGCTTCTTCGCCGAGCTCGCAGCGGCCGGCGGGATGGTTTTGGGCGGCTTGCTCTACTATGCGCGGCCGTGCCGAATACGAATCAGCTTGTCAGGAAGGGCCGCAAGAGCCCGAAGAAGAAGACCGCGACCCCGGGCCTCAAGTCGGGCCAGGGCCGCAAGAAGCGCGTAGCCGCCCCGCAGAAGCGCGGCGTCTGCACCCGTGTCGCCACGGTGACGCCGAAGAAGCCGAACTCGGCCCTTCGCAAGATCGCCCGTGTGCGGCTGACCAACGGGATGGAGGTCACCACCTACATCCCGGGCGAGGGCCACAACCTGCAGGAGCACTCGGTGGTCCTGATCAGGGGTGGTCGCGTCAAGGATCTGCCGGGCGTCCGTTACAAGGTCGTCCGCGGCACCCTCGATGCGGCCGGCGTCTCCGACCGCAAGCAAGCCCGCTCTCGCTACGGCGTCAAAGCTTCGTAATGCCCCGTCGCTCCGCAGCACAGATCCGGCCGATCGAACCGGACGCCAGGCACCGCAACCGCCTCGTCCAGCAGCTGATCAACAAGGTCATGAGCGACGGCAAGAAGAGCCTTGCCGAGCGGATCGTCTACGACGCCCTGGCGATCGTCAGCGAGAAAACCGGCGAGGACGCCGTCGAGACCCTCGAGGCGGCGATCAAACAGCTGACTCCGATGCTCGAGGTCCGCTCCCGCCGCGTCGGCGGCGCCACCTACCAGGTGCCGGTCGAGGTTCCCGCCCGTCGCGCCCGCACCCTGGCGGTCCGCTGGCTCGTCCAGTTCGCCCGCTCGCGCCGCGAGTACTCGATGGCCGAGCGCTTGGCCGGGGAGATCCTCGACGCCAATCAGCAGCAGGGCAGCGCCTGGAAGCGGAAAGACGACATTTACCGCATGGCGCAGGCCAACAAAGCCTTCGCTCACTACCGCTGGTAGACGCCATGGGGACGCGCCTGGCGGCGTCCTCAGTCGCTCGCGTGCGGAGCACGCCACGCTCCCTGCGTCCTTGCCAGCCACGCCCCCATGGCGTCTAGGCCTTTACTTGCCATAGATATCGACGGCGTGATCAGTCTCTTTGGGTGGGAGGAGCAGCCGGCTCATACTCGGCTGCAGCTGGTTGATGGGGTGCCGCATTGCATTTCGTTGCCGGTTGGGGATCGGCTGCTGCGGCTCTCCGAGCACTTCGAGATGGTCTGGGCCAGTGGTTGGGAGGACAAGGCCAATTTCTATCTGCCGCAGCTTTTGGGGGTGCCGGAGCTGCCCCACATCAGCTTCGACGTCGCGCCCCGGAGCGGCGGCGCTCACTGGAAGCTCGGGGCGATGGAATCCTTTGCCGGCGATCGGGCAATTGCCTGGGTTGACGACAACTTCGACGCGAGCTGCTTCGAGTGGGCGGAGCGGCGGCGGTGGCCTACGTTACTTGTGCCTACCGAGCCGCAGCTCGGGTTGGAGGAGGGGCACGTGGCGGCGCTTGAAAGCTGGGCGCTTTCGCTGCGCTGACGGCTGGACCGACCGAGGTCTTTACACTCCTTCAGGTGACGGGGTTCTGGCCGATCTTCTTCCTGCTCGTGGTTCTCAAGATCCCGGTTCTGGGATCGCTCTGGCTCGTCTACTGGGCGGCCAAGCAGCACGACGAACCCGAGGCGGCGACCGACGAGGACGGCGGCGGCTTCAAGCGGCGGCCGCGCCCGCGCCTGCCTCGAGGCCCGCGTCGCGGCGGCCCCCACGGCGGCGGCACTGCCCTGCCGGTCCCGGATTGCCCGCCCGGCGGGCGCACCCGCGTGGTCACGCCGGCTGCGCAGCCCGCTTTCGCTCGCGCCGGATCTCGCGCAGGTAAGGATGGAAGTCGACCTCGACGGTATGACGCTTAGAGGCAACGAAGCGCTTCGCCTGCCGCCGTTCCTCGTTCGCGATCTCCCGCTTCATCTCCCCCGGCGGCGGTAGCGTCGCCCGCCCGCCCAGCAGGTCGGCGACCCACTCCGCCTGCGCCTCGGCCAGCGGCATGATCGGGCCGAGCGGCTGGATGAAGCCGATGAAGTAGAGCCCCGGCCGCTCGACGGAGACGACCCGCCGGTAGAGCGGCAGCCGGTTCTCTGGGGCCGAGAGGACCTTGGGGTCGAAGAAGGGGAAGGTGATCTTGTAGCCGGTGCAGTAGACGACCAGGTCGATCTCCTCTTCGCTGCCGTCGACGAAGCGGATGCTGCGCGCGCCCGCGAAGCGCTCGATGTTCGGCTTGACGGCGATGTCGCCGTGACCGAGCCGCGGCAGCAGCTCCGAAGAGACGGTCGGGTGGGCCTCGAAGAGCTTGTGGTCGGGCTTCGGCAGGCCGTAGGTCTCCATGTCGCCGGCGGCGATCTCCAGTCCTTTCATCGCGAAGAAGCGCTGCACCGAGAGCGGCAGGTAGGAGGCCAGGGGGTGGACCGCCTCGTCGATCGGCTTGCCGTTCAGGTACTTCGGCAGCACGTAGGCGCCGCGGCGGACGGCGAGGAAGGTCTTCTCGGCGATCCGCGAGGACTCGACGGCGATGTCGGTCGCCGAGTTGCCGAGCCCGAGAACGAGGACGCGCTTGCCGCGCAGGACATCGGGCTCGCGGTAGTGGTGGGCGTGGATCTGCTCCCCCTCGAACTCCTCGGACCCGGGGAAGGCGGGTTCGGGCCAGCGCGGATCCCAGTGGTGGCCGTTGGCGACGAGGACGGCCCGGTAGCGCTCGGTCGCCTCCGCCCCGGTCTCGGCCTTCGTCGTCACCGCCCACTCGCCGTCGGCCGGCTCGACCTTGGTCACCTCGGTGCGGAAGCTGATCTTCTCCCGCACCCCGAAGTGGTCGGCGAATTCGTCGAAGTAGGCGGCCATCTGGAAGTGGTCGGGGTAGTCCGGGAAGTCGTCGGGCATCGGCAGGCTCTTGAACGCCATCACCCTGCGCGAGGTATTGATGTGCAGCGAGCGGTAGGCCGACGACATCCCGTTGTCGTTTTCGTAGCGCCAGTTGCCGCCGATCTGTGACCCCTTCTCGAAGCAGTCGAAGGTGATCCCGCGCGCGTGCAGCACCTGCGCGGCGGCGATCCCGGAGCTGCCGGCGCCGATGATGCAGACCTTCTGCGTCGAGGGCATGGCGGCAATCTAACGGACTGGCTGGGTGGCCAGTCGCGGCGGCGACCTCTTAAAGGAACGGCCGGGGCATCGCCCCGGCCGTTCGCCATCGCAGCAGCTCCTATGGGGCTGCTCTATTTCTTGGGCCCGTGTTTCTTGCCTTTCTTCGGCAGCTTCACGGTGTAGGTATGGCTCAGCGCCTTTGCGCTCCCGCCGTTAGGCGTGAAGGTGAAGCGAACCCCGAGCTTCAGCTTGCCTTTTTTGTTAAGCGCGGCGATCGCCGGACCGGTCAGCTTCAGCTTCAGGGTGTTCTCGCCGGCGGTGACCGGCTTACTGAACCTCTTGATCAAGGCTGGGCTCTTGCACTTGCCCTTCTTCTTGCCCTTGCTTTTGGCACAGGCTTTCGCCTTCCAGGTCGCGCTGGCGACCGGTCGGGATGCCACTTTTTCCTCCTCCGGGATGCTTTCACCGGTGACGTTCCCGGCACTGTCGAAGGTGATTTTCACCAGGACGACGTGGCAGCCTTTCGCGCAGCTGATCCGCGGCTCGAATTTAAAGTTGTTCGAGGGTGGGGGCGGCGGAGGCGGAGGCGTCACGCACTGCTCGCTCACATTGCGAACCTGACCCGTCGGGCACGCCGGCAGTGCCGCGCCGGCGCCTGCTTTGACTACCTCGACGATTTTCTCGGCCAGATCGGCTTCTTCGGATTTGACGACCGTGCCGCCCGTCCGACCCGTCCAGTTCTGCCAGTAGGGGAAGTATTCATCGGCGCCGAAGTAGTCGACGTACTCGAGTGGCTTGCCTTCCGTGATAAGCCGCTGCAGGACGGTGCCCTGCCAATCGAGGTCATCGCCGGTGCCGACCGTATTGTCGGCTCCCGGATCGACCCCGGTGTCGAAAGGCGAAGGCTGAGCGAAGACCTCGGGGGGAATGCCTTCGTTCAGGTCGTTGTCGTGCGGTACGTCGTCCGCGATCAGGACGATGACCCCCCGCGAGCCCGCCCGCCAGCCGATCGCGGGGTTCGTCGCTCCCTCGAAAAGCGCCCTGCCATAGGCCTCCGGGCTATCGCCGCCGCCATCGGCGGAAAGTTTCAACAGAGCTTCGCTGACCTGAGACTGATTCGCAGTGATCGGCACGTGCAACGTCCAAGCCGAGTGCCCTTCGCCGATGCCGTATTCGAATTCACCCGGGTTGGTGACTTCGTCGTAGTCGCTCACCTCGACGAGCCCGAACTGTGGGTCGGGCACGGCGGTAGCGATCTGGCTCATCGCTTCCTGGATATCTGACTGGGCTTCATCGATCGCGCCGCCCATCGACCCCGTGGTGTCGAAGACGAACAGCACGTCGGTATGGGCCGGCGTGTCCGCCTGCGCACCCGCCGTACCCGCGACCATGACGGCGCCCACACACAGCAGGAGCGCGGCCATGGCGCGACCGCGCCTGTTGATGATTGGAAATCTCACGACTCTCCCTCCAGTCGGATGCTCAGATCAAGACTCTTCGGCGAAGAGCCCTACGTGAGGACAACGTTGGCGAAAATCGCTTTCTTCCACCGCCCATTTGGGCGGAGCGGGATCAGGCGCTGGCGCGGCAGCGGCAAAACTCAGACGACGAAAGGCCGGGATTGGGGTCCCGACCGCCCCGGCGGGATTACGGGGCTATTCGAGCATCCCCTCGACCGCGGCGAGAAAATTCTCGGCAGCGGCGACGTAGTCTTCGGCTTGCTCGGCAGTCGGGTTGACCGCTTGGTAATCGCCAGCCTCGCGGGCAACTTGGGCGTGCTGCGCCTTGGTGAAGAGCGCGGCGTCGAAGGCGTCGGTGGTGACGTATTTGATACGGAAGAGGTTCCAGGTACCGCGGTGTGAGCGGGCGTTCTCGTCATCCTCGGAGAGGGTGGCCCGAGCGGCGTAGAGCATCGAGTAGTAAGCAGCGCTGACGGCGCCTGCGCGGTGGCCGGAGGTAAGTACTTCGCGGGCCATCGCCAAGCGGTCCCGGGCCTGCTCGATGAACTCCTCCGAGCGCGGGCTCACCGGTACTCCTCCCCTTCGAGGCCACCGCCGGCGAGGATGAGCTTGTCGCGATCGACCTCCTGGATGAAGAAGGAGCGGATCTGGCGGCGGTCGCGCAACCAGTCGCTGTCGAAGACGCGCAGCGAGTAGTACACGGGGCTGTCTCCCTCGGCGTCCCCCTCTTCTTCGACCATCGGCAGCGCCCACTCTTGGAGCTCCGGGAGGTCACGGATGGAATCCACGATCGCGAGCAGGTCGATATCGGAGCGCAGGTCGGGATCGGTCTCGGTTGGATCGGCCTCGCCGCGGGCGCGTGAGCCGTAGAGCCAGACAGCGAGCAGATCCGAGCCGATCTTTGACGACAGGCGGGCGAGGATGCGCGTGACGACGCGCCGCTCGGTCTCGTTCAGAGCTGCGGTTTCCAGGGCGTCGTCGAGGTAGGCGGCCATGGTCAGAGAATAGGCCCGATGGCGGCCCCGATACCTGAACGACGAAAGGCCGGGGATTGGGGTCCCGACCTTTCGACGTTCAAGGAGAAATGAAGTACCTCAAGATGCGGAAGCTCTCTTCTGTGTCTTGGGGTACTCCATAGATACCCACTAGTGGAGGGCCGTACACATCCGTACGACCCCCACCGGTGGATTTCTCAGCTGCTTATTTGGCTTCTTCGGAGCTGGACTCGATCTCCTGCGCGAGCTCCTCGAGCTCCTCCGCGAAGGAGGTACCGAAGCCCTCGACGGGAGCCTCGACTCCGTCGACCCCGAGTTCGGCGGCGAGCTCGTCGTCTTCGAGCAGGTCGCCGTCGTCGGGTGCGGCGATCGGTTCGGCGGGCTCGATCGCGACCGTGCGATAATGCTTGAGGCCGGTCGCGGCCGGGATCAGCTTGCCGATGATCACGTTCTCCTTGAGGCCGACCAGGCGATCGCGTTTGCCCTCGAGGGCAGCGTCGGTGAGCACCTTCGTCGTCTCCTGGAAGGAGGCCGCCGAGAGGAAGGACTCGGTTGCCAGCGAGGCCTTGGTGATCCCGAGGATGACCTCCTCGCCTTTAGCCGGAGTGCCGCCGTCTTCCTTGGTCTTTTTGTTCAGCCGTTTGAGGCTGCCGCGATCCTCGAGCTGGCCGGGCAGGAGGCTGGTCGAGCCCTTCGACTCGATCCGCACCTTCTTCAGCATCTGGCGGGCGATCAGCTCGATGTGCTTGTCGTTGATGTCGACGCCCTGGGCGCGGTAGACCTTCTGTACCTCGTCGACGAGGTACAGCTCGGTCGCGGTGCGCCCGCGGATCGCCAGCAGGTCGGCCGGGTAGAGCGAGCCTTCGTTTAACTGCTGGCCGACCTCGACGCGGTCGCCGTCGGCGACGTGCAGCCGGGTCCGCAGCGGGAACGAGTAGCTGTGCTCCTCGCCGCTGGACTCGGTGACGATCACTTTCAGCGCTTTGTCGGTTTCCTCGATCGAGACTTTGCCCGCGGCCTCGGCCATCTGCGCCAGGCCCTTCGGTTTACGAGCCTCGAAGAGCTCGACGATTCGCGGCAGACCCTGGGTGATGTCCTGGCCGGCGACGCCTCCGGTGTGGAAGGTGCGCATGGTCAGCTGGGTGCCAGGCTCGCCGATCGACTGCGCGGCGATGATCCCGACCGCGTCGCCGATGTCGACCGTCGACCCGGTCGCCGGCGCGATGCCGTAGCAGGAGCGGCAGACCCCGGATTCGGCCTCGCACTTCAGCGCCGAGCGGACCGGGACCTTGACGTCCTCGTCGCCGAACGCCTCGGCGATCTCCTCGACATCTTTCTGGGTGATCTCCTGGTTGCGCTTGAGCAGTTCGCGACCGCGTTTGGTCTCGAGCTTTTTCGCCGCCAGACGCCCGATCAGGTTGTCGTTGAGCGAGCCGTCGTCCTTACGGATGACCATCTCGATGTGGTCTTTGGTCTTGCAGTCCTCCTCGCGGACGATCACGTCCTGGGCGACGTCGACCAGGCGCCGGGTGAGGTAACCGGAGTCGGCCGTCCTCAGCGCCGTGTCGGCGAGACCCTTTCGGGCGCCGTGAGTGGAGATGAAGTACTCGAGGACCGAGAGCCCCTCCATGAAGTTGGCCTTGATCGGCCGCTCGATGATCTCCCCTTTCGGGTTGGCCATCAGGCCGCGCATCCCGGCCAGCTGGCGGATCTGTTTGAACGATCCGCGAGCGCCCGAGTTGGCCATCATGAAGATGGGGTTGAGCTCGTCGAGGTTGTCCTCCATCGCCTGCGCAACCTCGTCGGTGGCGCGGTTCCAGTGAGCGGTCACGGCCTCGTGACGCTCCTCGGCGGTGATGTAGCCCTCGTCGTACTGCTGCTGGATCGCTTCGGTCTCCTTCTCGTAGCGATCGAGGATTTCCGCCTTCTCCGGCGGCGAGACCACGTTGTTCTTGGCGACCGTGATCCCTGCCTGGCTCGCGTACTGGAAGCCGAGGTCCTTGAAGGCGTCGAGCACCTGCGAGACCGCCGGGGCCCCGTAGCTCTCGACCAGGTCGGAGACCATCTGGTTGATGTCCTTCTTCTTCAGCGAGCGGTTCGCGAACTCGAACTGCTCCGGATCGAAGTCGTCTTCCAGTGCTTCGGCCAGGGCGCGCTCGATCTTCTCGTTGAAGATGATCCGCCCGACCGTGGTCAGGAAGTGCCCGCGCCCGGCCCGCCGGTACTCGGCCTGATCGTGCAGCTTGCAGCCGCCGTTCTCGTAGACGAGCTCGGCCTCCTGCGAGGAGCGGAACACCTTCACGTTCGAGCCTGAGCCGTTCGTGCCCTTGCCGGCCTTCAGCTCCTCGTCGATCTTCTGCAGCTCGGCCTCTTCGGGACCGTAGGTCAGGTAGTAGATGCCGAGCACCATGTCCTGGGTCGGGGTCGCCAGCGGCGCCCCGTGAGCCGGGGAGAGGATGTTGTTGGCAGAGAGCATGAGGATCCGCGCCTCGGCCTGAGCCTCGGCGGAGAGCGGCACATGGACCGCCATCTGGTCGCCGTCGAAGTCGGCGTTGAAGGCGTGACAGACCAGCGGGTGGACCTGGATCGCCTTGCCCTCGACCAGGACCGGTTCGAAGGCCTGGATGCCGAGACGGTGCAGGGTCGGTGCCCGGTTCAGCAGGACGGGGTGCTCGTGGATGACTTCCTCGAGCACGTCCCAGACCTCCGGGATCATCGACTCGACCATCTTCTTCGCGGCCTTGATGTTCTGGACTGCTTTGCGCTCGACCAGCTGGGCCATGATGAACGGCTTGAACAGCTCCAGCGCCATCAGCTTCGGCAGGCCGCACTGGTGCAGCCGCAGGCTCGGGCCGGAGACGATCACCGAGCGGCCGGAGTAGTCGACGCGCTTGCCGAGCAGGTTCTGGCGGAAGCGGCCCTGCTTGCCCTTGAGCATGTCGGAGAGCGACTTCAGCGGCCGGTTGCCGGGACCCGTGACCGGGCGCCCGCGGCGGCCGTTGTCGAACAGGGCGTCGACGGCCTCCTGCAGCATCCGCTTCTCGTTGTTGACGATGATCTCGGGCGCGCCGAGGTCGAGCAGCCTTTTCAGCCGGTTGTTGCGGTTGATCACCCGGCGGTAGAGGTCGTTGAGGTCGGAGGTCGCGAAGCGGCCACCGTCCAGCTGCACCATCGGCCGCAGCTCCGGCGGGATCACCGGCACCGCGTCAAGGATCATCCAGTCCGGCTTGTTGTCGGAGTTGTGGAAGGCGCTGGCGACTTTCAGCCGCTTGACGGCGCGGGCCTGTTTCTGGCCTTTGGAGCTGTTGATCGTCTGCTCCAGCTCCTCGATTTCGGCCTCGAGGTCGACCTGCTCGAGCAGGTCGCGCACCGCTTCGGCGCCCATGCCGCCGCGGAAGTACTCGCCCCAGCCGAACGGGGAGCCGAACCGGTCCTTGAGCTCACGGAAGACCGTCTCGTCGTTGATGACGTCCTTCGGCTTCATCTCCGTGAAGATCTTCCAGACCTCTTGCATCCGCTCCGCGGCCTCTTCGAGGTAGGCCTCGGTGTCGGAGATCTCCGCGTCGAACTGTTTGCGCAGTTCTTTGATCATTTTCGCGCGGTCGTCGTCTTTCAGCTTGCGCAGCTGCGCCGCCGTCAGTTTCAGCGAGTCCGCCCAGATGTGGTCTTCGTCGTCGAACTTATCCTGGGTGCCGTTCTCCAGGTAGGCGATCCGGCGCTCCAGGGACTCGTTCAGCTCCTGGGTCCTTTTCTGTTTTTCCGACTCGTAGGAGTCGACGACTTTTTTGACCTCTTTCTCCAGTTTCCCGATGTCTTTGTCACGGGCCTCCTCGTCGACCCAGGTGACCATCGAGGCAGCGAAGTAGAGGACCTTCTCGAGCTCTTTCGGAGCCATGTCGATCAGGTAGCCGATCCGGCTCGGGACGCCCTTGAAGAACCAGATGTGCGAGACCGGCGAGGCGAGGTCGACGTGCCCCATCCGCTCACGGCGGACCTTGGAGCGGGTCACCTCGACGCCGCAGCGCTCGCAGACGATGCCCTTGTAGCGGACCCGCTTGTACTTGCCGCAGTAGCACTCCCAATCCTTGGTCGGACCGAAGATGCGCTCGCAGAAGAGCCCGTCTTTCTCGGGCTTCAGCGTCCGATAGTTGATCGTCTCGGGCTTCGTGACCTCGCCCCAGCTCCAGGAGCGGATCTTCTTCGAAGACGCGAGCCCGATCTCGATCGCGTCGAAATTGTTGATGTCGATCATCAGTCCTCCACCTCGGCCGGCGCGGCCTCTTCGGCTTTACCGGCACCATCACCATCAGTTCCAGCCTCGCCCTCGGCGACCACCTGCTCCTCTTGCTCGTCCGCGGCTCCGTTGGTGGAGTCGGCTCGGACGCCGGTCAGGTCCATCCCCAGCTCCTCGGCTGCTTTCAGCAGGTCGTCTTCCTCGTCGGAGATTTCGACGTCGGTCCCCTCGGAGACCACGTTGGCGTCGAGCGAGAGGCTCTGGATCTCCTTCAACAGCACTTTGAAGGACTCCGGGATCGAGGGCTCGGGAATGTTCTCGCCCTTGACGATCGCCTCGTAGGCCTTGACGCGCCCGACGGTGTCGTCGGACTTGACCGTGAGCATCTCCTGCAGGGTGTAGGCGGCGCCGTAAGCCTCCAGCGCCCACACCTCCATCTCGCCGAAGCGCTGACCGCCGAACTGCGCCTTGCCGCCCAGCGGCTGCTGGGTGACGAGCGAGTACGGGCCGGTCGAACGAGCGTGGATCTTGTCGTCGACCAGGTGCAGCAGCTTGAGGATGTACATGTAGCCGACCGTGACTTTGCCCTCGTACGGCTCGCCGGTGCGGCCGTTGTAGAGCTGCGCGGTACCCGAGGCGCGAGCGCCCGGACGGGCACCCTTGTCTACCCCGAGGTCGATCCCGCGCTCGGCGTTCTCCTCGTTCCACTGGACCAGCGCCTCGTCGACGTCCTCGACGGTGGCCCCGTCGAAGACCTGGGTCGCGACGTAGACGCGACCGTCGCCTTCGGAGTGGGCCTGTTTGTAGGCCTCGGAGCCGTCGTCGTACCAGCCGTTCGCCGCCACCCACCCGAGGTGGGTCTCGAGGATCTGGCCGATGTTCATCCGGCTCGGCACGCCGAGCGGGTTGAGGATGACGTCGACGGGGGTCCCGTCGGCCAGGTGCGGCATGTCCTCCTCGGGCACGATCTTCGAGATCACACCCTTGTTCCCGTGGCGGCCGGCGAGCTTGTCGCCCTCGGCGATCTTGCGCTTGGTCGCGACGTAGACGCGGACCAGGTCGTTGACGCCGGGCGGCAGGTCGTCGCCGTCGTCGCGGCTGAAGGTGAGGACGTCGATGACGACCCCGCCCTCGCCGTGCGGCACTTTCAGCGAGGTGTCGCGGACCTCACGCGCCTTCTCCTTGAAGATCGCGCGGATCAGCTTCTCCTCGGCGGTCAGCTCGGTCTCGCCCTTCGGCGTCACCTTGCCGACCAGGAGGTCGCCGGAGACGACCTCGGCGCCGACGCGGACGATGCCGCGCTCGTCGAGGTTGCGCAGGCTCTCCTCGGAGCGGTTCGGGATGTCGCGGGTGATCTCCTCGTCGCCGAGCTTGGTCGTGCGGGCGTCGATCTCGTACTCCTCGATGTGGATCGAGGTGAGTTCGTCGTCCTTGACCAGGCGCTCGGAGAGGATGATCGCGTCCTCGAAGTTGTAGCCCTCCCAGGACATGAAGGCGACCAGGCAGTTCTTGCCGAGGGCGATCTCGCCGCCGCCGGTCGAAGAGCCGTCGGCGAGCACGTCGCCCGCCTTCACCTTCTGGCCGCTGTTGACGATCGGCCGCTGGTGGATGATCGTGCCCTGGTTCGAGCGCATGAACTTGTGCAGCTTGTACTCGTGTTTCTTCGAGCCGCTGGTGACGACGATCTGCTCGGCGTCGACGTGGGTGACTTCCCCGTCTTCGTCGGCGAGGACGACGTCGCCGGTGTCGACCGCGGCGCGGCGCTCCATCCCGGTGCCGATCAGCGGCGGGTCGGGTTTGAGCAGCGGCACGGCCTGGCGCTGCATGTTCGAGCCCATCAGCGCCCGGTTGGCGTCGTCGTGCTCGAGGAACGGGATCAGCGAGGTCGCCACCGACCAGATCTGGGACGGCGAGACGTCCATCAGGTCGACTTCTTTAGGAGCGGCGGTCGCGTACTCCTGCTCGCCGGCGCGGACCAGCACCTGCGGGCCCTTCAGCTTGCGGGTTTTCGGATCGATCTCCGAGTTCGCCTGGGCGATGATCTTGTCCTCGTCCTGGGTGGCGTCGAAGTGGACGATCTCCTCGCTGACGACGCCGTCTTCAACCACCCGGTAGGGCGTGGTGACGAAGCCGTGTTCTGAGATCTGCGCGTAGGAGGCGAGCGAGCCGATCAGGCCGATGTTCGGTCCCTCCGGGGTCTCGATCGGGCACATCCGGCCGTAGTGGGTCGGGTGCACGTCGCGGACCTCGATCGGGGCGCGCTCACGGGTCAGGCCGCCGGCACCCAGCGCCGAGAGGCGGCGTCGGTGGGTCAGGCCCGACAGCGAGTTGGTCTGGTCCATGAACTGGGACAGCTGCGAGGAGCCGAAGAACTCCTTCATCGCCGCCACCACCGGGCGGATGTTGATGATCGTCTGCGGGGTGATCGCGTCGGAGTCCTCGGTGGTGAGGCGCTCGCGGACCACGCGCTCCATCCGGTAGAGGCCGATCCGGAAGGCCTCCTGGATCAGCTCGCCGACCGTGCGCAGACGGCGGTTGCCGAAGTGCTCGTACTCGTCGAGGTGGTCGTAGACCTGCTCGCGCGGGTAGGTGATCGCCTCCGCGGCATAGTCTTTGATCGGGTTCTCCTCGTCGATCTCCTCCGGGATGCCGAGCAACTTAGGCAGCGAAGTGAGCTCCTTGACCAGGGCGATGATGTCGTCGTGGGTCAGGACCCGGGTCTCGAGGTCGATGTCGAGATCGAGGCGGGCGTTGAGCTTGTAGCGGCCGACCCGGGTGAGGTCGTAGCGCTTGGGGTCGAAGAAGAGCTGCTCGAGCAGCGCTTTGGCGGCGTCGACCGACGGCGGCTCGCCCGGACGCTGCTTTTTGAACAGCTCGATCAGGGCGCCCTCTTCGGTCCGGGTCGCCTCGGTGTCCGCCTCGATCGTGTGGCGGATGTAGACCGAGTTGTCGAACATGTCCAGCAGCTGCTGGTCCTCGACGTAACCCATCGCGCGCAGCAGGACCGTGACCGGGAGTTTCCGCTTACGGTCGATGCGGACGAAAACTTTGCCTTTTTTGTCGACTTCGAGCTCCAGCCAGGAGCCGCGAGCCGGCATCAGGTTGGCGATGAAGACCTGCTTTTCGGGGTCCTTCGGCGCCATCACGTAGGCGCCCGGGGATCGGACCAGCTGCGTCACGACGACGCGCTCGGTGCCGTTGATGATGAAGGTCCCGCGCTCGGTCATCCACGGGAAGTCGCCCATGAAGACGGCCTGCTCACGGATCTCGCCGGTCTCCTTGTTCTGGAAGGCGACGGTCGCGGTCAGCGGCCGCGAGTAGGTCATGTCCTTCTCACGGCACTCCTCGATCGTGTGCGGCGGCTCCTCGAATTTGAAATCGCCGAAGACGATCTGGAGGTTCCCCGTGTAGTCCTCGATCGGGGATATGTCGTTGATCGTCTCCCTCAGCCCACCGCTCTTCGGATCCGTCAGTTCCTCGAAGGAACGTCGCTGGATGTCGATCAGGTGTGGGACCTCGAGAGGGTTGTCTAGGCGGGAAAAGCTCCTACGGGTTACGGGGGCAGCGTTAGAACGTGCCAAAGTCGGCGACTCCTCGGACGGTCAGAGGGACGTGGATACAGCGCAGATCTGGGCAGGGGAACTCAAATGGCGCGCGACGGCGGAAAATAACACACCGCTGCCGGCGCCTTCAAGTTTGGCTCTCCGAGCGGTCTCGGGAGCCCCGCAAGCTCGGCTAGGCGAGCTCGACGGTGGCCCCGGCCTCCTCGAGTTCAGCTTTGAGTTTGTCGGCCTCGTCGCGCTCGACGCCCTCTTTGATCGCTTTCGGGGCCTCGTCGACCAGCGCCTTCGCCTCTTTGAGGCCGAGACCGGTCGCCGAACGGACCACCTTAATGACCGGGACTTTCTGCCCGCCCACCTCTTTGAGGACGACGTCGACGGTCGAGGACTCTTCGCCGCCACCGCCTTCTTCGCCACCGCCGCCGGCGGCAGCAGCCGGAGCCGCGGCCGCTACGGCCGTCGCGGAAACGCCGAACTCCTCCTCGAGCGCTTTGATCCGCTCGGAGAGCTCGAGAACCGAGATGCTTTTCAGCTCCTCGATCCAGTCCTCGGTTGAAGTCTTGGTTGCCATGCTTTTTGCCTACCCCTCTTCCTCGTTTGAATCCTCATTCGAAGTCTCTTCATCTGAAGTCTCTGCTTTGGCCTCCGGCTCTTCGTCCGGAGCCTCCGCCTGGTCGGCCGGCGGCTCGTTACCGCTGGCGGCCTCCGTCGGCGCCTCCTCGACCGGAGCATCCTCAGCCTTCTCCGCCTCCGGCTCCTCCGAAGCCTCCTCGGCTTTCGGCTCCTCGGAAGTCTCTTCGGCCTTCGGCTCCTCGGCGGGAGCCTCCTCCGCGGCCGGCGCCTCCCCGGTGACCAAGCCTTTCTCGGCGATCTGGCCGAGCTGCAGGACGAGGCCCTGGATCATGCTGCCGAGGCCGCGGACCAGACCGGTGAGCGGGCTGGCGACGACGCCGGCGAGCTGGCCGTTCAGCACTTCGCGGCCGGGCAGTTTGGCGATCGATTTGAACGCGAGTTCGTCGAGCGAAGTTCCGTCCATGAAGCCCCCCTTGTAGGTGAGGACTTCGTGCTCTTTGTTGAAGGTCGTGATCGCTTTCGCGGCCTGGGCGGTGTCGCCGCGGACGAAGGTCAGCGCGGTCGGCCCCTGCAGCAGCTCCGGCAGGCGCTCCTCGCCGACCTGGTCGGCGGCGATTTTCGTCAGTCGGTTCTTGACGATGCGGAAGCTGGCGTCGGCTTCGCGCAGTTTCGAACGCAATTCGGCCGCCTGGGGGACGCTGATGCCGCGGTAATCGACAGCGAAGATCGCCTCAGATGCCTCGATCTGGGCGGCGATCTCTTGTATGGCTGCGGACTTTTCCTCGCGGTTCATGGTCTCACCTGCACCGGGCTTCTGGAGCTTGCGCTCTGCCGGTGGTCTCCGGTTAGCGGCGACGCAGTTTAGGCGGTCACCGGCTCCGGTGCGGTCTCGTCGGCGGAGGCGGTGGTTCCGGCCCCGTCGCGGTCGGCTTTGGCGCCGGCGTCGACCCGGATGCCCGGACCCATCGTCGTCGCGAGGGTCGCCGAGACGATGTATTTGCCCTTGGCCGCGGAGGGCTTGGCGCGGACGATCTCCTCGATCACGGCCTGGTAGTTCTCGAGCAGTTTGTCGGCGTCGAAGCTGGCCTTGCCGATCGCCATGTGGACGATCGCCTGGCGGTCGGTGCGGTATTCGACTTTGCCCGACTTCGACTCGCCGACCGCTTTCTCGACGTCGTCGGTGACAGTGCCGACCTTGGGGTTCGGCATCTTCCCCTGGGGACCGAGGACGCGGCCGAGCTGGCCGACGCTCCGCATCATCTCCGGGGTCGAGATCGCGATGTCGAAGTCGGTCCAACCCTCCTGGACTTTCTCGACCAGATCCTGGCCGCCGACGAAGTCGGCTCCGGCCGCCTCGGCGTCGCGCGCCTGCTGGCCCTGGGCGAAGACGGCGACGGAGACGTCTTTGCCGAGCCCGTGCGGCAGCGCCAGGGTCCCGCGCAGCTGCTCGTCGGCGTGGCGGACGTTGACGCCGAGGAGGACGTGCAGCTCGACCGTCTCGTCGAACTTGGTGCTGGCGGTCTCCTTGATCAGCGCGATCGCCTCGGCCGGCCGGTAGGCGCGATCGCGGTCGACCTTGTCGTACTGCGCGCGGAATCGTTTGCCGTGGGCCATGAAGTTCTCCTAGGCGACGTCGACGCCCATCGAGCGGGCGGTGCCGGCGATGATCTTCTTCGCCGCGTCGATGTCGTTGGCGTTGAGGTCGGGCATCTTGCGTTCGGCGATCTCCTGGATCTGGGCTTCGGAGATCGTCCCGACTTTGTTCACGTGCGGCTCGCCGGACCCCTTCGGGATTTTGATCGCTTCCTTGATCAGGACGGCGGCCGGCGGCGTCTTGGTGACGAAGGTGAAGGAGCGGTCCTCGTAGACCGTGATTTCGACCGGGATGATCGTCCCGCCTTCGCCCTGGGTCTGGGCGTTGAAGGCTTTGCAGAAGTCCATGATGTTGACGCCGTGCTGGCCCAGCGCCGGGCCGACCGGCGGCGCCGGGTTGGCGTTGCCCGCCTGGATCTGCAGCTTGATGATCGTGAGGACTTTCTTCGCCATAAGGGGTTCGGGAGGGTAGCGGTCTTTGCGACCTAGATCTTCTTGACCTGGTCGTAGCCCACCTCGACCGGCGTCTCGCGGCCGAAGATCGAGACCAGCACCTTGAGTTTGGCGGCGTCCTCGTTGATCTCGGCGATCTCGCCGGAGAAGTCGGATAGCGGGCCGGAGATGACTTTGACCGATTCGCCGATCGCGAACTGGGCCTGGGTGCGGGGGCGCTCGGCGGTCTCGCGATGGAGCAGGCGGTCGACCTCCGGTTTGGAGAGCGGCACGGGTTTGTTGCGGGAGCCGACGAAGCCGGTGACGCCGGGGGTGTTTTTGACCAGGCCCCAGGCGTCGTCGGTCATCTCCATGTTGACGAGGACGTAGCCGGGCATCGTCCGTTTCTCGGTCTGGATTTTCTGCCCGTCCTTCATCTCCGAGACCTGCTCGGTGGGCACGACGACCTGCCGCACGTTGCGGTTCTGGCTCATCGTCTGCACCCGGTGCTCGAGGTTGTGCTTGACCTTGTTCTCGTGCCCGGAATAAGTGTTGATCACGTACCAGCGATACATCGTCTGTCAGAAGCCTTTGTTCGGGATCCCGCTAGAGGATCTGCTTGACGAGCCAGTTGAAGGCCGCGTCGAGGGCGCCTAGGTAGGCAGCCGCGACGACCACGAAGAGGATGGTGACGGCGGTGGCCTGGACGAGGGTCTCCCGGTCGGGCCACTGGACTTTCTTCAGCTCCTGCCAACAGGATACGAGGAAGCCGATGAAGCCGGACCGCTGACGTTCGGCCTTCGCCTGCTTCTGCTTCTTGTCGAGCTGCTGGCGCTCGCGCCGCTTCTGCTCCTCGCGCTTGCGCTTTTCCGCTTCCTTTGCCGCCTTCGCTTCGGCGCGGCGGGAGGTGCGGGGCTTGGGCGCGTCGGGCGTCTCCAGCTGCGACTCGGGAGCGCCGGCGGCGATCCCCATCTCCACCGCCTCGACCTCGGCTACCTCGCCGGAGACCGGAACCTGGGTGTCGTGCTGGGCCTGGCTCGGGCCGTCGTGGCCGCGCGAGCGTTTCTGCTGTTCGGCTTCCCGAGCCCGGCGCTCGGCCTTGCGCTGTGCACGGGTTTTCGCCATCGCGAACTACCTGGTCTCTTTATGCGGGGTGTGGCGGCCGCACCAGCGGCAGAACTTCCGCATCTCGATGCGGTCCGGCGTGTTCCGCCGTGACTTGTTGGTCTGGTAGTTGCGACGCTTGCACTCTTCGCAAGCCATCGTCACCGCGATGCGGACATCTCCGCGAGCCATCTTCTCCCTCGTTCCGTGCCTGAGGTAGTCGTTACAGAAGTCGTTACAAAAAACAAACCCCGGGCCGAGGCGCGAGGCTGAGGCCAAGGATAGCGAGCTTGACTTGTTGAAGCGCTTTTCCCAAGCGTCTACTTAATTTTTTGTACAATCGTTTTTACGCAATCTATCGGGGCACTAAGGAGCCAGCGTGCGGGAGACGATCGACAAGCGGCGGTTGATCGACCGGGACAGCTTCGTCGAAGAGGTTGAAGAGCGGCTCCTTGACCCGAGGTATCTGGGCGAACCGGGAGCGCTGCTCCTGCTCGACGTCGACTCCTTCAGCCTCGTAAACGACTCGTTAGGCCACGAGGCCGGCGACCTGCTGCTGGAGACGGTGGCCACCCTGCTGCGCGAGGAGGCGCGGGCCGAAGACCTCCCGGCGCGGATCTGCGCCGACGAATTCGGCCTGCTGCTGCAGCGGGCGACGCCGGCGCAGGCGCGGGCGGCGGCGGAGCGGTTGATCGAGCTGGTGCGGGACCGCGGCCGGCCCTCGGTCGGGGCCAGCGTCGGCATCGCCACCTTCGGCGGCAGCGGCGAGAAGATCACCGCCGAAGGCCTGATGATCGCCGCCGACATCGCGCTCTGCGAAGCCAAGGAGGAAGGCGGCGGCCGCGCGGTCGACTCGGCCACCGGCCCGAACCGCAAACTGACCTGGGCCGACCGCATCCGCGAAGCGCTCGAGCAGCAGCGGATAGTCGTCTACGCGCAGCCGATCTTCGACCTGCGCAACCAGTGCGTCGCCCGCGAGGAGCTGCTGGTGCGGATGCTCGACGAGAACGACGACGTCATCCCCCCCAGCTCGTTTTTGCCGACCGCCGAGCGGCTGGGGCTGATCGTCGACATCGACCGGATGGTGCTGACGAAAGCGATCGAGCTGGCGGGCCGCTCGCGGCCGATCGCCGTCAACGTCTCCGGCGCCTCGCTCTGCGAGCCGGCCCTGATCGAGGACGTACGAGCGGCGATCGCCGCCGGCCTCAACCCCGCCTGGCTCGACTTTGAGATCACCGAGACGGCAGCGATCACGAACATGGACCACGCCCGCGCCTTCGCCGACGCCGTCACCGGGATGGGCTGCGGCCTCGGCCTCGACGACTTCGGCACCGGCTTCAGCTCGTTCAGCTACCTGAAAGAACTGCCGATCCAGCACCTGAAGATCGACATCGAGTTCATCCGCGAGCTCCGCCACTCCCCCACCGACCAGCGCCTGGTCCAAGCGCTGGTCCAGTTCGCCAAGGCCTTCGGACAGGAGACGGTGGCCGAGGGGATCGAGGACGCCGAGACGCTGGCGATGGTGCGGGCGTTCGAGATCGACTACGCGCAGGGCTTCCACATCGGCGAGCCGGCGCTGGTCGACTGTAGCCAGCTCGCCGCCCCCGCCTGAACGGCTGCCTCGCTCAGAGGCCGAGCGTTTTGGCGATGATCGTGCGCTGGATCTCGGAGGTGCCGCCGTAGATCGTCGAGACCAGGGAGGTGCGGACGAGGCGCTCCATGTCGTACTCGGAGGAGTAGCCGTAGCCGCCCATCATCTGCATCCCCTCGAGGGTCACCCGCTTGGTCACCTCGGTGACGAAGAGCTTCACCATCGAGGCCTCCTTCGGCAGCATCCGGTCGGGGTCCGCGTCGACCTGGGTGGCGACCCAGTGCGTCATCAGCCGGGCCGCCTGCAGGTCGGTGGCGAGGTCGGCGATCCGGTGCTGGAGGGCCTGGAAGGAACCGATCGGGCGGCCGAACTGGCGCCGCTCCTTGACGTAGGCGAGGAGGTCGTCCATGGCCCGCTGGGCGATCCCGAGCATCGTCGCGGCGAGGATCAGGCGCTCGACGTTGAGCCCGGCCATCAGCTGGGTCCAGCCCTGGTCGACCTCGCCGAGGACGTCCTCCTCGCGGGCGACGCAGTCGGTGAGGTAGAGGTGGTTGGTCTCGCGACCGCCCATCGTCTCGATCGGGATCACCTCCATCCCCTCGACGTCGCGCGGCACCCAGATCATCGTCAGCCCGGCGTGCTTGTCCTCGCCGCGGGTGGTGCGGCAGACGATCAGGACGTGGTCGGCGATGTGGGCGTTGGAACAGAAGACCTTCTGGCCGTTGAGGACGAAGCCGCCGTCGACCCGCTCGGCCTTGCACGAGAGCGCGCCGACGTCGGAGCCCGCCTCGGGCTCGGTCATCGCGATCGCCTCGACCGAGCCGGAGGCGATGCCGCCGAGGATCTCTTCCTTCTGTGCCTCGCTGCCGAAACGCTGGGTGGCGCCGGCGACGATCAACGTCGTCGCGTAGCCGCCGATCGGCGCCAGCCCGCGCGAGGTCTCCTCCATGAACAGGCAGGCGTCGAGCATCGAGCCGCCGGAGCCGCCGAACTCCTCCGGGATCGTCACCCCGAGCCAGCCGAGCTCGGCCATCTGGTTGTAGATCTCGAAGTTGTGGTGCTCGCGGTAGCCGTCGGTCAACCGCTCGCGCTGATCAGGCGTCCCGCACTCGCGATCGCAGAAGTCCCGGATCGCGTCGACGAAGTCCTTCTGCTCGTCGGAGAGGGCGAAGTCCACGGCGGCAGCCTACAGGCGGTAACGCGGACTTGGCCGCCTGGCCAAGAAGCCCGGAACGAGACTCGAACTCGTGACCCCTTCCTTACCATGGAAGTGCTCTACCAACTGAGCTATCCGGGCGGGTCGGCCCCCTGTGTGAAGCCGTCGCTCAGGATGATTCTAGACGGTGGCCGCCAATCGGCTTTATCCGCCACCTCTATACCTTTCCCCGGATGCGCACCTCGGCCCGACCGCTGCTGGCCCTGCTCTGCCTGCTCCTGCTCGTCGCCGGTTGCGGGAGCTCGGCTGAAGAAAGCTCGCGCCCCGCTCCTCCGGTCACCGCTTTCCCTTCGGCTAAGGGAAAGACGATCGCCGAACTGCTGCAGGACTCGGGCGCGAAGCCGGCGAAGGTCGTGATCGCGCCCGCCGCCCAGGCTTTCGACGTCGGCGAGAACCGCTACCCGTTCGGGGTCTTCACGCTCGGCAACGAACAGGTGGAAGGCGCGGAAGCGGCCCTCTACTTCACCAAGGACGAAAAGCAGGGGCCGGTGATCGGGCCGCTACCGGCGCAGGAGACCTCGCTGGAAGTGAAGCCGGCCTACCGGGCCGTCGGCGAAGACCCCGATCAGGCCAAGAACGTCTACGTCGTGCCGAAGGTCGACTTCACCAGCAAGGGCCCCTGGGTGGGGGTGGCGATGCTGAAGGGGAAGAACGGCTTGGAAGCGGCTCGCGTCTCGGCGCCTCCCGTGGTCGGCAACAACAAGGTTCCGACCGTCGGCGACAAAGCGCCGCTGATCCACACGCCGACCGCGAGCGACGTCGGCGGCGACCTGGCGAAGATCGACACCCGCATCCCCCCCGACCAGATGCACCAGGTCGACTACGCCGACGTCTACGGCAAGGAACCGATCGTGCTCGTCTTTGCGACCCCGGCCCTCTGCATGAGCCGGGTCTGCGGCCCGGTCGTCGACGTCGCCCAGCAGGTTGCCGACGAGTACAAAGGCAAGGCCGCCTTCATCCACATGGAGGTCTACAACGAGAACGAAATCTCGAAGGGGATCCGGCCGCAGCTCGAAGCCTTCAACCTCAAAACCGAGCCCTGGACCTTCCTGATCGACCGCAACGGCGTGATCCGCGACCGCCTCGAGGGCGCCTACGGGGTGCCGGAACTGGAACAGGCGATGCGGACGATCGTCCCCGGCGGCTAGCTGCGCCTGCTCCGCCGGCCGCGCGAGCTGCGGCGGACCGGTTTGGCGGCGTCGCGGAGGGTACGTTCGCCCGCTTTCTCGGTCGCCTCTCCCATCGTCATCTGGAACATCGCCAGCAGCGCGTCGGAGGCGAGCGGGCGCATGCGGTCGAGCGCCTCGCGCACCTTCGGCCAGTCCTCCTCGGGACGGCCGGCTTTGTCGAACGGCTCCCAGATCTCCTTGACGAAGAGCTCGACGAAGACTTTGGCGACCCCCTCGGAGTGGCGGCGCAGTTCGACCGCGGTGTCAATCGCGGCTTCGGGTGAGACACCTAGCTCCACCAAGGCGGTGCCGGCGCGCTGCAGGCGAGGGCTGATCACCTCGATCTTGCCGTCAGGCAGCTCGCGCAGGGTGCCGAGCTTTTCGGCGCGGCGCAGCAGCTTCGGCTCGAAGCGCTCGACGCCCCAGGCGGCCGCCAGCTCTCCCTCCTCGAAGATTTCCGGCGTCTCGTCCTCGAAGGGGGCTCGCACAGCGCGGGCGAAGTCGACCATCTCCCGCGAGGAGCCCTCGCTGCTCTCGAGCACGCGACGGATCGCCTCGAGGTTCAGGCCCTCAGCCTGCATTTCCCGCGTCAGCTCGATCCGGGCGACGTGGTCCTCGTTGTAGTAGCCGGTGCGGCCGTGGACCTCCGGCGGCGGCAACAGGCCGCGCGTCTGGTGGGCGCGGATGTTGCGGATCGTCATCCCGGTCCGCCGCGCCAGCTCCCCGATCGTCATCTTGCCGTCAGGCGTTTCCCCTTGGCCCTTCTTGTCGGCCATCAACGCATGGTAAGCGCGAAGCGCTGCCCGTTCATCTTCGCGGCCGCATCCGAACAGAGAAATGCGAGGGCGGCGGCGATGTCCTCGGCGGGGGTGAAGGTCGGGAACTCCTTCGCCGGGTTCTCCTGGCGCATGCGCGGGGTGAGGATCGCGTCGACGACGACGATGTTGGCGGTGGCGCCGCCGGGCTCGAAACCGTCGGCGAGGGCGAGGGTCCAGGCCTCGGCCGCGGCCTTCGCCGCCGCGTAGGCGGCGTTAGCGTTGGTCGGGTTCTGTGCCTGCTTGGCGGAGACGAGTACGAAGCGTCCGTGCCGGCTGGCGACGAGTTGGTCGTGGAAGGCGCGGGTGGTGTGCTGGACCGTGCGGATGAGGAGGTCGTGGAGGAGCGCCCAGTCCGAGAGCGGCGCCTCGTGCAGCGGCTCGCCGCCCCGCCAGCCGCCGACGAGGTGGAGGAGCGCGTCGACGCGGCCGAAACGCTCGACCAAGGCGGCGCACCAGGCGCGAGCCGCGTCCTCGTCGAGTAGGTCGACCGCCCGCCCGTCCCAGCGCTCGGGCGGGAGAGCCAATTCGGCGGCCAACGAGTTCAGCGCCTCCTGGCTGCGCCCAGCCCCGGCGACGATCGCGCCCTCTGCCGCCAACCGCTCGGCAACCACAGGCCCGAGCCCACCGCCGACCCCCGCAATCGCAATCACCCGATCGTCAAGCACCCGCACATCTTCGCAACAACAATGTAGAAACTTATTGTCCGGCAGTTTTCCGTCTTCTACCCCTGCCATTATTCGCTCCATGGAGCTACGTCAGGCAAACCCGCGAAAGCAGGGCGACATCGGTGAGGGAATAGCCGCCGCTTGGCTGATGCAGCAGGGCTACGGCCTCTGGGTGCCTTTCGGCCACAGTCCCGATTGCGACCTTCTGGCACAGAAAGAGAGTCAGCTCTTCCGTATTCAGGTGAAGACCTCATCGCTCTTTCAGCGAAATCGCTGGATCGTCGCAACCTGCACCCGAGGCGGCAATCGCAGCTGGAACGGAGTCATCAAGCGCCTCGAGGAGACCCGGTTCGATTACCTCTTTGTAGTCGTCGGTGACTGGCGATGCTGGTTCATCCCGGCCTCAGCAGTCGACGGCCGCAGCGGAATCAGTCTGGGTGGACCGAAGTACTCGGAGTTCGAGGTCTGTCCTTATCCACGGCGAGCGCCTCAGACTCAAGCTCCGGTCTAATGGGGGAGGCAGGATTCGAACCTGCGTAGGCATAGCCAAGGCGTTTACAGCGCCTCTCCTTTAACCACTCGGACACTCCCCCGAGATAGGCAGAGAAAACAGTTTAAGGGACCACGGAGCGCGCTTGCGGCCGCGCCTAGCCTTCCGAAGCGCCCAGCCGGGCCGACATCTGTTCGTTGAAGGCGGTGAGGGCGGAGAAGGGGCGCATGAAGACGGTCAGCTCGGCGACGCGGCTGTCATCGTCGAGTTCGAGGAAGTCGATGCCCTCGATCTCGCGGTCGGTGCCGGCGACCTTTGCTTTGAAGCGGAGGCAGACGGCTTTGCCGTCGCTGAGCTCGTCTACGTAGGTGAAGTCCTCGAGGGTGGCGGCGACGTGGGTGAGCACGGCTAGGACCGTCTCGCGGCCGTCGAAGCCGCGGAAGAGGATCGGGCTGTGGAGGACGACGTCCTCGCAGAGCGTCTCCGTCATCAGCTCGAAGTCCTTGCGTTCGGCGGCGAGACGGAATGGGTGCGGCTCTGCCATGCTCCCACTGTACCTCCGATCCGATGGGATACTCACCGCGTGCCGAGCGACCGCTTCTACTCACGCATGTCCCACTCCCTCGGAGCCACCGGGCTGCGCTGGGTCGGCAAGTTGAACGTGCCGCTATACCGGCTCAGCCGTGGGCGGATCGGCGGCAAGGTGGGCAACGGACCGGTCCTGCTTCTCACCACCACCGGCCGCAAATCCGGGCAGCCCCGCACCGCGCCCGTCCTCTACCTCGCCGACGGCGAGCGCTTCGTCGTCATCAACACCAACGCCGGCAACGCCAAGACGCCGGCCTGGTCGCTCAACCTCCGCGCCGACCCCGAGGCCGAAGTCGAGGTCGGCGGCAAGCGGACCAAGGTGCGGGCGCGGATGGCCGAGGGCGAGGAGCGCGACGACCTCTGGCGCCGCCACATGCAGCAGTACTCAGGCTGGGACTACTACGAGTCGAAGCTCGACCGCCAGCCCAGCGTCTTCGTTTTAGAGCCCCGCTGAGACGCCGCCAGACTGCGTCCTCGGTCGCTTATGTGCGAAGCACACCGCGCTCCCTGCGTCCTTGCCTGGCAGCGTCTCAGGATGCTTCGCGCAACATCTGCGCCTCGGGTAGGCGCTTCAGCTTCTTCAGCGTGTTGTTCTCGATCTGGCGGATCCGCTCGCGGGTGACGCCGAAGGTCTTGCCGACTTCCTCCAGCGTCAGCGGCTCGGCGCCGGAGAGGCCGTAGCGAAGTTCGATCACCTGGCGCTCGCGGTCGGGCAGCGCGTCGAGGGCCCGCCGCACGCCCTCCTTCTGCAGGTGCTCGCTGGCTTCCTCGAAGGGCTCCAGCACCGCGTCGTCAGCGACGAAGTCGCCCAGCTCGGATTCGTCCTCGTCGCCGACCGGTTTCTCCAGCGAGACCGGCAGCTGGGCGACGCGGAGGATGTCCCGCACGTCGGAGACCGGCCAGCGCAGCTCTTCGGCGATCTCCGCCGGCTCCGGCTCCCGCCCCAGTTTCTGCACCAGCTGGCGTTCGACGTGGGCGACCCGGTTCAGCTTCTCGACCATGTGGACGGGGATGCGAATGGTGCGCGCCTTGTCAGCGATCGCCCGCGTCACCGCCTGGCGGATCCACCAGGTCGCGTAGGTGGAGAACTTGTAGCCGCGGCGGTAGTCGAACTTCTCGACCGCGCGGATCAGCCCCAGCGAGCCCTCCTGGATCAAATCGAGGAAGCTGAGCCCGCGGCCTAAATAGCCTTTGGCGATCGAGACGACGAGGCGCAGGTTCGCCTCCACCATCTGCCGCTTCGCCAGCATGTCGCCGCGCTCGATCCGTTTCGCCAGTTCGACCTCCTGCTGCGCGGTCAACAGGTCGACCTGGCCGATCGAGCGCAGGTAGAGCCGCAACGAATCGAGGCTCGGCTCGACGGTCAGGTCGAGCTCTTCTTTCTTCGCCGCGCCGCTGTCGCCGCTGCGCTGAGCCTTGTAAGCGCTTACCCCGTCCTCGGCGACGACGTCGATCCCGTGCTCGACCAGGTGCGCGTGGAGCTGGCTCACCTGCTCCTTGGTGATCTCGACCTCCTCGAGTGTCGAGGAGATCTCCTCGAAGGTCAGGTAGCCGCGCTCGCGACCTTTTGCGATGAGTCCCTGAAGCTCCTCGATCTCCCCGATCGGGCTCGCTTCCTCGTCGCGCTCTACGACCTCAGCCGTGCTCTCCAACGGTTCGATAGCCACTTGCCCTCGTTTGTTCCCTTCTCCCTTCGAGGGTCGGCCGACCCTGAAGCTCCGGCCGCGGCGGATTATAGGGAGATAAAGAAAAGAACTTGCGCAACGGCGCCCGGACGTCCGAGCAGCCAGGTCGCTTACTATTCATAAGCCGATGGCAAGCCAGCCGATCGCCACCCCCACCACCCCCGACGTCCAGGCCGCGCTGCCGGCGACGCAGGTCGGCCTCTCGCGGGTCGGTGTCACCGGCGTCGAGAAGGTGATCCGGGTCAAGACCGACGGCGTCGAGAACCTCTTCTACGCCGAGTTCGAGTGCTTCGTCGACCTCAACCCGCAGCAGGCCGGCGTCCACATGTCGCGCTTCGAGGAGATCGTCGGCGAGGCGATCGACGAGGTCGTGCTCGGCGAGGCGTTCAAGGCCGAGGTGCTGGCCGCGCACGTCGCCCAGCGGGTGCGCGAGCGCCAGGGCGGCGAGCGCGCCGAGGTCTTGATCGCCGCCCGCTATCCGGAAACGGTGCAGACGCCGGAAACCGGCAAGACCACCCAGGAGATCTACGTCCTCTACGGCACCGCCGTCGCTTCCGCGCGCGGCACCCGCACCCTGACCGGGGTCGAGGCCCAGGGGATGACCGCCTGCCCCTGCGCCCAGGAAGCGGTCGCCGCGCTCGCCCGCGACCGGCTCGCCGGCGACGGCTTCGGCGACGAGGAGATCGAGCGGATCATCGATCTCGTCCCTGTCGCCACCCACAACCAGCGCGGCATCGGCACCCTGTACGTCGGCTGCCCGGAGGGCGGCCCGGCCTGGATCGAGGCGCCGGAGCTGCTGCGGATCGTCGAGAGCTCGATGAGCTCGGAGATCTACGAGCTGATGAAGCGCACCGACGAGCGCTCGGTGGTCGTCAAGGCCCACGAAAACCCGCGCTTCGTCGAGGACTGCGTCCGCGAGATGCTGCGCCAGGTGGTCGAGGGTTACCCCGACCTCCCCGAGGAGACCTTCGTGATGGCCCGCCAGGAGAACCTCGAGACGATCCACCGCCACAACGTCGTCGCCGAGCGCTACGGCACCCTCGCCGACCTCCGCGCCGAGGTCCTCGAGGGCGAGCCCGGCGCCCACCACCTGACGATGCGCGAGTGGCTCGAGGCTCCGGCCGCCTAGGTCGGCTTCGCCTTCGCCGCCGCTCGTTCGCGCTCCAGCTCCTCGATCCTCCGCCGCAGGCCGAAGAAGTAGTCGGCGCCGCTGACCACGGTCACCGCCAGGGCCAGGTAGACGAGGAGGTCGACCCAGAGCGGCGAGGGGTCGGCGGCGATCAGGGCGATCACGGCGGCGATCTGCAGGACGGTCTTCAGCTTGCCGAGCCAGGAAGCGGCGATGACGATGCCGCGCTCGGCGGCGATCGCGCGCAGGCCGGTGACGGCGATCTCGCGGGCGATGATCACCATCGCGATCCAGGGGGCGAGCCGGTGCAGGGAGACGAGCGAGAGCAGGGCGCCGGTGATCAGCAGCTTGTCGGCGAGCGGGTCCATCAGCTTGCCGAAGGTGGTGACCGAGTCACGCGAGCGGGCGAAGTAGCCGTCGAGGCCGTCGGTCAGCGCCGCCAGGGCGAAGACCCCGGCCGCAAGCGCGTCGCCGTTGGGCGTCTCCCCCAGCAGGGCGACGACCACCACCGGCACCGCGAGGATGCGGAGGAGGGTGAGGGCGTTGGGCAGGTTGAGCGGGAACATCTCCCGCTAGTGACTACCCGATGACTCGCGTGTGCGTCTGGCGAGTGCCGGACCGAGCGGGGGTAGGACGCAGGGAGGCCTAATGGCATAGCCATTTGGCCGACTGAGGACGACGCCCCGCGAAGTGTGTCCGGCGCCGCCAGACGTGCGCGGGAGTCGTCGGGTAGTCACTTACTTACCCCCCGCGGGCGCAGGAACAGTCGCCGCTTCGGCGTCGCGCTTGGCGAAGTACTCCTCGCCCTCGATGCTGACGTGGGGCAGCAGCTTGTCGAGCCAGCCCGGCAGCCACCAGGCGCGCTTGCCGAGCAGCACCATCACCGCCGGCACCAGCAGGCAGCGGACGATGGTCGAGTCGATCGCGATCGCCACCGCGAGGCCGACCCCGAACTCCTTCACCACCGGGTTGCCGCTGAGGACGAAGCTGGTGAAGACGCAGACCATGATCGCCGCCGCCGAGGTGATCACCCGGCCGGTGTTGGCGAGCCCTTCGACCACGGCCCGCTTCTCGTCGCCGAACTCTTTGAAGTGCTCGCGCATCTGCGTCAGCAGGAAGACCTCGTAGTCCATCGAGAGCCCGAAGAGGATCGCGAACATCAGCAGCGGCACGAAGCTGACGATCGGGATCGGGTGGTCAAGCCCGATCAACGAGGAGCCCCAGCCGAGCTGGAAGACGGCGGTGACGACGCCGTAGGCGGCGGCGACCGAGAGCAGGTTCATCGCCGCCGCCTTGATCGGCACCAGCAGCGAGCGGAAGGCGACGAGCAGGACGATGAAGCTGAGGGCGACGACGATCGCGATCATCAGCGGCAGCTTGTCGCTGATCTGGCTCGCGAGGTCGATGTAGCCGGCGGTCTGGCCGCCGACGTAGGAGTTGGCGCTCGTCCCCTTCAGCGCCGCGGGGATCACCGTCTCGCGCAGGTCTTCGACCAGGCTGACGGTTTCGTCGGCCCAGGGCTCGGACTTGGAGATCACCGTGAAGACGGCGACGGTCCCCTGCTTGTCGAGGCTCGGTTCGCTGACCGCTTCGACGTCGTCGGCGCCGCCGATGGCCTGCTCCAGCTTCGGCAGCAGCTGCTTCGCTTCGGCGGGCGAGCTGAATTCGGAGGCGATCAGCAGCGGCCCGTTGACGCCCGGGCCGAAACCCGCGTTGAGCGAGTCGTAGGCCTGGCGCGAGGTCGTTTCCTTCGGCAGGGCGCTGATGTCATTCTGGCCGAGCTCGAGCTGGAAGATCGGCAGCGCCAGGACGATCAGCACCAGCAGGGCGGCGACGGTCGCCGTCCACGGGCGGTCGCTGACCCGTTCGGCCCAGCGGCGCCAGCCGTGCGGCTCCTTGTCGTCCGGATGCGTCTTGCCGAGCGTCACCCGCAGCGAGTTGATGTGCGGCCCCAGCGCGCCGAGCATCGCCGGCAGCAGCGTCGCCGCAGCGCTTACCGCGACCACGACCGCGACCGCGGCGGTGAAGCCGAGCGTCGAGACCAGCGGGATCCCGGCGAAGGCGAGCGAGCAGAGCGCGATCACGACCGTGAACCCGGCGAAGACGACGGCGCCGCCCGCGGTCGCGGTCGCCCGCGCGATCGACTCGCGCACCTCCATCCCTTCGCCGAGCTGCAGTTTGTGGCGGGTGACGATGAAGAGGGCGTAGTCGATGCCGACGCCGAGGCCGATCATCGTCGCCAACGTCGAGGCGACCCCGGGGACCTCGAGCACGTGCTCGAGCAGGCGGATGATCGAGAGCGCGCAGGCGAGGCCGATCACCGCCGAGACGATCGGCAGCATCATCGCCGTCGCGGTGCCGAAGGCGAAGAGGAGGATGATCACCGCCGCCGCGAGGCCGATCGCCTCGCTGGTCTCGGTCGCCGGCTTCGAGAGCTGCTGGCCGACGTAGGCGCCGACCGCGGCGTTCAATCCGGCGGCTTCGGCGGGCTTGGCGGCGTCGAGGATCCGTTCGGCCTGCTCTTCGTCGATTTCGCCGGGGCCGATCCCGAGGACGACGGGGATGTAGCCGATCCGCAGGTCTTTGCTGAGGGTCTTCGAGCCTTCGGCCAGCGGGCTGGTCGCCGAGTTGACGTAGTGGATCGCTTCCAGCCGCTTCACGGTTTCGCCGATCGCGGCGGCGTACCTCGGTTCCGTCAGCTTCTTGCCCTTCGGCGCTTCGAAGACCAGCGGGTTGCTGCCGTAGGCCTGTTCGGGCAGGTTGTCTTCGAGCAATTCGGTGGCGATCGTCGAGTCGGTCCCCGGCAGGGTGAGGTTTTCGCTCGTCTTGCTGCCGGAGGCGTGGCTGATCGCCAGCAGCGCGACCGCCAGGACGATCCAGGCGGCGATGACCGGATAGTGGTGGCGCGAGCAGAAGCGTCCGATCGCGTACAGGGGTCCGGTCATCTCGGGTTGGTCCTTTCAGGGGCGGGGATTTCGCCGGTCTCGAAGGCTGAGGGAACTGCTTCGGAGGGTTGTGCCCCGAGCGCCTGCCGCAGCAGAACCAGGTGCTGGGCCTGGTTGGCGGCCATCGAGGCGAGCAGCGGTCGCGGCCAGTCGACGTTGAGCTTGCCGACGGCGCTGAGCTCGGCGTCGAGCGTCGCGCTTTCCATCTCATAGAGGAATCCGAGGCTGTCGGCGCGCGAGGTCAAGTTTTCGGCTTCGATCGTTTCCGGCGGCGGATCGGCTTCGCCGCCGATGCCACGCAGGGTCTTCGTCGTCGCATCGACATGTTCCTGTTCCTGGGCGCGGAACTGCCGCGCCGCGGCGAGCTCGGCCCCGTGCAGGTGCGGCAGCACCTGGGTATAGGCGGCGACCGCGGCGAGCTGGCGACCGAGGATTTCGTTGAGGACGCGGACGTCGCGTTCCTTCTCGCCGGCGCCGGAGGAGCCGCTGCTGCCGCAGGCGCCGAGGCCGGCGACGGCGAGCGCGGCGACGGCTCCGATGAGGAGGGCGCGGCGCACGGCAAAGCCGCGCATGATTCGGTTCGCTGCCATGACGACGCCCGCAAGCCTATGAGCAAAGACAACCGCCGCGCGCTCGCCGTCCTCGCCGAGGAGGTCCATAGCTGTCGTCTCTGCCCGCGGCTGGTCGAGTGGCGCGAGGCGCAGGCGGCGAATCCGCCGCGTCGCTACCGCGGCCAGGACTACTGGGCGCGACCCGTCTCCGGCTTCGGCGACCCCGAGGCGCGGATCGCGATCGTCGGCCTCGCCCCCGCCGCCCACGGCGCCAACCGCACCGGCCGCATGTTCACCGGCGACCGCTCCGGCGACTGGCTCTACGCCTCCCTGCACCGCACCGGCCTCGCCAACCAGCCCGAGTCGCAGTGGCGCGACGACGGGCTCGAGCTGCGCGACGCCTACGTCACCGCCACCGTCCGCTGCGCCCCACCCGCCAACAAGCCGACCCCCGAGGAGCGCGACACCTGCCTCCCCTATCTGGAGCGGGAGCTGCGGCTGCTCGAGCGCGTGCGGGTGGTCGTCGCGCTCGGCGCCTTCGGCTGGGACGGATTCCTCCGAGCCGCCCGGGCGCTCGGCGAGACGGTGCCGCGGCCACGGCCGAAGTTCGGCCACGGCGCCGAAGCCGAGGTCGGGCATCGACGGCTGCTCGGCTGCTACCACCCCAGCCAGCAGAACACCTTCACCGGCACCCTGACCGTCCCGATGACCGACGAAGTCTTCGAACGGGCGCGGGCGCTGGTGGAGTAGGTCGGGCTCCGACCCTCGGCCTCCCGCGGAACCCTCTCGCCCCCCGTTCAGGTCTTTGCAGCGACAACCCAAGGGAGGGACTTTGCGTAGGCCAAGGATCAAGCGGACGACCGAGCAGATCGAAACGCCCGAGGGGGACGTTTACCTGCTGCGGCCGAGTGCGGGCAACGACATCCGGATCGAAAAGCCCGACGAGAGCGAACGGCGGCTGCTGGCCGCCTTCGACGGCGACCACACTCCGGAGCAGCTGCGCCAGGAGTTCGGCGCCGAGACGGTCGACGAAGTGCTCGCGCAATTGCGCGAGCTGGAGGTGGTCGAGGACGCCGACGACTACGAGAAGCTGGCGCCGGGGGAGCTGGAGCGGTTCGACCGCCAGCTCCGCTACTTCAGCGACATCGCCACCGGCGACCTCTCGCCGTCGCAGTGCCAGGAGCGGCTGCGCGAGGCGAAGATCGCCGTGCTCGGCGTCGGCGGGCTCGGCGGCTGGTCGGCCTGGGCGCTCGCCTGCACCGGGGTCGGCGAGATGTGGCTGATCGACGGCGACCGGGTCGAGATCAGCAACCTCAACCGCCAGATCCTCTACACCGAGGCCGACCTCGGCCTGCTCAAGGTCGAGTGCGCGGCGGCCCGCCTGCGCGCCTTCAACTCGGCGACGAAGATCACCACCGAGGCGCGCCGCCTGGAGAGCCAGGACGACATCGCCGAGTTCATCGCCGGCTCCGACGTCGTCATCGACGCCGCCGACTGGCCCGCGCACGAGATCGAGCACTGGTGCAACGCCGCCTGCTTCGAAGCGGGCATCCCGTACATCACGATGAGCCACTTCCCGCCGGTCGCCAGGGTCGGCCCGCTCTACGTTCCCGGCGAGACCGGCTGCTACGTCTGCCAGGAGATCTCCTACCGGCGCGACTACCCGCTGTTCGACATCGCGGTCGAGCAGCGGCGGGCGAAACCGAGCCCGGCGGCGACCCTCGGGCCCGCCTGCGGCTTGATCGGCGGGCAGGTCGCGCTGGAGGTGATGCACCTGCTGACGGGGCTGGCGAAGCCGTCGACCCACGGTGTTGCCCACCTCTACGACCTGCGGACGATGGAGATCAAACGCGAGCCGGTGGTGCCGGAGCCGAGCTGCCCCGTCTGCGGCGAGATGGAGCATCAGCCGCAGACCGCCGGGAGCGTCGAGGACGGTGAGCCGGCGGCCGGGTAGGTTTCCGGCGGATGCGGCTCGCCATCATCCTCGCCTTCCTCGCGCTGGCCGGCGCGCTGCTCACCAGCTGCGGCGGATCGGGCGACTCGACGACGCAGACGACGAGCCCGGGGGCCGGGGCGGCCACGGCGAAGGCGGAAGTCCGGGCGGAGTGGCAGGAGAGCCCCGACTGCAGGCACCCGGCGGGGGCATCCCGCTGGGGGTGCTCGGTCGGGCCCTACCGCTGCCAGGCGGTGGTGACCGACCGCGGCTGGTCGGTCGACTGCGCCAAGCCCGGCCGCTCGATCGCCTTCACGGTCCCGGCGCGGAAGTAGACCGCCGGGCGAGCCGTCGGGAGGGGTCGAGGAAGAGCAGGAACCAGAGGTAGCCGGCGGCCCGCGGCGCGACGAACGCGAGCGGGATCGAGAGCATGAAGATGGCGGCGATGTAGGTGCTGCGGATGCGGGTTTCGCGGTGGGTCTCGTCGTCGATCGAGGTGAGGCCGCGGCGGCGTGCGTCGATCCCCATCCAGAGCCCGATTAACACGACCGCAGCGAGATTGACCGAGTAGAGGACTACGGCGGGCGTCTCGCCGCCGTACTCGCCGAGCACCTCGCTGCCAAAGGGGATGAGGACGATCGAGGCGAGGTAGACCAGGTTGAGGGCGAGCAGGCGCCCGTCGAAGGCGTCGACTTCGGCGAAGAAGCGGTGGTGGACGACCCAGAAGCGCCCGATCACAGCGAAGCTGATCGCGAAGGCGAGCAGGTTGTCCCAGAGATCGAAAAGTTCGTTGGTCAGATCGGCGGTCGACAGCCCCTTGCTGACCGTCAGGTTGAGGACCAGCAGCGTGATCGCGATCGAGAAGACGCCGTCGCTGAAGGCGACGATCCGCCCGAACTCGATCTCGTTCTCCTCCCGCCGCTTCAGGGCCTGCTCTCTCGCCACCCGCGGATCATCGCCGGCGGTCGCGACGGAACGAGAGACCGCTAAATTGAGGGACTGATTGAGGGACAAGCCGGGGAGTTTGCCGGTCGGGTCGATCAATCTCGGCTCTCAGAGCCAGATGCCGGCGTAGCTCAGTTGGTAGAGCACTTCATTCGTAATGAAGGGGTCCCCGGTTCAAGTCCGGGCGTCGGCTCTGGTCTTCGGACCCAGGTCAGCCAACCAGCTGTTCTTCGAATTCTTCTTCCTGTTCGCGCACGAGCGCTTCGGCGCGGGCGACTAACTCCTTGCCCCTGGCGGAGGAGCTTAGGCTGAGAGAGGCATGGGCATCCCGGCTTGCGCTCTCTGGAAAGAACCTCGATCCAGGCTTCAACGCTCTTTCGGCGCGGTTGAGGAGCACCGTCGCCGCCCGGCGGCGCGTGCTTTCGGAGAGGGCCTGATCTCCCGACCGTTCGGCAGCGAAAACGGCGACGAGTGGTCCGTAGTCGAGTTCCGGGTCGGTGAGCAGGGATGCCACCGCGTCGCCCGGAGCGCGGTCATCGGCCCATCCCGGCCAGTCGGACGCCAGGCGGATGTGCGCGAGGGCAGCAACGTCGCCGGTTCGCTTGCCGGACCTGGAGATGATCCGGCGCACCGAGGCGAGGTTGTAGCGATAGCACCAGGTGCTGGCAAGCTTGTTCGGATCGAAGGCTCCGTGGTGGAGGGCTGAGTCGTCCTCGGGCAGGATGTAGCCGCTTCGGTTGACGATGGTCGGAACCCCGAGGACGAACCGGCCGGCGTCCACCGTCCCGCCTCCCTCGGTTCCGACCTCGACATGGAGGGCGTAGAGGTTGTCGTCTTCCCCGAGTCTGCTCGCGCCGAAGTAGAGCTGGAAGCGGTCGACCCCACCCGCCGGGACGACGTCGTGCAGGGGCTTGACCACCGTCCTTTCATCCGCGGCCGGCAGGAACGGAAGCTGAACCGCATAGCGCCCGGAGACCGGCACCGGGCCGGCACCGGGAATGATGCAAACCGGCAGCCAGGCGCTGTCGTCGACGACGATTCGGGCCTCGGTCAGCACCACGGCGCTGTCGCCGGTGTTGCGCAGGGTGACGTCGACCCGAGGGGTGGTCGCCCGGGTCTGAATGAACAGCCCCCCGGCAGAAGTCATCCGCTCCGCCTGGTTCTCCACCCCGGCGAGCACTACTTCGACCTTGCCTGCGCCTCCACCTCCGATGGCGTCCCCGATCCACCCTACGAGGGTGCCGCCCACCCCGTAGAGAATGACCGTGATCGCCAAGACGCCACCAACCAGCTCCACCCAGAACAGGGCCCTTTCCGAGCGGCTCTTTTTGCCGCTCGGACTCTCGGGCCCGCGCGGAGCCCGCATCGACCGCCTGCCCGGAATCCGCCTACCCATCACCCGTCCCCGAAAGGGTAGATGCTCGACTCCCCAGAGAAGTCCGCGCCCCTCATGGGCGTACCGACAACTGGGTCACCGCATCCGCTATGGCGACACTGCCGGACGGCGTTGCGAGAGTGAGCTTTCCACCGGCTTCGAAGCTCGGTTCCGGGCCGACCACGGCGATTACCTCGCCCGTACGCTGGACGTCACCGCCTTGTTCGCCGGTGGGCTTCCAGGTCATGCCGTGGAGCTCGTACCGTTCTCCGGAAGGCGGGGCAGAGGGCGATTCGTTGTCCACGCATCCGAACCGTCCGATCGTGCCGCTGACGGCGCCGGCAGAATCGACCTGCAGCGAAGCCACCACCTTCAGCCAGGCGTGGCCCGGCATCGGCGGAAACCGTAGCTTCGGCTTACCGCCCGGCCCGAGCGAGAGGATGCCGACCTTGCTCGAGAAGTAGCAGGCACCGCCCGAGCGACTAGAAACGAAGGCGACCTCGTCGCCCGCCGGCGCCGTCGCGGTCGGCGGCACCAGGACTCCTTCGATGGATCCCGCCACGCGCCTGACCGATCCGTCCCGCGCTACCAGGGAGAGCGCGTTCGGCGTGCCCCTCGCGGGCATGCCGAGATAGCCCGCAACCACAAGCGCGTCCCCGAGCGAGCCGAGGACGCGGGGTTCCTGCCCGAGGGAGCCCACGACCGGCACCCGGCCCGGCCAGCGCTCGCCCGGGGCGAAGCGCAGCAGCTCTCCACCATCGGAGCTGAGCGCGAAAGGCGACCCTTCGAGCCAGGCAATCCCCGCACAGTGACAAGGCCACCAAGAAGCCCGGTGGGAGCCGTCCGGGAGGAGGTCCACCTGGTCGGAGCCGAGCCAGGCCAGGCCCTTTCTGGACCAGGCAAAGGATATGGGTGGATAGCTTTCTTCCTCCACCGACCCCACCTGGGTGACCAGGCCGTGTTCGTCCGAGACGAAAACACCATGCCCGCTCTGGTAAGCGAGAACCGGAGCGGCGTGCCGGTTGTCGCCCGACTGGGGAGCTTCGGATTTGCGCAGCGGACAGAGGGGCCGCGGGGGAAGGGCCGGGTCGACAAACCGTCGCCAGTCATCCCGGCTGATCGAGGCGCCGGCGAGCTGACACATCCGCCGCGCCAGCCGCGCCGCTCCCAGCGTCCAAATCTGGGCCGGCTCGGGAATGACGTATTCCCCTTCTTCTTCAGGCGGTTTGGAGTTTGCGGCTGCAAGCAGGGTTCCGTCCGGGCTCCACGCCAGGGAAGAAGAGGCGGAGGATCCCGGGAGGTTGAAGAAGGCTTCCCTGCTGTTCGGGTCGACGATGACAACGCCCGCCTGTTCGAGAGAGACCGCGAGCGCGCGCCCATCCGGGCGCCAGGCGATCGTCAATGGCGTTCCCTCCAGTTGAAGGGGCGGCTGGGCTTCCCCGGAGGCGCCAGGCGACCAGAAGCGGAGCATGCCGTCGCTGCCGATGGTGGCGATCCGGCTGCCGTCCGGGGACCAGGCGACGCGGTAGGTGTCGGGAGTACGGGCTTCGCTCTCGACTCGCCAGCTTCCCGTATCGATGAAGACCAGCTTGGAGGGTGCGTTGCCGATGTCCCCCGCCTCCGCGCTTTCGCTGACCGTCGCGACCGCCAGGGTAGATTCGTCGGGGCTGAGCGACAGCCCTCCGGCCGTACCGACCGGGACGGTTGCGATCCGACGCCAGGTATCGGTCGACCAAGCGGCGACCAGTTGCTGCGCTGCCGAGTAGGCGACGACCATGTGCCGGCCGGGCAGAAGGGCCAGAGCCGAGGCGACGCCGTGCTGGCCGGGTTCGACGAAGCTGCCGGCACCGAGGGTCAAGCGGCGCAGCGGTCGGCCGCTCTTTCGATCCCAGACGAGAACAGCGATAGCGCCGGTGGGGTCCTGTCCAGCCGCTGCGACGAAGCTCGAGTCGGCAGCGACGTCACCAACGAAGAGGCCGGCGCCTTCTTCGGCGTAGGGCCACCAGTGAGGATCGGGGCGGTAGCGACGAACTTCGGGATTGAAAACGGTTTCCCCGCCTTCGGTTTTGTGACCGGGATCGAGAGCGACCAGCCCTTCGACATGCCCGGCGTCCAGCCCTTCGGCCGCCAACAGATATCCGTTCGGCTCGAAGGCCAGAGCGGCGGTCGACCGCGCTTCCAAGGCAAGGCCGGTGTCGGCGCTACCCAGGAGCTCGACCTTGCCGCGGCGGGTGATCGCAAGAACGCCACCGGAGCCCTTGCTGAGCTGACTTACCGGTTCGCCCACAGGCGTTTCCGTGGGAATGCCTTCTTCACGCACCACTTCGATGCCTTCCCCGCTCCCGAGCCAGGTATCGCCTGCCCCGTCGGTCGCGACGGCGGTAATCGACTGCCCACGCGAGATCGACGGTTCCACGCCTGGTTCGAAGACGGTGACCGCCCCGCCGGTGGCGCCCACGGCCAGCAGCGGGTATCCGTACGGTTCCCGGGCGACGCTGGTGATCCGCCCGGGTGCCGATCCCGGGGCCAGTAGCCGGTGTTCCCGCCTGGTCCGCAGATCGACGCTCACGACAGCGCCCGTCGTGGTCCCAAGCAGAAGCTGTTCCCTGCCCAAGAATTCGACTTCGAAGCAAGCCGCTGCGAGCGCACCGGCTACCGACCGACTGGAGACGACGCGGCCGGTGTTGCCATCGACCCGAACCAGCGTCCCACCTGCGCCGAGGACGAGAAGATCCGCTCCGCTCGCATCGTAAGAAAGCGCAAGTAGACCTTCGCCGGTCGGCAGAACGGAGTTGACCTCACGAAGACGCGGCCCGCGCGGATCGGAGATGTCGATGAGGACGATTCCCCCTTGCGCAGTGACGCCGGCCAGCGACTGGCTGGAGAAGTCGTCGGTCAACGCCGACAGCGGCGCCGGCGTCCTTGCCTGTCCCAACAGGGCACCGCTCGAAGCTCGCCAGATCCGCAACATGCCGTCGGCGTCCGCGGTGACCACCGTGCTCTCCTCGCGGATCGCGGCGGTGACAGGCTCCGGCCCGGGATCGATTACGCGTTCGATCCCGGCACTTTGGCTTGCAACCGCCAGCATCGCCATTTCCGCGCTCGTATTCGAGCCCAGCCGCTCTCCAGCCAGCGCCAGCTGAGCGGCGAGCGTGGGGTCGCGATCGAGGAACCCCAGGGCCTCCACCGAAGCCTTCTCTGCCGCGTTTCCCTCCGCATCGGAACCGTCCTGGCGAGTGGCGAGGAGCGCCACGGAAAGGACCAACGCGGCAGCCCCCACCACCAGCAGCACCGGCTTCCGGGACATCCTCGGTCTACTTCCGCTTCTGGCGGCGTTCGAGGACTTCGCCGAAGGCTTTCTCGATTTCGGTGGTGAGGGAGAGGCGGAAGGTGGCGTTGAGGGCGTCGAAGGCGAGGGGGCGGAGGCGGCCGATCGCGGCGATGATCTCCTCCCAGCCCTCCTCAGGGCGACCCGCTTCGTCGAACGGCTTCCAGACTTCCTCGACGAACAGCTCGACGAACGTGCGGGCGGAGGTCTGGGCGTTGCGGCTGAGTTTCTCGATCGCGGCGAGGGCGGCGGGCAGCTCGATGCCCATCGCCAGCACTTCCTCGGCGGCGCGGATCAGGGCCGGGCTCGGGGCTTCGTAGCGCTCGTCGCCGAGGTCGACGAGGAGGCCGAGCTTCTTCGCTTTCCCGATCAGGCGGTCGTCGTCGGTGCCGAATTTCTCGACCAGCTCGGAGCGGTCGTAGACCTCGGGCGCCTCGGTGGCGAAGGGGGCGGTGACCGCCTGGCGCAGGCCGACAAAGCGGTCGGCGTCGGCCCCGTGCTCGCCGATCAGGCGGGAGATCGCGCTCAGCTTGAAGCCCTCGGCCTGCATCTCCTGGATCAGGCGCAGGCGGGCGACGTGCTCGGCGCCGTAGTAGCCGATCCGCGAGCGCACCTCCGGCGGCGGCAGCAGCCCGCGCGACTGGTGGTTGCGGATGTTCCGCACCGACATCCCCGTCTCGTAGGCGAGCTGCTCGACGGTCAGGTTCGCCTCTGAATCAGGCGAATCAAGCGGATTTGCGGCGGCTTTCTCCGTTTTCGCCACGGGAAGAAGTCTAGCCCGTTGAATGTAACCTCGTTTGAGGTAACGTTTATAAGGGAACAAGCTTTTGGCAATCCACCTCAAGGACTTCCTATGAACTTCGACTTCGGACTGATCTTCGCCGCAGCCCCGCCGCCCCCGGCCGGTGGCGCCGAAATCGGGCAGATCGTGATCGCGACCGTCGCCGCGACGATCGTCACCGCCGCCCTCCTCTACCTCGGCCTCGGCCACCGCAGCGGCCGCACCCAGATCCTCCAGCGGCTCGCCGACCACGGCGAAAAGGCCTCGGGCCTCCCCGGCTGGGTCGCCTTCCCCTCGGCCGTTGCCACCGTCTCCCTGCTGACCGCTGTCTTCGGGATGTACTGGGACATCTCGATCCACATCGACCAGGGGCGCGATCCCGGGCCGCTCGCCAACCCGGCCCACTACTTCATCCTCGCCGGGCTCTTCGGCATCTTCAGCGCCGGCTTCTTCGCGATGGTGCTGCCGAAGGGGCGTCCCAGCGGCGTCGCCGTGCGGATCGGCCGCGACTGGTGGGCGCCGCTCGGCGGCGTCCTGATCTGCGCCTGCGGCGCCTTCTCGCTGATCGGCTTCCCGCTCGACGACATGTGGCACCGGCTCTTCGGCCAGGACGTGACCCTCTGGGGGCCGACCCACCTGATGCTGATCGGCGGCGCGGCGATGACCCTGGTCGGGATCGCCGTCCTCTCGATCGAGGGAATGCGCGCGAACGCCTCGGCCGAGATCCCGATCCGCGAGCTGGTCCACACCCGCCTCGCCCGGGCGATCGCCCTCACCGGCGGCTTGATGCTCGGCCTCTCGACTTTCCAAGCCGAGTTCGATTTCGGCGTCCCCCAGTTCCAGCTGATCTTCCAGCCGATGCTGTTGATGATCGCGGCCGGGGTCGGCCTGGTGCTGGCCCGCGTCTACGCCGGCCGCGGCGCGGCCCTCGGCGCCGCCGTCTTCTTCATCGTCCTGCGCGGGGGGCTGGCGCTGCTGATCGGCCCGGTGCTCGGGCAGACGACCCCCCACTTCCCGCTCTACCTCGTCGAGGCGCTGGTGGTCGAGGCGGTCGCGCTTTTCGTCTCGACGAAACGCCCGCTGGCGTTCGGACTCGCTTCCGGGGTCGGGATCGGCACGATCGGCCTCGCCGCCGAGCGGGCCTGGTCGCACCTCTGGATGACGCTGCCTTGGCCGGATGTCGCCTTCCCGGAAGCGGCGCTGCTCGGCTTCGCCGGGGCCGTCGCCGGCTCCACCCTCGGCGCCTGGATCGGCACCCACCTCTCCCCCGAGCCAACGCCCGACCGCTCGCCGCTGCTGCGACGGGCCGCGGTCTGCAGCGCGATCGTCGTCGCCGCGCTGGTCGGCTACGGCCTCTACACCTCCCCGCAGCAGGGCGTCAGCGCCCAGGTCGCCCTCCACGACGTCGGCGGCAAGGACGGCCGCGAGGTCGAAGCGACGATCCGGCTCAACCCGCCGGACGCCGCGACCGGCGCCGAGTGGTTCGACGTCACCGCCTGGCAGGGCGGCGGCCTCGTCGTCGACCCGCTCGAAAAGGTCGCCGCCGGCGTCTACCGGACCACCGAACCGATCCCGGTCCACGGCAACTGGAAGACGATGGTCCGCTTCCACGAGGGCAACTCGCTGACGGCGTTGCCAATCTACCTGCCGCGCGACGCCGCGATCCCGGTCGGCGAAGTCCCCGCCCCCGCCCGCTTCACCCGCAGCTTCGGCAGCGAGCACAAGCTGCTGCAGCGCGAGCAGAAAGGCGGCAGCCCCGCCCTGGTCGTGCTCGCCTACTCGACGGTCGCCGCGATCACGCTCTCGCTACTCGCCCTCCTCGCCTGGGGCCTGCACCGGCTCTCGGTCGGGCTGCGGCCGGCACCGCGGCGGCGACGGCTGCGGGTCCGCGGACTCGGCTTCCAGCATGGCGGCGGCAGGTGATCCTGCCGCTCGCCCATCACAACGCGATCGTCGCGCTGCCGGTCTTCGCCCCGGCGCTCGTCGTCATCCTCGTCCTCATCGTCCACCACCTGCGCGAGCGCCGGCACTGGGACGACGAGGAGACTGAGGGTTAGCTCACCGAGTCTGTCTTTTTCCTTGCTCTACAAGGCCTGAGACAGACTCGCGGAGTCCGGCTGTCTCGATTGCGTCTGCGTAGGTGCCGTGAAGGGTTGAGCGTGGGATCCGGACGGTGATGCCGTAGGCCTCGCGCATTGCCCTCGCCAAGGTGCGCTTGAAGGTGGGGCCGTGCCAGGCGTGAACCTCGGCGGCGCGGCCGACGTGGAGGTGGACCAGCTCGTGGAGGAGGGTCTCGAGCACGTCGCCGCGGCGGATGCCGGGGTAGGCGGTGACCGAGAGGCGGTACTCGCTCGGGACGGCGAAACCGAGGCGGTTGGGTCGCTTGCTCGCCCGCCGCACCTTTAGCTGCGGGGCGGAGCGGGCCAGCGGCCCTTCGGCGAAAACGGGCAGCTGGCGCAGGCGCTCCATCTCTTCGTCGAGGGCGACGCCGGCGACCGCGTAGTAGGTGCGGGGCCGCGGTCGCGCGGGCGCTCTTGCGCCAGCGTTCCGCGGCGCGACGGTCGGCCGCCGCCATCGCCGCCTCAGACCTGGCAACGCGGGCACCAGTAGGTGGTTCGGTTGGCGTCACCCTGCCCGCGCGAGGAGATCCGGCCGCGGCAACGCGGGCAGGCCCCCTGCCGGCGCCGGTAGACCTTGAACGGGTAGCGGCCGCTCTTCACGGCCTCCAGCATCAGGCCCCGGGCGGCGGCAAGGACGGCCCGCAGCTCCTCTTCGGAGACCTCGCCGACCTGCCGCCACGGGTCGACGCGGGCGGCGAAGCAGGCCTCGCTCTTGAAGATGTTGCCGATCCCGGCGACCAGGTGCTGGTCGAGCAGGGCGTCGCCGAGGCCGCGGGTTGGATTGGCACGCATCGCCCTCACCACCGCCTCCTCGTCGAAATGGTCGGCGAGGATGTCGGGGCCGAGGGCGGTGATCTGCGGGTGGCGGCGGAGCCGCGCCGTCGTCATCACCTGCAGGGTGGGGCCGCCGAACTGGACCGCGTCCCAGCCGCCTCCGGACAGCACCGCCCAGGCCGAGGCGCGCGGTCGGCGCCAACGGGCGCCATGGCGGTAGACGTGCCAGCCGCCGCTCATCCCCAGGTGGCTGTGCAGCGAGAGCTCGCCGAAGTCGAGCAGGAAGTGCTTGCCGCGCGCCTCCACCCCCTCCAGCCGCCGCCCGTCGAGCCGTTCGATCCCGGCCGCCTTGGCGCGCGGGTTCGGCGCGCTCGCCGCCACCGTCTCGCCGACGATCGTCCCCTCGAACCGCCGCGCCAGCCGCAGGATCGTGTCGCCCTCTGCCACGCCCACATCATCGCGAACCGCCCTCCCCGCCGAACTGCATCAGATTGTGGTCGCTATACGACCACAATCTGATGCAGTTCGGTGAAGGCGGGTAGGGAGGGGCTTATGTTCCGGCGCGAGCGACGTATCGATCCGAAAGCCCGGCAGGTGGCGCTGCAGATCGGCGGCAGCCGGGTGGCCCTAGGGACGGCGATCTTCCTGGCGACGCGGCCGGTGCTGCGGGGGATGCGGTTCCCCGAGCCGGGGCCGACCGGCGTCGCGTTGGCGAAACTCGGCGGCGGCAGGGACATCGCGATCGGCGCCCTCACCCTCGCCTCGCTCGGCGACGCCGAACGCCTGCGGACCGTGCTGCTGATCTCCAACCTCTGCGACCTCGCCGACGCGGCGGCCTTCGCCTTCGCCGCGCCCGACCCGCAGATGCGGCTGCCGGGCCTCAGCGGCGTCCTCTCCGGCGGCGCCGCTGCCGCCGCCGGGTTCTGGGCCTGGCGCCGCCTCGGCGATGCGTAGCGGTGGATGTCGTTTCCACCCTTCGAGCCCTCCGAGGGCCAAAAGGGTGGAAACGACGAAGCCGTCTAGGCGACGACTGCGGGCTCGCCGGCCTGGAACTCGTGCGACTCGATCACCCGGTCGATCAGGCCGTACTCGACCGCTTGGTCGGGCTGGAAGAATTTGTCGCGTTCCATGTCGCGGTGGATCTGCTCCGCCGACTGGCCGGTGTGTTTGACGTAGATCCCGTCGAGCCGCTCACGCAGCTCGAGGATCTCTTTGGCGTGGATCTCGATGTCGGTCGACTGGCCTTCGAAGCCGCCGCTCGGCTGGTGGATGAGGATGCGGCTGTTCGGCAGCGCCATCCGCTTGCCGGCCGCGCCGCCGGTGAGGATCAGCGAACCCGCCGACATCGCGATCCCGTAACAGATCGTCTGCACGTCGGGCTTGACGAACTGCATCGTGTCGTAGATCGCCAGGCCGGCGTAGGCGGAGCCGCCGGGGGAGTTGATGTAGAGGCTGACATCCTTCTCGGGGTCCTCGGCCTCGAGGTGCAGCAACTGGGCGATGATCAGGTTGGCGAGATCCTCGGTGACGGGTTCACCCAGGAAGATGATCCGCTGCGCGAGCAGGCGGCTGTAGATGTCGAAGGAGCGCTCGCCGCGAGCAGTCTGCTCGACGACCATCGGTACCAGTGGCATAGGGCCTCCATTCCAAGGTTGCTTGCCTACACCGTAGTGAGCCGCGGCGCTCGGCCGCGCTCACCTACGCCGCGTCGCCGTTGAACTTGTAGCCGACGCCCCGCACCGTCACCACCAGCTCAGGTTTTTGCGGGTCGCGCTCGACCTTCTGGCGCAGGTTGGAGATGTGGACGTCGCAGGCGCGCTCGTCGCCGTCGAACTCGGTCTGCCACAGCTCCTCCATGATCTGCGAGCGCGAGAAGACCTCGCCGGGGCGGCCGACCAGCAGCCGCAGCAGCTGAAACTCCGAGCGGGTGAGGTTGACGGGGACGCCGCGGACGGTGGCGACGTGGCGGACGAGGTCGATCGAGACCGGGCCGGACTCGATCTTCACCGCCTGAGCCAGCGGCGAGCGGTCGAGTTCGCGCCGCCGCAGCTGGGCGCGGACGCGACCGAGCAGCTCGCGGACCGAAAAGGGCTTGGTCACGTAGTCGTCGGCGCCGACCTCGAGCCCGACCACCTTGTCGACCTCTGCATCTTTGGCGGTGAGGACGATGATCGGGACGGCACTGCGCGAGCGGACGTCGCGACAGATGTCGAGGCCGCTCGGACCGGGCATCATGATGTCGAGGATCAGTAGGTCGAAGGGGACGCCGTTGCCGAGCAGCGTCGCCGCCTCGTCGCCGTCGGCCGCGGGGGTGACCTCGAAGCCCTCCTGGGCCAGCGCGTAGCCGACCGAGTCGCGGACCGAGGGCTCGTCGTCGGCGATGAGGATGCGGCCGCTGCTCATAAGGTCACCATCAGGCCTAGGCCACCGGGGTCGGGCTCGGTTTCGCGATCGGAAGGCGGACCCAGAAGGTGCTCCCCTCGCCCTCCACCGATTCGACGCCGATCCGGCCGCCCATCACGTCGACCATCCGCTGGGCGATCGCCAGGCCGAGGCCGAAACCCTCCTGCTTGCGGGACTCGCTGCGTCGGTAGAAGCGCTCGAAGATGCGTTCGAGCTCTGCCGCGGGTATGCCGGTGCCGGTATCGATGACCTCCAAGATCGCTTCTCCTTCGCCGTCGTGGCGGCCGCGAACGGTAACGGTGCCGGGCGGTGGAGTGTTCTTGAACGCATTAGTGAGTAGGCCGATCATCACCTGCCGCAGCAGGGTCGGGTCGCCGGTCGCCGCCAGGTTGGACTCGACGTCGACGACGAGATCGACGTGCGGCGGCGCCTCGCAGGCGTCGACGACGTCGCGGATCGCCAGCGGCACGTCGACCGTTTCCCGCTCCGAGCCGCCGCGCGACTCGACCCGGGCCAGGGTCAGCAGCGACTGGGTCAGCCGGTTCATCCGCTCGGCGTCTTCGCCGAGCCGTTTGAGGAAGTGGTCGCGGTCGCGGGGGTCGTCTTTGGCACCGCTCTGCAATACCTCGATCGAGCTGGTGATCCCGGCCAGCGGGTTGCGCAGCTCGTGGGCGGCGTTGGAGACGAAGTCGGCTTCGGCGAGCTCTTGGCGCAACTCGTCGGTGCGGTCGCGCAGGACGGCGAGGACGGCGCGCTCGTCGGGCAGCGATCGGGCGGTCATCGCGTAGGCGCGGTCGCCGATCCGCAGCGCCGGGTGGGCCGAGAAGCCCACTTCGGAGGCCCGGTGCAGCTGCGGCAGGACCGGCTCGGGCGGCTGCCCGCTGGCGTCGAGGAGGCGGCTGGCGGCGCTGTTGGAGAAGCGGACCGGGCCTTCGTAATCGACGACCATGACGACGTCGGTGAGGCCGTCGAAGATCGCCGCGAGCTTGTTGCGGTCGGCGGTCAGCACGCCGAAGCTCTCCTTCAGCGAGGCGCGCATCGAGTCGAGGGCGCGGGCGAGGTCGCCGATCTCGTCGGGGCCGGTGGTTTTCAGCGGCGCGTCGAAGGAGCCGCCCGCCATCTCGCCTGCGGCGCGGGCGAGGCCGACGACGCGGTGGGAGATCGCGACCGCGATCATCAGGCCGGCGAGGACGCCGATCGCGACGGCGGCGAACAGCGCCTGCGGCTTGTCGCCGAAGAGGTATACCGCGGCGGCGGTGATCAGGCTGACCGCGGCGAAGGCGGCGGTCAGCCAGAGGCGCATGCCGATGCGCAGCGACCCGGGGGCCGAGGCGGCGGGATTGTCGGCGTTGCGGCTGATGAAGATTTACTAACACAATCCTCCCGCCGGGGCGCCGGATCCAGCCGTTTTCCGGCCACATGGGAGAATCGAACCTGTGCGAACGCTCGTCTTCATCCCAGCCTGGAACGAGGAAGCCGCCCTGCCCGGGGTGATCGGCGACGTCCGCAAGGCGATCCCGCAGGCCGATCTGCTCGTCGTCGACGACGGCTCCACCGACGCCACCGCCGAGCGGGCCCGCGAAGCCGGTGCCCTGGTCGCCTCGCTGCCGTTCAACCAGGGCCTGGGGGCGGCGCTGCAGACCGGCTACCTCTACGCGCTGCGCAACGGCTACGACGTCTGCGCCCATCTCGACGCCGACGGCCAGCACCCGGCCGAGGAGGTGGCGCGGCTGCTGGCGGAGGTGACCGCCGACCGCGCCGACCTCGTGATCGGCTCCCGCTATCACGCGGGCGCCGTCGCCGGCAGCGGCGACTATCGGCCGACCTTCTCGCGGCGGATCGGCACCAGCGTCTTCCGCTTCTTCCTCACCCTGGCGACCCGGCAGCGCTTCACCGACACGACCAGCGGCATGCGCGCCGCCAACCGCCGGGTGATGGCGCTCTTCTCCCAGCACTACTCGCCCGACTTCGCCGAGATCGAGTCGCTGCAGCTGGCCGTGCGCCAGGGCCTGCGGGTCGAGGAGGTGCCGGTGCGGATGCTCGAGCGAGCCGGCGGCAGCTCCTTTCTGACGCCCTTGCGCTCGGCCTTCTTCATCTTCAAGGGCCTGGTCGTCCTCCTGGTCGGCCAGTTCCGCCCGCGCCACGTGGAGACCGAGTAGCGATGCTCCCGTTCGCCGCCGAAGCCGGGCAGGTCCACCTCACCTCCCAGACCCGGATCGTCGCCGCCGTGCTGGCGCTCGTCTTCATGCTGATGATCCTCGAGCTGATTCGCCGCGACCGCCTGCAGGAGCGCTACAGCGTGATCTGGTTCGTCGCCGGCCTGGGGATGCTCGCCGGCGCCGCCTTCCCCGGCCTGCTCGAGGTGGTCGCCAACCTGATGGGCGTCCGCAACACCAACGTCGCCCTCTTCTCGATCGTCCTGCTGCTGCTGCTCGGGTTGGCGCTCAACTTCAGCGTGATCATGTCGCGCCAGGCGGCCCAGATCACCCGCCTGGCGCAGGAGCGGGCGATCGAAAAGGCGCTGGCGGAAAAGCAGGGCGCTGGCGGGAACGGCAACGGCGCCTCAAGCGAAGAGGCTCTCCAATCGGAAGAACATCGCCTCGAGGGCTAACTCCTCGGAGACGTTGAGGTCGAGCCCGCACCGGGTCTCCTGAACCAGCTCGGCGCCGCGGCGGGCGGAAGCGGGATCGAGGCTTTGCGCCTGTGAGCGCAGGGTGTCGAGCCGATCGCGGTTGAAGACGACCTCCTCGGCACCGGCGGCGACTGCGGCAAGATCGCGCAGCCAGGTCGCGCAGAGCTCGAAGGCGAGGGCGAGGATCTCGGTGCGGCGGCGGCGGCCGGCGCGTTTGGCTCCGTCGCCGATCTCTTTGGCGCTGCGTTTGATCCCCGCTTTCGACTCCTCTTCCAGCGCTTCACGGGCGGCGGCTTCGGCGTCGTCGCCGGCCCCTTTGGCGCGGTCGAGCAGTCCTTTCCAGGGAGCGCCCGAGCATTTCCCCTCCAGCGCCGCCTCGATGCACCGCTCGACGTCTGCGCGCAGCTGCCGGCCCTGCTCGGTCAGCAGCAGCCGCGCCCGCTCAAGGTCGCCGGCGGCGAGCCGCGCCGCAGCGGCAATCTCCTCAGGACGGGCCGATCTGTCGACTTCAGTGGGCTGATGGGCCGATTTGTCGTCGATAGGTGGACTTTTCGTTCCGTCGGCAAGTCGTTCTTCGACTATTTGCGCCGGTAGCGGCGCGAACTCGACCGTCTGACAGCGCGAGGCGACGGTCTCCAGCAGGCCCTCACCGTCGGAGCTGAGCAGGATCAGGTGGACGAACTCGGGCGGCTCCTCGAGCGTCTTCAGCAGCGCGTTCTGACTCTCGTCGCGCATCGCCTCGGCGGCCTCGACGACGAAGACGCGCTTGCCGCCTTCGAAGGGCCGGTAGGCGGCGGCGCGGATCACCCGCTCGCGCACCTCCTCGACCATGTGCTGGGCGCCGGTCGGCGCCAGCCAGACGAGGTCGGGGTGCGGCGAGGGGTCGAGCAGCGCCCGCCGCCGCGCATCCTCGGGGTCGGCCGAGGCGGCGGCCAGCATCTCGGCGGCGAAGGCCCGTGCCGCCGCCCGCTTGCCCGAGCCGCGCGGCCCGCGGAAGAGGTAGGCGTGGGAAGGCTCGGCCGCCAGCGCCGCGCTCAGCGCCACCCGCGCCCGCGCCTGGTGCTCGGTCGCCGCGAGCAGCGCTTCCGACTTCGACCCCGCCAGGGGGTGGTCAATCCCGGCTGCGCTCACGCACCGCCTCCATCACCCGCGCGTGGACCTCCTCGACCGAGCCGGTGGCGTCGATCACCACCACGCGATCGGAGGCGATCACGGCGATCTCCTCGTAGGCCTCGGCGACCGCCTGCTGCAGGCCCAGGCCTTCCTGCTCGAAGCGGTCGTCGCCCTCGGCCCGGCCGAGCCCGGTCTCCGGGTCGAGCCGCAGCAGCAGGGTCAGGTCCGGCCAGAGGCCGTCGGTGGCGATCTCGCAGAGCCCGATCACCTCGCCGACGCCGAGGCCGCGGGCGGCGCCCTGGTAGGCGACGCTGGAGTCGGAGAAACGGTCGGCGACGACATCGGTGCCCGCCTCCAGCGCCGGTCGGATCACCCGCTCGGTGAGGTCGGCCCGCGCCGCCAGGAACAGCATCAGCTCCGCCAGCGGCTCCAGCTCGACGTCCGGGTCGGCGAGCAGCTCGCGGATCCGCTCCGCGGCCTCCGTCCCCCCGGGCTCGCGGATCGCCACCGTCCCCTCCCCCAGCGCCTCGACCAGCAAGCGCGCCTGGGTGCTCTTCCCCGATCCATCTACTCCCTCTAGGGAGATGAACAACGGCTGCCTCAGCTTTTGGCGCCGGCTTTGGCGCGTTTGCGCCCGCGCGTCGCGGTGTCCGCTTTGGACGCTTTCACTTTCGATTTCTTCGGAGCGGCGTCCTCGTCGCCCTGCGGCGGCGCTTTCTTTTCCATCTCCGCTTTCGCCGCTTTGGCGGCTTCGCGCTCGGCCCGGCGTTTCTTCATCTCCTGCATCGACTCGCAGTCGTCGTTGAGGCAGAGGTTCCAGGGTCGGCCGCGGAACGGCTGGACTTTGAGGCGCGGCGTGCGGTCGCAGATCGAGCAGCGCTCCTCGAGCCGGAAGACGTCGCCGCGCTGGGGCAGCGGGAAGGTCTGGTCGCAGGAGTTCGGATCGTCGGCGTTCCACCCGCTGCATCCCACAAACCTTTTCCCTGATTTTTTCGCGCGGATGATCCGCAGCATGTTCGGCGAGCCGTCCTCCTTGGTGCGGCCGGCTTCTTCGCAGACCTTGCAGGGGCCGAGGATGCGGTCCTCGTCCATCCCTTTCCAGATCACTTTCGCCAGGTCTTC
>Ga0068865_100000070_pt1 | contig 53670 bp, 42 predicted proteins | sample KBSMisM12_FD_75293 | JGI IMG/M metagenome (GOLD analysis project Ga0068865, IMG submission 75293) | Miscanthus rhizosphere microbial communities from Kellogg Biological Station, Michigan, USA - KBS Miscanthus M1-2 | ecosystem: Host-associated > Plants > Roots > Rhizosphere > Soil ...
CGTATCACAGTCTGTCAATAGCCCTGCGATAAATTTTTGTTTAAATCTCCCCTCGAATAAATTCATGCAACAATCCGATTCGCGGTCAGAGCTGATATAAAATTTGTTCTTATCGTCGGGATCTGGATAATAATACAGATCATCTTTGGACGAATTTATGGGATATCCCAAGTTGATCGGCGTCGACCACCTGCCCCCATTTTCAAAACTTTCAAAAAAGTCGAACCCTCCTAATCCAACAAAGCCTTTTGAGCTATAAACAAGTCTTCCGGTTACATTATCATAAAACGGAGCTTCCTCGTCAGCCGATGTGTTTACCGTTTGTCCTAAATTGACCGCATTCAAGGCATCTCCGTTATCATCCAAACTACTTACCCAGATATCATAACCACCCACCCCCCCGGGTCTATCTGACACAAAAAACAGCCGTTTTGCATTACTGGTTACAAAGGGCTGGAGTGCATTAAAGCCATCCGCATTTATTTGAGCATTGAGTTTTTTTGGTGCAGACCATGTATTATTCCTCAAATCACTGTGATAAATTGCCAAAATAGTTTTGTTCCCTTTTTGGGACCATTCTGTAAAATACATTCTCGTTCCGGATGCATTAAGTGAAGGGGTCCCGTATTCGATGCTTTTTTTACCATCAATACCACTAAAATTCACTGCGGTTGGGGTTGCCGGACTAGGTGAAGCGGTATAAATACGATTTAAATGTTGCTTACTACTTCCCGAAAACCTTGACGATGTAAACCAATAACTACCCGCATTTTTTACAAGCGCATAATCCCCGCCGTCGGCATTCCATACCCCTTCCATTTTATTGATCTGTACCATTGCCGGCTCCTGGTATTGTTTCTTTGCAAACAGGCAGTTTTTAATTTCTTTTTTTGCCAAATCAGAAAATGCCTTATCCCCTTTATAAGTAGATGTAAATTGTTGCAGCTCTTTTATCGATAAATCAAAATTCTTATTGGCCCTTAAGGATACGCCATACCAAAGCCGCGCCAGGGGATAGTCTGATTGCCAATTTTCGACAACCGCTTCATACCACTTTTCTGCTTCCGGATAATTCTGATAGAGGCGATAGGATTCGGCTAATTGGTAATAAATGTAAGGCCGCTCCGCACTAATTTGTTCTTTTGTTGTTTTGCCGCTGGAGTAGAAGGGTATTTTTGCGCGCGAAGATTTTTTGCCTTCTGCCAGTTGTTTGTAGTAATAAGCGGCTTCATAATAGTTTTTGTTTTCAAAAGCCTTATCAGCCAAACCCTTAAAAGTACCGTATTGGGCAAAGGTGCCCATTGGTACAATTAGCATGAAAAATATAATATATAAGTTTCTCATGATTTAAGATTTAGAACCTTGGGCATATTGGTGCAGGGCCTTTAAAATGCCTCTTGAAAACATAACTTACTGACAGTTCAAACCCACCTTGCCCGCTTGTAGCCGCATTTAATGCTGATGTATTAAAATCATAGCTGACACCAATAATGAGGCTGTTGATATGATAACCAACGTCCGCTACAGCCGCATCTTTGACACGGTACATACCGCCGAGTATCAATCCCTTATCATCCTCAAACTTGAGTTCTGAATAGGCGCCAAATGCCCTTATCTGATTTTTTTGCTGGCTAATAAATATGGCGTGCGGCGTTATATCAAAATTATCAGAAGCTTTAATACGCACACCTCCATGCAGCGTGTAGCGTATGGGTAGCGTGGAATTTATACCCTGAATAGCAAACGGATCTTTGGCGCCGGTAAGGTGGGCAATACTAACACCACCAAACAAATTAGCTCCGCTCTCAGGATCATCGTTATAATAAAATACACCAGCACTTGCATCAAATACTATGGCACTCGTATTTGGAAAATTTTCAAAGCTGGGCGCCGTCGGGTCATAACCCGTTATCGGGTTGTATTGATCATCCAGTTGCAGTTTGCTTGGGTCAAAACTGCGGTTGATCAAACCGGCCTGCAGACCGAAATGAAGTTTCTGGTTACCGTCCTCAGATATGGTTATTCCGTACCCAAATGAGCCGTAGGCAGCAAAATAATTGTATCCTGCGGTACCTGCAGCCTGGTTGATGATATTAAACCCTACCCCAACTTTTTCAGTCGGACGGAAATCCATTGATACCGCGCCCGTTTTATACCCATTACTAATACCGGCCCATTGGTCCTTGGCATTCAGATTAATTCGCATATCACCATCAACCACTCCGGTCAGGGCAGGATTCAGCCATAAAGGATAGGCATAATACTGAGAAAAATGCGGGTCGACCTGAGCCTTCAGTACGTTTATTGCTCCTAATTGCAGCAATACAGCCATAAGTATCGTTAACCTTGATTTTTTCACCTTAAAAGAGTAATTGTTCCTTTTTTGTTCACCAACAGTCCATCATTCATTGTAGCTTCTAAATAATAGACATATACCCCTACAGGTTCTTTTGTTCCTTTATAGGTACCATCCCAACCGTTTGCCTGGTTAAGTGATGTATATAATAATTCGCCCCACTGGTCGTAAACATAAAACTTCAGGCTTCTTATATTGGTGCTGTGCACATATACAATATCATTTCTCCCGTCGCCATTTGGTGTAAATGCATTAGGCACAAAGATTTGATCTCCCAAAGGACTTGCTGCGATTCCTGTTACTGCGGTTGAATTGTTGCTTAAGGCACAGGACGAACTCCCAACTGCCCGAACAACGATAGTAACACTTTGCTGCGCCTGCAAACCGGAAACGGTATGGGTCAACCCATTGCTTCCTGAACTCGGATCAGTAAATGTTTGCCCGTTGTCAACGCTAACCTGGTACCCCGTAGCACCATTTACAGCATCCCATTGAAATGCGACGCTCGATGTGGTTGTTGCACCAACGCTGACCGTAGGTGCAGGCAGCGCTTGTATCACCTGCACTTGAACTGGCACACGTGCAGCCGTACTGCAATTGCTTACATTATCCGTTGCTTCGGCGTAATAGGTAGTTGTGCTATTCACAGCAGGCGTTAAGAATGTATTCCCCGTAGATAATGGATTACCTCCGGTTGCGCTTGCATACCAGATTATAGTGGCATTTTGATCGGTACTGCTTGCCGTTACCGTCGCACTTGTGCCCGGGCAAACAGAAGCGCCCTGCGTGGTCACTTGTGGTGCTGCATTTACAGTAACGCTCACAGGAGTACGCGTAGCAGAAACACAACTTCCGTTATTTGCAGCCTCAACATAATAAACTGCGTTTGCCGACAATGCAGGTGTAACAAAATTGGCTCCCATAAAAATAGAACTTCCGCCTGTAGCCGAATTATACCAGTTATAGGTTAAACCTGCCTGCGGATTTGATACGCTCAATGTAGCCACAGATCCACTGCAGACAATACCCGGATTACCAACAGATGGTGCTGTAGGAGGATTGCCAACCGTAACCTGCACACTTGCCATAGCCGGGCTGGTACATGTCCCGTTTGTTGCTTCAATGTAATAAGTTTGACCGGCATTTAGCGAAGGCGTAACATAACTAACTCCTGTAAACAGGTGATTGGTTTTCGCCGGAGAATCGTACCAATCGTAAATAACTCCCTGCTGGGGTGACGAAACTGAAAGCGTGGCTGAATTACCCGCACATATCGGAACTACCGATTGCGTAGGTACCGGGGTAGCGGGGCTAATTGTAACTGTTATAATGACGACATTACTTATAAGCGGTGTAACGCAAGCACCGGAAATTACTGTGCGGCGGTAATAAGTTGTCGTATTTAATACAGGCGGATCATAATCTTTAGCGGTGGCACCGGCTATATTGTTAAAAGTGGTATTGTCAGCAGAGCTTTGCCATTGGTACACATAGGTATTGTTACCCCCGGTTGGAGTGCTTCCGATAATTGCTCCCGGATCACCGTTCGAACAGAAAGATGTAACAGCAGGTGCTGTTATCGCATTATTGGCAACAATCGGAGATACATATATGGTAATAACATTACTTAGTAATGGCGTAGTACAAGCACCCGAAGTTACGGTACGGCGATAATAAGTTGTTGCATTTAGTACAGGCGGATCAAAATTTACTGATGTGGCACCGGTTATATCTGTAAAGGTCGTACCATCAGTAGAGTTTTGCCATTGGTAAACGTAAGTACCATCGCCGCCAGTCGCCACACCACCCGTGATAATGGCAGGGTCACCTGTAGCACAAAAAGTTGTTATTGCGGGTGCGGTTAGGGTATTACCCGCCAGGGCAGGTTGAACTGTTATGCTGATAACATTACTATTTACAGGTTGTGCGCAACTACTTGATACCACGCGCCGGTAGTATGTTGTTGCATTGATCACTGGTGGATCGTAAGTTATCGAAGTTGCCCCTGGTATATCCGTAAAAGTGAGATTGTCCGGCGAGCTTTGCCATTGGTAGGTGTAAGTACCACTACCGCCAGAAGGTGTGCTGGCGGTAATTACTGCGGGGTCGCCATTGGCGCAGAATGATGTGATTGCAGGAACAGTGATAACATTGTTCGTGATAGGACCGCCGGTTGCTACCGTAAAACTGGCAAGAAAACTATCGGATGTACCATTTATTGCTGTAACATTATCTGTATTGCAGCTTCCCGTGTCAAAATCTTCAGTGCCGCAAAATGCACCGGAAACAAAGATATTTCCGTTTGAAGCAGCAATTTCATAACCAAGGTTGGTAGGGCAACTACTGCCAATGGCCCCTGCAGCAATCGGGGTCCCCGATGAGTTAAACCCGACTATAAGAATGGATCGGCCGCCGGTGCTATTACTTAAAATACCATCGCTTAAACTCGCCGATATATTAACCGTCCCTGTAAAATAACCGGTAACATAAACATTGTTGCTCGCGTCAACACAAACGTATCTCGAATTTACATCGCCGGATCCGCTCCCGAAGTTTTCGGCCCACTTTAAAGTGCCGTCAGATTGATAGCTGGCAACCAAAAGATCGTTGGTGCCGTTTGCAGTAAGCGCTGTTCCTGACGGTCCGTTGGCATAAAATTGACCGCCAAAGTTACCGGTAATGATCGCGTTAGACTGGTTATCGACCTTAACTGATGATATATTACCTGTACCCGATCCCGGAAGATATCTCACCCATTTATAAGTTCCATTATTGGTGTAACGTGCAACAAAATTGGAAGTGCCCGGGCTATTAAAACTTGCGGCAGCGTTACCCGCATAACTAAAATCTACATTCCCTGCAAAATCGCCGTCTACTACTATGTCATTAGTGTTCTTATCAATCGCAGCATTCACAAGGTTTCCTACAGTTAATAGTTTACCGAGCGGGTGCGCCCATAGAAAATTGCCGTTGGCGTCGAATTTGGCAAAAAAGCCCGCCAGGGATGCCTGGTCGGGCAATGTACTGGTTGCCGCCGATGGGTCCATATCGACGACACCGGTATAACTTCCGGTAAGGAATACGTTATTTTGATTGTCGGTTACGACATAGTGCCCTCTGTCAATATCACTGCTACCCATCGATATTGCCCATAAAAACCCTCCGGCTGATGTATATTTAGCTACAAAAATATCATCTGATCCGTTTGATGTTAAAGGGAAATTGCCGGCAGGATTGAAATTAACAGTCCCTTGAAACTGACCAGTGACCAATACATTCCCGGCGTTATCAACCGCCATGCTGTTTGGCTGTTCAAGGGCGGGGCCGCCCACACTAAAAGCCCATATATAATTACCTGTGGCAACACTATATTTGGCAACGTAAACATCTGCGTCTCCATTTGATGTAAGTGTTTTACTACCGCCTTCTTTTAAATTGAATGTAACAGTCCCTCGAATATACCCGCTTATATAAATGTTCCCATTGTTGTCTGCTGCAATATTGGAAGCTTTTGAGTCACCAGTTCCGCCAATATCATTTACCCACACAGGCTTAAAATACTGTGCATTGGCGTAGGAGCTCATTAAGAAGAAAAGCACAAGAAATATCAGATAAGGTGGTATAGGTTTCTTCATAAGCCCAAACAATTGTCATCCTTATAGAAAACAGAAGTCGATTTTAGATAAAATAAGCCTGGTGATATCCCGCTAAACGCGATATGCTTAAAGCCATCTTTAACTAAAAAGTCGATCGCCGGCTTATATTTCTCCCTTTCAGAATCGTCCAATACGATTACCCCATTTGGTGACAAAGCATCCACTGCCTTTGTCGCGCAATTTACCCTGTCGCGGCCATCTACTATAATGATATCGAACTTCTCTTCCAGCTTGACAGGCATGTTAGAATAATCCCCGCCACGGGTCAACTCACTGAAGATCATTTCTGAATTCTCAGGTTTCTTGCTTACTATCTTATCATACCACTCTTTGTCGTGTTCCACCGAGACGACTATGCCTGCATATTTTGCATAAAAGAAGGTGGAATTACCTGAACCAAATTCAAAAACAGCGTGCTGTTTATTCAGCCTTCCCCTTATAAAATCAATAAAGGAATAAGTTACCCATGGAATAGGATCACCAAACTCGTCAACCGGCGACCGGCTATCAAACGCTTTGAACCAGCCGATATCTTTGAGATACCCTTTGCTGTTAAATGACAATAACGATTTCAATCGTTTAGGCTGACTCAGAACCTGCAGCAATGATGAAATTTTGCTCAACGTTTACTAATTTTTTGAAACAACGAAATTAAAAATAATGACCTTAACATGAGCAACCCTTGCTCCCTTGTTTTTGGTATGAAGACAACAAAAAAAGTAGCTATGCCATACGCCGCTAAAGTGGCGTATGCAGCACCTAATATCCCATACCGGGGTAACCAAAATATGTTAAGCACAATATTTACAAGTGCACCCACGCCGGTCCTTAGCATCGATATTTTAGTATAACCTTCGGCGATAAGGTACTGCCCGCTCGCACTACCCAAAAATACAAATACACCCGCCCAAACATGAACCGCTAATACCGGTGCTCCCGACCAAAATTCGGGATGCCTGGAATAAGCAATGTGATATATAAATTTGGAGGCAAAGGTCATAAAAACAGCGATCGCCATACTGATAACCACCATCAGGTCGTACATGTTTTGTAATCTTTTTTTGTACCTGTCTGCGTCCGTCCGTCTTGCATGCATAATAGCCGGAAAAACTGATGTCACAATAGCCACCGGGATAAAATACCAGCTTTCACTCAGGTTCGCTACCGTGGAGTAAACACCTAATTCACTTGTTTTTAAATAAATAGGGATCATCACCTGGTCGATCTTCATATAAAGAGAAACCAATATGGCTGAAAAAGCTAATGGCCAGGAATGTTTTAGAAGATAAGTAGCGACAGTTGGATCATATTTCCATTTGGAAACGGTATTACCACTATTGAGATAAGATGTAATGTAGCCTGCCGCTATCAATGCTGCATCAAACACAAGTGAATAAACAAACCATACCAGAGGCAGCTTTAAAAGAATCAATATCAGTTTGACGATAGCAGATATAATATTACCACTGACATTGATATACATGATCTTTTTTGCCTGCACTTTAGCCTGAAAAAAACTGTCGATAATATTTACCGATTGTATAACTCCAGTGAAGGCAACTATAAAAACATAATGAAAGGGTGTATCGAGATGATTTAAGTGATTGGCTATCTTATATATTACATATATTAATGGGATTACTGCAAAACCTGCAACCAACCTCATCCAAAAAGATGTTCCTAATAAAGTATCTTTTCTATCAGGGTTATTTAACAACTCCCGGGTTACAAAACCATCCAGCCCTAGTGCTCCTAAAGCCAGGAAAAAAGCCATTAAGGCAGGGGGATAATTCAGTATCCCAAATTGCCGCGTACCCAAATAGCTGGAAAGGGCAAAAGTAGTTATGAGGAATTTTATAACAAGGCTCCCAACGCGCGCCAGCATAAGCCATCCCGTATTTTTAAAATACTTTTCGAGTGCTTCCTGATCAAATCCCGGGATACGTGGTATGCGCATAGTTTGGGTGGTAAAGGTATAAAAAAAGCCAAACCGGTAATTATCGGCCTGGCTTGCTTTTTATGCTTTTATTCAATTATTTATTGATTCACAAACTTCTTAGCATTCACTTTCCGTTCGTTCTCATTGAGGTATATTTTTCGCATACGGATGCTTTGCGGGGTAACCTCTATGTATTCATCAGCCTGGATATACTCCATTGATTCTTCCAGCGAGAATTTTATAGCCGGCGCAATTCTCACGTTGGTATCGCTGCCTGACGCGCGCATGTTAGTTAACTGCTTGCCTTTGGTAAGGTTGATCACCAGGTCATTATCGCGGATGTGCTCGCCTAAAACCTGTCCTTCATAAATATCTACCCCCGGATCAATAAAGAAACGGCCCCGGTCCTGCAATTTGTCAATAGCAAAAGCGGTAGTTTTACCGGTATCCATTGATACCAAAACACCATTCAAACGGCCTGGGATAGTTCCCTTCCACGGCTCATATGCTTTAAAGCGGTGTGCCATGATAGCTTCGCCGCCTGTTGCGGTCAGTACGTTGTTACGTAAACCGATGATACCGCGTGCAGGAATATCAAATTCCAAATGTTGCAAATCGCCCTTTGGTTCCATCACCAGCAGGTCGCCTTTACGTTGGGTAACCAGTTCAATTACCTTACCGGCAACTTCTCCGGGTACATCAACGATCAGTGTTTCGATAGGTTCGCATTTAACCCCGTCAATTTCTTTTATAATTACCTGCGGCTGACCTACCTGTAATTCGTAACCTTCGCGGCGCATGGTTTCGATCAATACCGATAAGTGCAGAATACCGCGGCCATAAACCAGGTATGAATCCGGCGACTCAGTCTCAATCACCTTTAGGGCAAGGTTTTTCTCCATTTCCTTCAGCAACCTGTCGCGCAGGTGGCGTGAGGTTACAAATTTGCCCTCTTTACCAAAAAACGGTGAAGTGTTGATGGTGAAAAGCATATTCATTGTCGGCTCGTCAATCTTGATGACAGCCAGTTGTTCCGGATTTTCGAAATCAGCAATGGTATCGCCAATATCAAATCCATCAATACCAACTACAGCGCAAATATCGCCTGAACTTACCGATGAGGTTTTTACTTTACCTAATCCTTCAAAAGTGTAAAGTTCCTTTATTCTTGATTTTTGTATTGTGCCGTCGCGTTTCACTAACGAAACCGGCATATTTTCTTTTATCGTGCCACGTGCCACACGGCCAATAGCGATACGGCCCACAAAAGAAGAATAATCTAAAGAGGTGATTTGCATTTGCAAACTACCTTCTGCAATAGGGGCTGGAGGAATATTTTCCAATATAGCATCCATCAACGGAAAAATATTTTCAGTTGGTGTTTTCCAGTCGGTGTTCATCCAGCCTTGTTTTGACGAACCGTAGATTACCGGGAAATCCAGTTGTTCTTCAGTAGCCTCAAGGTTAAAGAACAATTCAAATATCTGTTCGTAAACTTCTTCGGGACGGCAGTTTTCTTTATCAACTTTATTTACAACCACAATAGGTTTTAAGCCTAATGCCAGTGCTTTTTGGGTTACGAAACGCGTTTGGGGCATAGCGCCTTCAAAAGCGTCGCAAAGCAGCAATACGCCATCGGCCATTTTCAATACACGTTCCACCTCACCGCCAAAGTCAGCGTGACCAGGTGTATCAATAATGTTGATTTTAACATCTTTATACATTACCGAAACGTTTTTTGATACGATGGTAATCCCCCGCTCACGCTCCAGATCGTTGTTATCCAGTATTAATTCACCGGTTTCCTGTCCTTCACGGAAAATGGCGCAACTATGTAAGATTTTGTCAACCAGCGTAGTTTTGCCGTGGTCAACGTGTGCGATGATCGCTATATTTCTGATTTTTTGCATGAAAATGCCGCTCCTAAATTTGGCGCAAAGATACGCTTTATTAATCAAATCCGGAAGTGGTAGCCTGACTATTAAAGGAATAATGATGTGAAGTTAACAATCGGAGTGGGGAGGTTGAGTGCAATGGCGCATGGTAGTGGTAGTAAAAAGGGTATCACACGGAGGCTTCAAAGTGTGGTGCGGCGGGGTTACTCATATAGTCTGAACCATGATTTACTTAATGAAAGGATCACCATAGCGAATAGCCCACCGTAAGAACGCCCATATTCATCTCGTTTTATCCGTCCGCTTTTTAAGCCCTTATCAAAATGGAATAAGCGGACAGAAACTCCTTGTACCACGTCATGCCTGTCCTAAATTTTACCCTCTCTGCCAACTCCGCTAGCCATCTCTCCCTATGTGTAGGAAAGAATCATTTTTAACTCCTCCCCGATCTCAGGGGAGGCCGGGAGGGGTAAAAATCTACGCCATGCCACCCCTTTCAGCTTTCACCTTTCTGCTTTAAGCTTAAATCCCTACTTTTGCGCTATTCTATAATATTATGAGCGAAGAAAGATCATTAAATTTTATTGAGGAGATTGTTGAAGAGGATATACGCGAAGGCAAACACAGCGGCAGGGTGCTTACCCGTTTCCCGCCCGAGCCGAACGGATACCTGCATATTGGCCACGCCAAATCCATTTGCTTAAACTTTGGATTGGCTAAACAATATGGCGGTCAGACTAACCTCCGGTTTGATGATACCAACCCGGTGAAGGAGGATGTAGAATATGTGGACAGCATAAAGGAAGATGTACGCTGGTTAGGTTTTGAGTGGGCTAATGAATTGTATGCGTCTGATTATTTTGATCTCTTGTATGCCTTTGCCATGACACTGATCCGCCAAGGTTTGGCTTATGTAGATGATAGTACGCCGGAAGAAATTGCTGCCCAGAAAGGCACGCCTACACAGCCGGGTGTGGGTAACGAATACAGAAACCGCAGTGTAGAGGAAAACCTTCGACTGTTTGAGGAGATGAAGGATGGTAAATATCCTGATGGTGCTAAAGTACTGCGTGCTAAGGTAGACCTGGCATCGCCTAACATGCACCTGCGCGACCCGCTGATGTACCGTATTAAACATGCGCATCATCACCGCACGGGCGATAAATGGTGCATTTACCCGATGTATGATTTTGCCCATGGGCAGTCGGACGCTATTGAGGAGATCACCCATTCTATTTGTACGCTGGAGTTTGTTCCTCACAGACCGTTGTATGAGTGGTTTATTGATAAGCTGGAGATATTCCCATCTAAACAATATGAGTTTGCCCGCCTGAACATGAACTATACCGTGATGAGCAAGCGTAAGCTGCTGCAACTGGTAACCGAGGGTCATGTGGATGGCTGGGACGACCCGCGTATGCCGACTATCAGTGGTTTACGTCGTCGTGGTTATACGCCTAAATCTATTCGTGATTTTTGTGAGCGTATAGGTGTGGCCAAGCGCGAGAATATGATCGACTTAAGCCTGCTGGAGTTCTGCATCCGTGAAGATTTGAACAAAACTGCATGGCGCCGTATGGCGGTGCTCGACCCGATAAAGCTGGTGATCACCAATTACCCGGAAGGCCAGGTGGAGGAGATGTGGGGCGAAAATAATCCTGAAGTAGAGGGTGGTGATGGCGGTCGTGGCATACCGTTTAGCAGCGAACTTTGGATAGAGCGTGAAGACTTTATGGAAGAGCCGCCAAAAAAATTCTTCCGCCTCGGCATAGGGTTGAGTGTTCGTTTGAAGAGCGCCTACATTGTAACCTGTGAAGGCTTTGATAAAGATGCTGAAGGCAATGTAACTACCGTTTACTGCAAGTATCTGCCCGAATCAAAATCGGGGCATGATACCAGCGGTGTAAACGTAAAGGGGACCATCCATTGGGTGAGCGTTCCTCACGCCAAAACTGCCGATGTGCGCCTGTACGACCGCCTGTTCCAGGTAGATGATCCGTCCAATGAAGACGGCGACTTTAAAGATTACCTGAATCCAAACAGTCTGCAAATATTACCGGATACCTACATAGAACCCGATCTGGCTAATGCTATTCCGGGTAAAGGGTATCAGTTTATACGTAAAGGCTATTTTACACTTGATAAAAACTCAACCTCAGATAAGCTGGTGTTCAACCGCACGGTGACTTTGAAGGATGGCTGGGTGAAGAAGTAAAGTAGCAGTTTTAAGTAGCAGCAGCAGTTTTTTTAAAATTAAATGACTGCTACTGCTACTCAAAATTCCGTATACTTGCTTAATGAAAACCTTATCATACGCATGTATCGCGTTAGCAGCTATCGCGCTTACATTCAGCTCTTGTAAAAAGAGCTCTAATCCGACACCCAACAACACGGTATCTTCTTCCATGAAATTTACATCAAACGGAAGTGTGGTTAGTTTTAACAATTGCGGAGAGGTGTCCGCGTCTGTAAACGGTATTACTCAAACCTTGTTCACTGGTATTAACGTTACCAACGGCACACCAGGAGACGTTAATTTTGAGATAAACATTCAACATGATCCAGCTACGTTTCAAGCAGGGCAAACCTACCAGGTAACGTCTTTACCCGGGCATGCAGATGCTGCAACATTTTATTATTCAACAAATAGCACCGACGAGTTTACCTCCCAGCCCACAAATACGCAAGGCAGCGTAAGTATTACCGGAGTTACATCAACAACCATCTCTGGAACATTCTCTGGCAAGCTGTTTGCGTATGATGATTATGCCGGCGCCACTGTGGTTTATACCATCACTAATGGCTCATTTACTGCTAAACGTCAATAAGTAGTTTGCAGTCACCAGTTTGCAGTTGGCACCAAAGTTCGACTGCAAACTGCAACCGCCACTAATATTTCTGATAAACATTATAAAGCACATTCAAATCCAACTGCGTTAGCTGCGGCTTTATATCCGTTTGCACAAAGTGACGCTTAAAGGCTACTATCGCTGCCGAAATATCGCGCGTGTCATACCCTATTAGTTTTAGGGCGGTGGTATAATCGAAATTATCGGGGGCCAGCTCCAGTATGTCGTCGCTCCAGTAGCCGAAACCGTGCTGTGACAGTGTCTTCCATGGGAAATACGGTCCCGGGTCGGGCTTGCGAAGGGGGGCTATATCCTGGTGGCCAATAAAGTTGGTTGCCGGTATATTGTAAGTCTTTTTCAAATAACCCAGCAGCGCCAGCAGACTCTTTATCTGCGGACCGGTAAAAGGCTCGTTGCCGTTGTTATCGATCTCAATACCTATCGAGCAGCTGTTCATATCGCTGATACTGCCCCACCGGCTCACACCCGCATGCCATGCCCGCAGGTAATCGTTCAGCATGTGCACCACCTTGCCATCCTTGCCCACCACGTAATGCGCGCTCACCTGCGTTTGCTGAATAGTAAAAGTATGCAGCGTTTGGCCCAGCGAATCCTGCGCCGTAAAGTGGATGATCACATAATTGGGCTTGCGCAAATTAAAGTTCACCGTACCCACAAACTCCGACGGCACCTGCGCCCCCGCACTATCCACCAGCATAGCAGGCTGCTCCAGCTGAACCACCTTCGCCGCCGAATCCGCATGATGCTTATAAAACTTATTGGTAGCCGCATACGGTCCCTTCGGCGAGCACGAAGCTGCTATTAATGCGAAAGGCAAAAGGTAAAAGGCAGAAAGGTTTTTAGTAAACATCATGATGCTAATGTAGGTAATAACATCATTATCACGCAAAAGTGTTCACGTCCATAGCGCATGAACACCCGTGAACACCCATGAATAACTGTTTTTCAGCCATTTAACTTTTTTACAATGGTAACAAATCAGTGCAGTAGAATTTTCACTATTTTAACGCCTCATTAACTGATCTCATTGATGAAAGTATACTTTACCTTCGGCTTCTTCGCATTGTCGGTTTTGGGGCAGGCGCAGCAAAAAAATATCACTGGCTTCACCGGCGCCTCGTCGGCGCGGGAAATAAAAACTGAACAAACTTTCGACCAGTCGTTAAGTGCGCCGCGTATAGGCGAAACCATCAAAGAGCTGTCTGCATTCCCGCACAACGTCGGATCGGCAGGAAGCAAGGCCGTGGCCGAAAAAATATTACAGAAATATAAAAGCTACGGGCTCGATGCACATATCGAAACCTATTATGTACTGTTTCCCACGCCCAAAACGCGTGTGTTGGAGCTAACAGCTCCAACAACCTATACCGCACTCTTAAAAGAACCTGCTCTTGCCGAAGATGCAACATCCGGCCAGGCCAACCAGTTGCCTACCTATAATGCCTGGAGTGCCGATGGCGATGTAAGCGCACAGCTGGTATTTGTAAACTATGGTTTACCCGAGGATTACGAAAAGCTGGCAACAATGGGCATCGATGTAAAGGGCAAGATCGTGATAGCAAAATACGGCCGGTCGTGGCGAGGCATAAAGCCCAAAGTTGCCTATGAGCACGGGGCCGTTGGCTGCATCATCTACAGCGATCCCAAAGACGACGGTTATAGTGCAGGCGACGTATATCCCAAAGGGGCTTATAAAAATGAGTATGGCGTGCAGCGCGGTTCGGTGATGGATATGGTGGTCTATCCCGGCGATCCGCTCACTCCGGGCATTGGCGCCACCAAAGACGCCAAACGGTTGGACCGCAAAGATGCCGCCACGATAATGAAAATACCCGTATTGCCCATCAGCTACCACGATGCACAGCCCCTGCTGGCCGCGCTGGATGGTCCCGTTGCTACCGGCGACTGGAGTGGCAGCCTGCCCATTACCTATCACATAGGGCCGGGTAAGGCAGTAGTTCATTTAAAAATGGAGTTCAATTGGGACATGGTTCCCGCCTATGACGTCATCGCCACCATTAAAGGTTCAAAGTACCCAAATGAATGGGTAATGCGCGGCAATCACCACGATGCCTGGGTAAATGGCGCCAGCGACCCCATCAGCGGTCAATCGGCTATGCTGGATGAAGCAAAGGCGCTGGGCGATCTGCTTAAAACCGGGTGGCGGCCAAAGCGTACCATTGTTTACTGCTCATGGGATGGCGAAGAACCCGGTCTGATAGGTTCGACTGAATTTGCCGAAAGGCACGATAAGGAGCTGCAGGAAAAGGCAGTGGTGTATATCAACTCAGATGATAACGGTCGTGGGTTTTTAAGCGAAGGCGGTTCGCAGGCGTTAGAGCCCTTTATGGACGAAATAGCCCAAAATGTGACCGATCCGCAAACAAACGTGAGCGTGTTCGACAGGCAAAAGGCTTCGGAGCTGACCAATGCCCCATCTGCCAAAGAAAAAAAGGAATTGTTTGAACGCAAGGGCCGCAGGCTGGAGTCATTAGGCTCAGGGTCTGATTTTTCGTCGTTCCTCCAGCACCTCGGGGTACCGACGCTGGACCTGGCTTATGGCGGCGAAAACGGCGGCGGCGAATACCATTCCATTTATGACAGTTATGATGATTACGTTCGCTTTAAAGATCCCGATTTTAAATATGGGGTAGCACTGGCGCAAACCGCAGGGCATGCCGTACTGCGCATGGCCGATGCGGAGCTGTTACCATTCGATTTCAGGAACCTGCACGCCACCATCGACCGCTTTACGACTGAGCTGACAGACCTCACCAAAAACATGCGCGAAAGTACGGCAATAGATAACGCGCTGATAAAAGCCAATGACTACACGCTGGCTGCCGACCCAACCAAACATTTGCATTCGCCGGCGGTAAAGGATACCGTGCCCGCATTGAATTTTACCGCATTAAAAACCGCACTGGACAGCCTTAAAAAGAATGCCGATAAACTGGCCGCAGACTGGCAAAAGCAATCTCAAACCGATATCAACCATGATAAGCTGAACCGGGCATTATACCACGCAGAGCAGGAATTGCTGGATACCGACGGCTTGCCGCGCAGGCCATGGTATAAGCACACGCTTTATGCACCGGGCTTTTATACCGGCTACGGCGTAAAAACCCTCCCCGGCATCCGTGAAGCAATAGAGCAGCGCAACTGGCCCGAAGCACAACAGCAAATAGCTGTAGTTGCCACAGCAGTAATGCGGTTAGCGGAGTATTTGAAAGCGGCGGGAGAGTAATCTACTATATTGTCATTGCGAGCGAGAGCGTGGCAATCGCATGCTATACAGAGCCGCCATGCATATTCACCCTGTATAGTCCCACAATAATAAACTATGTCATTGCGATCCGCCCAAAGGCGGAGAAGCAATCGCAGACTATGCAGAGCCGCCCTGTACAGTTCGCGATTGCTTCGTACCTCGCAATGACATAGTTTAAGAGACTGAAAGTACTGACAAAACCCTGTCACCACTTTAACCTATCTATTGCCGTAAATTTGTAAGTAACGGCAATATTATATCAATTTGTGAAGATGATAAAGCTGTTTTTTGACAAATATTTACAGTTTGTTTTATTCCGACCCTTTGCAGCCTTTTTCTCATCGCTTTCCAGGCGTCTTTCTAATTTCTTTACGTCTTCTGCAGGTGGTAAGCTTCCGGTTTTACGCCGCGTTGAACTAGAATATTGCGCACGGCCTTATTGTTGTCCACATGTTCCTGCGATATCTGAGTTTGATTGGTTAAATCTTTCTCAATCACATTATGACTTGTTAGCTCATTAGCAAAGTCTTGGGCTTTGATCCACAATTCCGATTCTATGAATTTTGTTCTCATAGGATTAAAATCGCCAAAGAAAAGTAATTATTTATACACTGTTGAAAAAATTTGGGCGTGCCCCCGATCAATCATCGGGTCAGGCTTTACACTCATACGCCTGCAAGCGTTACGCACAGGCCGGTATCCGTTTCAATCCTTCACGCAGTCTTCTCCACCGTGTCATTGCGATGAACGGCCTGCGGGGTGAAGAAGCAATCGCATGCTATACAGAGCGGACATGCCAGGTCACAAGCTCCTCAAAATACCGACAAACTCAGCCAAAGTAAAAGCTGAATTAGCCGGTTCATCACAGTACTCAACCGATTCAAATTCATGCCACGTTGGATCGGTTTTAAAATCAAAAGTGTACAGAAATATTTCAGGCAGTTTCCATTGATCGGCATAGAACCATTCGCCATAAATCAGTTTCGATTGAATGAGCGCTTCTAAATCTTCTAAGCTGATGGATAGGGCATTCTCAAAAATGACAGCATGAAATTTCTTGTAGTTCCCGCTATCGCGGTATACGTAATTGAAGGCTATATTCCTGTTATTACTCATTAGTACAAATATAATAAAATGACACTTATAGTCCGTTGACTTATAGTCAACAATAACCCAATTTGCTTTAATGAGCATCAAGGTTAAAGTAGGGCAGAGAATAAAAGAGTTGCGAAACCAAATTGGCATTTCTCAAGAAGCTTTAGCGAACAAAGCTGATATTGATCGAACCTATGTTACAGATGTTGAAAATGGCAGAAGGAACATATCAATTGAAAACTTAGAAAAGCTTGTCAATGCTTTGGAAATCCAGTTTAAAGATTTTTTTGACTCCGCTGATTTTAATAAATGATGGCGGGCAATAAAATGAAAAGAAGCTATTATTCAAACTCAATTCCTCAATTCTTACTAGATGATGAAAGGCTAATACTTGGAGAATTGAGTTTAAACCACAGCCACGCACTTGAAGATTTGCAAAAGAATGCTTGGGTCAAGCAGATTGAGGCTCTAAAATATTCACTTAAAAACATACAAAAGGGGCAAATTTATTTTGAGTTCGCTATCCCAAGAATGGGAAAGCGGGTGGATAATATCTTAATTATTAACAACTTAATTTTTGTTTTAGAATTCAAGGTTGGCGAAACGCAATATCAAAAACATGCCATTGAGCAAGTAGTTGATTACTGCCTGGATTTGCAGAATTTTCACGAAGGCAGTCACAAAGAAAAACTGATACCCATTTTAGTTTCAACCAAAGCGGTAGGTATGAGCAACGATTTTCAATGTAATGACAATCTATTTGCGCCTCTGAAAGCTAACTATGAAAATCTAACGGAAATAATTTCAAGCGCACTTTCTTTGAGCAACGATACAACGATTGATTCGACACAATGGGAAAATTCAATCTATAAACCGACTCCGACTATTATTGAAGCAGCTCAAGCACTTTACAGAGGGCACAACGTAAAGGAAATTTCGCGTCATGATGCAGGTGCGACTAACCTATCTATAACAACTTCATGTATAAATGAAATTATAGAAACAACAAAAAATAAAGGGGAAAAATCGATTTGTTTTTTGACAGGAGTTCCTGGTGCAGGGAAGACTCTCGCTGGCCTTAATATAGCAAACGAAAGGAAGAAAGTTAATGAAGACGACCATGCCGTTTTTCTATCAGGTAATGGGCCGTTAGTAGCTGTTCTACGCGAAGCTTTAGCCAGAGACGATATAAAAACCGCAAAAGAAAACGGTGAAAAATTAATCAAAAAAAACGCTGAGAAAAAGGCAAACGCTTTTATACAAAACATACATCACTTTAGAGATGATAATTTAATATCTCAAAAAGCACCTATCGAAAAAATTGTAGTGTTTGATGAGGCACAGAGAGCGTGGGCAAAAGAGCAAGTGAGCTCTTTTATGAAGAGAAAAAAGGGAATTGAAGATTTTAATATGTCCGAACCTGAATTTTTAATTAACGTCATGGATAGACACGCAGAATGGTGTACTATAGTTTGTCTAATTGGCGGAGGACAAGAAATCAATACTGGAGAAGCCGGTGTATCCGAGTGGCTGGCTTCGTTAAAAAACCATTATTCCAACTGGCAAATTTATTATTCTAATCTTATTTCTTCTGACACGAACTATCTATCGGATAACAACTTAAAAGATTGGCTCCAAACAGTTGGAAATGAAAAGCATCAATTGCACCTTGCTGTGTCACTTCGATCATTTAGATCGGAAAAAATCTCTCACTTAATTGATAAGATTTTGGCAGGAAAAGCCAGCGAAGCTGATCAAATTTTCAGTGATATCAAAAAAGATTTCCCTTTCTACTTAACTCGAGATTTAGCAATTGCAAAAAAATGGTTAAGGGAAAAAGCAAAAGGAAGTGAAAGGATAGGCATAGTTGCGAGCTCAGGCGGACGAAGATTGCGGTCTCTCGGTATTGACGTAAAGAATGAAGTGTTTGCCCCAACTTGGTTTCTCAACAGCGCTGATGATGTTCGGTCGTCAAATTATTTGGAAGAAGTGGCAACCGAGTTTGACATTCAGGGACTAGAAATTGATTGGGTTTGTTTAGCCTGGGACATAAACTATTATTTCAAAGGCGATAAATGGAATTGTCAAAACTTTGAAGGGACAATTTGGAAGCAAATGCATAAACCTGAAGATCACAATTATTTACAAAATGCTTATCGAGTTCTCCTAACGCGAGCGAGGCAAGGACTAATTATCTATATCCCAGAAGGTGACGACTTTGACCATACTAGACCCAAAGAATTCTACAACTCGACTTATGAGTATTTCAAAATGTGCGGAATACCATCAATGTAAAGACCTCAGATAATTACCTAGAATAGGTATATCAGCGTCCGCCCAGTCTAAATCTAACAATTCGCTTATATTTAGCCATCTAAAATTAGCGTGTTCTTTTAAGGTAATTTCTCCTCGAACATGTTTGCAAATGAATGGAATGAGCCGAATTGTAATGGAAGGGTATGTGTGTATGTTTGATGGGAGCTGAGTTATTATTTCTATTTCAATAGAAAGTTCTTCCTTAATTTCTCGAATTAAACACTTCGCAAAGCTTTCACCTGATTCAACCTTACCTCCTGGAAATTCCCATTTTAAAGGCAAATTCATTTTTCTGCTTCGCTGAGCTACAAATAAGCGGTTTTGGTCGTCTACAATTAGAGCGCAAGTAACTTCGATCACAAGTCCAAATTACTAAAATATATTACTGAATGTCTACCTAATCATTTCAAAACAAAAAAAGCGACAGGCTCTTAACCCATTGCTTTATTTATAAAATTTAAAATTCTAATTTCTAAAATCCGCAATCAAAATTCCGACTTCCGAAATGCAACCTACTCTAACTTCTCATCCCCAAACGCATTCCCCTGCCGCATATCGCCCGTATCGTAACCTTTTTTGAACCAGTACATGCGCTGGGCGCTGCTGCCGTGGGTAAAGCTGTCGGGGGTAATGCGGCCCTGGTATTTTTGCTGCAGGCGGTCGTCGCCTATCTGGTGGGCGGCGTTCAGGGCCGAGTCGATATCGGCGCGTTCTATTACAATGTTGTTATGGTGGTTCAATGCTTCGTAATGTGCCCACAGTCCGGCATAAAAATCGGCCTGCAACTCCAGTTTAACAGATAACTTATTGTATTCCCTTTCGCTCAGTTGACCGCGTGCACGGTCCATCTTGTCTGATACGCCCAGCAGGTTCTGCACATGATGACCCACCTCGTGCGCTATCACATAGGCCTCGGCAGCTTCGCCGGGTGCCTGGAAACGGTTCTGCAGCTCATCAAAAAAAGAAAGGTCGAGATACACGCGGCTATCCGCAGGACAGTAAAACGGTCCGGTGGCGGCAGTCGCAAATCCGCAGCCTGCATCTACCTGCCCGGTGTAAAAGTGCAATATAGGATGCGTGTAGGTTTGGCCCATGGCTTTGAACAGGCTGTCCCACACCAGGGTGGTACCTTCAAACACCACGCGCGAAAATTTCCTGGCATCACTTTCGGGACCGCTCACAGGTTGTGTATTGTTTTGCTGCGAGGAATCGCCCTGCCCGCTCAGCAATTGCGATGGGTTAACCCCGGTGATGAGGTAGATCAGCACACCGATCACACCCAAAATACCCCCGCCAAACACCAGTCCGCGACCACCGCCGCGACTGCTGCCTTCTTCAACGTCGTCGCTCTCGCGACCGCCAAACCATTTCATAATTGGTTGATTTTTTTAATGGTACAATGGAGAGGGATGATTTGTTTGGGGGAATGCGTGACTGAAGGTGGATGGGGTATAATTTGTCATTGCGATGAACGGCCTGAGCGGTGAAGAAGCAATCGCGAACTGTACAGGGCGAAGATGCATGGCCGATCTGTATATCCGCCCTGTATAGTTCGCGGTTGCTTCGTTCCTCGCAATGACAGGGTCGGTTTAATCGTACCAATCAGCACTCAAGTCAATCCATAATGGGTTTTCAGCTACAATTAAATCTATTTTGTTCTGTCGCGAACCAGCTTTGAGTTGCTTCTCTCTGGCTATTGCATCCTGAATCCATTGGTAATCTTCATAATACACCAATTTATTACATTCATATTTGGCCGTAAAGCCTTTGTGAATTTTGAGTTTATGTTCTGATACCCTGTTTTGAAGATCGCTGGTCACACCAACGTAAAGTACCCTGTTCGATTTATTAGTAAGAATATATACATAGTACAAGTGTATCTTCATTGACCTAAAATAGTAAAATTTGTCATTGCGATGAACGGCCCGCGCGGTGAAGAAGCAATCGCAAACTGTACAGGGCGAAAATGCATGACCGCTCTGTATAGTTTGCTCTGTATAGTTCGCGGTTGCTTCGTTCCTCGCAATTGTAAAGGTTTAATAATCGTGTACAAACAAGAAAGCGACAGGCAAATGCCTGTCGCTTTTATATCTTGATTCTTAACTCCTGGTTCTAAATCAGTATTCTCACTGGTTCCTCTAACAACGCTTTCAGCGTTTGCAGGAAGGCTGCGCCTGTTGCGCCGTCTACTACGCGGTGGTCGCAGGTGAGGGTTAGTTTCATTACGTTGCCTGGTACTACGGCTCCGTTCTTTACCACTGGTATCTGCTGTATGCCGCTAACGGCCAGTATGCAGGCTCCCGGAGGGTTGATGATGGCGGTAAACTCGTCGATGCCGAACATGCCCAGGTTAGAGATGGTGAAGGTTGAGCCTTCCATCTCCGGCAGTTGCAGCTTCTTAGCTTTAGCGCGACCGGCAAAGTCTTTCACCTCGGCAGATATCTGCGAAAGTGATTTGCCATCCGCAAAACGAACCACAGGTACCAGCAGACCTTCGTCAACCGCTACGGCTACGCCAATATTCACGTGCTCGTTGCTGCGGATGCTTTCGCCCATCCATGATGAGTTCACCACAGGGTGTTGTTTCAGGGCTACGGCGCAGGCTTTCAATACCAGGTCGTTAAACGACAGTTTCACCGGCGCTACCTCGTTCATTTTGGTACGGGCGGCAACAGCCTGGTCCATATCAACAGAAATAGTAAGGTAGAAATGTGGTATCACAAAGCTTTCAGACAAGCGGCGGGTGATGGTTTTACGCATCTGGGTAAGCGGCTTATCAGTATATTTCTCCTGGCCAACGTATTGAGGTATCACCACTGCTTTTTCGGCTTTTGGAGCTTCGGCAGCAGCAGGAGCGCTTGTTGCAGCGGCAGCCGCCGGTTTAGCAGATGGCGTAAAGTCTTCCACATCCTTCTTGATGATACGGCCGCCTTCGGCAGTGCCTTTTACATCATTCAGGTTGATGCCTTTTTCGCGGGCTATCTTACGTGCGAGTGGAGAGGCTTTTACACGGCTGTCGTCGCTGGTTGAAGAGGTTGTATCAGTTGTATTAGTTGAAGTGGTTTCAGCAGGTGCAGCTTCGGCAGCAGGTGCTGATTGTTCAGCCTGACCGCCTTGCGCCTCGCCCCCTCCGCCTTGCAGCAAAGGAGTAATATCAGTGCCTTCTTTACCTACAATAGCAATGATGCCATTTACAAGGGCGGCTTCGCCTTCTTTTACACCTATATATAATAAGGTACCGGCTTCGTAACCTACAACCTCCATGGTAGCCTTGTCGGTTTCCACGTCGGCCAGCGAGTCATCAGCCTTTACTTTATCGCCTACTTTAAAGTTCCATTTTTGTATCACGCCCTCTGTCATGGTATCGCTCAGCAAAGGCATGCGGATAACAGTGGCAGGGATTTTTGAAGTATCAACTTTTGGCGCAGCAGTAGCAGCAGGTTTTTTATCTTCCACTACCGGTGAAGCTTCTTTCTTCTCTTCGGCAGGGGCAGCAGCAGGAGCGCTTGCACCATCAAGGACTGATTTGTAATCCTCGCCTTCCTTTCCTATCACACCTATCACAGCATCAACCGGAACAGCTTTACCTTCTTCAACGCCTATATATAATAAGGTGCCGTCCTGGTACGATTCAAAATCCATCGTTGCTTTGTCGGTTTCTATCTCGGCCAATACGTCGCCCGATTTTACTTTGTCGCCCACTTTTTTATGCCATTTAGCCAATACCCCTTCGGTCATGGTATCGCTCATTTTTGGCATTTTTACTACTTCGGCCATACTATTAGTTGTATAGTGTTTTTTAGATTAGATAATATTAGTCCCTTATAAAAGGATAGTTCGGCTCAACATACACATCAGTGTATAGTTCAGAAGCCTCAGGCCATGGCGACTCTTCTGCAAATCTTACAGACTCGTCAACTTCAGCCTTTATCTTTTCATCCATTTGGTCAAACCATGCTTCGTCAGCATATTTCTTCTCCAGGATGGTAGCTCTTACCGCGTCAATAGGGTCTTTTGCTTTGTAGCTTTCCAACTCTTCTTTGGTACGGTATTTCTGAGGATCAGACATAGAGTGACCTTTATAACGATAGGTACGCATCTCCAGGAAGGTCGGGCCTTCGCCGGCACGAGCACGCTGAACGGCTTCGTCCATCGCATTGTGTACCGCAACCGGATCCATACCGTCAACAGGTGACGAAGGTATACCGTAAGGTAAACCTAATTTGTAGATGTCGGTCTGGATAGTGGTACGCTCTACCGAAGTGCCCATAGCGTAACCATTGTTTTCACAAACAAATATTACGGGCAGTTTCCATAAAGCAGCCATATTAAAGGTCTCGTTTAAAGCACCCTGGCGAACAGCGCCATCGCCCATGTAAGCAACGTTCACAAATTCGGTGCCTTTATATTTTTCGGCAAAAGCGATACCAGCTCCCAGTGGGATCTGACCGCCTACGATACCGTGGCCACCGTAAAAGTGTTTTTCCTTATCAAACATGTGCATGGAGCCACCCTTGCCTTTGGAGCAGCCCGTAGCCTTGCCATAAAGTTCAGCCATTATCGAGTTTGACGATACGCCTTTGGCAATAGCATGGGCGTGGTCGCGATACGCGGTGATCAAACTATCCTCGGGCTTCAGTACCGACATGGCTCCCGCAAGCACAGCTTCCTGGCCAATGTACAGGTGACAAAATCCACGAATTTTTTGCTGACCATATAACTGGCCAGATTTCTCTTCGAACCTACGCATCAGCAGCATAGCTTCGTACCACATCAGGTAGGTGTCTTTATTTATTTCGATTGAACTCATCTGTAAAACGATCTCTTTCTATTGAGAAGCGCAAATCTAATTATATCCTTGAAAAAATCGAAACTGCAACGAATTTGTTGTGAAGAATTTATTAAAGCGTAAAAATTACACTAATATATACCTATTTGATTGTTAAACAATTAGTTAAATTACTTAATGTCGTAACTAAAAGGAAAATTTATACGTATAAGACGATTACGAGAATTGAAAAAAAGGTGTCATTAATTTGTAATTATCAAAAATTCCGATAGTTTTGCACGTCACCGAATGTTAATAACTCGGAAAAAATAGCACTTGTTGCCCCCTGTGTACAACAACGACTAATGATTAAATGAAGAAAATTATCCTAGCTATTGTATTGTGTATGAGTGTAATTGCTTCTCAGGCACAAACAAAAACAAGTACGGCCCAAACCCAGGAGAAGCCCAGCGAAGAGCAGGATGGTCTGATCAAAGAATATTTCTCTCAAATAATGGGTGTTGCAGTGTCAACAACCTCCAATATCAAGCTTTTTCAATTCGTATACGACTGGGTAGGTACCCCTTACCATTTTGGCGGCGACTCGCGCAAAGGCATTGATTGCTCGGCTTTTACAAAAGAATTGTACAGCAAAGTTTTTAATCTGACTATCAAACGCAATTCGCGTGATATTTTCAGCATGGTTAATCCAGTAAGCAAAGACGATTTGCAGCAGGGCGACCTGGTTTTCTTCAAGATTCACAGCCGCAGCATTAGCCACGTTGGTATTTATTTAGGCGATGGAAAATTTGCTCATGCTTCATCACGCGGTGTAGCTATCAGCAGTTTGGAGGATGGTTATTATAACCGCTATTTCTATAAAGGCGGTCGTTTGCTGGATGTGTTCAAGAAAGAATTGGAAGCGTCACCGGATGGCACAACGAATGTGGGCACCGGCGATCCGGCAGTCACTGACGACAAACAATAAAGATTTTTACATATATTGAAATCCTTTCTTAACCGGAAGGATTTTTTTTTGATAATGCGATTTTTTGGTTGGGTTTTTATGGGGTTTATGCTGATGACGCTGGCACAAAGCTGCGAGCAGGCATCGTCTATGGCCAATAGTACGGCCGTAAATCATAAAACCAAACCCAGGAAGTCAGACGCCCCGAGGTTAAAGCGCGATAGTCTGCGCGATACCATCTGTATAGCCGCAGTAGGCGACATTATGCTGGGATCATCCTATCCCGATAGTAGCAAACTACCCTCAGACAGCGCCAAAAGCAGCTTTAAATCCGCAGTAAAATATTTTGAAGGAGCAGATGTGGTATTCGGCAACCTGGAAGGAACATTGCTGGATTCGGGCATGCCATCTTCCTTTAAAAAGAAACTCGAAACCGGCTACCTGTTCCGCATGCCAACACAATATGGCAGGATATTGAAAGATGCAGGTTTTAATCTTCTCAGTGTAGCCAACAATCACATTACTGATTTTGACAATAAAGGCTGTGTAAGTACAACCAAAACATTGGCTGATAACGGTATCCATTATGCCGGACTGGAAACCTGCCCGGTAACCATATTTCAGCGCAATGGGGTGAAGTATGGCTTTTGTGCATTTTCACCTAACGCACGCACGGTGCAGCTATTAGATTCGGTTAGGCAAAGGCGCATCATCAGCAATCTTAAACAGCAATGTGATGTAGTGATCGTATCCTTTCACGGCGGTGCCGAAGGTGCGCAATATGAGCACGTGCCTTTCAAGATGGAATCCTACCTGAATGCCAGGCGTGGTGACGTGCATCAGTTCGCTCACAATGCAGTTGATGCAGGTGCCGATATCGTGTTGGGCAACGGTCCGCATGTAAGCCGTGCAATGGAAACCTATAAAGGCAGATTGATTGCCTACAGCCTTGGTAATTTTTGCACCTATAAAAGCGTGAGTGTATCGGGTGTGTGTGGCATGGCACCGTTGTTAAAAGTATACCTGAACAAAAAAGGGGAATTCCTGAACGGGAATATCATAGCCTTCCGTCAAACCCACGAAAGAGGCCTATCCCGTGACACCAATAACCGCGTTGTACAACGTATCAAAACCCTCACCGAAATTGATTTCCCGGAATCGGGGCTAAACATAGATGAGGACGGACAGGTTAGTTTGAATGATTAAAATATAAAGGGCTGGGCAAGTGCGATTCCTTCCTCGGGGAAGGGAAGATAGGGATTTCTACGCCATGCATGTATGTGACTAGTAATTAATGAATAGAGCAGAAACCCCTCCCTGCCACTATACATACAATCGCACCCCTCCCCAAGGAGGGAATTGATTTATGGTCCCCCCCTACGCCTTATCCGCCGTAGTCCTTACCAAACTAATCCCCGAAAAGAAAAATAATATCGAAATAATTCCTACCACGGCAAGAGTGGTGAAATGGGCCGTATGATCGATGATGTTAGCGCCTGTGTAAATCAACCCAATGATTCCCAGTACGGTCAATATGGCGCCGAAGGTGCGTTTCAAGTTCATGGCTTTAATGTTTCTTTACTTAATGTTAAATAAGAAAAACAAATAGCGCACCAAAAAATAAAAACCTATATTTAGTTACACAAAAACCTTAAATATGGCTGCTCAAATAACATTTTACATTATCGCTTTTTTCGCGGTTATTGTATTCTTCTCATCATTTGTGACTGTAAAACAAGGCACTATTGCCGTTGTTACGGTATTTGGTAAGTACCGTCGTATACTCAAACCGGGCCTTAATCTGAAATTGCCGTTAATAGAGCAAATCTACTCCCGTATATCTATACAGAACCGTTCTGTTGAGCTTGAATTTCAGGCTGTGACGCTGGATCAGGCCAATGTTTACTTTAAGGCGATGCTGCTTTATTCCGTGCTCGACCAGGGCGAGGAGACCATCAAAAATGTAGCATTTAAATTCGTTGACGAACGTAACCTGATGCAGGCACTGATACGTACTATTGAGGGATCGATAAGGGCGTATGTGGCTACCAAAAAGCAGGCTGACGTACTGATACTGCGAAAAGATATCGTAGAGCACGTAAAGGAGCAACTGGATAATATACTGGAAACATGGGGCTATCATCTGCAGGATCTGCAATTGAACGACATCACCTTTGATGACGCTGTAATGAAATCGATGAGCCAGGTAGTGGCATCGAACAACCTGAAGGCTGCTGCTGAGAATGAGGGTCAGGCCTTATTGATCACCAAAACAAAAGCTGCGGAAGCAGAAGGCAATGCGATAAAGATTGCTGCCGAGGCTGAGCGTCAGGCTGCGCAGTTGCGAGGTCAGGGTATAGCCTTGTTCCGCGAGGAAGTGGCCAAGGGGATGACCGCTGCTGCAAAACAGATGGAATCGGCACATATGGATACCTCGGTGATCCTGTTTACAATGTGGACGGAATCCGTTAAGCATTTTGCAGAGCATTCGCAGGGTAATGTGATCTTTTTGGATGGTTCCACAGAAGGGATGGAGCGTACTATGAAAGAAGTAATGGCTTTAAACCTTTTGCACCAGGATAAAGTCAAAAAGTAAAAATTTTACTTTAATACATGAGGTTGATATTTAGGAGGGTGATATGCGTAGCTTTACTTTGCGCATGCAAAATAGTGGTTCATGCCCAGGCATATCGTTTACTTACAATTAATGATTTTGGCGGGAATCCACACCGCAATTCGGGTGTGATAGCTTATACCAATTGCAGTATTGATTTTAAATACGAGGCCTACAAAAGAAACGGCTATTACCAACTATACTTTAATATCAACCTGAAAGTAAACCGCGACCGCTCCTGGATGGATAAGGGAAATATCACCTCTTCCGAGATGCTTTCCGAAGTTCTAAAACACGAACAAGGCCATTATATTATCGCATACCTGGAGCAACAAGAGTTATTACGCGAAGTAGGGAAGACAGTCTTCGGCTCCAATTACCAGTCCGAAGCCCAGCAGATATTTGATCGTATCGATGCCAAATACAAGCAGCTAAACCAGGATTACGACGAAGATACCCAACACATGACCAACCGTGCGCAGCAAAATAGCTGGGATAAATATTTTCAGCGTAAACTGGAATATATGCCACAGGGTGATGAAGGGTAGGTTTTATACTTAAAGAACCTTGTCATTCTGAGCGAGTGCGAAGAATCTATTACTACAAATCTTGAGTCCCCAACAGCTTCACGGGATAGATGCTTCACTACATTCAGCATAACAAAATACTAAGGCTGCAATCCTATTTCTTATAATCCGAAATATTCAATTGATGTTTACAAAAACTGTATTCGTGGAGTTGATTGGAGCAGATAATAGTCAGCCGATCAGCCGCAAATTGCTGAACTAAATTAAGGTACCAATCCACCCCCTGAGTATCGAGGTTTGAGGTAGGTTCGTCCAGCATCAGCATAGGTGTATCCGAACAAAAAGCCAAAGCCAATTTAAGCCGCTGCTTCATGCCTGATGAGAAATACTTGATCATCTTATTCCGGCCGCCTTGTAAATTAAGAAGATCGGTCACAGCATCTTTATTCATTCCGGAGCGATAGGATTTGAATTTAAAATGAAAGTCTGTCATTTCATCCATTGTAAATTCTTCGATCAATTCAAGATAAGGCGCAGCAAGACTAACCTGCTTAAAAACAGTATCGATCTCAATCGTGGCGTCATTCAGAAAGAACTTTAGGTCGCCGGTTGAAGGCGCGAGACTGCCATTTAAAACCTGCAATAAAGTAGATTTACCCGAACCATTTGGTCCGAGTACGGCATAAGTTTCACCCGAAGTAAAAGTGTAGTCGATGTTCCTGAATATCCAGTCGCGGTTAAAACGGCGGCCTATGTTCTGGAGGGTGATTTGCATTTCAGTTTGCAGTTATTAGTTTGCAGTAGGCAGTTTTTATTTTCAGGTTTGCGAACTGCCAACCGCAAACTGCCAACCAGACACTGCCAACTCTAGATACCGAATCCCTTCATAATACCCCGTTGCGAGTTCGATACGAAATTGACGATCTCGTCGCGTTCAACAGTCGGTGCAAATTCGGCTTCGATGATATCCAGCGCTTTAGTTACGTTGTATTTTTTCAGGAAGATGATACGGTAAATCTCCTGTATCTCGTTGATGGTAGCAGCTGAGTAGCCTCTTCTGCGCAACCCTACTGAGTTAATCCCTATGTAAGACAACGGCTCACGACCAGCTTTGGTGAACGGCGGAACATCCTTACGTACCAATGAGCCACCCGAGATCATGCTATGCGTACCGATTTCAACAAACTGGTGAACGGCTGATGTACCACCGATAAAGGCGTAATCATATACATTGATGTGACCGGCTAACTGTACGGAGTTGGCAATGATCACATTATCGCCTATTACGCAATCGTGGGCGACGTGTACATAAGCCATCAGTAAGCAGTTGCTACCAATTGTGGTAGTATTTTTATCCAGTGCAGTACCGCGGTTTAGTGTTACGCATTCGCGTATGGTGGTGTTATCGCCTACAGTTACGGTGCTGGGTTCGCCTTTATATTTCAAATCCTGGGGAGGAGCAGATACAACCGCTCCCGGGAAAATGCGGCAGTTTTTACCAATACGCGCACCGTCCATGATAACGGCGTTTGAGCCCACCCAGGTACCTTCGCCAATCTCCACATCCTTGTGTATGGTTACAAAAGGTTCGATCACCACGTTGTCGGCAATTTTAGCCTGGGGGTGTATATATGCTAAAGGTTGTATCATGCTTCTTTATCTTCAGTTGTTTTTCTAACTATCTGTGCCATCAGTTCGGCTTCCACCACTATTCTCGATCCAACCATGCCGATACCTTTCATTTGTGCAATACCGCGACGAATAGGCGCTATCAGGTTACAATAGAAAATGATCGTATCGCCTGGAGTCACCTTGTCCTTAAACCTTGCGTTCTCGATCTTCAGGAACAACGTAATATAATTTTCCGGATCAGGCACCGTATTTAGCACCAGGATACCGCCCGTTTGTGCCATCGCCTCTATCTGTAACACACCAGGGAACAAGGGCTGCCCGGGGAAATGCCCCGCAAACAAGTCTTCATTCATCGTTACGTTTTTCAATCCAACAACGTGGCTTTTGCTGATCTCTAAAATTTTATCAATCATCAGCATAGGCTGACGGTGTGGTAAAATTTTCATGATATCAACGGTATCATATACCGGTTTAGCATTCGGATCATATAATTTTATATGCTTTCGGCTTCTTTCCTTTTTGATCAGTGTTTTGATTTTCTTGGCAAAAGCAACGTTTGCCGCATGACCAGGGCGTGCCGCCATGATATGCCCTCTCAAAGGGACCCCTACCAAAGCCAAATCGCCTATCATGTCCAGTAGTTTATGCCGTGCCGGCTCATTCTGATGGCGTAATTCGATATTATTCAAAATTCCTTGTGGTGCAACTTTGATATCCTTGCGGTTAAACAATTTTGCAAGACCAGCCAATTCTTCATCGTCTACATCTTTATCCACCACAACAATGGCGTTGTTCAGATCGCCACCCTTGATCAGGTTATGCTTCAACAACATTTCCAGCTCATGCAAAAAGCAGAAAGTGCGACATGATGCAATCTCTTTATTAAACTCGCCAATAGTTGAAATACTGGCATGCTGGCTACCCAAAACCTGTGAGTTATAGTCAACCATACAGGTAAAACGGTAATCGTCTAATGGCATGGCCACCATTTCTACTTTGCGGTCAGGCTCAGAGTAATGAATATTATAAGGAATATGGTAGTACTCACGGTCAGCTTCCTGTTCCAAAAAGCCTATAGCTGTCAGCGCATCTACAAACTGAATGGAGCTGCCATCCATTATAGGCGTTTCGGGGCCATCCATATCAATCAGCACATTATCGATCTCCATTCCGACCAGTGCAGCTAGTACGTGCTCGATAGTACTTACACTTGCACCATTTTGCGAGATGGTAGTACCACGGGAAGTATCGGTAACATTATCACAATCAGCATCGATAATCGGAGAACCCTGGATATCTATTCTTCTGAATTTATAACCATGGTTCTCAGGAGCAGGGTTAAAGGTCATCGTTACCTTTTCGCCCGTATGTAAACCTGTGCCCGAAACAGATACGGGCGTTTTAATAGTCCTTTGTTTTACGTTCATTTTTTAATGATATTCATTAGATCATTAGTTCATTAGTTTGTCCATCAAAAAGAACTAATTAACCAATGACCACTAAACTAATTAGCCTTTCTTCAATTCGGCTATCACTTTTTCTAATTCTAATATTTTCTTTTCTAACGCCGGTAAATGAGTTACCGCGGCTTCAATGCGCATATTTTCCATGTAGCTGGAAAAAAATGGAATTCCGCCCCATCTTTTGTTTTCATCTACAATATTCCGGTTAATACCCGATTTGGCCATGATCTGGCTGCCTTTAGCAACACTGATGTGCCCAACCATACCTACCTGTCCGCCTATAACACAGTTGTCCCCAATTTTGGTGCTTCCGGATATGCCTGTTTGTGCAGCAATCACTGTATTGGAGCCAATTTCCACGTTATGCGCTATCTGCAATAAGTTATCCAGTTTAGCACCTTTTCGGATAATGGTCGAGCCCATTGTAGCACGGTCAATGGTGGTGTTGGAACCAATTTCTACATCGTCTTCTAATACGACATTGCCTATTTGTGGTATTTTGGAATAAGTGCCATCCGGATTTGGGGCAAAACCAAAACCATCGCTGCCGATAATTGCGCCCGAATGCACAATGACATTATTACCAATTACACAATCAAAGTAAACCACAACGCCTGGAAACAGGGTTACATTATCGCCCAAAACGACATTATCCGCAACGTAAACGTTAGGATATATTTTGCATTTTTTGCCTACCTGGGCACCCGGACCGATATAAGAGAAAGCGCCGATATAGCAATCGTCGCCTACCTTGGCAGTCGCGTGAACAAAGCTCGGTTGTTCAGCGCCGCTTTTGTTTAGCTTGAGGGTATTATATCTTTCGAGCAGAACAGTAATGGCACTATAAGCATTATCAACGCGGATCAGTGTTGCCTTTACCGGTTCAGTGGCTGCAAAATCGTTGTTCACCAATACTACGGAAGCATCGGTGGAGTACAAATATTGTTCGTACTTTGGATTGGCCAAAAAGGATATGGAACCGGCGGTTGCTTCCTCTATTTTTGCTAAGCGGCTAACTGTTACCTGGGCATCGCCCTCAACAGTTCCGTTCAGTAGTAAACTTATCTCATGTGCAGTAAATTGCATCGGGCAAATTTAAGTGTTATAATCGAAGCCGCAAAGTATAAATCTATCAGCCTCAATACGTTTATAAAAGGTCTTTGGTATAGCAAATAATGTACTTTTTTACTGTTTTGGCTAAGGCCTCCAGGTTGGAATTGTCACTCGCCCTGGTAATATCCTGTAACGAACCGTCTTTCATCAAAATACGGATACTGCCATCGCCTGGTTTATAGGCCATGTTTTTTATGGTATCGGTAAACACAAAATAATTTGCGATGGGATATTTGCTTTCAGCATTTTTAATCAAACGGCTTATCAATTGTTCGTCCGGTGGATTGTTACTGATCTCTACATGATAAAGTTTCCGCTGCATCATCATTTTGCATAGCTCTGAGAGCACCAGGTCATCACACTGCGTCCACACCTTTATAGCCGACATAATATCAGTGTCATCCAAAGAGGCAAAAATCTCCAGGTGATGGTCCTGGCTGATAAATTCCTGCTTGCTGATCTTTTTTACCAGGAAATGCTCTAAAGCAGGCGTAGTAAATAACTTTTTGCCGCTTAAAGCCAGCTCCCGTGCACGCTTTAATATTTTGCCCAATAATAGTTCGGCAGCAATAACCGTTTTATGCAGATATACCTGCCAATACATCAGCCGTCGTGCTATCAGGAATTTTTCGATCGAATAAATACCCTTCTCTTCTACAGCAATATGATCACCCGCCACATTTAGCATTTTGATAATGCGGTCGGAGCTGATTACCCCTTCAGATACTCCTGTAAAGAAACTGTCACGGTTCAGGTAATCCATGCGGTCCATATCCAATTGGCCTGATACCAGCTCATGCAGGAACTTTTTAGAATATGTACCATTGAATATCTCGATCGCCATAGCTAGACGCCCATCGAACTGAACGTTAAGCCTATTCATCAGCAGGGTAGAAATATCCTCGTGCGAGATATCTTCAACAATAGTTTCCTCCAAAGCATGAGAAAATGGCCCGTGACCAATATCATGCAATAAAATAGCAATGGTTACCGCTTCCTCTTCCTCATCGGTTATCTGGTGACCTTTATTGCACAATGTTTCAATTGCTAAACCCATCAGATGCATGGCTCCCAAAGCATGGTGAAAGCGTGTATGCAAAGCGCCTGGGTACACCAAATGGGTCATTCCCAGTTGTTTAATGTATCGTAACCTTTGAAAGTATGGGTGCTCAATAAGGTCGAATATCAGCTCTGTAGGAACGCTGATAAAACCGTATACCGGATCGTTTATGATTTTCTTTTTATTCAAGGGGTAATATGCGCTACAAAAATGTTAAATTATCGTAATATTCTGTTTTATAATTGTTAATTTTTGTTAATTAAAACTGATAACCAGTAACAAAAGCCGTCCTTTGTGGTTAATTGATAAAGTAAAAATATTATGCAGGATACGACAATTTTATGGGCCGACGACGAGATAGATCTGCTGAAACCGCATGTGCTTTTTTTGAAAGAGAAAGGTTACAATGTAACCACGGTTACCAATGGTAACGACGCCGTGGATTCATTCAAAAATAATTACTTCGACCTGGTGTTTCTTGACGAAAATATGCCGGGACTGACCGGGTTGGAGACACTTTCTGAAATAAAGAACCTGAATAATGAGGTGCCTATCGTTCTGATCACCAAAAACGAAGAAGAATACCTGATGGAAGACGCCATCGGTTCAAAAATAGATGACTACCTGATCAAACCGGTTAATCCGAAACAGGTATTGCTCACCATAAAAAAACTGACTGAAAATAAACGCCTGGTGACCGAAAAGACCACTATGGCCTACCAGCAGGATTTCAGGACGTTGGGCATGACGTTGAACGACAACCTGAGCCATCAGGAGTGGGTAGATGTCTACAAGAAATTGATCTACTGGGAGCTTGAACTTGAAAAACTGGAAGATGAAGGCATGCACGAAATATTGACCTTGCAAAAAGCAGAGGCCAATGTGCAGTTTTGTAAGTTTATTGAAAAGAACTACCAAAAGTGGATTCAAAACCCGGACGCTGGCCCAACCACTTCGCCACAGTTATTTAAGAAAAAAGTTTTACCGAAGCTGGATTCTAAAACTCCGGTTTTCTTTATCCTGATTGATAATCTGCGCTTTGACCAGTTTAAGATCATCAACCCCTACATTTCTGAATACTTCAGGATGGAGGAAGAGGACACTTATTATAGTATTCTCCCTACAGCCACACAATATGCACGTAATGCGATCTTCTCGGGCCTGATGCCGCTGGATATGGAAAAACGTTTTCCGGATATGTGGCAGAACGACGAGGATGAAGGCGGTAAAAATCTATATGAAGAAAATTTCGTGGCTGATCAGTTAAAGCGCTTGTTGCGCCGCGATGTTAAGTTCTCTTATAACAAGATCCTGAATATTGATGAGGGTCGCGCACTGAATGATTCTGTAAATAACCTGATGAATAACGAGGTCAATGTGGTGGTTTACAACTTCGTGGATATGCTGTCGCATGCTCGTACCGATATGCAGATGATACGCGAACTGGCTAGTGATGATGCCGCATACCGTTCACTTACTTTGTCATGGTTTGAACACTCGCCTTTATTCGACTTATTGAAATATTTATCGCAGAAACAGGTAAAAGTGATCATTACTACCGACCACGGCACCATTCGCGTTAAAAATCCGAGCAAGATCATCGGCGACCGGAATACTAATACCAACCTGCGTTACAAGCAAGGTAAAAACCTGAACTTTAATCCGAAGGAAGTATTCCATGTCCGCAATCCGCACGATATTATGCTACCGAAGCTGCATGTGAGTTCAAGCTTTGTGTTTGCCAAAAACGATAGCTACTTCGTGTATCCGAATAACTACAATCATTTTGTGAATTTCTACAACGAGACCTTCCAGCACGGCGGTATCTCGCTCGAGGAAATGATCATACCGGTTGTTACCTACGGGACAAAGTAAATAAGGCCGAATATTATAACTTTGCCGGCATGAGATTGCCTGTTAAAAGCCTTGACGAACTCCAAAACGCTGCGGAACAACTGGTAGCGTTTGGTGAACCAGAAAAGATATTCCTTTTTTACGGTGATATGGGCGCGGGTAAAACTACGCTCATAAAATCACTTTGCGAATGTCTTGGAGTAAAGGAGCCCGCAACCAGCCCTACATTTTCTATTGTAAATGAATACCAGGGTGGATCATCCAAAATTTACCATTTTGATTTTTATCGGCTAAAAAACCAAAGCGAGGCTTTGGATCTGGGTTATGAAGAATACTTCTACTCAGGAAGTTATTGCTTTATAGAGTGGCCCGAAAAGATACCAGATTTATGGCCCGATCATTATATTCGGGTTGATATACAGGTTATAAGCGATGTAGAGCGTTTGTTAACTTTCGAGAAAATTTAGTTCTGCATCCCCGCTTTTTTTGCCTATCTTCAACAGCCAGAATTAAAGACACATGAGCTCGGAGTTATACAGTGGTTTTTCTGATGCCGCCAAACAGGCAATGATGCAGCCCCAGGAGTCGATGCTTGAGGTAAAAAGCAAAAAAAATAAGCTTCATATTGGTATTCCAAAGGAAACTTCTTTCCAGGAGAACAGAGTTGCTTTGACGCCCCTGTCAGTTGCATTGCTCGTCAATAACGGGCATGAAGTGACACTGGAAAGTAATGCGGGCCAGGCTGCTAAATTCTCGGACAAAGACTATAGCGAGCAGGGCGCCAGGATAGTTTATGACTCCAAATCGGTTTATGAGGCAAATATCATTATCAAAATAGCCCCGCCTACTTTGCAGGAGATAGCGATGATGAAATCGCACCAGATATTGATCTCTGCTCTGCAGCTATCTACTCTTCAGGCAGATTGCCTGCAGGCGTTAATGCAAAAGAAGGTTACTGCTTTATGCTTTGAGCATTTACGGGACGAAGGCAATGCATTGAGCGTAGTTAGAGCGATGAGCGAGATTGTAGGGGCCACCTCGATATTGATAGCAGCTGAATACCTGAGCAATATTTTTGATGGTAAGGGCTTGATGCTGGGCGGTATCACAGGCGTTCCGCCGACAGAAATTGTGATACTGGGCGCAGGAACAGTAGGCGAGTATGCTGCACGCACAGCTATTGCACTGGGTGCCGAAGTAAAGGTTTTTGATCCGTCGATCTACAAACTGCGCAGGTTGCAGAATAATATTGGTACCAGGGTTTTCACTTCCGTTGTGCAGCCGATCGTGCTGGAGAAGGCAATCACTACTTGTGACGTAGCTATAGGCGCATTACGTGCAGAGGATGGGCGCAGCCCATGCATTGTATCAGAAAGCACGGTAAGCCGTATGAAACCCAACTCGGTGGTTATTGATGTGAGTATAGATCAGGGCGGTTGCTTTGAAACATCTGAAATAACTAATCATACGCACCCGGTTTTCCGGAAATATGACGTGATCCACTATTGTGTTCCGAATATCGCATCGCGTGTGGCGCGTACGGCAACGTATGCACTAACTAATATTTTCACCCCCATTTTACTGGACATTGGCGAGCAGGGAGGTTTGAAAAATGTGATCTGGCGGAAGGCTGGCGTACGCAATTCAGTGTACATTTATGAAGGGCAATTAACCAGTAAATACATTGGCGAACGCTTTAATATCCCTTGTAAAGACCTCGATCTGCTGATAGTCTCCCATAGATAAATAGCATCCGAATAAAAAATATTCCTTAAAATCAGTCAGTTAAGAAGATTTAAAAAAAATCCTTGCGGAATGAAAAAAGGTGGCTATATTTGCCATCCCAAACGGAGTGGTAGTTCAGCTGGTTAGAATACATGCCTGTCACGCATGGGGTCGCGGGTTCGAGTCCCGTCCATTCCGCTTTTTCAATATCAAAAACAACAAAAACCCTTCAAATGACACCATTTGAGGGTTTTTTTGTTTTTAGGACATACCAAATTATTCATGTTTTCGCATAGAATTCGGGAGTAATTCGGGAGTCATTTCAAGTCTGCAAAAGAACTCCCGAATTAGCACGCAAATATTTGATATACAGCGCGTTCAATCATTGAACATCTTGACTCCAGGTGATTAATTAATCAATTTTGTTTCACTTTTAATTAATCAAAAGTCATGAGAACTACTCTCTTTGCTTTTTTTCCTTAGAAAGCCTAAAAATTATGAATCAGAAGACATGCAAACGGAATATTGAACGGTTTCCTTATCATTTTATGTTTCAACTACCAAACGAGTAAGCAGACGTTATGGTATCGTAAAATTCGGTACCTTCCCGACAGCACTTAGGTGGTAGTTTACCTTGCGAGACGAATCCTCAAATTGATGTTGCAAATTGGAACGTCAAGTTGAGGATTAACATTCCATTTGAATGACTTAGATATTATTCTTGACTTAATTAATTCAACAATCCCTTTATCTTCTGAACCACCTTCTTTAATGATTCGGTATTTCCCCAAACATTCATGCGTTTGATTACGGCTTCATTTTTTAAACCTGTCATATTCGTAGATAAAACTTCTGCATAAATTTCCAAAAGCTTTTTTGTACCACTTATAGGGGAATCGCTCATACGTTCAATACACGCTGTTAATAGATTTTCCAAAGCCTGGTTATGCTTTTTAGAAATTTGGAACATATTCGAAATTACCAGATCTGTAAAACGCTTCAGTGGCGCGAGCTCAATTTGTTCGTGCTTACCGATGATTTTACCTATTTCATGGCTATCTATATTATTTTCGGTTACTCCTTTAATCCATATTTCCGCGGCATAGGTCCTAACCGTTTTATCACTGCTGATCATGCAAGAGGCGATGAGCAAATCAGACATCGTTCCATGCCGATAATTTAAATTCAATAGCGTTTCAAGGGTATAAATGATCAACTTTTTATCGTTCTCCCCGGTAAAGTCGATGTAGCGCAGTCCCTTATTAATAATATGGGCAATTAGGATACTCGGTTGACGTGGAGTTAAATAAAGGAAACGTTTGATGTCATTATGCTCGGCTGAAATGTATTCAAACTTCAATTCAGTAAGATCATAAATCGACGGCTCAATTTCCTTTTGGTTAGGAAGTATTTTACTCAATACTGTTTTGAGTGAAGAAGTCTTCCGTTGCTTATCGCCGAAATTGACCCGTATGATTTTTCTTTTGGCAGGAACGTCGACATTTTTTTTCAATTGGTAATCATATTGCTGCCAAACATAATCTTCTACCAATGACTCCCATTCAAATTCGCCTGTCAGATAAGCATCTGATAGTCCGGACAAAGAAGTCCATTCTGCATTGATATTTGGTGAAAATTTGGTTATGCCCGCAACAAGCCAGGCTGACTTGAGTTTGGAATTATCTTTTGGGTGCCTGTCTTCATCGAGAATTAAACCGATTAATTCCCGATACTCTCCTTTGAGTTTTTCATTGGCTAGTTTGATCGCTTCGGCTTCCTTGCCCGGAAGACAACGGGCAATTGCGATTTGAATATCCAGGTCTCCCGGAAGCGCATTCGCATTTTGGTACACACTCAAACGCTCGATTAATGTCATTGGAGACACCCAGCAAGGCTCATGGGTGGGCGTCGAAAGTAAGGGCAAATTGACTTTTCTTTCGAGCATATAAAAAGCATATAATAAGATATGTTTATGCGGTTTATAGCCCGATGAATGGGTATAGATATCCCAGGGCTTTATGCCGCCGAGCTTCATTTTATAACCATCCCATTTGGATTTCCTTTCCTCTTCTAACTTTACGAAAGATCGATGCATTGAACTTATCGGTTCAGCAGCTTTAGAGTTAAAGCTGACCAGAAGCTGACCAAAACTCATAAAAAACTTAGCCAACATATTGTCCAAATACCCCATTGAACTCGTCCAATCACTGGTTATCATTTTATATGCGCGCTGAAAAGCCGGCATTAGCTTAAGGATATTATCCGCAGTCATCTCATTTTGAAATTTAAGAATGGATGCCGGTAACAGGTCAAAATGGTAAGTTTCATTTTGATCAAATGCCTGGCTGGCTAAAAACACAAAATCATCAAAGTTCCTGGGCATTTCGATCGAAACCAGATCTGCTTGGTCGCGGGTTAAATCGTCCCCTGCTGAAGTTTCCTCGTTTGCAACCTCTCCGATCAAATCAGTTAACACATTCCGCACATCGGAAAACAAGGCGTCATAATAAGGTTGAACATTTTCTTTAATGAGCTCGGAGTTTGTCTGACCATATTTCTGTATCAGCTTAGCTGCTCTAAGCTGTATACTGTTATCGCGGTGTATAAAAGCCTGGCAAGCAGTGACACAAATTTGTTCCCGGATGTTAGGATGTTTCTTTGCGATCGCCTCTAAAACCATTAACGCCGACGACACTGCCGTCTTAGATTCGCTTGCTAGAACCAAAGGTACATGGTCCAAAAAGGACGGAACAGAAAACCCCGGCTCCGGCACCAGATCCTTTAGTATTTTTAAAACCAGATTATAGGGTTTGCTATTGGCTGAATTGAAGGTGTTCAAAAGCTCGTTTTGAAAGTGAAGCAGCTCAGTCTTACCCGGCTGCAAAAACATAAACAGGTCCATAAACCAGTTGGACGCCGCTTGATTGAAGTTCTTTGTAGCGCAGCTAATGCTTTCCTTTAAAATTCTTTCCCGGTCAATCTTTCCCTCTTCCATGTAGCGCTTAAACGCATCCATCCATCGGCCCGGAACAGAATTGTCCTCAAATTGCTTATATCTTTCAGCTCCATGAAGGTTCGTTTCAAACTCAAAAAGATACCAGATGTGTTCTTGTAAGGTAACAGCCCTTGTTAAAAGATTTTCTGGCTTGTATTCAAACCTCCAGGTCTTTTCTTTTCTGGGAAATATAAGTTCGGGCAATATCTTAGCAACCATTTGCCTGTTGATCTCCAGGTAGCCCTGCTCAACCAATTCTAAATACCAGTCATAGTCAAAGTAATTACCAACGTATTCCTGCAAAGAAAGCTTATCGACATAAGCATTGAACCAGTTCGGGCAGTACCATGGTAAGATTGGTGTCAAACTTTCGCGATTCATGATCCCATAAGAGATGCTTTGCTCGAATTCTTTTTGATTGAAGCAAATAAATGCTGCAAAGCTCAGAATCTGTGTTTGGGCTCGTGTTCCTCTTGATGACCAGGACGAGGTGTTTCCTTGTTGAACGTATTCAGAGTAATATTTTTGAAGTTTCTTCAGCGTGGGATAAAGCTCCTTTTTCTGCTCTGTATTCAGGCTTTTTAAAAAAGCGGTGGCGTCCTCTTCACGTTCAACGATACCCTTGAATTCTTCGGTAATAGTCATAGCAGCTTAGTTAACAATTAGTTTTTTCACTGCCAATATATGTTTGCATACGCCCCGCTCGCCCTGGTTTTTACTGAACCACGTGCAGGTACATTGCTCTTTATCAGCACTAAGAATAACGGTATGTTTAACTCCGGTTCCTTCTACTTGCGCTTCTATCTTATTGTCATTCCGCGACACGATATTCACTTTTCCCTCGGCCAATAATTTTTCAGCATCTTTTAGCCTTGGATTTAGGCTCATAATGCGACTTAGTTTAAATGGTAGTCGCCTGTAAAAGAAATTATTTTCGTCCAGGTCATATCCCAATAGACCGATTGCTGAAAGCCGGCCAGTTATATTTCCCACTTTTTGCAGGTCCAATCCCTCGTTAACGGCAAGCAAGGTTTCATTGAATTCCTGGTTGGCATAACTGTAGTTGTCTACGAGTTCCACCCATTGGTCTGGAATATCTTCGATCAATGATTCAAGCGCGGCGCCCTCGCCGGAAAATCCACGCCAGGCATCCCTCGACAATGATAATGTAAATCTGATTGCGCCAATGTAGACCTGCCAGGTAGTCGCCTGCATTGTATTATGAGGAAACACTCTCAATTCATCGGCAATCGCCAATAAAGGTTCAATTAATTTCAGCCGATGGATTCCGCCGATAGTTATTGCATCGTTTGATTTTACAGGCGAAAATATCGGTTTACCGCCTCTGATCAATAAATAATAATCTGATTTAGGTTTGCCGGTTGGTATAGTCTTAAAGAGTTGGAGCGCCTGCAGTCGATTAAAAGAATGAACCTTTTCAGATTCAGAGAGGAACATCTGTACCGATGTTAGCCCCTTTATCCATTTAACCGGTAAAGGGACTTTCCGCTCTATTATTTTTTCATTTTCCCGATGTAAGCCGACCTCCTTTTGACCTATTGAAAGTAATACATTCTCGTTTTTGCGGACATTGCTTAACGCAGAAAGCATGGGCTGATTAAAATCCACATTCGTTGTGCCGCTTTCTAAAAATTCACCGTCGTGTCCTTCGCCTAAAATATCTACGCGTGCATATACCCCAGCACAGTGCGAAAATCCCTCAAATCTGATTTTTTCATTTCCAGCAGTAACAATAGGGTCTTTTAACAAAGCAAGCTGAAATGGAGACAAGTTAAAACTGGACTGCACAACATTGGAAAGAGTAAGAAGACATCGCGCCGTTGTATAGGGATCTGTTAAGCGCCCCAAAAAAAAGCATGGCGCATTTTTCTTTTGTACCTCACTATATTTTGCCAAAAACAGCTCGTCTAAGGAATTTGACTTGTTTAAAGCAGAGGATTTGTTGTATTGATAGGTAATGGTATCCGACATTGTGATAAAGGAATAAGTACATTTACTCAACTAAAATACGCAGAAATCCAATTAAATAAATAATATTTATCGCGCTGGTTCAAAAATGAAGTGCTTCGGCCAAGGATATTAGTTAAGCAATTGAAAGTGTAGCTACGCAAAACGTTGGAAAATTACTATGTTGAAAATTTTACCGCACAGCTAATCGAAGAACAAGAGAATAATGAACAATAACAGCATCAGGCCAGAATGGATACCTTCTGCATATACTAAAAAAGGAGAAAAGCTAAATCTAAACACCTGTAAAGATCTTCTTTTCGGCGTGGCCGTTGGTGATGCATTAGGTGTGCCTATCGAATTTAAAAGCAGAGACGAAATAAGCAGGCAGCCGGTGACAGACATGATTGGCTATGGTACGCATAACCAACCGGCAGGAACTTTTTCCGACGATAGTTCTTTAACGTTTTGTCTAGCCGAAGCCATTGCTTCAGGATTTACTTTAGAAGGCACAGCTCGCAATTTTATCAATTGGCGATATGATAATTACTGGACGGCAGATAACGAAGTTTTTGATATTGGGATGACTACGCAACGTGCTATTGACAGACTGGTAAAAGGAACACCGCCCCAGCATGCCGGCGATTTTGAGGAAGAAAGTAATGGTAACGGCTCGTTAATGCGCGTATTGCCTCTGTTGGTCTATATCAGGGATAAGCCGATAGATGAGCGTTATCAATTGATAAAACAAGTTTCGTCTATGACTCATGGACATGTCCGTTCGGCAATCGCCTGTTTTTATTATCTTGAATTTGCTTTGGGGTTATTGAACGGAGAAGAGAAACTTGCTGTTTATAATCGATCACAAAAAGATGTATCAGAGTATTTAAGGTCGATAAATATGAGTAGGGACGAAACGAGTTTATTTGACCGGTTGCTAATAGACAGAATAGATATGATACCCGAAAATCAAATTCGCAGTAGCGGGTATGTTTTACATACATTGGAAGCCAGCATTTGGTGCCTGCTAAATACAGATAATTATAAAGACGCTGTTTTAAAAGCCGTTAATTTAGGACAAGATACAGATACAACAGGTGCCGTAACTGGCGGTCTTGCCGGGCTGTTGTACGGATATCAAAGTATCCCGGAAAATTGGCTGAATCAGCTTGCAAGGAAAAATGACATAGAAGATCTTGCGCAAAGGATGTTCAAGTCTCTTTAAGGGACTTGATCAGATTGATTTGCAAATCAAGTCCGCTAAGCTTCTCACCTCCACAAATTCGTCGTTAATATATTGTGTATTTATATGTGAGTCTGTACAGATCATCTTCTTAACTAATCCACTATCTTTTAGCTTGTTGATGCCATCGTTCACAAATAACCCATGGGTGGCAATAACGTAGATATCGCCAGCGCCGGCATTTTTATAGGTTTTGGCCGCATTGATAATGCTGCCGCCCGAGCGGATCATATCATCATAAATGATAATCGTTTTGCCATTAACATCAGCATTAATAGCACTTACCTCAGTATGGTCACCTTTCAAACGGCGTTTCAGGATAAAAGCGGCGTTCACACCCAGATCGTTTGCTAGTGATTCTACCCATTTAGCGCGACCTGCATCGGTGCTGGCCATTACAAAGTTATCGCCACCATATTCCAGGGCTGCTTTAATCACAATATCCTTGCAGTAAACATGTACCGGGTAAAGATCGTGCTCAAAGTAATACTGAATACCTTCTGAGTGCAAATCAAACAACAGGACCTTATTGCCCCGGTTTGATTTCGGGATAGAAGAAAGCAGGCGTGCACGCGTTTTTGCAGTCACAATTTCTCCTGGCAGCACGGCTCGCTCCATAGTAGAATAGCCAAAGTAAGGGATAACCAATGTTAACGAATTGGCTCCGTAGCTAACCAATGAAGATGCCAGATCATATAGTTCTAAAGTAGCCCCGTCATTTACAGTGCCGCCAATCAATACAACATTTCTGTTTTCTATTTGGGATATGATCCTTTGATAGCGCTCTCCATCCGTGAAATGACTTATTTCCAGTTCGCCTTTTTCAAAATCGCCGCATGCCATTACTTTTTTGGCCAGGTATTCATAATCTTTTATGGCAAATAATATTTTCTTCATCGCATTGATTTATCTGTAATGAGCCTTGATATTTCCGAAACGGCCTGCTCAAATCTGTTTTGCCAGTTTCCTGCTATTTCTACAAGTTTGATTTGATGCTCAGTCAAAACTTCCCGGTGAGATTGATCAAGTAAATCCCTGTCTACTTTACTTAACCGGGTGCCGTCCTGATAATAAGGAGCATCGTTATTTAAGTAAAGGTATAAATCAGCTTTATTTGTATGGTAAACATGATTCTCAACCGGAAGTTCCCTATCAAAAGTAAATCTGGCGTATGATTTTGTAATATGTATATCGGTATCAATAATTATCAAAGGGCTATCACCCAAAATGGCCTCGTCTATTCTTCTGGCATGTTCATTGGCTACCAAATGCAGATCCTCAAAAGTATATTTGGTTGAATCGGAAATTAACTCCCTCCCTGCTTCTAATACATAACTACAATTAAAGTGTTTAGCAAGTTGCTCCGTCAGGGTTGTCTTCCCGGTTGATTCTGTTCCCAAAATGGCCACCTTAATAGCGAAGTAAGGTTTAACAGCAGCAGGCAGATAATGCCAGTTAGCGAAAAGGTCATTCCTTATTCTGGAGGCCGAAACTGGGTGCAGCACTTTATTTAAGTCAAAGGGTATGTGTCGTATGCCCATAAAATCGGCAACTAACTCGCCGTAAAGTTCAGAGGTAATCAGCAGGGTATAATCAGGGTAGTGCTTTTTAAACTCAACCGACCAAATTTCTGAAACGCTTGCAGATGTTTGGGATGTATTTGGCAATACCCTGTTATCGTAATGAAGTATTTTTACTTCGATGGTTTTTGTATCAGCAAAAGTAGATTCGATCCAACTTTTTCTTACTTCTGCGGGAGTGGTTTCTTCGTTATCACAACAAACCAACACCGATAAATAATCGCATTTAGTTAGTGCGAACTTGATCATCGCTTCGTGGCCCTTGTGAAAAGGCAAAAACTTCCCAAATACAAATGCTTTAACCATCGGCCAATTGCTTTTTCCAGTTATATAGCCCGTATGATGCTAATCCGAGAAAGATCAAATACTCAAGCGATAGAAAATAAATCCCTTTTTTAAAATACAGAATTACGCAAATTGCATCTACCAATATCCATATATGCCAGTTTTCAATTTTCTTTTTGGCCAGTAAAACCGTGGCGACGATACTTAAAACCATGACAAAAGAATCGGTAAAAGGATAAGCCGCTGCAATTTTGAAATAATCGGGAAGGTACACGTGAATATTTTTAATAAAGAAACCGGTTAGCAACGAGACGATTATAATAATAACAGCTGTTAGCCAGCGTGCGGTTGAACTGATTGCCGCTATTTTATTTTCAACTGCCGTATTGTTCCAATTATACCAGCCATAAATAGTGACTACAAAAAAATAAACCTGCAAAAACATATCAGCATAAAGATGTACCTGGAAAAATAGAATGAAGAGAAATATTTCATTAACAATGCCGGTGCCCCAGGTTAAAATATTGGCCTTTGATGCAAAATAGACAGAGATCAGACCAAACAGGGTACCTATTAGTTCAACATAGCTGATGGGATACCCCATTACGATAAAAGCTGTATTTGCTATTTCAAAAAAATGCATCAAAAAGTATATTTTACCGAGGTGTAAAAATTTGTTGGCGATTGAACAAAATATTTTTTAGTGCCATCAGTGTCCACATATCCGTCATTAAAGTATTTGGTGTTGGTAATGTTGTTTACGAAAATACCAAACTGAAAGTGGTTAATGTCATACTGCACCCTGGCGTTTAAAGTGACGTATTGATTAACCTGTGCAGTATTGGCAAAATTAATGAACGACCGGCTTTGAAACCGTGCTGATACACCTATTAAAAATGCTTTACGATTATAGGTTACTTCCTGGTTAATAATAACCGGTGGCGTCAGTATGGGGGCAAACGACTCCGTTTGTTCTTTAATACGGCTATAATTGTAGGATGAGTTGTTGATAAGGTGGATATGATCATCAATTTTATAGTTGACGCTTAGTTCAGCCCCGGTCCTGTAACTGCGGTCTACTTCATTAGTAAGAGCCAGGCCATTAGGGCCTAATTGTCCATTCAGCACAATTTCGTTTTTAAAGTTCATGTAGTAAAAATTCAAGTTAAAATTGATTTTGCCCGATTGATGACGCAATCCCAATTCCTGATCTATTACATACTCCGGAGCAGTCACTGCAATAATGGCGTGACCCGAACTATCGGCCAACAAATTATCATTGCCGCCGAACATATCATTTCGGGTAGGCTCGCGACCGGTTCTGCCAATGCTGTAGTATAAGATGGAATGATTATTAACCACAAAACTCAAACCCGCTTTGGGATTGAGAAAATACCAGTCCATTTTATTTAAAGGCACATCGCCGTGATAATCAAACGTGGCGTATCGCGATTGAACATCGGCAAAAAGCGTTAGCTGACCAATGGTATAATCGACCTTGGTAAAAACACTGAATTCGTCTTTATAACCGGTATTTTCATACAAATGACCATAGGTGTTTAAACTTCCGATATGCCTTCTGTCGTATATACTCCCATTGATCCCGGTTGTCCAGTTAAATGATCCTTTGGAGAAAGTATAATTGCTGAACAGGCCGATGAGGTTCGATAGGAAAGCATAGTTATACAATTCGTTGGTTGTTGGCAAACCTAAATAAGCATTCTCGTTATACCCATAATGGCCGTTAAGATAGGTGTAGTAAACACTCGATTGTATGCTTGATGTGCTATTAGGATGCCACACATGTTGAAGCTGTATCAATAATTGGGTGAAATTATCCCTTTCGTTACTATCCAAATTTGTTCTTCGGTCTTTTTCAATTAATGCTTCAGGTACGCCCAGCCAGGCCAGCTGATTTTGCTGATGGCCCACTAAAACATTCATTTTTAATGCCGATTTATCATAAATTAAATCGCCGCTCATAAAAACAGATTGCGAACTATTTGAAGAATGATATTTATACCCGTCGGAATAAATTTGCGAGGCCCTCACATAAAATGCTTTTTTGTTTTTTATTCCGCTGTTATATTCAGCAAATGCCCTATGGCTGTTAAAGGAGCCGTAACCAATGCCGACGCTGGTATGGGTAGAATCGAAAAGGTTAGGAGAAAACAGTTGGACACTGCCACCATAGCTGGCTACGCCGTTTTTACTGGTACCGATGCCACGCTGTATTTGAATTTTACTTACCGAATTCATAATATCGGGATAGTTTGAAAAATAGGCTCCCTGATCTTCTGGCTCATTTAATGGAACGCCATCCAATGATATATTTATCCTGGTTTGGTCAATTCCTCGCATTCGAAAATAAGAATACCCCTGCGTGCTTCCCGCATCAGAATATACAGTGATTGAAGGCGTTTCTGAGAGCAAATAAGATGGCTCCTGCCCGGTTGATTTAGCTTTAAGATCTTTCCCGCTTATATTTTGAAACGTGACAGGCGTTAACTTATCTGCCTGATAAGTTACTACTACTTCCTTCATCAGGTTCGAGCTATCATGTTTAATGGTAACCTGCGCTTTGAGTTGTGTGGCTGCAGATAGCAGAACAATAAACAGAATAAGGTTTTTTAGCATAAAAGTTTAGGCTTTATAATTCGCAGTGGCTTTTACCTGCTCAAAAGTAAGCGTATTGATCAGTTCACCATTTTCAAATACAGTACGCAGCTCATCAGTTAATTCCAAATATTTCGGCTCGTTTACGGTTTTAAAGATGCCATTTATTTTTACCAATTTTAATCGTCCGCTTTTACTCTTTTTAAAACTTGGTGTGATGTTGCCTTGTGCGTCCATTTCAGTCGGGCTTTTTTCAACAGCTACTTCTTTGCCTTTAATAACCGCACTGCTGCACTTTAAGGCAAACTTTTGGGTATCGCGATCAACCTTTTGCAGCAAGGCACCTCCCATTCCCAATACAAGATTTTCGGCGCTGATGCCGTTTTCTTTTAAGGCCTTGTAAATGTTTTTTATCTCGTTATAGTTCACACCATCGCCTTGTATCACTCTTACTTGTGGCGGTAGCACTTTGTAACCCTTCGCATTTTCTGTAAACCCGAATTTGGTAAACAATATTTCAAATATCTCGAGCAGGGTCATAATGGGATCACCACTATCGGGGCGGATCACCAGGGTGCCTTTGCGGTTCAAAATTTCATCACGTAATTCAGTTCCCCAGTATTCTTCGCAGGCTTTAAAAATATTAAAGCTGTCCGATACGCAGGCAATCGTGCCGGTCGGGAAAGTCCTCAATACATGTTTAAATATTTCCAGCTCGCCTTCGCGTCCCAATAGGGTACATATGCTATGTTCGGTAGCGGGGACACTTAAGCCATACACCTTTTTGGCATCGTAATAATTAATAGCCATACCACTACCAGCCAGGTTATCGCTTCCGCTAAAACTGAGCAAATGCGCCGCACCACCAATCTTCGCACTCTCCACACTGCTTACACCACGGAACCCAAAGTCATTCAGTACAAAATCAATCCCTGCTTCGGCACCGTCTGTAGCGGTTTCGTGATAGTATTGCGTAATTACTTTTCTGATCTGGTTACTCAAAGTAGCTACAGTACAGGGATACCAAACCTGCATCAACAGTGTTTCTAAAAAGTTGGTCAGCCAGTAACATTCCGGATCGGTATTTTCAATAGTCATCAACACGTTGCCAGTTGGTACGGCGGTACCTTCGGGAACCGCTTTTATTTTTACGGGCAAATGGCCATTGTACCTGTCCAGGATATATTGAAACTTTGATTTGTCGAACACATCGTCACGCTCAAATACCTGTTGTAAGAAGCTATCAGCTTCATCCAGATCCTGCTGAGTAAATGCAGGCCCTTGCAGATATTCTTTCAGAAAATATTGCAGACCGAAAAAGATGGTCTCATTAAACATACCTCCCCGGCTTTCCAGGTAGCTGTAGATCTGCGTAGTTCCGGGATAATAGAATTTATGATGTGCATATTTATAAGCATCCGCTAAAAGGATCAAATTTTCGCGTTTCATGATATTAACGATTTAGGTATTTGGTTATGATGAAATTAAATAATCGATGGTGCTCATCGCTGAGCAGATTGTCATTAATTAACTGTGGCAGATCGGATAACTTGAACCAATCGAGATCAATAATGTCATCCTGGGCTGCTGGGGCGCCACTGATATAATCACAGCTGAATAGCAGAGTAATGATCTTGTCTGCCTCATTGCGGTAACGCCAGTCGTTTATTTTGCGGGATGTTTCATAGGTCATTTCACTGGTCTCCATTTCACCGCATTCTTCGGTCAGCTCACGTTTGGCGGCCGTTTCATAACTGTCGTCTTCAGGATCGGCAAAACCACCGACAAAACGCCATTTATTATTAGTTGATTTTTTACCCAACAATATTTCCGTCTTACTATTTCTGAATAAGGCAATATCAACTGTAGGATATACTTTGGTGTATTGGTTATAATATGCATATAAAATACCCGCCCTGAAATCATTAGAATCAAATACCTTATCGGCATATTGCTTGCGCAGTTCGGTCGCGTTGTAATCGCCATGCTCAGGTAATTCTATGGTTTCAAACCTGCCAGAATAATAGGGGATAAAGCTATCTCTGCTTCCATACAGACAAAATTGCTCAGCAGTGAAAACGCTTTTTAAGAGGTTATCAATATTTTCAGACCATGTTTTGTCGCTAGGATGGTCGCTTATTGGTAATACGATCACATTAGGATAATCCTTTTTGATCATCTTCTCGCGTGTGTAGTAATCATAAGGATTTTTACGACTGCCCATAATCGAGCTTACACCTAATAATATAATAAGCTTAGCATGGTTTTCCGTAACCTGGTTGATTAATTGCTTATGCCCTTCGTGCAGGTAAGGTGTTTGGAAACGGGCGATAATAACTGCTGTTTTCATTGTTAATTTGCGTCAATTATACGCAAATATAAATATGCGTTTTAAATACACAAATTATTTTTTCGTTTTATTTTATTTTAATGATTTTTATATCTCGAAGTTGATGCCGTCTTTCTGTAATTGAAGGTACTTCGATTCATTAAACCGAAATAAATTTCCCGGACGCCCTGCCCCCTCTAAAGCCTGTTTCACATTGGTTTCCTCTATAAACCCAAATTTTGCCATTTTCTTTTTAAAATTCCTTCGGTCGATGGGACGGTCAAGCACTGCCATGTACAGTTTTTCCAACTCAGAGAAAGGGAACCTTTCTTCTAATAGTTCAAATCCTACTGGCTGATAAAGCATTTTGTTTTTTAAACGCTCATGGGCGACAGTCAAAATTTCTTCATGGTCAAATGCCAGCTTGGGTATCTTTTTAATATTGAACCAGGCCACTTCTCCGGCATCGGTATCGGCATGCAATTCAAAGGCATCCGGCTTAACCAGGCCATAGTAAGTGATGGAAATTACTCTGTTTCGGGGATCGCGGTCAGGTTTACCAAAACTATAAAGCTGCTCCAGGTAGTTAATATTAACTCCTGTCTCCTCTTTTAGTTCCCGTTGTACCGCGTATTCCAAAGATTCCTTATCGCCGACAAGGCCACCAGGTAGCGCCCAGCTATTTTTAAAAGGCTCAATAGCACGTTTGATTAGCAGTACTGATAACCCTTCCTTAGAAGTATAACCGAATACTACTGCATCTACTGCTACCTTAATATTTTGTCTGCTTGGCATATCGCAAAGTTATCAATCGATATAGGGTTCACAAGAATTGAAATTTAGATGATTTGAGAATTTATTCTTCAAGGACACTACTGCCTTTTCAAACCCTTTATGGCATTACACGCAACGTCCCATTTTCACCGCTTAGGCACCAAAAGCGAAAGGCGGATAAAATGTCAAGGGCGAAGCACCACTGAAAAACAAAACACCGTGCTTCGCTTGTATACCCTTGACCTTTTATCCGCCGGTCGGTAACTTTGCCGGCTGCGGTGAAATGGAAAGAATGAATTATTAAAGTGAAAGCAGGTGTGTTACGAGGAACGAGTTTCACTCCTGATTGGGACAGTGAGGCTGACGGCGAACGAAATATAGCGTGTGACAACGAGCGTGATGTAGCGCGCCATTTGCCGCAGCGTGCATAAGGAATAGACCCAATGTCACTTCTTTAGAAAATAGAAAATGCTTTGTATTTCGTCCTCAGTGAAATATCTGTTTTTACCAACCTTAACCCCTTTAATGATTCCCCTTGCCATCCAATTATGAACCGTGGCCTTACTGACCTTAAACCTTTTTGCTATATCACCAATAGTCAATAACTTAGGGGAATCGAACTTGATTTCCTGCCCATTGACTTACAGTATTTTATAAAGTGTTTAATCAGCTACGCACCGAATTACTCACCAATTTTTTGATGCAGATTAAAGCAAATCTTACGATATAAAGATACCAAATATTGAGACTTTAAACGTGGCAATTGAAATTACTTTAGCAGTAAACCTTAAAAGTCATTTCAGAATATCCCGAAATATGGCGGAAAAAACGATAAGCCGAACTCTATTTAAAAATGTTAATCAAGAATAAGAGAGCAATTTCTTTCAGGTGCTCGCGCAAAAATTTCAACGCAATGGTTATCTGATTCTCAACCGTCCGCTTGGATATATTAAAATGAGCGGCGATTTCATCATTTGTCATGTGTTGCATCCTGCTCAACAGAAAAATCTCGCGACAGCGTTTCGGAAGCTGAAGTAAATGTTCTTGAATTGCATTTTCCAGGGAAATCGAGTTTAATTTTTCTTCACCGTCATTCTCCTGTTTTATAGAAATCTCATCATTATAATTTTCTACATAAACTATAGCTGATGCTTTGCGCTCCTTTAAACATTTATAAACATGATATCTCGTGGAACTTGTCAGATAATTCTTTAAGGAAATGATTTGAAAGTCTTTCCTTTTCTGCCAGATGTTTAAAAAAATGTCATGTACAATTTCGGCGCTTAATTCTGAATCCCGCAAATAGTTATAGGCACTGGTGTACATGGCAGACCAATACCTTTCAAAAAGCACATCAAAAGCCTTCTTATCATCCAGCTTTATTGCCTGCCAGAGTTCACTATCTGAAAGCACCGGTTTAATCATTTATAATTAGTTAATACATAGATACATTTTTAAATGCGTTTTTTACCATAAAAATCGCACAAATTGATACCCTGGAAATCAATTTTTTTATGCTCAAAAAAATAAATAATTATTTATGTGTGTTGTGCCCGAAAAAATACTCTATCACATTAACAACCAATTATAATTTCATGACTACTCAAGAATACATTTCATTATACGAGAAATGCGAGTCCGGTAATTGTACCCCTGCCGAAAAGCAACTACTGGAGGAGTATAAGGACAGTTTTGAGCTTACCGAACGCACGTGGAATGCTAATATGGGCGATAAAGAACTTGTAAGATTAGCTATTTATAACAAACTACAAAAGAGCATTAGTCCTGGGCCGGTCAAAAAACTTATACCAATCAGGTATTGGGCAGCAGCGGCTGTGCTGATTCTGGCCATTTCTGCAAGCCTCATGTTATTGAATAACAAAAAGGCCAGTGAAAGCCTGGTGAAAAACAATCTGAAACATAATCAAAGCAATATTTTACCGGGCAGCAACAAGGCCATTTTGACACTTTCTGATGGAAGTAAAATCAACCTGGATAATTCCGCCAAAGGCACATTAACAAAGCAAGGGGCTGCAACAATTAATAAATTAAGGAACGGTCAGCTGATTTATAGTGCAAACAACAGTTTACAACCGAACACGATATTATATAATACCGCAACTACACCAAAGGGCGGCCAATATGAAGTTGTCCTGTCCGATGGTACAAAAGTATGGCTCAACGCAGCTTCTTCACTTAAATACCCGGTTACATTTTCGGGTAAGGAGCGGCATGTTGAATTAACAGGCGAGGCATATTTCGAAGTGGCAAAAAATAAGAATATGCCTTTTTCAGTAGCGGTAAAAGGGACCAGCATACAGGTATTAGGAACTCATTTTAATGTAATGGCATATGATGATGAAAATAACCTGGTAACCACATTGCTTGAAGGGTCGGTGAAATTGAAAAAGAATGGCACCGAGGCTTTATTAAAGCCCGGACAAAAAGGGGTGTTAGGCAGTGGATCGATGGATTATCAGGTATCAGATACCAATACAGAGGAAGCAGTAGCCTGGAAAAACGGATATTTCATGTTCGACAATGAGAATATCCAAAGCATCATGAAAAAAGTTGCGCGCTGGTATGATGTGGATGTAAACTACACCGGTAAGACGAGAGCGCTGAATTTCGGCGGTACAGTTTCCCGTTTTTCTGATATCACTGAATTATTAAAAATGCTAGAAACGACCGGGACAATTCACTTTAAAACCGAAGGGAGGAAGATCACAGTAATGCCTTAACGCATCAATAGACCCTAAAAA